>WNFY01002951.1_pt1 | contig 15993 bp, 15 predicted proteins | sample 5400091 | NCBI WGS metagenome assembly WNFY01 (sample SAMN13153364, study PRJNA577476) | soil metagenome | isolation source: 60 cm soil or saprolite under grassland replicate 1 | place: USA:California | collected 2016-06-15
GACTAAGAGCATCATAAAAAAGATTTTAATCATACAATTTTTTATAGGCCTCGACATCGGGATATTTATCGCGTCGACTTTTGTACGTCCTTATCGCTATTCAGAAATTGATCTGTCATAATTTAAATCCTTCAATGCTTGGTTTTTTATTTGCCGCTGCCATCTTAACTAATAACTGTATTCTTTGTTTCCTTGTCGCCGGCCGTTTCGCCGAATTTATCCAATATAGAAACTGTTTTCTGGCAAACTGAGGAAAATTTTCAAAGTTGCTTTTTGCTTTTTTATTTTTTGTGAGGGCTTTTGCAAAGTCATCAGGCAATTGAATTGCATCGATATGGTCCAGGCTTTCCCAACTTCCGTCTTTTTTTGCTATTTCAATTTTTTCAAAGCCAGCGAGGGCCATTAAGCCTTGCTCAATCATTCTATTAATTCGTTGTTTATTCAAACCGCTCCACCCGCTCTTTGGTTTACGCCGAGTAAAGCGTTGCATATATTTTTTATCATCAATCGGTCTTACTGTACTGTCAATCCAGCCGAAACAAAGTGCTTCTTCCACTGCATCATTATATTCTACTCTGGGTGTGCCGCTGGATTTTTTATAATAGATCAGCCAGACACCACGAGATTTTGCATGATTTTTTTCCAGCCATTTGCGCCAGGCGTTGCGATCTTTGGCATAGTAAGTTTTAAGTTCAGCAGAAGGCATCCATGAAGTTAAAAAATTCTCACCTGCATTTAATTTCCCTGGTGTAATTCAACATAGCTTCTTTAGCATTTTCAGGAATAGTTACCTGGCTTTTGCTTTCTTCAACGGCAGTTTCTAAAATAGGTCTGCCGTCAGCAATAGAGAAATTTTTGAATGAAGCGGAAATATCGCCCTTACCATTTTGGTTGATATTAAACATTTTTGGTAAAGACGCACAGCTAAAATCAAATGATGAAAAGGAAACTATTTTCACATTAGCAAAATCATGACTTTTAAAGCTTATCTTTTTATTGGTAATATCATACACAATGCTCCATTTTGTCCAACCATTTTGAGATACTTTATCTAATATGCTGAATGCATAATCAACGACAGGCGTATTGATATCTTTCAATTGAAATTCCTGAACCATACTGCAGGCTTTTGCAAAGCGGTCAATAGAATTATCGGCGAATGATCGGCCTTCGTTAACTGCTTTTGTTTGCTTGATCGATTCGTCATATGTATTGTTGGTAAGAACGGGGAAAGGCAGTTCTTTTCCTTTATGGATGACCATTTTACCTTTCAAGAATTCTATCGTAGCCACATTCCCACCAGCATCAGCAATTAAATAATGCAAAGGCGTTCCTTGGGATGTGATGCGAAGTATTCTGTCAGTAGCAATCACCTCATCTACGGTGCTGCTTTTGTCAAGTTGGTACTGTATCCATTGAAGCACGCCAAGTGGGGGGCGACTATCAGGTTCAGGATATCTTGTTCCATCCAGCCACATAAGTTCTACTACTAATCCTTTTTCATTCATACCGCCCGTAGGAAATTCCTTGCCGTATTGATTAAAACTTATACTGCCATAATCGGAAACCCAGCTCATGGTCGCTCCGTCTTCTTGTTTCATGGAAGTTTTTTGCAGGCCACGAAGATTTGTGCAAACTATTCCGGCACCAGTAACCCAATCATAATTTCTTCCAAAAACCAATTGGCCGTTTTTATTAATGAAAAAAGTAGTGCAGGCAGATGATGTATACAGGATGGCAAAATATATAACTATAAAAGCGAAGAAGTTTTTCATAAACTAAGTATTTAAAGAGAAGTTAGATTTAATTAGTGATTCAGGCAATTAGATTTGGATAAATGGATTTTTCAATTTGTTTTTTTCCACAACCGTTAACAACTCTCAAACGCAGGTACAGTAGCTGTTTTGTTATATTTGCAACCAGCTAATTTAATGGCTTAACCGCAAAGAACGCAAAGGATTCGCAGGGACGCAAAGAAATTCTTAGCGTTACTTTGCGCCGACTTGGCGACCTTTGCGGTTAAAATTTGTTGATGCTTCGACAAGCTCAGCAGAACTACAAACGATGAAGGATCCCGCTTGAGGCGGGACAGGCTATTAATAGAATTAGCGGCACTGGTATCATAAAAAAAATTCAACGGGAGATTGCTCGGCCTTGCATGAAACACAAGGCTGAGTAAGACCTCGCAAGATGACAATGGCAAAGGAAAAAGAAACCGCAAAGTCCACGGGAACAAACCTTTTTGATTACACCGAAGAAAGCATCCGGTCGCTCGACTGGAAAGAGCATATTCGCATGCGGCCCGGTATGTATATCGGCAAGCTGGGCGATGGCAGCAGCCCTGATGATGGAATTTATGTGCTGGTAAAAGAGGTAATCGATAATTGTATTGATGAATATGCAATGGGTTATGGCAAAACAGTGGAACTGGCCGTGGAAGGAAAACAAGTGACGGTTCGCGACTTTGGCCGCGGTATTCCACTTGGGAAAGTGGTAGATGTAGTCAGTAAAGTGAACACCGGCGCCAAATTCGACAGCAAAGTGTTTCAGAAAAGTGTGGGCTTGAATGGTGTGGGCACCAAAGCTGTAAACGCATTAAGCAATTATTTTAAAGTAACTGCAATTCGCGAAGGCAAAGAAAAAACCGCAGAGTTTGAAAGAGGTTTTTTGATTAAGGAGTATAAAGAAGCAAAGACCAGTGAACAAAATGGAACGCTGGTTACATTTATTCCCGACGATGCTGTTTTCAAAAATTTTAAATTTCATCCTGAGTTTTTAGAGAACCAGATCTGGATCTATTGTTTCCTGAATGCCGGGTTGAAAATTATTTTCAATGGCAAGACCTATGTCAGTAAAAATGGTTTGCTGGACCTGTTGCAACGAAAAACCAACGAAGATGAAATTCGTTACCCGATCATTCATTTGACAGGTAATGATATTGAAGTAGCGATGACTCACAATAATGATTATGGCGAAGACATTTACAGTTTTGTAAACGGTCAGCATACTACACAGGGTGGTACACACCAGCAGGCATTTCGTGAGGCTTATGTAAAAACTGTTCGTGATTTTTATAAGAAGGATTATGATGCGGCAGATATACGAACTGGTATTGTAGCTGCCGTTTCAGTGCGGGTTGTTGAGCCGGTTTTTGAATCGCAGACAAAAACAAAACTTGGCTCGGTGAATGTGGATGAAGGCGGACCCAGCATGCGTCAGTTTATTGGAGATTTCATAGCAAAGGAACTGGATAACTATCTACACAAAAATCCTTCGATTGCAGAGGCACTTAAAAGGCGCATCGAGCAAAGTGAAAAAGAAAGAAAAGAATTAGCGGGAATAAAAAAGCTGGCGAATGAAAGAGCGAAGAAAGCCAATCTTCATAATAAAAAGCTTCGTGATTGTAGAATTCATTTGAGTGATGAATTGCCATCCAAAGGCAAGGAAGAATATTTTGCCAAACAAAATCAGTCTACCATTTTTATTACCGAAGGCGACAGTGCCAGCGGCTCTATCACTAAGGCAAGAAATGTAGAAACGCAGGCTGTTTTTAGCCTGCGTGGAAAACCATTGAATTGTTTTGGTCTTACCAAAAAAGTGGTTTATGAAAATGAAGAATTCAATTTGCTGCAGCATGCATTAAACATTGAAGACGGATTGGATGGTTTGCGGTATAAAAATATTGTGATCGCTACAGATGCTGATGTAGACGGCATGCATATCCGTTTGCTGCTGATGACTTTCTTTTTGCAATTCTTTCCTGACCTTGTCAAGAAAGAGCATGTATTTGTATTGGAAACTCCACTGTTTCGTGTCCGCAACAAGCAGGAAACAATTTATTGCTATGATGAGTCAGAAAAAAAGGCTGCTGTAAAAAAATTGGGAGCTAAACCGGAGATTACCAGGTTCAAAGGGTTAGGTGAAATTAGTCCTGATGAGTTCGGAAGGTTCATTGGTGATGAAATCAGGTTGCAGGCGGTTATACTCGAGCATGGAGATCATATACAGAATTTATTAGAGTATTATATGGGAAAGAATACACAGGAGCGGCAGGAGTTTATTATTGAGAATTTGAAAGTAGAGATTGAAACGCCGATAGCCACTCCATCCCCTAAAGGGGAGTTATGAAATGGTTTTATTTTATAAAACTTCTCACACATGAAGAACGTTCAAAATACTGACAAAGCTCAAAGCACCCCTTTAGGGGATGGGGGCATGATACACATCGTTTTTCAACATGGTGATGTTAATGTTATGAAGAAAGCCATGGAGCTTGATGAAAGTTTGCAAGGCGAGGTGTTTGAGATAAAAGATGAATGGGGGGTAGGTCCTTTAAAAGATTTAGATGACGATGAAGGATGGAAAGAAAGAACGGATTGGTGGAAAGAATTATTGAAAGATTCTCCCTATGGTGAAAAACTAGTTGGCAGTTTTGATGACAGACAAACTGTAAAAGAAATAACATCAAAATTAGATACGGATCCTTCATTGGAAGCATGGATATGGATGGGGCAAAACCAGCATGATGTAACCGGTTATTTCTGGTTGGTGAAGCAGTTGAAAAATTGCCAGGGCAGGGTGATGATTCTGTATCTCAACAATCTTCCATTCATCAATGAGAAAGGACAATTATTTTACCCGATCGGCATTCACGAGATACAGCCGAAAGAAGTTGTAAAAGCAAAAAAACTCGCAAGGCCCATTACATTAAGTGAGTTTGAGGTTGATCCTGATGAATGGAAAAGATTGAGTGAAGAAAATTCAATGGTGAGGATTTTAGAAGGAGGAAAGAAGATTGTTGGAAAAGATGAAACATTTTACGATGATGATATTGTGAGAAACATCACCAGTGAATGGCAGAAGGCCTGGAGGGTTTTATCAAATACATTACATCGCATGAAAATAAAGACAGGCGACGTGTTTTTGATGTGGCGGATGAAAGAATTGATTGCTCAGGGAAGAATTGAAGTGTTAGGCGATGTAACCAAAGGTTGGAAAGAGTTTGATGTGAAGTTGCCAGTGATGGAGCAAACAGCGGCAACAGAATCTGAAGAAGCAACCGCCTAAATTACTTCGATGAAAAATATTCTGAAATTAGAGGAAGCCGCCATGTTTGGTTTATGCCTTCTGGCGCTTACAATGCTGAAGGTTTCATGGTGGGTATATCCGTTATTACTTCTTGGCCCGGATATTAGTATGGTTGGATACTTAGCCAGCAATAAGGTTGGCGCAATTTGTTATAATCTTTTACATCACAAAGGGATTGCGGTCCTGGTATTTGTTGCAGGTGTGATAATAAGTGATTATCCCGGTGAAATTTTAAATATAATTGGATTGATTTTATTCGGTCATTCTTCAATGGATAGAGCTCTTGGCTATGGTTTGAAATTGAGCGAAGGATTTAAATATACACATTTGGGAACTATCGGAAAAAAATGAAAGCTATTCAAAATGCTCAATGCTCAATTTTCAATGTTCAATTTTCAATTTTCATTGCAGAGAAGACTTTGACCATGCAAAATAAAAAATATGATATTGAAGATAGATTGGTAGGTTATAGTTGCAGGATGATTGATGTTGTTGAGGCATTACCAAAAACAAGAGCTGGAAATTATATTGCGGGCCAGTTAATAAGATCCTGTATGTCACCCGCCTTTAATTATGGTGAGGCACAAGCTGCAGAATCAGGAGATGACTTTATTCACAAGTTGGGGGTTGTATTAAAAGAATTAGAAGAGTGCAGAACAGCTTTAAAGATTGTCCGAAAAAAAGAATTGATCAAGCCAGTTAAAAGAATTGATGAAATATTTAAAGAGACAGAGGAACTTATCGCTGTCATTGCCAAGAGTATCGAGACGGCGACAAAAAATAAAAACTCTGGTTCGAATAAATGAGCATTGAGCATTGAAAATTGAACATTTCAAGAAAGTGGCTAAGAACAAGTCTATATTACAAATTCAAGATAATGGAACTGGCCTCCATGGCCAATATCGCAATTGGTTTTTGGATTATGCTTCCTACGTAATTCTTGAACGTGCTATACCCGCCATTGAAGATGGATTGAAGCCCGTGCAACGTCGCATTCTTCATGCGATGAAGGAAATGGACGATGGGCGCTTTAATAAAGTAGCAAATATTATTGGGCAAACCATGCAATACCATCCGCATGGTGACGCAAGCATTGGCGATGCGCTGGTGAATATGGGGCAAAAAGATTTGATGATTGATACGCAGGGAAATTGGGGTGATATACGAACCGGTGACGAGGCCGCCGCCCCACGTTACATTGAAGGGCGGCTAAGCAAATTTGCATTGGAAGTTGCGTTTAACGCAAAGACAACGGAATGGCAATTGAGTTATGACGGAAGAAAGAATGAACCCGTGACTTTGCCCATGAAATTCCCATTGCTGCTGGCACATGGTGCTGATGGAATTGCGGTTGGTCTTTCAACAAAAATTCTCCCTCACAACTTTAATGAGATTATTGAAGCCGCCATTAAACATTTAAGAGGAAAGAGATTTGAACTTTATCCCGATTTTCAGACAGGAGGAATGATTGATGTGACCGATTATTCACAAGGAAAGCGCGGCGGGAGAGTAAAAGTGAGAGCACATATTGAAGAAGTAGATAAAAAAACAGTAGCGATAAAAAGTGTGCCTTACGGAGTTACTACCACACAGTTAATGGAATCGATTGTGAAGGCTAATGACCAGGGAAAAATAAAGATTAAAAAAGTAACGGACAATACCGCTGCTGAAGTGGAAATACAGGTTGACCTGGCACCGGGCATTTCTCCCGATATCACGATTGACGCCTTATACAAATTTACTGATTGCGAAATTTCTATTTCGCCAAATGCCTGTGTCATCGTTGAAGAAAAGCCACAATTTCTTAGTGTAATGGACTTACTGAAACTTTCTGTTGATAAAACAAAAGATCTTCTTGAACAAGAATTAAAGATTAAGCTGGGTGAGTTACAGGAAAAATGGCATTATACTTCCCTTGAAAAAATATTCTTTGAAGAAAAAATTTACAAGGAGTTAGAAAAAAAACATGAGACGTGGGAAAAAGTACTCGATGCCATAGGAAAAGCCTTTGTTCCTTTTCGTAAACAATTAAAAAGAGATGTGTCAAGAGAGGATATAATCAGGCTTACTGAAAAACCCGTTCGAAGGATCTATAAGTTGGATATCGAGGAACTGGATTCACAGATAAAGGGATTGGAAGCGGAAATAAAACAACTGAAGTACGATCTGAATAATCTTGTCGATTTTGCAGTGGCTTACTTTGAAAATCTTTTAAAAAAATACGGAAAAGGAAAGGAAAGAAAAACTGAGATCAAACAGTTTGAAATTATTGAAGCCAAACATGTGGCTATTGCCAATACCAGGCTTTATATCAACAAGGAAGAAGGCTTTATTGGAACCGGCCTGAAAAAAGATGAATTTTTATTTGAAGTTTCTGATCTCGACGACGTCATCGCTTTCACCAAACGGGGAATGATGAAAGTAATAAGAGTACAGGATAAAGTTTTTATTGGGAAGGATATTCTGCACGCTGCCGTTTTTCAAAAAAACGATGAGCGTACAACATATAATATGATCTATGCTGATGGAAGGGGCGGTGTCAGTTATGCCAAACGTTTCAATGTAACGGGCATTACCAGGGATAAAGAATATGATCTCACAAGAGGAGATGAAAAAAGCAAAGTACACTGGCTGACTGTAAATCCAAATGGGGAAGCCGAAATCGTACGGGTTATTTTGAGTCCGAATAGCTCGGCACGCATCAAAGAGTTTGATTTTTATTTTGAAGAGCTGGCAATCAAAGGTCGTAGTAGCATGGGCAACCAGGTCACAAAATATCCCATTAAATCGGTGAAGTTTAAAGAAGCAGGTAAAGCAACACTGAGTGGCCGCAAGCTTTGGTTTGACGATAAATTTGGAAGATTGAGTGCAGAAGAGAAAGGAATTTATTTGGGGAGCTTTGAACCAGATGATAGAATTCTCATCATTTACAACGATGGTAATTATGAAATTACAGACCAGGAAATGACCCAGCGACTTGATGCCGAAAATATTTTACTCATTGAAAAGTTCGACCCCGAAAAAATAATCACCGCAGTATACCTTGACGATGAAAAAAAACAATACAATGTAAAACGGTTCAAAATTGAAACTACAACTCTTCATAATAAATTTTTCTTTATCAAAGAAGGAAAGGGAAACAGGTTGGAAACCGTAACTACTGATATAGAGCCTATTCTTGCTGTGCAACAAGGCAGGGGATCACAAATTCGTAAAGCAAAGTTTAAGTTAGAAAAGGTGGTAGAAGTAATGGGATGGAAAGCAGTGGGGGCTAAGCTTGTTGATTTCAGTAAGAGCGTAGAAATGGAATGGGTTAGAAAAAAAGGAAATCAGCAGCCTGAGTTGTTTGGGTAGTATAAATGGGAAAAAATATTTATCTTGATGGGCCCTATTTTTTAAAAAAATTTCCAAATCTTATGAGACAGGTTCTTATCCTCAGTATTTTTTTATTGCCAGTTTTTTTCTCCTGCAAAAAACAAAATGCCGATTCTTCAAATAATCCCGTAGACACTCTTGCCACCGGTTGGAAAAAAATTGTACTTAGCGAACCGGCTGATCTTGTTGATATTTTCTTTATTAATAATACTGGTTTTGCTATTTCATCCAATGCTATTTTTAAATCGGCAGATGGAGGTAACAACTGGTCGCGAAGTGCAACCATCACCAGTGGTACTGGTCTTGATAATATAGGAATGGGAAACGAGATGAACGCAGTTTTTGTTTCTCATCCAAATAGACTTGTCTCTACTCACAATGGGGGATCAAGTTTTGATACCGCAACATTAGCGGACAGTTATTTAACGGATGTCTTTTTTGTAAGCTCAATGGTGGCTTATGCCGCTGGTAAAAGTATATGGAAGACGATTGATGGAGGATATAACTGGACAAAATTGCATGATTTTACGATCTCGGCTTATTATAACTCACTTTATTTTCTGAATGAACAAACAGGCTGGGTAATAAGGACCGGCGGATTGTATAAAACTATAAATGGTGGGGTTGATTGGCAACCTATCAGCACTCCCACATTTGATTTAAACACTACTCGTGATGTTTTCTTTCTAAATTCAAACACTGGCTATATCTCTGATGAGCTTTCTGTTGGAAAAACTACCGACGCGGGTGCCACATGGAGCAAAGCTTTTATGGGTGTCCCCACTTATCACGACATACACTTTGTTACTGATAATATTGGTTACTTAACTGATGGGCCACGCATTTATAAAACAGCGAATGGTGGAAATACGTGGACGAAAGAAGTTGCACTCGTGACAAGTTCATTAATTGAATTGCATCTTACGGATATAAATCATGGCTGGGCCTGTGGACCTGGAGGAATTGTACTCAAATTCAACCAATAGCATCTATTTCTTCTTCCTTTTTATTTTCAGTGTAGCATTTTTTTCAAGATTACTCGCCATGGGAATTTCATATCGCTTTTTCCCGTCTGTAACAACCATCAGCGCAGTGTTCGGAGGAATGCTTCCAAGATTGTCAGCAAACATTGTGATCTCATTTATTTCTCGTGCGGGATCCAGGGCTACGTTAAAATGGACTGCCTTCGCACTGAGTATGCGATTGAATGCAATTAATTTATCGTTGTAGAAAATAGAAATGGAGTCACCATCAATTTCGCCATTATCATAAAAATCTACTTTCAATGAATCTGAATCAACAGTGATTTCTTTGGATACTACCTTTTCCCGCTGTTTATACTCATCGTTGATTACATAATTTTCCACCTGGCGTGGAATAATATTTACAGCCACAAGTGTATCCTCATAAGTTGGTTTCCAAACCTGGTAAGTTTCTTTGTAAATTTTTATAGCGTGAAGAATCGAGTCTTCCTTGCTTATGTCTGCATTCAATGTTAAATTGAAATTTACATCAGGGCAGGTATACCTGTATTCCGGTTTGCCTCTGAAAGAGCCGACAAGATTAGAGCTTACTTTTGCCACCCTAAGTGTTGCAGCAAAATCCATCATACAATCTACTTCAAGATCTTCTATTGAACCATGATAAGTGAGGGGAATATTGAACAATGTCAACTGCCTTGTGAGGGAATTGTAGTTGCCATTTATTTTAAGGCTGCGAAAAGTTTTTTTGAAATAATAATTGACAACGCCTTTCACCTGCGTTCTATCTTGTCGGAGTATCAATTCAACAAGATAATTATTTGTTGAATTGTTTGATTTCACGTTAGCGGCACCATACCAGTAGCCTGAAACGGATTGTGAAAATGTTTGCAGCGAAAGAAAGAGGGTTAGCAATAAGGAGGCTTTCTTCATAGTTGCTGAATAAAAGCAAAAATCATGCTTTATTTAAACGTTAATGATACAAACTTATTTCAGATATCGCTTCATTTCTCTTTCAACATCTCTTTGTTTTATGGATTCCCGTTTATCATGTATTTTTTTCCCTTTACCAAGGCCTATCTCCATTTTCGCCAATTTTTTTTCATTAAAATAAATACGCAGCGGAATCAGCGTATAGCCTTTCTCTTTCAGCTTCGATTCTATTTTTTTGATCTCTCTTTTCTGCAATAATAGTTTTCTTTCACGCATCGGCTCATGATTATTTGCTGAGCCGTGAGAGTACTCAGCTATGTGCAGATTCTTTAGCCATACCTCACCTTTATGGACCATGCAATAACTATCATTGAAACTGGCCTTGCCTTCACGCAATGATTTTACTTCAGTGCCTGTTAATACAATTCCTGCATCGTATTTGTTGTCGATGAAATATTCAAAATAAGCCGATCGATTCTTAATTTCTGTCATCTTTTACTGTTCCAAAAAGCAAATATAACGTGTGAGTATTATGTAGCCCAGCAATTGAAGTACTATTCAGCTTCTATTGCCTGCGTGCCGGTAGACAGGTGTCCCTTTTGCTGACGCTTCGGCCAGCATCTCGATCAGAGACGACAAATGTCTCGATTCTGGTCACCGCGTCGGAACTTCATCGCGACTTGCACGTCAATCTTTCTATTCGGCAATTAACCGAACAATGAGCAAGAGGAGTATTTAATTCTGACTTAAGAATCCGTGGGATGTTTGAGATTTCCAGTACTTTTTGCTTTATTCTGCGTTTTTCAAACCCTTCAATAGTTTTTAGGAGCTTGTGAATCACAAATAATTATAATGGTTAATGATGCGTGGTACAAGAATTGAAGAAATTAGATAAATATTGCTTTGAATGAAGTCAAGAGGATTTATATATGCAGCCTTAGCATCCGATTTGGCAATTGCTGTTACGAAATTTATTGCGGCCGCTATTACCGGGAGCTCTGCGATGGTCTCTGAAGGCATTCATTCTATTGTCGATTCGGTGAACCAGGTATTACTATTGGTAGGAATAAAAAAAAGTAAAAAGAAGGCTGATGAGGAGAGACCCTTTGGTTATGGTAAAGAATTATATTTCTGGTCATTCATTGTATCGCTTTTAATATTCAGCGTTGGAGGTTGTATTTCTTTTTACGAAGGCATTTTGCATTTTAAGAAACCTGCCGCTGACACAGATCAAACATGGAATTATATAGTACTGGCAGTAGCATTTTTATTTACTGCAGTTTCCGCGATTATAACTTTAAGAAAATTCAACAAGCAGCGCGGTGATCTGGGTTTTTTTGGAGCCATAACTGAAAGTAAGGACCCATCTGTATTTATTGTGCTACTGGGTGATATCGGAGATTTGCTTGGATTAGTGGTTGCCTTTTTGGGCGTATATCTTGGCCATTTGCTTCATAATCGTTACTACGATGGTATTGCTTCCATGATCATTGGGGTTTTTTTGATTGCAATCTCACTACTACTGGTGCGTGAAAGCAGGAGCCTGCTGATGGGGGAAACTGCAAGCAAGAAAACTTTGCGTAAAATTATTTCACTTACCGAAGCTGATCCATCCATTGTGAAAGTAAAACGACATTTTTCAATGTATATGGCACCTGAAGAAGTAGTGCTTCAATTGATCGCTGTTTTTAAAAAAGATCTTACTACACAGCAAATCACAGAAGCTATTCACCGGATTAGTAAAACCATCCAGGAAAAATTCCCTCGCATCAGACAAATATTTATTGAGCCCGCGTGAATTGTTTGCTAAGTTTAAAGACCACGGAATCGTACGTAATAAAAAAGGTTTAAGATTTTATTCCCAAACCTTAAAAGAATTTTTCAACAGGATGCGTAAGTCGATCACTTAAAAATTAACAATTAAAAATAACCAGGGATTCATGGTTCTTAATAAGTTTGGATATGAGAAGTGATTATATATAATAAAAGGGTGATTAAAATATTTCGAAAGGGTCATGATAACTAGCGTACAAAATAGAAATAATTTCGCTGCAATCTATTTACCAGGACATACACCAGATGGGTAAGCTCACTCACACTTTACTTGAACTTGCTAAAACTTCTGGCAGTAAAGGCGGCATTGAAATAAAGCCGGTTCGTATCGATGAAATTATTTTGAGACTGCCTTCTGAAATTGCCAAAATAAATAGTGCTTACTCTGTCTTGCTGGAATTTGAAAAACTTCCTGAAAATGAGGCAGACCTGTTGGTGTTAGGAAATGAAGAACTATTGATCACGGCAATTAAAAACATTGTTTTGAATGCTTGTAAATATTCGGAAAATCACCAGGAATCATTTTGCTGAAGGCCGATCAGAAAAATATTACTATTTCAATCCAGAACGTAGGATCTGGTATCCGCCAGGGGAGATTGAAAATATCTTTGAACCCTTTTACAGGATGGAAGAAAATCGGGGTACCGGTGGTTTTGGCCTCGGACTATCTTTAGCTCAAAAAATTGTCAAGCTCCACAGGGGCGAAATAACTGTTGACTCAAAACAGGGAGAAAAAACCGTGTTCAATATTTTTCTCTCCTCGGCGTGGCATTTAAAAGAAATTTGAAGAAAATCAATTTTAGAACTTCCTTACTTAACCGGTGGCTCGTACCGGGCAATATCAACGGGAAAGTGGCGGGTAGATGTGTTGTTCTTTTTTAACTGCTCGTCAAGATTCTCCGCAATAGACCGGAGCGTTCTGCCGTCGCTCTCATCATAATCATTCATGGCAAGAGCATCGGCTTCACGAATTGCAGCCGCAGGATCGTCCAGATACAAATAAACCTTCGCAAGATTATAATAGCTGGCATAGCGAAGTTTTCTCGCTTCTTTGTCGGAGCCTGTGTATATCGTTTTTACCTTTTCATAATAATCGATTACCGGTTTCATTCTTTCTTTTACTTTGTCCAGAGGTTCGTCAGGGCTCATTAAGACAATTGCATTCTTAAAATTATTCCACGCTTTTTGTTGTTCTCCATATTCAGGATGTTTTTTATTATTAAGCACCCAGAAAATATCATTCACCCTTTGGATGGTATAGCCATAGCGTGTATTTAATGCACTGTTTAGGTTGCCAATGGCACTTCCTACTAATTGTCGCGCCAGGTTTGATTTAATCTCCAGTATTTTATTATTAAAGCCGTTTAACGCCTCCATGGGATTTGAATATTCGGGCGTTTTATAAATCTTTTTATCCTCTCTGTCAGACAAAATATAATTGCTAAGAATGGTGTTGCCTTTGTAATCGTAAACAGAGGCCCGCGCACTGAACGAGTAAGTCATTTCGGTCGAAAAAAAACTTTTTCGGATCTCCAAGCCTTGTTTGTCTTTTTTTATTTCAATTCTTTCTTTAGTTTCAGACTTTTCAAATACTATATCATCCAACATAGCCAAAATGGTTATATGTCCTGTACCGCTTACTTTTTTTAATCCTTCAATTCTGATTATATTTTCAAGAGGGCCAGCCGTATATCCTAATCCGAGGGAGGGAGCTGCCTCAATGCGAACATTAAAAGTTTTATAATTTGCCGGCAATGGCTCATCTGGAAAATCACGATAGGAAGCGGTAAAATTGAAACGGTCAAGATCAACCCGTTGGGCGAAGAGAGTAATACACAACAGGTAAGTAAAAAGAGTAAAGATGATCTTTTTCATGAGAATTGGATTTCAGAAGGAAATATAAAATCAACTTGTATAACGTTTAAGCTCAGTAAAAATTGTTATCATCAGGGTAACCTGATTCTTTGGAAACAAAAAAAAACAGGGTCCTCTTTTGGACATGAAGACCCTGCCTGCACATGAGGAATAGAACTAAAAAAGCAAATTATTGCACTGCCAGTTTGTTCACAATGGAAATTTTATTTTCATCACTTATTACTTTCAGCAGATAATTTCCCTTTGTCACAAATTCTGATAGCCTGAATTCTTCGATTTGTCTTGAACTGGTCACATTCACATCTCTTGAGCTGATTAGCTGTCCAGAAATATCCATGAACTGGAGTTGGTATTTACCTGCGGGCTGATCGGCAAATGAAATTTTTACAAACCCATTGGTTACCGGATTAGGATACACTGCAATACTGTTCCTTTGAAGAACTTCCTGCTGTGGGCTTTGATTTTGCTTGGTCTCTTCTATGGCTGGCTGTTGTGGTTTTTCTTCAAATACTTCCGCTTGCTTCTTTTCCTTCTTTTTCTTTTCAAAAGCAAGATTGCCATTGGCAAGATCAGAAGCATTAAACACAGTTTCATTTGATGAAACTTTTTCTGCCTGCATGGTAGTGAGGTCAAATCTGAAATAACCAACTGTGGATTGAGAGCTGCAAACAATTACCTTACTACCCTCCTCAACCATAGCACCATTGGTTGTAAATCCCTGTGGAAGCCCCTTAATGGTTCCCTGGTAAACAGCAACCCGGCTATCTATGGAAATCTTAAACACATTCCGGTTGCCCGTTATCAGGTATAAATTTCCTGATGCATCTGCGATCATGTCACCACCATAACCGCCAGGATTGCGAACCGAAAATTTTTGATTTGAGGCATCATCGGTCAGCGCACCAAGGTCAGAGATCACCGTATTTTTGCCCGTGGTGAAACGGATCAGATGGTTGGCATTGTTTGATAACGCGTAGCCATTTCCGTCCGCCGCAATCACCATGCGGGGAATCTGATTTGCCGCATCACCTGAACCGGCTACAATACCAAATGATTCATCTTCGAAATAATATATCTTAGGAGTTTTTGATTTCAGATCAATATAGCGTAATTGATTTATGCCCATCGGTGTGTAATAGAGCCGTTCATGTTTTTTATCGTATGCACAAGCCGCAGAATTAGTAGCGAAGGGTTTATAGGTTTGTATTTGCAGGTTGTCTCTTATTTCTTTATTAACGATGACAACGTTATTAATTACTTTTTGCTTAAGCTGCTCTAATCTGCCTGGGTCCAATTTTAGCTGCTGAAGCTTTTTGTCTGCATCAATCGTATAGGCCTGCGCATTGTCTTTTTTGTCAAGTTCAAAATCAAGGTTTACTACCCTTTTCTTTGCTACATCGGTGTTTACATTCGTTTCTTTTTTAGTAACCGGTTTTCCGGTCCTTGCATTTAAAATTTCAATTTCGTCTGTGCTCTTGTAAATCTGTCTTACCTCTTCACCTGTGGTCATGTCCACTAATCGAACTTCTTTCCACCCCGTTTGTCCTTTTTCGGCACCCGTGATGGCGAAACCAAGTACCTGCTTTTGTTTTGTTTTTTGTGCGTAGAGAGAAGAAATGAAAAGGGACGTAGCTAATAGAAGTAAAAGTTTCGGTTTCATAACAAATAGTTTTGTAAAAGTAATCTACGATAAATTTCGTTGATGACAAAAAAATAATTACTGATCACCATTTTTTGGGGACGAATGGTTTTGAATAAGGAAAGACGATCATTATAAAAAAATAAAAAGATCACTGTTTAGCGATCTCTTTATTTAGTTTCCAGGATAAGGAATAAAGGCAATTGAGTTTATTCAGTTTTGTCTTTTAACTCAGCTGCCGCGACGTAATTTCGGTGTCCTTTTTTGTCA
>WNFY01004014.1_pt1 | contig 15993 bp, 8 predicted proteins | sample 5400091 | NCBI WGS metagenome assembly WNFY01 (sample SAMN13153364, study PRJNA577476) | soil metagenome | isolation source: 60 cm soil or saprolite under grassland replicate 1 | place: USA:California | collected 2016-06-15
GTTGGCGTTGGTGTTACGCCGCTGTTCGAGAGCAGCCCGAAGATGTCGAGGGCGGTCTTCGTTGGAACAAAGACCTCGCCGTTTGCAACGGTTGAGGTGCTGAACTTCACATAGCTATCCAGGCCGTCACGCGCGGTGTTCTGCGTGGTGCTGTAGAGCTGTTTGGTCAGGTCCGTCGCATCGTATGCGCGCAGAGCTGGCGTGGGATCGACCGTCCAGACAATGCCTGTGCCAGCGGCGCCGTTATTGCTGGAGACGGTGGGATTGCCGCCGGTAAAACCAAAGGTTTGCGGTGACTTCGAGGAGGGAGCAGTAGCGAGCGTGCCGTTGCTGTTCAGTGCGAACATCTTGGCGCTATCATTGGCGCCCGCGAAGTAGACGTACTGCTGGCCCCTGGCGTTTTTCCAGTACGCGGCGTTGCTATACATTCCTCCGATGGTCGAAGGAGGCAGTTCCTGTACAATTTTATCGATGTTGGTGGGCGTCTGGTCAGTGCAGGGACTGGCGACGGTATTGTAGTGGCCCAGATTCTGCGAATTGAGCACATAGATGCGCCCCTCCTTGCCCGCGCCGATGATGCGGCTCATGCTGGGAATGAGCAATGCGCCTCCCGAACCCAGGTCCGCGTCTTCGTTCTCCAGACACTGCTGATTGAAGGGCGCGAAGTAGTCCTGCACCTGGAGGCTGGAGTTGAGCCTGACGAAGCTATCACCGTAGTTTGCTCCACCTGTATTGGCGTTGAAATCACCATTGCCGCTGACATAGTAGATGTTGCCGCTGCTATCGGCGGAGAGAGCGCCGCCTGCGCCCCAGATGCCGCCGCGCGTCCCGGTCGGGGTGGAGTTGTAGACCGCGGTCTGTGTGAACTGTGATCCATTGTAGAAGTAGCTCATGATCCAGCCATGATAGGGATCGTTGTCGCAGAACGAGCCCCAGGCGATATAGACGTTGTTGTTGGCAAAGACAAGGGAGGCGCGCTGCCGCTCCGTCTGGGCGTTAAACGTGATCTTGCCGCCGACGCTGCCCTTGCCTGTGCCTGAGACCGTGGCCGAGATTTGCACCGGGCTTCCAGGCTTCTCCTGGCCCGTCTCGATGTCGAGTGCGTGCAGGCGGTAGATGAAATTGGTACCCTCTTTCGTCATGACGACGACGTAGAGCGTGCTGGTGCTGGTATCGATCACGGGCGTTCCGCTCAAACCATCTTCTGGAACCATGTCGTTACAGGCGACATCGGTATTGGAGGGCGAGACCACCGAGGGCGGATTGAGGAAGTTCACGTGCCAGAGCGGAGCGACCGCGCTGGTCTGGTCGGCATCGAAGGCGTAAACGCTGTCGTGCTCGGTCGTTACGAAGGCGACGTTGTGGCTTGTTCCCCCGATCGTGACATTGGGAAGGTAAAGCGGTTGAGTATACGACTGCCCATCAAGAGGATAGGAAACACGTTTTCCAAAGCTACTCTGATTAACGTTGCTCGTGTTGAGGGTTGTCTCAGTCGTGTGGTTCCCCGAGCGGGAGTTATCTTCTTTATACGTAGTTACAGCAGTATTTGCCGCCGCGGCGGTCGCCTGACTTGCCTGCGCGCTGGAGGAAGAGAGGCTCGACGTGTGAATAGAGGCGAAAGCATTGTTATTTGCCGTTACAAGGCTGAGGGCAAGCAGAAGGAACAATGCTATCCCGCCTGTGGTAGCGAGATGGAGTCGTCGCCGTAAAAATGTCATAGCACTACAGCTCCTTTGATAAAGTAGTCGATGACTAAAATGCAGGTATTTGCATATTTAGTTATTTATAGTATTCAGTAATAGATTCCATAAAGCCCAATGGGCCCCGGACAAGCATACAGCTAGCTGCATGGAAACAATAGTTGCTAAATCGTTAAGATCTGGTTAAGAAAGAGAAGAGAAAGTAACGATATGGTGTTGCTGATCTTAATCTCTTCCTATTCCACTGAAGTTCTATATCGGCTATACCATCTTCAAAATTAAGGCGTATAGCCGATCTCTCCATCTCTTGTCACTTCTACATGATGCGTTTGCCTTTCTAGCTGAATTCGTTGATTCCGCGCTAGATAGTTTTCGAAATAGACATAAAAGCTTGAGAATTGCTATGCTATCTTCTCCCCCTATGGAACCAGTGTCAGTGGTAGCAATTGGAGAGCGCGCGTGTCCTGCGACGACCTGACGGTTGCTGGCGCGTGGAGGACCTGTAGGGGGAGTCGGGCCTGCACGTCCATCATTGTACTGCTAGATTGAAGCAGGGGTACCAGCGCGAGAGCTATATGCGCGGGTCCAACTGGAAGATGCAGGTCTCCCAGGAAGAAAACGCGGCTTGTCACGGTTACGATCGTTCCAGGTTTCCAGGTATTGGTCTGGCACCAGAAGATCGACGGGATGTCTCTGCTCACAAAGTGCTCCTGGCCATTTTTATCGCTGATCAGGACCACCAGTTGCAGCGGCGTCTTTATCGGGCTCTTCACCTGCCATGACGTCGTAACTGACAGGTAAGCGGTCGAGAGGCTCAGCGTGCCGGGTGCCTGCAGCGTGAATCCAACGAGATCCAGGCGTGCAGAGGGAGAACCGGGCTGTGAAAACTCGACCTGTACGGGGGACGACAATTTATCAGGAGGCGCGTCGATGTAGGAGCAAAATTGCTCGGGCAGCTTTGGCGCCAACAGGCTAGCATCTATTGCATTTGCCAATCGCATTGCCGGGTACGAAGAGACGCCTGGCGGTGGGAGGCCGCGCTTCAAGAGCAGGTATCCGTCCTGGGCGGTCACGACTCCGTAGTTCCCACCCAGCAGGAGCTTCTTCACCTCGCGGATGTAGTCCAGTGAGTTCACAAACGGGTAGGGATCGCTGGTCACATCGAGCAGGTCGTAATCCGCGATAGTATCGGCATAGGGGAAGAGATAGATATCGGTGCGGTGGCTGATATGCGGGACGAGCGCGGACTGGGCCGAGACCGAAGCGGTGGGAGGTAGATCGCGCAGAATCGCCTGAGCCAGCGCTGTATGCGCCGAGGGATGCGGCCAGGCAAACCCCTGCGAAAAGGGCATGATGGCATGCACGGCATCGGCCCGCACCATGTTGAAGAAGATATATCCCACCAGCAGCAGCAGCAGGGCCATGCGCTTCAGCGGCCTTTGCCACGTTCTCACCAGCCTGTCCACACCGCTATCCACGTGGCTCTCTATCCAGGCCGCGATGTGTTGGATAATCCATTGAATGAGCACAAGTGCCTCGATTACCGCAAAGATGAGAATGGGAACGATCTCCGCATTATATTGAAACAGGCCGCTATACATCTGCACATCCGTGCTGAACAGGTTAAGGACCAGCGTCGGTAGCGCCAGGACAAGGACCCAGGGTGCCAGCAGGGCAAGATAACCGGTCGGGGTAAACAGCGTGCGCAGATAGAACAGGTGGCTCTGTTCGAGCACATGCTGCCTCACCAGTTCGGGCGGGTGGAGCAATACGGTGCGCGCGATCTGACCGGGACTGTTCCCCAGATAGGCGTAGCGGGACGCGAGCAACGAGTCTCCGGTTGGACTGAAGGCGTGGGTCATGATCAGGCTAACGACTACCCATATGCAGGCCAGCGACGTAAGGGCGAGTCCACTCTTCCAGCGGTGCTGAAAGACACAGGACCAGAGGCCGAGCAGCGCGATAATGCCCGGTATCTCCTCCTTACAGGCCATCGAGAGGAGCGCAAAGACGAACAGCCAGCCTGTACGACGCGTATAGAGAAAATACAGGGTGAAGAGCAGGAACGAGGCGGTGAAGGTTACAGCATGAAAGTCGAAGACCGTAGCCTGCTGCTGGGCCGGGTATAGAAGGTATAGCAGTGCGCAGGCCACGCCGGCCCATTCGTTTCTCAAGCGCAGGCGCGCCAGCCAGAAGGCGGGAAAAGCCCCGCTGGCGACGATCAGTGTCTGAAGCACGAGCAGCGCTTTCGGAGTGGATGCGAACAGGTACAGCAGCGAGATGGGAAGCAGGACGGGCTCAAAGTGAATCGCGAAACGTGAGACGCCGCCCAGGCTGTAGCAATTCGTATCGGTCACGCTATTGCAGACGGTCTGGAGCAGGAAGTGCCCGTGGATGGTGTTCCAGAGCGCCTGATCCATGATGCCGAGGTCTTCGGCGTGCGTCAGAAAGGCGTCCTGCGATCCGGTGAGATAGAGAATAAAGAAGCTGGCGAAGAGCAGCGTAGCCAGAAGCACAACGCCCAGCGCCCACCAGAATGCTCGTGTGCGCGGCAACGGAACTGGAGCCGGGTAGAAAACATGATGCAGGAAGCGTCGCGAGAAGTGCGAGTAGAACTGGTGCGCGTTCATCATAAACCCTTTCCTGCCAGAAAATCTGCAGCCATAGTGCTCCTCGTCCTCGTCCTATAGATCACGAGGAGAGCCACTGCCTACGCGTACAGTATATGCTTATCTGCGAATGAGGCAAAGTATGAAGGGAGAAAGAGGACTTCCTGGCTATTTTTGTGTGGTTGGCGCCAGGGCGGCCCGAGCCGCCCTGGCGCCAACCACACCGGACTGGTGCGAGCCGCGTCGCGCGCGGAGCCACGAGGAGTCCGGAAGCAGGATCTGAAGAGTTACTGACTCAATGAAGACCATACACCGAGAAGTGGTAGCTGGCCTGGATTTTTTGTATGTCCGGAGGTTGCAGCTTCCGTATATCGCCTCCTGAAGGGATCGGCACACTGCCAAAGCTCGCCAGGTAGACCTTCCCGTTAGCAACGGTGGGAGGATTGAACTTCGCGAAATTGCCGATGCTATCGTGTGGATTCATCTCGCTATTCCACAACTCCTTCGTCAGATTCTCGGCGTTGTAGGCGCGCATGATGCCCTTCACAACGTGCTGGTTTGCATCGATGCCTGCGTTTGGATCCAGTCCGTGAGGATGCGAGGCCCAGACAATACCCGTTCCTGCTTTTCCTCCATTGGCGGAGATCGATATTGCGCCTCCGGGCATAGCGATCTCGTCTCCAATTGGCACATTGGCAGCCTTTGAAGCCGTAACGCCCAGGAAGCCGCCAGGGAATGATTTACCTTTATTGGGAGGGGCAGGCTTCGCCGGAATCGATGTCGTAAAGAAACGATTATTTTTAAACTGAAACGCCTTGAGCACATCATCCTCTGCCCAAATGTAGAGCCACGCGCCCATCGGGCCGGTCCAGAAGATCGGACCGCCATGAATATGGTGCGTTTTCCGGAATGCCATCGTGTAGGGATCATTGAGGTCCTCGGGGAGAATGATGTAGAACCACTGCAGAATCTGGGCATTGTTATTCGTTGTTGAAACAAATCTGCCCATCTTATTTTTGTCGAACAGGAAGAACTTGCCCTCTTTCCCGCCTCCAATCACGAGATTGGTACCGGGTATCAGCATCGGACCGGACGAGCCAAGATCGTTATCCGAGCTATAAAGATCTGGAAAGTTGTATGGAAGGAACCAGTCCAAAACTCTGAGCCCTGGATTGAGCTTGACCGCGCAATCTCCGAGCATAGTGCCATCCGGAGTTGGTGTTTGCTGAGTTGGCGACCCATTTCCCGTTAATACATAAATGTTGCCATCGCTATCAGCGGCAGGTCCCTGACCGCCCTGCCAGATTCCTCCCTGGCCACCATTTGCAGTCGTATTATATACAGCAACCTGTTGCAGCGTCTGAGCGCTATAGCCTAGAATCCAGCCGTGATAGGGATCCGTATCCTCGTATCCCGCGAACGCAATATAGATGGTATCGTTTGCTAGCAACAATGCAGAGCGCTGAATCTGCCTGTTACTGATGAACGTCACCTGCCCGTTTTCAATGATATCTCCACGACGGTTTGCAACGTATCCATGTCCAGGATAACTGGCTGCAAGCTGAACGGGATTAACCAGGTCCTCCCCTGTCGCGAGATCCAGAGCGTGGAGGAAATGGGCGTAATTCTTGATACTATCAGGGGTGTCTGGCTGGCTTTTTGCAGCATCTGGAGCAGGTGGGCCAGATCGTGTCGCAGCGACGCAGTAGAGAGCGTTGTGCTCAAGCGAAATGACAGGTGTGCTAAGGATGCCCACCTCCATGGCGATATCGTGATAGTTATCGCTGGCGCCTATGCGTCCATCCGGCAGTGAGACCGGTGGATGCATCACCTCGCGCTTCCACAGCGGCGCGGTTGCATTGCGATCGTCGGCATCGTAGGCGTACACCGAATTGTGCATGGTCGCCACGTACACAACATTGTGAACACCATTATTGGGAATGCTTACCTGATTTACGTAGAGGATCTGTGCATAGATCTGGCCATCGACCTGGCGGTCAAACAGCTTGCCGAATTTTTGTGGATTTACGTTTGCTGTCGTAAGAATAGTTTCTTGCAGATTGGCTCCGGTACGACCATTATCATTGTGATGAGTCGTAACCGCTATACTGCCCATCTGTACAGGTGCGCCCCCACCTGCAGCATTTGCTGTTGTATCCGTCGACATTGAGTACGCCTCCCTCTGAAATATGCGTATTTGCATGACATGATCTAACATCTTTTATGTTAACGAGGGTCAGGATCGGTTTTTTGGGATGTACTTCTCGTGACGCGAGGGATATGGTATGAGTTATCCCGGTATCTCTTGATGAGTCCTGAACAGTTACCGGGATAACTCATGATTGTCTACAAAGAGTTGACAGATAAAAGATTGCTCTACCCGAGGATAGAGCGCCATCGTTCCTCCAGGCTTAGAGCGGAATATTGCCGTGTTTCTTCGGCGGATTGGTATCGCGTTTGTTCTTAAGCATCTCCAGGGCGTTGATCAGTTTGATGCGCGTCATAGCGGGCTCGATCACCTCATCGATATAGCCACGGCTGGCGGCGATATACGGGTTGGCGAACATCTGTGTGTATTCGGCAATCAATTCCTTGCGGCGCTGTTCCGGGTCATCGGCTGCGTCGATCTCGCTCTTGAAAAGGATGTTGACCGCGCCCTCCGGCCCCATCACCGCGATCTCAGCAGTCGGCCAGGCGTAGTTGATATCGCCACGCACATGCTTGCTGCTCATCACATCGTAGGCGCCGCCGTAGGCCTTGCGCGTAATCACCGTGATTTTGGGAACCGTTGCCTCGCAGTAGGCGTAGAGCAGTTTGGCGCCGTGGCGGATAATGCCGCTGTGCTCCTGTCCCACGCCTGGCAAGAAGCCGGGCACATCTTCAAACGTGATAATAGGAATGTTGAAGCAGTCGCAGAAGCGCACGAAGCGCGCCGCCTTGTCCGCAGCGTTGATGTCGAGCGAGCCGGCCATAACGCGCGGCTGCTGGGCCACGATGCCGACGGAGCGACCGTTCAAGCGGGCAAAGCCGACCAGGATATTTGGGGCGAAATGCGGCTGCACCTCGAAAAAGTCGCCGTCATCGACGATATGCCCGATAACATTCTTCATATCATAGGGTTTGCTGGAATTGTCGGGGATGATGGTGTCCAGTTCTTCCGCGACGCGTTTGGGCGAGTCGGTAGGAATAATGCGCGGAGCATCCTCAAGATTGTTGGAAGGGATGAAGCTCATCAACTGGCGTAGCATGCGGATGCAGTCCGGCTCACTGGGGCATGAGAAATGCGCCACGCCACTCACGCTGTTATGCACCCGAGAGCCGCCCAGGTCTTCGAATGTTACATCTTCGTGCGTAACCGCCTTTACCACGTTGGGACCCGTGACGAACATATAGCTCGTTTCCTCTACCATAAAGATAAAGTCCGTGATCGCTGGCGAGTAGACAGCGCCGCCCGCGCAAGGTCCCATAATGGCTGAAATCTGTGGAATCACGCCAGAGGCCAGGGTATTGCGTAAAAAGATATCGGCGTAGGCCCCCAGACTCACCACGCCCTCCTGGATGCGCGCTCCGCCCGAATCGTTCAAGCCGATCACGGGAGCGCCATTCTTCATCGCGAGGTCCATAATCTTGCAGATTTTCTCGGCGTGCGCTTCCGAGAGCGAGCCGCCGAAGACGGTGAAATCCTGCGAGAAAACGTAGACGAGGCGGCCATCGATCTGTCCATACCCCGTAACAACCCCGTCGCCAGGAATTCGCTGTTCATCTAAACCAAAATCCGTAGCGCGGTGTGTAACAAACATGTCTAGCTCATTGAAGGTATCAGGATCAAGCAAGAGATCTATGCGCTCACGCGCTGTGAGCTTCCCTTTCTTATGTTGAGCCTCGATACGAGCCAGACCGCCACCTAGCTTGGTGGCCTCCTGTAAATCATGCAGCTCTGCAATTTTTTCCTGTGTGCTTTTTACACTGAAGGTCTCTGAGCTACGTTCACTCGTAGTCATAATAACTGTTCTCCGTTAATGTGCTGCTGAAAAAAGATGGCTACGCAAGAAGTATAGCATGTAAGTTATGCGTGTGTCTAATAAAAATGGCACCTATTTTGCAATTTGCATATATATGCAAAATATTTGTCTGGCTACAAGGCAAGCCCGCGCAGTAATATGGAAAGTGAAGTGGCTGTTTGTAGCGAGAATGCCTTTCACAGATGAAATCATCATGCCATTGGTACTGCTAGTAGTCATTTGTCTGTCGCAGAGAGAAGAGTGATAAATCTTAATACATTTTTAATAGATTCTTTATGTGGAAAATAATACCGGAGGATAGCTACTCCTGTGGAGCCATATAATAGAGGCAGAGATAGATGAGATACTGGCTTCGTCATTAAGATGTCGCACGCTTTAGCTGTGATTGAGGGCCGCGAAGGCTGGATAGAAAGGCTCATCAACTTGACAGAAGATAATAATCTGGTACATTATTCCACAAGGTAGGCGAGCCAACATATATTATATGGGCTCCTGGTATAACTGGGGATTGTGCACATCATATTTGTATTACAGAGCATGCCTGGGAGAGGCTGTTCCATGCCAAAAGTCGTCTACTGGTTTGAGAAGGGATCACTATTTTATGTTCAAATTTCTGAGCAACATACCGATTTTCCGCCGCCTCGCCGTCATATTTGCACTTGCGGCGGTCATACCAGGTATCATCATTCTCATACTTGGAAACTTCTACCTGGAATCGTTGACTCAACGCGGTCAGGCTGTATCAATGAGTTTTGATGCACAGAGCATTGCATCGGAACAGCAAAACAACCTTGAGCGTATGAATGCTCTGCTACAGACGTTGCATAATAATATCTTTGCCAGCCTTGGTCAGAATGTGAAGGACCCTTCACTGGGCGCTTCGGGCGCATTGATTAACAGTGATCTTGAGGCCCGCGAGGCGGACTTTCAGCAAAATCTGAATCAGTACCAGGACACCTATGATCTCTCGACCTCTGCGAATATGAGTACGATCCGCACCATTATTCAGCGTGACAATCCTATGAGCACCATTATTCAGGATCAACACAACGCGCTGAGCCTCGTGATCGGTAAGGAATGGCCCGGATATGACGACATGCAGGGCAAAGTGCTCGCTCAGCTTCAGAGTATAGAGACGAACTACATCCTCCCGACTCCCGGGTCTAACGTGCCCCGCCCCGCCCTATCTCCGGCCCAGATCAATGCTTTGTATGAGCAAGTGTATCCCAATCTCTACCAGGTCAACCTCAAGTTTTCGACTCTCAAGAATAGCTGGCAGCAGGTCGTTGATGACGCGGTGCTTACAGGCAAGACGGTGACAGCGGTCGGACCATCGCTATCGCAGCCTGTATTGATTGCTACGGCCATCGCGCTCTTCTTCGTGGTATTCATCATCTTGTTTGCCGCCTTGATTGTAAATAGTACTATCACACGACCGTTGCATCGGCTGGCGTGGCTCACAGAACGCATCGTTGCGGGCGATACGAGCGCGCGTGCCGAGACGCCGGGGCGCGATGAAATCAACCAGGTTGCAAAGTCGATGAATATGATGCTGGATAATATTGTGCGCCTGCTACAGATAACACGGAACCAGCATGCTGATCTGCAAGCCCAGGTCGAGAAGCTGTTGAACGAGGTAAGCGGCGTCGGTGAAGGTGATCTGCGCATAGAGGCGGAGGTAACAGCAGGAGCGTTGGGCGCGCTTGCCGACTCATTCAACTACATGGTTGAGGAACTGAGCAATCTTATCGTACGTGTGCAAACGGTTGCGGCTGAAGTGGAGGGTGGCACGACGATGACGCTGGAGCGCACGGCGCAACTGGTTATGTCGGCTGACGTCCAGATCAATCAGATCATCCAGGCGGCCCGCGAGGTCGAGCATATGGCAGGTGTAAGTCGCCAGGTTGCCGAACGAGCGCAGTCTTTGCACAAAACTGCTGTAGATGCGCGCCAGACGGCTCAGGTGGGACGCCAGTCCGTGCAATCGACGGTTGAAGGTATTGGGCGCATTCAGGATCATGTGCAGGCTACATCAAGTAAGGTGCAGACGTTGGGAGAGCGCTCCCGTACCATCAATAACGTTATCGAGATCATTGCCAGCATCGCTCATCAGACGAATCGCCTTTCGCTTGACGCAGCCATTCAAGCAGCGATGGCCGGTGAGAGTGGCAGGGGCTTCCGCGCCGTCGCCGACGACATCCGGCGCCTGGCAGAGAACGCAAAGGCTCAGACCTACTCCATCACCCAGCTTATCCGCGCGGTACGCGAAGACATTGGCGCTGTGGCAATCTCCATGAGAGATACGGAGCGTGAGACTCTGGCGGGGACGACTGTGGCCCAGCAGGCAGGCAAATCACTCGATGCCCTCTTTAGCGTCGTCGAAATGCAAGCGCAAGAGATTACCGTCATCAACCAGTCTGCCAGGCAGCAATCGATATCTTCGAATACTGTCATGCAGATCATGCGGGCTGTCTCCGACTCCACGCAGCAGAACAGCGCCACTACACACTCTGTGGCACAGAGCATGGAACGCCTTGCCAGCCAGGCCCAACAATTGCAGTCGTCGGTGGGTGCCTTCAAGCTGCGCAATGATCGCATCGACAATGTTTTAGGGAAAAACGCCTTAAATGGGCCCAGCAATAGAAATCAATGGCCGCCCTCTGGCCCACTGCATCATGCGTTTGCCGGGGCCGTTGCGACGCCAGATGAAGGGCAACGCTATCCCGCCGCTTCTATGACAGGTGGGAACAATAAAAATAATAAAGCCTTCGCCCCCTATCCTACGCCATCTTACCCATATAATGGGCAGACGTCATATCCAATGTCTGATCAAAAAGGTTAATATTCATCGAGCCGAAGAGAGATAAGCCCACCTGTAGAAATGGACAGGGCACTCCTCCCCTTTTTACGAGCCCGAAAAACTGTCGTCATTAACAATGTGTGGCGCAGTTTTTCGGGTTATACTTTTGGCAAGGGCCGATTCTGCCCTGTATACTGTGATAGGAAAAGCGGAGGAGCGACATGAAAGCGGTAAACTTTGCCAGGGGAGGAAGATCGGAGAGGGCACGTGAGAGTTTCAGCATGAAGCAGGTAACGGGCGCTTTTACCAGCTTGCCGCGTGTCTTGAAACTGGTATGGGATACCAGCGCGCTCCTCACGATCATGCTGGGAATTTTAAGTGTTTTACAGGGCTTCACGCCTGCCTTCAGCGTCTGGATCACCAACCTGGTGATCAATGGAGTGGTGGAGGGCATTCGCATACACAGCGCCGACCCTGTCCTGGTGCCCGTCTTGCTGCAACTGGGCATAAGCCTGCTCTCCAGTCTGCTGGGGACGCTCAGCAACATCGTGCAGCAACTCTTGCAGGAACGTGTTTCGAATCGTGTTCAACTGCTGATCCTTGAGAAGTCGAATACGCTCGACCTGTCCTTTTTCGAAAATCCCGAATTTTACGACAAGATGCGTCAGGCGACGGATCAATCGACCTACCAGCCAGTAACGATGATCTCGCAGACCTTTGGCCTGGCCCGTACCGCGATCACCATGTTCTCGATGATTTTTCTGCTCACGCGCCTCGCATGGTGGCTGGCTATCATCTCCTTGATCGTGCCTATTCCGGCCTTCATCTCCAGCACGCGCTACGGCTGGATCGGTTATCAGCGCATGCGCCGCCAATCGCCGGAGCGCCGCGTCATGCAGTACTTCAATATGTTGATGACGACCGATACCTATAATAAAGAGGTAAAGCTCTTCAACCTGGGCAACTTCTTCATTCAACAATTCACAAGGCTCGCCAATAAATTCTATGAGGAGAACAAGAGTATCCTGGTCAAACGCTACCTCATGAACTTTGTATGGTCCGGTATGACGGTTGCTGCGAATAGCGCGATCTATATCTATGTGGCGCTACAGGCGGTGGCGGGACATATCAAGCTGGGAGGACTGTTGCTCTATACACAATCGGCTGTACAGGCGGGCCAGAGCTTTCAGAGCCTGCTGAACGGCATCTCTGACACCTATGAGAACAACCTCTATGTCGGGACGCTCTTCGAATTCCTGGAATACGAGCCGAAGATTGTATCGCCGCCCGAGCCAACACCCGTCGAGCCGTCCCCGGATGTCAAGGGGCTGGATGTCGAGTTCCGCAATGTCAGTTTTACCTATCCCGGTAAAGACCCCGAGACGCAGGCCGCATTAAGACATGTCAGTTTTACTATTAAGGCTGGCGAGGCGATCGCGCTGGTGGGACGCAATGGCGCGGGCAAAACGACGCTTGTGAAGCTGCTCACGCGCCTCTACGATCCCGACGAGGGCGAGATTCTGATCGGTGGTCGCAACATCAAAGAATACGATCTCAAAGAGCTGCGCGAGCAGGTCGGTGTTATCTTCCAGGATTACGTCAATTACTATATGAGTGCACGCGAAAATATCGGCGTTGGGCGTATAGATGAGATAGAGAATACCGATCTTGTCAGAAGTTCGGCGCGCAAGAGCGGGGCCAACGCTGTGATCGAGCGCCTGCCCAATGGTTACGATACCATGCTCGGCCGCTGGTTCAAGGATGGGACGCAGTTGAGCGGCGGAGAGTGGCAGAAGGTCGCGCTGGCGCGGGCCTTTATGCGCGACGCCCGCATTCTCGTCCTGGATGAACCGACCAGCTCGCTCGACGCCCAGGCCGAATACGAGGTCTTTGAGCACTTCAAGGCATTAACCGAGGGCAAGACCGCCATCTTTATCAGCCATCGTTTCAGCACGGTGCGCCTGGCCGATCGCATCTTCGTCATCGAGCGCGGTGGCCTGCTGGAGAGCGGCTCGCACGAGGAACTGATGGCGCTGGGTGGTCGCTATGCCGAGCTGTTCAGCCTGCAAGCCGAGGCGTACCGTTAGCGGTTTCTTTCTATCCCCAGCCCTCGCTGCACGTTCGCCAGATCGTACACGCCGCCGCGCTGCTGGTAGCCACCGGTAAAGGGATCTTCCGCGAGCAGCATTGGTGTGTCCAGGTCGACGAATTGGAAGCCGCCCAGGCCCGCTGCGACATGGGCGGAGGCGCAGATCGCGAGGCGCGTTTCGATCATGGCGCCTATCATGAGCTGGACGTGGTAGACGCGGCAGAGGGCGGCGATATCAAGGGCGCCGACGATGCCGCTCTTCATAAGTTTGATGGTGATAACGTTGGCGGCGCCCATAGTGATCAGGCGGGCGGCGGAGGCGGGACTGTCGGCGCTCTCGTCGGCGGCGATGGGGACCGTGGTGTGTTGCATGACGTAGCGCATCCCTTCGTAGTCGTTTTTATGCACTGGCTGCTCCATCATAAGCGGGCGGATGTCGCGATCGTCGAGAGCTTCGAGACCGCCTCATCGCGTCTTTCGCTATCGCGTAGGCGCGCTCGGGCGTAACGAGAGGGATGCTCAAGTCGGTTTCGACGAAGGAGCCGGCGCCGCCGAGGAAGACGTACAGCGGGATGCCGTACGAGTGGGTGAGCGCGTCGAGCAGCGCCATCTCCATGCCCGCGCAGACGGTGGCCTGGGCGTAGTGGACGCTTTGCAGGAGCTGTGCGAGGGAGCGCCACTGGGCGGCGTCGCGTCCCTTGAGCAGGTTTGCGCAGGTGTGGGCGGCGGCCAGAGCCGTCTCCTGCGATTCGCCGGTGCTGGGCGTGAAGGGCGCGCTCTCACCATACCCCACGGTGCCGTCTTTGAGTGTGACTGTGATCAAGACGTTGCGCGCCTCCGAAACGCTTCCGGTGGCGATAGCGAAGGGTTCGCGCAAGGGAATATTTAACGGTTCGACGGCGACCGTTTCGATCGTAGTGACTGACACGCTATATACCCTCCTTCTGCTGGCATCTACAGGCTTGTACGATTGCGCTGCCGGTCGGCGTGACGCTCTATTGCTAGCTCGATCAATCTATTCAGTAGCTCTGGATAGGGAAGGCCGCTTGCCTCCCACAGTTTAGGATACATGCTGATTTCGGTGAAGCCCGGTAGGGTGTTGACCTCGTTGATGTAGACCTGGCCTGTCTCTTTCTCCAGGAAGAAGTCGATGCGGGAGAGGCCGCTCAGGTCGAGGGCAAGGAATGCCTGGATGGCCTGGTGCCGTATCTCCTCGGCGGTCGCCTGGGAAAGATGCGCCGGAATGATGCACTGCGACTTATTGTCAATGTACTTGGCGTTGTAGTCGTAGAACTCGTTGCTGGCGATGATCTCGCCGACGACTGAGACGAGCGGTTCGTCGTTGCCCAGCACCGCGCATTCCAGCTCGCGACAGGTGATGCCGCGCTCGATGACGATCTTGCGGTCGTATTCGGTGGCGATCTGGATCGCATGCTCCAGTTCTGCGCGACTATGCGCTTTGTTGATGCCGACGCTCGATCCGAGGTTAGCCGGTTTCACGAAGATGGGATAGCCCAGGCGCTGCTCAACGGCATCCAGGATGCTTGCGGGCGCGCGCTCCCATTGGTTGCGCCGGTAGACCAGGTAGTCGATAATGGGTAGACCGATGCTCTGGAAGAGCATCTTCATCTTCTCTTTATCCATGCCCAGCGCCGCGCCCAGGACGCCACAGCCCACGTAGGGCACGTCCGCCATCTCTAGCAAGCCCTGCAACGCACCGTCTTCGCCGTACGTGCCGTGCAGGACCGGGAAGATGACATCCAGTTCGCCATTATCGCGCAGTTGCTCGCCGCTCTGCACAGGAATGAGACGGCGCAGGCTGGGATCTCCGGTGAGCGTGACCGCCGTCATTGCATCCTGGTCCGCTTCATTGCCTGCTCCCCCCTGAACGCTCGCTGCCTGCAACCTGGCCGGTTCTATTCCCAGGTGCCATGACCCATCCTTCGTGATACCAATTGGCACAATCTCGTACCTGTCTTTATCCAGATTTGACATAACCGAGTGTGCTGAGGCGAGAGAGACCTCGTGCTCACCTGAGCGACCTCCGAAAATAAGGCCAACGCGTAACTTCTTTGCTGTCACTTTCGCCTCCTTCTAGTAGTAACTGTCTACAATGCGATAGTTCAACTCTTGAGTAGGGATGGGGCTTGCCCCCATAGGCGTGTACTTACGGCGACGAAAAAACGTGATGGCGCGGCCTGCAAGGCGACCGCAAGAGTCGCCCTGAGAGCTACAGCATCTCCAGAATCGTCTCCATACGCATACCACGCGAGCCTTTTATAAGTACCAGGTCGCCATTATGGACCTCGTGGATAAGCAGATCGGCGACCGCTCGTTTAGCCGCTTCCAGTTCGCCAGCGTCCTCTACATCCGCACAAAAATAATACGTATTTTGTTCAGGCATGCCAGCCTCCAGCGCGCCTTCGACATAAAAACGCGCCTTATCGCCGAGCGCAACCAGGTAGTCGACGTTGTGTGCCAGCGCGACGCCGCTGGCGTGATGTTCGGCGCGTGCGAAGGGTCCCAGTTCGAAGATGTCGCCGACGACTGCCCAGCGCTTGCTTCCCTCCGCTATAGGAGCAGAATGCATGGCATCGGTGATGGCGACGATCGATTGGCGATTGGCGTTATAGGTATCGTCAATGATCGTACTACCATACGGACCCGGCTTGATCTCGCCTCTGCCCGTTGCTGGCGAGAGGGCCTCCAGGGCTGGCGCGATCTCGTCCAGCGCCATCTCAGACGCACCACCCGCCGCCGCCGCCGCCAGGGC
>WNFY01004096.1_pt1 | contig 15993 bp, 20 predicted proteins | sample 5400091 | NCBI WGS metagenome assembly WNFY01 (sample SAMN13153364, study PRJNA577476) | soil metagenome | isolation source: 60 cm soil or saprolite under grassland replicate 1 | place: USA:California | collected 2016-06-15
TCTTTTCGCGAGCGATTCGGGAAAACGGCGAGGTCCCGGTGCCACTGGAAGACGCAATAAAGAACATGGCGGTGATTGAAGCCATCTTTCGCTCGGCTGAGTCGGGGAGATGGGAGTCGCCGGCTACTCTGTTATCTCACAGGGTTTGATTTGCGACTTGCTCCATAGTCTTGTCCTTCATTCGCCTGCTGCCGAAGACGCGAAACTCCCGGACATCGCGCATTACGAATGCGCGTGAAGCCCGCGGGACTTTGATCCGAAAGAAATCGGCGCCTTCCACATCGTGAAGCCAAAACGCCGGTCGTGCATCTGGCTGCTCGGTAGCGATCTCTACGTTCGACATTTCGATATTTTTGACGTGTCGCAGGAAGAAGCCGCTGGCTGGGAGGCCCCCGAACATGCTGGGTTCGGGGTAGTCGCTTTCTTTTTCCAGAGGGTTCAATTCCGCCATTGCAGTCGTCCCACCGCCAAGCTGATGCAGATGCACATCGCTGATCTTAATATCTTCGATTCGATGACCCGGTACACCGCTGACAATCGAGCAAAGCTCAGCCAGAGCTCCTGAGCTGACCACGTTGCTGATCAGGACACGCTTCAGACTTCCAACCGACATTTCTTTCGGACCACGCATTCGAGTTCCCAGGCGCAAGAACAGCGGCGAGTTTCGGATGTCACGCATGGTGATCCCGACGAATGTAATGTCTTCACATACGGCTCCATCCACCGTCTCAAGTGCAAACCCGCGACAGCTTTCGAAGACGCAATTCGACACTGTGATATTCCTGAAGCCGCCATTTGATTCGGTGCCGCATTTGATTCTGCCGGTGGGGTGTTTGAAGTCGGCTTCCAATCGTTTCAAGGTGCCGTCCAGCAACGTCCCTAGCTGATATCCGCCGGTCACGTAGCAATTGCTGATGGTCAGATTCTCGGTGGCGCGCGCATATCCCAGAGCAAACGAACTCTTAGGACAGATGGCATCATCCCAAGGCGAGTTAACGCTGCAGTTCGAAACGCGGACGTTGCGGCAGCAGTCAATGTCCATCCCGTCGCGGTTGGTGTCGATTTTCAAGTTATCAATCGTCAGGTTATCCACTCCGGTGGCGAGGATGGCGAACCAGCCCGCCGCCAACATGGAGAAATCACGCAAGATTATGTTGCGACAATTTTTCAGAGCAATTGCTTTGTTGCCGACACCCGGCCTGTCGGTCTTGGGCAGATCAGTGTCGTTGCTGTGTCCACGGCTGAGGCCCTTGCCCCAAATCAGGCCGGGACCAAGGATCGCGACGTCATGAAGGTCCTCGCCCCAGATCAAACTGTTATGCCAATGGTTATGCCCGTAATCCTGGTACGGTTCCCATGGCCCTTGCGGCTCGGCAGCGTCATACCCGCCTGTCGTCGTTCCCTCGAGCGACGTGGAAGCAGCGAGGATGGTGGCACCGGAATCGAGGTATAGCGAGACGTTGCTCTTCAAATGAATGGAGTAGCTTGCGTAGGTGCCAGCAGGAAATATGACAGTGCCGCCGCCGGCCTCGACCGCGGTAGCGATAGCGTTGTTGATGGCGGGAGTGTCGATGGTTACGCCGTCGCCTTTTGCACCAAAGCGGCGCACGTTGAAGGAAGGAGTTTCACGGTCCGATGTCGCGTTGTTTTCTGCCGCGAAAGATTTGTGGCTGAGGACTCCGACGGCAGCGGCTGATGCGGCACCGGCGGCGGCCATCCTTAGAAACTCTCTTCGCTGCGCGTGAGCGTCATTACCCATATCGTCTCCTGACAATTTTCGCTAAACAGGGTAATTCATTAGTGCCACCTGCTGCCCAGCCTGGCATTGGGGATAGTCCGAGGGCCGCCCTAGTTGATAGCTGGAAAGGTTCCGCAGCCCGGTCAAGCGTTATCGTGGGCCTTTCCTGCTTGTAAACTCACTTCGAGGCTTTGTTCGTAATGAACTTGTTCTGGAACGAAATATGAAAATTGCAATTGCCTTCTGCCTGTTGTTGGTGACGGCTATACTGACCGCGCAACGAACCACGACCGAAGTGGACGTGGACCGCACAAAATTGATCGCCCTCGAGAACGCGTGGAACCAAGCGCAGTTACATCATGACTCCGACGCTGTAGGGCAACTGCTGCCGGAAACATTCGTTTATACCGATTACGATGGCACCGTAATGAACAAGGCGCGATTCCTGGACGACCTGAAAGACCCGAACTATCATGCGACCCTTCTTACCAATACGGACATGCAGGTCTTCGCGTATTCCAACGCCGCGGTTGTGATCGGCACCTACCACTCGAAGGGGACGTACAAGGGTAAGCCATTCGACCACACGGGGCGCTTTACCGATACCTGGATTTATCAGGACCGGAAATGGCTTTGCGTGGCGACACACACGAATCTGGTGAACAAATAAACGACACTTCACCACGGAGACACGGAGTCACGGAGAAATCGCGTGACCCTCAACTGTGCCCTAGTGGTACAGCAATGCACCCGCAAGTGCCGCGCCGGCGATCAACAATGGCTCAGGGACTTTCCAGCGGAAGGTAAGCGGCTGTTACTCCTTCGAGCGCAGCGCGTGCCTGAGGGTTTCTCGCGATCCGCGCAAAATATGGGCTGATAAAAAGAACAACCAGATAAACCGGCACGAAAACTCCTGCAGCGGCGGCCATCGCGCCCCATGGGCCCGCGACGAGATATCCGATAAAACCCGCAGTGATGACCACCGGGCCGGGAGTGATCATAGCGACGGCAACCGCATCGAGAAATTGGCGGTCGGTGAGCCAGTGGTGCTGCTCGACAACTCCACCGTAAAGAAATGGGACAATGGCCAGGCCGCTGCCAAAGACGAATGCGCCCGCTTTAGTGAAAAACCAGAGAAGTTCAGCGATTTTTCCGCGGGCTGCAATTCCCGCAGTTGATAGAGCCAACAACATGCCTACCCGTGGTTGCGGAGTTCGACTACCGGCTTTTGCGCAATATGCAAGCAGACCTCCGAGCAAAAACAACCAAATCTGCTCCCGTCCGGTAACTGCCGTGGAGATCGCCAGGGCAAGAAAAATCGCACGTTTGATCGAATCTTTTCCGAGCACCATCTTCGCCAGCTTCCACGCTGAGCGCGCGATGATCGCTACGACGGCAGCGCCGATTCCGTAGAAGGCGGGCTGCATCCAGGAAAGGCCACCGAAACGGACATAGGCGGCCGAGATCGCAAGCACCATTAAAAATGAAGGGCCGATGAAGGCGAGGCCAACTAGCGATGCGCCGAGCGTTCCCGCGCGCAAATATCCCAGATAAATCGCAAGCTGCGCGGCTAGCGGCCCGGGCGCGAGCTGTGCCAGAGCAAGGCCTTCCATGTAGTCTTCTTTTGTTATCCAGCGGCGGCGTTCGACAAGGTCGCGCTGCATGTATCCGGCGAGCGCGATGGGTCCGCCGAAACCGGTGGTGCCTAGCCAGAGGAAGTAAGCACAGAATTTCGATACCGAGACGGGGGCCAAATCTCCCCGGCGAGCGGTGGTTTGGGAGTTTGCGTTCATCGGTAATCAGAAGCGTACGGGCCCCAAGGACGAAGTCCGGCTCTAATTACGTTCGGCACTTTGACAGGGTAACCGAAAGTTGTGACACTCGGGGTGAAAGTTACGGGTGCTGCTGCCCAGCAAACACCAGGTCCCTCCACGCGCCGGATGATTCGCGAGCGACTCATCCGACTTGCTCGGGATGACAATTGTTGGTGGGTTGCGCGAATTGCCAAAAGCCCGTTGCAAAGACGAACTATGAAAACGGTATCACTCCTACTGATTGGCGTGCTCGGGATGGCGCTTCCTGCGAATTCCGCGAACGAAGCCGATGCCGATCGCAGCAAATTGATCGCGCTCGAAAACGCCTGGAATCAGGCCCAGTTACACAAGGATGTTCCAGCGGTGGAACAGCTTCTTGCCCCGATGTTTGTTTATACGGACTATGACGGGGCGATGATGGACAAGAGCAAGTTCTTGGACGACATGAAAGACCTGGCCTATCGCGCTACTAGCATCATCAATGACGACGTTCAGGTGTTTCCTTATCACAATGCTGCGGTCGTGGTCGGGACTTATCACACTAAAGGAACGTACAAAGGGAAGACGTTCGCGCACCATGGCCGATTTACCGACACCTGGATGTATCAGGAAGGCAAGTGGATGTGCGTGGCTTCGCACATCAGCTTAATTAAGGGGTAAAGAAAAAAAGGTCGGACAGGAATGTCCGACCCCACACTTGAGATCAAATCGCGGGCGAGGGCGCCCGCGCCACACGACCTACTCTTTTTCTTCCTTGGCCTCGGGCTCTGCAGCCTCCGCTTGAGCCTGCTGCTGGGCTTCAGCTTCTTCCATCGCCTTCTTGGTTTCTTCGGCTTTCTTGGCACGGGTTTCAGCGCGTTTCTGGCGCTTTTCATCCAGCACCTGCTCGCTGCCGAGCAGTTCGATGAAGGCCTTGTCGGCTCCGTCGCCTTTTTGCCACATGGTGCGAACGATGCGAGTGTAGCCGCCATTGCGGTCGCCGAAACGCGGGCCGATGGTGTCGAAAAGCTTGCGCACGGCTTCGTCGGTCATTAAGTAGGACGCGGCCTGGCGGCGCGCGGCGAGATCTCCGCGCTTGCCGAGCGTGATCATCTTTTCGATGGACGGGCGCAGGGCCTTGGCTTTGGGAACAGTGGTTTCGATCCGTTCTTCGATGATGAGCGAAGTCACCATGTTCCGCAGAAGTGAGCGGCGGTGCGATGTGGTACGTCCGAGTTTGTATCCAGCAACTTTGTGACGCATGTTGAACCCCAGTGGTCAGTGGCTAGTGGTCAGTGGCCAGTACCAACTCAGCGGTCTTACTGACCACTGCTCACTAGCCACTGACAACCGCTTAGTAGTTATCGTCCGGACCGTAAGCCGACGCTGGCAGCACCTGGTTTGAAGTTGGGCCCGGAACGGCATTACCGTGCTCATCAATCTTCATCCCCAAGCTCAAGCCCATAGTGCCGAGAATTTCCTTGATCTCGTTTAGCGACTTGCGGCCGAAGTTTTTCGTCTTCAGCATTTCGGCTTCGGTCTTTTGAACCAGTTCGCCGATACTCTGAATGTTCGCATTCTTCAAGCAGTTGTAGCTGCGAACCGAAAGCTCGAGCTCTTCAACCGAGCGGTTCAGGTTTTCGTTCTTGATCTCGGGCTTGCGCTCCTCGGAACTGGTCCCCGTCTCGATATCTTCTTCAAAGTTGATGAAGATATTCGTGTGGTCTTTAAGCAGCTTTGCCGCGAGACCGATCGAATCCGCGGGAGTGATGGAGCCATTGGTCCAGACCTCGAGCGTGAGTTTGTCGTAATCGGTGATCTGGCCGAGACGCGCGGCTTCGACGGTGTAGTTGCACTTGCGCACTGGCGAGTGAACGGAATCAATTGGAATGAACCCGATGCCGAGGTCTTCGTCAAAATTCTTGTCGGCGGAAACGTAGCCACGGCCGCGCTTGAGGCGCATTTCCATATCGAGCTTGCCGCCTTCGCTCACGGTCGCGATGTAAACGTCTTTATCCAGAACCTCGACGTCTCCATCTGCTTCAATCATGCCCGATGTGACCACACCGGGTTGGTCGGAACGCAGATAGATCGCCTTTGGAGCATCGCCGCTCAGCTTGAACGGAACCTGCTTCATGTTCAAGATGATGTCGGTTGCGTCTTCAACCACGCCGGGGATGGATTGAAATTCGTGGAGCACGCCTTCAACCTTCACTGCGGTGACGGCCGCACCCTCGATGGACGAGAGCAGCACGCGACGAAGCGCATTTCCGATGGTGGTGCCGAAGCCGCGCTCAAACGGCTGAGCCCAGAAAATTCCGTACTTGTCGGTTAGGGTTGAAGTGTCAACTGCGAGACGTTTCGGTTTTTGAAAGCCCTTCCAAAGCATTTGTTTCTCCTTCGGCCATGCGGCTCAATCGCGGCTCGCTGAGTGGTCCGACTCAGGTCAATGCCGGAAAGGCTGATCTGGCGCGAAATGTGGACCCGAAAACCCGTCGTCAGCACTCGGTCGTCGGTCTTCGGCAAAGGCTCAAGAACCTTTGATCTTGCCGACGACCAACGACCAATGACCAAATACGCTTCTGCTATTTACTGTAAAGCTCGACAATCAACTGCTCGTTCACCGGCAGCTGAATATCTTCACGCTTGGGCAATGCCAGGACACGCCCTTTGTAATTGTCGCGATCAATTTCGAGCCAAGTGGGCGGGTTGCCGTGGGCGGCGAATTCCTTTGCCTGCTCGAGAATCGCCAACTTGCGGCTGGCCTCGCGAATCACGATCTCGTCGCCAACGCTGACTTGGAACGACGGGATATTCACCTTGCGTCCGTTCACGTTGACGTGGCCGTGACGAACTAACTGGCGCGCCTGGCGGCGGGAGACGCCGAGTCCGATGCGATAAACCACGGTATCCAAGCGGCGCTCAAGTTGCTGCAACAGCAACTCGCCGGTCACACCCTTCGACCGTGCTGCCTTCTCGAAGTAGTTGCGGAACTGGCCTTCCTGAGTGAAGTAGATACGCTTGGCTTTCTGCTTCTCGCGTAACTGCAGGCCATAGCCTACGATTTTGGCCTTGCGGTCCTTACCATGCTGGCCCGGTGCGAAGTTGCGCTTCTCAATGGGACATTTGTCGGTGAAACATTTCGGGCCCTTGAGGAACAGCTTCATCCCTTCGCGACGACATAAACGACATACTGCATCTTTGTAACGTGCCAAGTTTCTTCTCCTTTAATGAAACCGGTTTACAGGACTGGCTTCCCTTCTTCCCGGTTGAAAATTCGTCCCCTCGACTTCGCGCGGGGCAAGCTAACAACGGCCGTCGGTCATTGGTCGTTGGTCGTCGGCCAAACTTTCTTAAACCCTACGCCGTTTCGGCGGACGGCAGCCGTTGTGCGGAATCGGCGTGACGTCTTTAATATTGCGAACTTCAATACCGGCAGCTGCCAGGGCGCGGATAGCCGACTCGCGTCCTGAACCCGGACCGCTTACGCGCACTTCCACGGTGCGCACGCCGTGGTCACGCGCCATGTTGGCAGCGTTGCTGGCGGCCTGCTGCGCGGCAAATGGCGTGCCTTTACGCGATCCGCGAAAACCAAGCGAGCCTGAACTTTTCCAGGAAAGCACATTGCCGGCCTGGTCGGCGATGGTCACGATGGTGTTGTTGAACGAGGCCTGAATGTGCACCACGCCAAAAGAGACGTGCTTGCGTTCCTTCTTCTTGAAGGTTTTCTTCTTGCCTTTTTTCTCCGGCGCCGCTGCGCCGGCTGCTGCTGCGGGTTTTGCCATGAAATCTGTCCTTGGTCGTTGGTCGTTGGTCGTTGGTCGTTGGCAAAATCTCACATCCCAACGATCATGCATCCCAACAACAGCTCTAAAGTGGTACCTGCCTGACAGTTACCTCTATCGTTGCCTCGGTTTTGGCCAACAACCAAAGACCAAGGACCAACGACGGTTCTTACGTCTTTGCCGTCGCCTTCTTCTTCTGCGCGACTGTTCCTTTGCGCGGACCCTTGCGGGTGCGAGCGTTGGTGTGCGTGCGCTGTCCGCGAACCGGCAAATTGCGCCGATGCCGGAAGCCGCGATAGGAGCCGATTTCGATGAGCCGCTTGATGCTCATCGAAACTTCCTTGCGCAGATCGCCTTCGACCAGACCTTCGCCTTCAATGACCTGGCGGATGCGGTTGACTTCGTCCTCGCCCAAGTCCTGGATCTTTTTCATGGGATCCACCTTGGCCTCGTCGAGAATGCGCGTCGCCCGGGACACCCCGATTCCGTAAATGTACGTCAGCGCGATAAACGATCGCTTGTTTCGCGGAAGATCGACGCCTGCAATGCGTGCCATAACTCTCCAGTTCTCATGAGCCGTCAGCGGTTTTGCTGTCAGCTCTTAGTTTTTAGCTTTTAGCTCTTAGCCAAAACCGGTTGTGCTCCGGCTAAGAGCTGCCCTTAGCCTTGCCGCTGTTTATGCTTCGAATTCACGCAGATCACCCGCACCACACCTCGGCGGTGGATGACCTTGCACTTATCACAAATTTTCTTTACTGACGCTCGTACCTTCATAACCAGCCTTCAGCCATCAGCCGTCAGGAATACCTGCCCGGCATCCAGCGACGCTCATTTATATCTGTACACAATTCTTCCGCGGTTGAGATCGTAGGGCGATAGCTCGACTGCGACTTTGTCTCCCGGCAGGATGCGGATAAAGTTTTTGCGCATCTTGCCAGAAACGTGGGCCAGAACCTGGTGCTTGTTTTCCAGTTCCACCTTGAACATGGCATTAGGCAGCGGCTCGACTACCGTTGCCATCACTTCAATCGCGTCTTCTTTGCTCATCGACTCCTTACGTTTTCTTTCCTGCAGATCCCTCGCTTCGCTCGGGATTTCGGCAGCGGGCTCCCGCTTCGCTCACGCCCGCTAGACGCCTCAACTTCAATCGCGTCTTCTTTGCTCATTCGCTCCTAGCTATCAGCTATCAGCTCTCAAATTCATTCATCTTGCTGAAAGCTGAGAGCTGACAGCTGAAAGCTCTATTGCGTCAAAATCAGCGGCCCATTCCTGGTGACTGCCACGCAGTGCTCGAAGTGCGCACTGGAACTGCCATCCGCCGTAACTGCCGTCCACTTGTCGTCCAGAACTTTCGCTTCCGGACGCCCCGAATTCACCATGGGCTCGATCGCCAGCACCATCCCTTCGCGCAACCGCGTATCCGCGCCGCGCGAGCGAAAGTTGGGGACCTGCGGCTCCTCGTGCAGCTTGGTGCCAATGCCGTGCCCCACAAACTCACGCACCACGCTGAAGCCGTTTGCCTCGACGTATTCCTGTACCGCGGCGCCAATGTCGCTCACACTGTTGCCGATCTTCACCTGCTCAATCGCTTTGTAGAGCGATGCTTCGGTGACTGCGAGCAACTTCTGCCGCTCGCTGGACACCGTCTCGCCCACAGCAACGGTGATTGCAGCATCTCCATAATATCCGTCGAGCACAACGCCGCAATCAATCGAAACAATATCGCCGGCCTTCAGCACACGCTTGGCCGACGGAATGCCATGCACGATCTCTTCATTCACCGACGTGCACAATACGCACGGATAATCGTAATAGCCCTTGAACGCCGGCTTGGCGCCCAATTCCTTCATTCTTTTCTCGGCGTGCCGCTCCAGATCCATGGTGGTCACACCGGGCGCGACCAGGTTCTTCAGTTCATTGAGGATCTGGCGCACGATGTTGCCGCTACGCCGCATCTTCTCGATTTCCGACTGCGATTTGCAGACAATCGCCACGCTTCTAATTTCCTTTGGCCGCGCCGCACGCGTGCCCGTCAATTTCCTTCAAGACCGATGCGGTCACCACGTCAACCGGCTGATCGCCATCGATGGTCGCAAGCCGCCCCAGCCGTTCATAGTACTCGGCCACCGGCTTGGTCTGCCGCTCATACGTTTCCAGGCGCTCGCGTATGACCTCGTCGCGATCATCGTCGCGGACGATCAGTTTTGCGCCTTCGAGATCGCAGATTTCGTCAACGCGCGGCGGCTTGGAATAGACGTTATAGATCGTCCCACAGGTGGGACAAGTCCGCCGTCCAGTGATCCGGAGCAACAATTTATTATAATCCACCTGAATGCGCACCACAATCGGCAGCCACGCCGCCCACTTTCCAGTTTCAAAGAACTCAAATTTCAAAAACGAATCCAACCACGCCGCCTGCTTCTGGGTACGGGGAAAGCCATCTAGCACGAAGCCTCGCTGGGCATCCGGCTCCCGCAACCGCCAGGCGACAATGTCGCAAACCAAGTGGTCGGAAACCAGCTCGCCCTTGGCCAGAAGGTCACCGACTTGCCGGCCCAGCGCGCTTCCCTGCTTCACGTGCTCGCGCAGCAAATCGCCGGTTGACACCTGCGGGATGTGGTAGTGCTCAGTGATCCTCTTAGACTGGGTGCCTTTCCCTGCGCCCGGAGGCCCGAGGAGCACAATCGGTCCGATGTTCCGCAATACCTGCTCCGCCATCGAACTGGCCCCAACCCGCTCCCCTTCGAGAATTACCGACACTGCCAATCCTTCCCACGTAGTGGCTAGTGGTTAGTGACTAGTGATCCATTGTCACAGCATTGACGCCTAAGTACTAACTAACAAGTAGCCACTAGCAACTGAATTACCAGCTACGGCGGCCGCGAATCCGCCCGCTCTTGGGAGTAAATCCGTCATAGTGCCGCATAATCAGCTGCGACTCGATCTGGTTGACCGTATCCATGGCTACGCCGACCACGATCAGCAGCGAAGTCCCGCCAAAATAGAAGTTCACGTTCAGGCCGTTCAAAATCCAGTTTGGCAATTTCTCAAAGAACGGACCCAGCGGGCGGAACAGGTGATTCAAGTGAATTCCGACCATCATCCATTCGGGAATGAACGAGATGATGATGAGGTACAGCGCGCCCACCAGGGTCATACGCGTCAAAATCTCGTTGATATGGTCGGCAGTGCGCTTGCCAGGACGAATCCCGGGAATGAAACCGCCGTACTTCCGCATGTTGTCGGCGACTTCGTTGGGATTAAAAATGATGGAAATGTAGAAATACGCAAAGAAAATGATTCCGGCGGCATACAGCACAGTGTAGAGCGGCTCGCCCCATTTCAAGGCGTCAATCACCGATCCGAAATAGCGATTGTCACGCAGTCCATAGAGCACCGTCTGCGGAATGGTCACGATAGACGAAGCGAAGATCACCGGCATGACGCCGCCGGCATTCACCTTCAACGGCATGTGCGAGGTGCCACCTTGAGTCATTCTCCTGCCGATAATGCGTTTTGCGTACTGCACCGGAATGCGGCGCTCGCTGCGTTCGACATAAACAATGAAAGCCACGACTGCGACCATGACGACGACCAGCAGCAGCATGAGCACCGGCGTCAATGGACCCCAAGCGGCGTTCCTGGCTTTGTCAATCAAGTCGGCCACGCCGCGAGGCAAACCGACGATGATGTTGGCGAAGATCAGCAGCGACATGCCATTACCAACGCCGCGTTCAGTGATCTGCTCGCCCAGCCACATGATGAACACGCTGCCGGTAGTGAGCGTGAGGATAGTCATCAGAACAAAACCCGCGCCGGGATTTGGGACGAAGCTGCCGGCTCTCTGAAGCCCGAGCGCAATAAACATTGACTGCACGGTGCTGAGCAAGAGAGTCAAATACCGGGTGTACATCGTGATCTTCTTACGGCCGAGCTCGCCCTCTTTCTGCAATTTTGCCAACGGCTCATAGAGCACCGTCAGCAACTGCAGGATGATCGAAGATGTGATGTACGGCATGATGCCGAGGGCAAAAACGGTCATACGGCGGAACTGCCCACCGGAGAAGAGGTCCACGAAACCAAGCAGCGTCCCGCGGTTCTGTTCGATGAAACGCTGGAACAGTTCCGAGTTGATCCCGGGAATAGGAATGTGGGCGCCGACGCGATAGACCGCGAGCAGGCCGAGAGTGAATAGAATGCGCTTGCGGAGATCGGGAATGCGAAAGATGTTGGCGAGCTTATCAAACATAAAAAGCTTCTAGCTACTAACTCCTAGGTGACTCGTTGTGATCAGTGCCCGGAAAAATGTGGCCAGAGTGAACCTGCTTACTTCACTATCTCTAGTATCTCGATCTTGCCGCCTGCTTTGGTAATCTTCTCTTCGGCCGACTTCGAAAATTTATGCGCCTGTACAGTGATGGCCGACTTCAGATCGCCATCGCCGAGGATCTTGACCGGGCGCTTGGTGCTGATGACGCCAGCTTTGCGAAGGACATCCGGATTAACGGTGCTCTCGCCCAGGGCCGCCAACTTCTCCAGGTTCACGATGTTGTATTCCTGGCGAAAGATGTTGGTAAAACCGCGTTTGGGGAGGCGGCGATGCAGCGGCATCTGGCCGCCTTCAAAGCCGCGCATCATGCGCGAACCGCTTCGCGACCGTTGGCCTTTGTGGCCGCGGGTCGAAGTCTTGCCCATGCCAGAGCCCATTCCGCGTCCAACGCGTTTCTTGTTCTCTGAGGCTTTTCGAGGTGCTCGAATATTGGATAAATTCATAAAATCGCTTTCAGCTTTCAGCTCTCAGCTTTCAGCAAAATTCAGTTTGTACTGACGGCTGAAAGCTGACAGCTGATAGCTAACTCACTATCTCCACCAAATGTGGTACTTTGGCTACCATGCCGCGGATCGCGGGCGTGTCCGGGCGCTCAACCACTTGGTTCAGCCGCGTGAAGCCGAGCCCTCGAACGACCCTCTTATGTTTCACCGGCGTGCAGATCGCCGACCTCACCCACTTCAGCCGCAGTTTGCCGCTATTGTTCTGGTTTGACGTCATCACAGCTCCTCTGCCGCCTTGCCACGCATGCTGGCGACAGCTTCCTTGCTCTTCAGCTTTTTGAGCGCGTCAAATGTGGCCTTAATCACATTGTGGGGGTTGGTAGTGCCAATAGACTTCGTCAGCACATTCTGAATTCCGACAGAAGTCATGATCGCGCGCACCGCGCCGCCGGCAATGACGCCGGTGCCCTCTGGGGCCGGCTTCAATAGGACCATGCCGGAGCCGAAGCGCCCGAGGACCGCGTGGGGAATGCTGGTCTGCGTGAGGTTGACCCGGAGCAGATTCTTCTTGGCCGATTCAATTCCCTTGCGAATGGCCTGCGGCACTTCTTTCGCTTTGCCGGATCCGTAACCGACGACTGCGGAGGAAGGATCACCGACCACCACCAGCGCAGCGAACGACAAGTTCTTGCCGCCCTTGACGACTTTGGTCACACGGTTGATCGCGACTACCTGGTCTTTCAGTTGGTAGGCGCCCGCGTCGAGTTTTTTAACAACTGTAGGCATAATTTCCTAGCTCCGAGCTTTGAGCTGCGAGCGAACTAAGTTTGCTCATAGCTCGAAGCTCACTACTCCTAAAACTGCAATCCCGCTTCGCGGGCGGCATCCGCCAGCGCCTTGACGCGCCCGTGATAAATGTAACCGCCGCGATCGAACACAACTTTATCGATACCCTTGGCCTTAGCGCGCTCGGCAATAGCCTTGCCGACATTTTTGGCAGCAGCCAGGTTTCCACCCTTCGTGCGCGCCTCTTTTTTGCCCTCGGCGCTGCTGGCCGCGACCAAAGTGGAGCCCTTGAGGTCGTCGATCACTTGCACGTAAATATGGTTCAATGAGCGGTACACGTTCAAGCGTGGCCGCTCGGAGGTGCCCATGAGCTTCTTGCGAATGCGCTCGTGCACCCGTCGTCGGGTAACGTTTTTCGATGTTTGTGTCAGCATGACTCAGATCCCTCGACTTCGCTCAGGATGATCGCGGCGGACTCAGACGCCCGCCGAACGCGATCATTTCGCTCCCGTCTTTCCGACCTTCTTCTTCAATCGCTCGCCGACAAACCGTACGCCCTTGTTTTTGTAAGGGTCAGGTGGACGCAGCGAACGCATTTCGGCGGCAACCTGCCCGACTTTTTGGCGGTCAATACCGCTCACCGTCAAACGAGTCTGCTTCGGGTCGACGGCAACTTCGATCCCACTGGGCAGCGGATATTCGATCGGGTGCGAATACCCCAGCGTAAACACCACCATGCCCTTGCCCTTCATCTCAGCGCGATAGCCGATTCCGACGATTTCCAGTTCCCGCGTCCAGCCCTTGGTCACGCCTTCGACCGCGTTATTGACTAATGCGCGCGTCAGCCCATGTAGTGCCGCCTGCGAATCGTTCTCGCGCAGCGCGACGATGTGGCCGTCCTGCTGCTCGACCTTGATTCCGCGTGGAACAACAGTGTCCAGTTTGCCCTTCGGCCCCTGGACCAGGACGGTATTGCCTTCGATTTTGATCGTCACGCCCGTGGGCAGTGCGATCGGCTTTTTTCCAATTCGTGACATAAAAGAAGCTCTCAGCTATCAGCTCTCAGCTATCAGTTCCACCCGTCGCTTCTTACTGACGGCTGAAAGCTGAGAGCTGAAAGCTGCCTACCAAACTTCGCAAAGGAGCTCGCCGCCGAGTCCTTGCTTGCGCGCTTGCCGTCCGGTCATCACTCCGCGCGGAGTGGTCAGAATATTGATTCCGAGGCCGCCGAGAACGCGCGGAATCTCGGTGCGGCGAACATAGACGCGGCAGCCCGGACGCGACACTCGCGCCACATTCGAAATAGCAGCTTCATTGTTGCTGTCGTATTTCAGGTAGATGCGAATGACCTTGTGGCCTTCCTCTTCCGTCGCCTTGAAGTTCGAGATGTAGCCCTCTTCTTTCAAAATGCGGGCAATCTCCGTCTTCAGGTTGGAAGTGGGAACATCCACCTTCTGGTGCCGCGCGCGGATCGCATTACGAATTCGCGTCAGCATGTCTGAGACCGGATCGGTCAACTTCATACGTTTTGCTTCTCCATACCCAATTCATCGGGTGCCCCATCGTTCTCGCGTATTTTGCGAAAGGGTGGGGTATTAACTTTTACCAGGACGACTTCGAAACGCCCGGAATCTCTCCACGTAGTGCCAAGCCCCGGAAACACAGCCGGCAAATACCAAACTTGCGCAGAAACGCGCGCGGACGTCCGCAAATCTTGCAGCGGTTGTGCCTGCGCGTGGAAAACTTGGGTCTGGGCTCATTCTTGTCGCGCGCCTGCTTAAACTTCTCCTGAATCTTTTCGTCTTTAACTCGTTTTGCTGTAGTCATGCAATCCTTAAATAGTCTGTGTCTCTATGTATCTTGTGCCAATCACTGCGTCCTGAACGGCATTCCCAGATGCTTGAGTAACGTTCGCGCCTGGTTGTCGTCACGCGCCGTCGTCACGATGGTGACGTTCATGCCTTTCAGCTTGTCGACCTTCTCGTATGAAATCTCCGGGAAGATCAACTGGTCGTGCAATCCAATGGTGTAATTGCCGCGGCCATCGAATGCCTTCGTTGAAACTCCGCGGAAATCGCGCACACGCGGGAGAACGATGTTTACCAGCCGGTCGAAAAATTCGTACATGCGGTCGCCACGCAGCGTAACCATGGCGCCGATCGGCATGCCTTCGCGGACCTTGAACGCCGCAATTGATTTTTTCGCGCGCGTAACCACCGGCTTTTGTCCGGTGATTTGCCCGAGCTCATTCACTGCGGGGTCCAGGACTTTCGCGTTCTGCGTAGCTTCCCCCACACCCATGTTGACGACGATCTTGTGCAGATGCGGGACCGCCATTGGGTTCTTCAGCTCGAATTCCTTCATCAGCACAGGGGCGACTTCCTTGCGGAAGCGGTCCTTCAGGCGCGGAGTTTCCTTAGCGCTGTGATGGGCTGCTTCCGGGGCGCGCTGCTCTTCCTGTTGGGCTCCGCCCTTTTTTTCTTTTTTCTCTTTAGCCATATTCAATTCTCACGCTCACGTTTTGCACTGTAGCGTCGTGAGTTGTGCCGTCCCTACGGGACTCGGTCACTTTGCTTCCCACCCAGGGCTTACGCCCTGGGCTAAAATCTGCCGCCCCGCCGGGGCTGATTCACCGCTGCTTCGGATTCTTGCTCTTCCTAGCCGCCTGACCCCTCCAGAGCGAGTTGGCCGACAATCAGCGACCAGCGACCAATGACCGACCACGCCTCCCGCTACTTATCTGACGACGCTCTCGCTACTTATCCAACGTTGCTCCACACTTCTTGCATACTCGGACTTTGCGGTCGCCCTGCACGGCGTGACCGATTCGTACCGGCCCGCAGGTGGAACACACCAGTTGCACCTTTGAAATCGAAACCGCGCTCTCCTGCTCGGCAATGCCACCCTTCGACTTGGGATTGCGCTTGTGACTCATGGTCTTTTTCACCATCATCACGTGCTCAACCAGCACGCGCCCGGTGTCGGGAAACACGCGCAGTACTCGTCCTTGTTTTCCCTTGTCACGTCCACTCAACACTTTGACGGTGTCGTTGCGGCGGATATCAACTCGTTTGTGTGCAGTTTCAGTTGCAGTAGCCATAAAGTTCAAAACTTTCCG
>WNFY01004135.1_pt1 | contig 15985 bp, 17 predicted proteins | sample 5400091 | NCBI WGS metagenome assembly WNFY01 (sample SAMN13153364, study PRJNA577476) | soil metagenome | isolation source: 60 cm soil or saprolite under grassland replicate 1 | place: USA:California | collected 2016-06-15
TGGTTTGGCTGCTGGCGAGACGACTACTTTATTCTTCCCAACTTCGATCAACCCCATCTCTGCAACTGTGGATGCAACCAGCACAGTCCAGGAAAGTGATGAGAGCAACAACTCTCGATCCGAAATGATCCCTGTGCCAACGCCGCCATTGCCATGTCCAACCGCTTCGGAACTGCTGCAAACTATTGTGAGCGCATTGAACGCAAAGAATTTCAACGCGGCACAGACCACCATGGGCACATCGTTCGGGATGGCTTTCTGGCAATCGCAGGCTCTTACCCTCACAACTGATCAAGCTGTTCAACAATTACAGAGCTACATCGGTGCATCCACGCAACTGGTCCCCGACTCCAATAAGGATTTGATTACCTTACTGGGCGGAGTGAATCCATACTCAAACATGCACCTTGATCCAGCCAAGTCACAAGCCTTATATGTTTCCGGTTGGGGATTGGATGGCAAAGGCGAAGCCATCTTGTTTGTGACACAAGGTCTGGATGGAAGAAATCATTGGGACAGTGTTCTCGTCGCGCCGACGGGATTTGCACCCCAGACAACTGGGGTACCATACGCGGTCATCGGCATTGCTCCAGGCGATGTATTGGCGATTCGCGTGGATGCGGGAGCCAATCAACCTCAGATCGGATCGTTCCCTCGCGAGGCGGTGAACGTGATGAGGACGGGTCCTACAGTCAATGCCGATAACGCGACGTGGTGGGAAGTTCTAAATCCAAGTGGAGGAGTCGGCTGGGTCAATTCCAACTACCTGACGGAATATGTCACGCATGATGCCTTCTGCGCAGACGCCAAGGTTCAGGCGCTCATCGAACAATTGAAAAGCAGCATGCTTCAAGCCAATGGTGGCACGTTCGCCGCGCTTGTTGGAGCGAAGCACGGCGTGGCAATCAATTTCTGGCGTGATGTAGCTCCGGTCAATTACACAACCGCAACTGCTCCAAACATCTTTTCAGATACCACTGTATATAACTGGGGAACGGGACCTGCGGGAGGTCCGACCGGGACCATGGGCACTTTCGCGCAGGTCGTCCAGCCAGATTTGGTCGATGTGTTCAATTCTAGTTACCTACTGGCCTGTGACAATCCCTCGTATGCCGATATGTTCCCGAATGCCTGGCCTTACAACAACATTCATTATTACTCCATCACGAAACCACCCACTACTACGTTTGACTGGAAGGTTTGGCTCATCGGCATCGAATACGTAGATAGCGCGCCTTATCTATACGGCACAGTTCATTACGTCTGGGGACCATAGCATAATACGGATCACGTATTAAATAAAAAGAGGAGTAGAGAATTCTCTGCTCCTCTTTTCTAACCACGAAGACACGGAGACACAGAGTTTTAATTTCTCCGTGTCTCCGCGTCTCAGTGGTTGGATGTTTTTACATTGCGCTCTTGATAAAGTTCGCCAGGTCCTTTTTCAACTGCCGCAACGACGGCATGTGAATATACATCATATGCCCGGCTTCATAATACTCCATCGAAATATTCTGGCGGATGTTTTCGTCCAAGCCCAGATGATCAAATGTGTATTCCGTCGCGAAATACGGCGTGCCGAGATCGTAATATCCATTGGCAACAAAAATCTTGAGATAGGGATTGAATGTCATCGCCTTGCGAAGAGTCTCGCCCACATTGACATATTGATTCTCAAATTCCGCGTACGACCACGGATGGACGAACTCGCTCAACATTTCATACGACAAATCCGATTCAAACTTTAGCTCACTGCGCACATAATCATAAAATCCCGCCGTATAGGGACCCATAATATTCGTCAGCAACGGATCATATTCCGCATATTCGTTCACATCCAGACGATCTTTGCCGGTGAAGCGGCTGTCGAGGCGACCGACCGTCAAGCCGCGCTCCCGCAAAAGCTCTTTGAAATAATGGAAGGCATGGATGCGCAGCTTCGCTCGTTCCACAAATTGCTTCGAAACACCCGTATACATCGCAACTTTTTCGACGATCTGGTCGCGCTCCTCTTTGCTCATGCTGTCACCTTGGAGCAATGCTTTGGCATAATCACCGCGCGCAAACTCTTCCGCTTCCTTGAGCCAGGTTTGCAGCGGCTTGTGTGGCTTCAACACATCGTGATACCAGGCAGTCGCGGTATAGCCAGGCAGGAAAAGAATATAGGGCAGATCGTTGTTGATATTGAAATCGAGAGTCGTGAAATCCAGCACGGCTGAAATGAGCATGATCCCATTGAGATACATGCCATGTCGTTCCTGCAAATATCCTGAGAGACCCGCGGCGCGTGTTGTGCCATAACTTTCGCCGATCAAAAACTTTGGTGAGAGCCAGCGATTGGTGCGCGTGGCGTACAGGCGAATAAAGTCGCCGACCAGTTGAATATCCTTTTTGAAACCGTGCCACTCCTTTGGCTTCATGCCCTCCACCGGTCGGGTATAGCCGGTGTTCATTGGGTCGATGAATACAAGATCGGTCTGATCGAGGAGTGAATATTCATTATCAGTCAGTTCATAGGGAGGCTTTGGAAGATTGCCGTCCTCCTGCATAACAACGCGGCGCGGTCCCAGGACTCCCAAATGCAGCCAAACGGAGGAGGAGCCAGGTCCGCCGTTGAACGAAAACGTGATGGGACGCTTCGCCTTCGATCCGTCGCCATCCTTTACGTATGCCACAAAGAAGACTTGGACACGCGCTTTCTCACCCTCCGCCTCCTTCTCACGATCTGGCGTTTCCTCTTTGAGAATCATTGTCCCCGCTGTGACGGTGTACTTGATCTCTTTGCCGCCGATCTTCACACTGTGATTTGTGACGACAAGATTATCTTTGGGAGTCGGCTTTTCTTCCTTTTTCTCTTCTTTTTTAATTTCAACAAAGGAATAGGGTAGTGCTTCCACGGTCACACCGCGATATCCCGTCATTGTTTCAGCCATGCATACGGAATTATAAATCGCTTCTTCGGTCATTTCGACAGCAAGTCATTTGTTCTGGTTGATTAGCGTATAAATTTCTTTTTTATTCCAGCCACTTTGTTTTGCTAAATCTGCTGAAATTTCTTTTGCAGATTTTTCGCTTTGCAATTCTCGTTCAATCGCGGCGCGAACTTCCTCCTCCGTCCACAGCCCTCTTTCACGTTTCGTCTTGCCTTCCACGACTAGTGTAAATTCTCCGCGCGCAGGCTGGGATTTGAAATATGCCACCGCCCCGCTTACAGTCCCACGCCAGTATTCTTCGAACATTTTCGTCATTTCACGCGCCACGCAAATTCGGCGATCTCCGAAAATAGAGAAAACATCTTCGAGCGCTTCGACAATGCGATGAGGAGATTCAAGAAAGATCAATGTATAAGGCTGGCTTTCAACTTCTTCCAATCGTTTATGGCGTTCACTGCTCTTATGAGGAAGATAGCCGAGATAGAGAAAAGAATCTGTCGGCAAGCCCGAGACGGTCAAGGCGGCGATGGGAGCCGAGGCGCCGGGGATCGGTCTCACGTCATAGCTGGAGGCGAGCGCCGCTTTGACCAACTCATAGCCGGGATCGTTGATCGCGGGGGTTCCCGCATCCGAAACCAATGCCACATCCCCAGCGGACAGCTTATCGAGGATGAAATCGAGTTTATTCAGTTTATTATGTTCAAAGTAGCTGGTGATTGGCGTTTCAATCTCGAAATGCTTAAGCAGTTTCCCTGTATGACGCGTATCTTCGGCTGCAATTAAAACCGCTTCCTTCAAAATGCGCACAGCTCGTAGCGACATATCTTCAAGATTCCCAATTGGAGTTGCAACGAGATAAAGTGTGCCCATAATGTGATTCTAGCATATCCATTAGGAGAAGCTTAGATAAAACAAAGCCATATACTAGAAATACATGGCCTTGTTCTTGTTATTGCGCAATTAAACTATGAGGCTGTTGTTATTTGATCGCCAGCAGCAGTTAAAACATTCCACACGAGGATTCCCCATATTATTGTGAAGATATCACTGACTAGAAATCAACTTTAAAGACGCGCGGACCCGTAGGTTGTTCGCTTCCACTGGCAGGTTCAACCGTTACACCAACGCCCACGAAATTCGAAAGAGACTGTTTTGCAAAAACAGGTTGTGTTGTATAAGACGAGTTTTCTTGTGGACGGAACAAATCTGCACTTACGCGATGTCCGCTGGGCTCGATCAGCCAGATTTGATAAATTTGATTCTGAGGCAGATCAGGGAGACGCCAGGTGACCAGGGCAATCGTGTTATGTTCCTTATCGACCAGGACGGAGCCGGAAAAGTTACCTCCAGCAATAGGGAAAGATTGTGTCCCCGGATAAGCCAGCATGGACAGCGCAAATTGACTCGTTTTGATCTGATTCAACAACGCCGTTTGCTGATTCTGGATGGCGCGCATTTGTACAAAGGAAAAGGTGCTCAGGACGAGCAAAACAGCCAGTACTGCTCCGGTTGCCAGCTGACCAAATGACCACGCGAAACGCGGTCGCGAGGTTTTCTGAGCAGATGGTAATTTGCTTTGCAGGCGCTTCCGCAGTGCTGCCGACGGTGGACGCGCAGGCAGGGCGGTCAGCAAGCCAGCGCTGATTTGACGGTACGCCGCTAATTCGGTCTGGCAGGATTCGCATGTTTGAAGATGAGTCTCCAGCGCGGCAATATCTTCCGCGTCTAATGCACCGAGCGCATACGCCGGAAGGTTCTCTCGAAATGGGGAGTGTTCATCCTGCATCATCTACATCTACTCCTAATATGGATACGCCAATCGCCACAGGTTTGGATTTATTCCGAATTCCATTTCGCGCGCAAATGCTCCATCGCCGCACGCAAACGAGTCTTGACGGTTCCCAGGGGCCAGCCGAGTACCTCTGCAATTTCGCTTTGGCTTAAACCTTGATAATAAGCGAGCTCGATCACCTGACGATATTCCGGCTGTAACGATTGCACCGCAAAATACATACTGCGCCAGCGTGCCTCTTCCGGGGTGGTTTGAGCATCGGGAATGAACTGCAGGTGATCGTCGGGGTCGTTCGAGTCAGAGAGCAAAGGTCGGCGGGCTTCAAGACGCAAACGGTCGAGTGCCGTACGCCGGGCAATGGTCAGCAGCCAGAGCAGCAGAGAACCACGCTCGTTGAGGTAGAGGCGCGCACGACTCCATAGTTTGAGGAACGTATCCTGCGTTGCTTCCTCTGCCAGCATTTGGTCGCTTAAGATTCGCAGCATCAATGCATGAACACGAGCAGCATAGCGATCATATAACAGTAAAAATGCAGGCTCATCTCCCTGGGCCACACGGTTGACCAGTTCAAGGTCATTAGGGTTCGTCACACTCTGATTGTACCGAATTACCGCTCGTTTCACAAATTAGTTAAATTTTCAAATATATCTGGAAGGTCAATCTCAAATTTGAAGCAAGCAAATTATGCAGCATCCTGTAATGATTTTCTGTAATCGTCTGCTCTGATTTTCATATCAGATCGTTAGCTTTGAAATCCAAACCAAAATTGCACGGCGTATTACAAAATACAAGTCGATATCCCACTTTAGATCAATAGAGGAGAGTATATGAAAAAGTTTTCGCTTATGTTTTGGTCTGCCATGCTGTTTTTGAGCGCATTCTTTGTCGGAGCGGCAACTCCGGCAGCCGCCAAGGAAACCAGGATTTTGGCGTTTGATACGATGGTTGGTGTGCCACATCCATTAACCGGAACGCAAGCTGCAGCGATGTTCCGCAACATAAATGCCGGTGGTCTCGCCTGGCAACTATCCTCTGCCAAAGGATCACTCACTTCCGGTGGTCACCTGGAAATAGAAGTCAAAGGATTAGTGCTGGCTGAAGGAGCGAGTGCTGGCTCCAATCCAGTTACATCCTTCGGCGCAACGGTCAGCTGCGTAACAAGCGACGGCACAGTCCAGAACATACGCACTGCCACATTCCCTGCCACCACAGGGGCAGCGAAGGATGGCGGCGGGAATGCCGAAATCTCAGCGGACGTTGTTCTGCCTCAGCCCTGCTTGGCACCCATCGTTTTCGTTACAAGCCCCAGCGGCGCCTGGTTTGCTGTGACCGGAAACTAAACCTACCCAAGAATGATCGAGTGAAGCGAGTGGAGTTTTTCACTCGCTTTTTTCATTATGGGTATAATGATTCCACTCAAAGAGGAGGTGCTATGTCTGAACTGATTCCAGGTGAATATGACGTCAGGCTCAACGGAGTGGATATCCATTACACGGTGCACGGCTCGGGACCGGTGATGCTCGCTCATTCGGGAGGTCCTGGAACCGATGCACGCCTCTGGAACGATTTTGCGAACATCGATGATTTCGTCACTATTGTCGCGATCCATCCACGCGGCTCAGGTCTTTCCGGACCTGCCGCGGGCGACGCGTACCTCTTGCCTGACTACGCCGCCGACCTGGAAGCCCTGCGCCTCCATTTGGGATTGGCGAAACCGATCGTCATGGGTTGGTCGCATGGTGGCATGGTTGTACAGCAGTTTGCTTTTACCTACCCTGATTCATTATCCAAATTAATTTTGTTCGATACCTCTGCCTACATTGGTGAATTTCTCGGCAACATGGAAGCCGCTGTTCAAGAGTTCAAAGATGAAGCTTGGTTTGAAAAATCCTTCGCAGCGTTGAAAGCCGAATGGGATGGAAAATACGAAACCGATGAAGATATGGCACGCTTATGGGCGGAGGAAATGAAATTTTATTTCAAGAAATTCGATGAACGCGCCGAAGCGTATCATCAGCGGACAAAAGATTTACCCGTGCGCATCGCCCCACTCAAAACATTCAATGACAAAGAAGCCGGCACGATGGATTTGCGTCCACAGCTGAAGAAAATCAAAGTGCCGACGTTGGTCATCGTGGGACGACATGATTTCATTACCAATGTCGCTATGGCAGAGGAAATGGTGAAACATATTCCAAATGCTCGTTTGGAAATTTTTGAAGACTCCGGTCATTTTGCATTTGTGGAAGAACCGGAAGAGTTTTATCGGGTGATCAAAGAGTTTGTAGAATAATAATAAACCTTGCGAAGGCTGCCCGCTAGAGCGTCTTCGCAAGGTTGTTTCATGGAGAACTTATGATCGTTGTCTCAGACATGATGGGTACATTGACGACCGGTTCGCCTGTGGTCGGTTTGGTCGATTGGGTAAAACATAATCAAAGCAAGACACTCGCCCAACTTTATATGATCTCGATCGCGCCTGCTTATTTTCTCGCCAAGCGTGGATTCATCGACTGGCAAGCCTGGGGACAAAAGTTGATGATTGAAAGTTTATCGATGGTCAGAGACGCAACCCCGGAAAAAATGAAACTCGTGGGCGAATGGGCGGTGGAACACAACCTCTGGCAGAAACGCCGCGAAGATGTGATCGCTCGTTTAACAGAACACAAATCGCAGGGAGCACGAGTTTATATTGCAAGTAGCGTCTTCGAGCCGTTGATCGAGCCATTCGCTCAACGAATTGGAATAGAGTATATTGGCACACCTATTGAATATGAAAATGGACGTGCACGATTGGCGGGTAATCTGGTTGCCCAGGAACGCAAAATCGAACAAGTGCTGAGTCGCTTGAGCATGGACCGAATCGATTTTGCGTATGGCGACACAGAGCAGGATATTCCCTTGCTGGAACACGCCGATCATCCTGTGGCAGTATATCCGGATGAAAAACTCAAAAAGCATGCACTGGATTGCGGCTGGGAAATATTTCGGGACACGTCAAAGAATGGATGAAGAATTAATTTGGAAAATTCGAGCCTTTGTCTATCGCCATTTTGCTGAGACGACGCGACCTCCGACAGTGGAGGAGACTGCTGCTCAATTCAGTCTGACACGCAAGGAGGCAGCTGCTGCATACGATGAATTGAATCGACGCCATGCGTTTTTCCTGCAGCCAGGGACGCATGATATTGCAATGGCGTGGCCGTTCTCGGCTTCGACGACTCGGTTCAAAGTTCACGCCAACACCAAAACATATTTTGCCAACTGCGCCTGGGACGCGCTCGGCATCCCGGTTGTGTTGCACACAGATGCAGAAGTCGAAGCAACATGCGCGCAAAGCCGAGAAAAAATTTCCATAATGGTCCGCGGTGGAGAGGTCCAGAGCGAATCGATACTCGTGCATTTCCTGGTCCCGTTTAGAGATTGGTATAACGATCTTCCCTTTACATGAGCGACCATGGTCTTCTTCCGGTCGGAAGATATGTTGAACGAATGGCTAGTGTCGAATCAGGTGCAGCAGGGCGCGGTATTATCCATCCCAAAACTTTGGGAACTTTCAAAGCTCTGGTATCAGGGCCGCCTGTTACCTGAGTATCGTGGTAGGACAGCAGAACAGGTACAACAGATATTCAAAGAGGTGGGATTGACTTCTGAATTTTGGCAGGCAACTTAAGGGCTAATTGAATTGTCTCTCGTCCGGTGCTATATTGAATTTAGTCATATTTTCACTCTAATCAGAGAGGAGCAGCGATGGACTACATTCCGCCCGTCATTTTTGTGCCCGGCATCACGGGAACCTATTTGCGAGATGAATATCAAATGCCACCCGACCGCGTCTGGGGTGTGATCGAACATAACTATGCGCGCGTGGCGCTGCATCCGGATGATCCGCGCTTCGAAGCATTGGAACCAGCGCGGGTACGTCCGGATAGCATCTTTGACATTGCTTATAAAGAGATCATTCAGGAATTACGCTACAACCTCTGCCCGAGCCAAGATCAAATTGTTCCAGTCTTTCCCTTTGCCTATGATTGGCGTTTGCCTCTCCAGATCATCGAAGGACAATTTTCTGACTTCGTCGATGAAGTGGTAGATCGCACGAAATTGATCTTGAGCTACGCCAACGCGGGATATGCTGATAACCCCAAAGTGAATCTGATCGGTCACTCGATGGGCGGACTCATCATCGCCGGTTACCTCGATACAAAAGGTACCGCCGCGCCCATCGCCAAAGTCGTCACACTGGCAACGCCTTATCATGGCTCCTTTGAAGCGGTCATCAAGATCGCGACCGGCACATCCAATCTGGGGCCCGATACACCCCAGTCGCGCGAACGAGAAGCCGCCCGCATGACATCTTCGCTTTATCACCTACTGCCAGATATTGCCGATGCAATCGAAGTCGCTGATCCCAGTCTGCCCCCGCCTGCCAGTTTTTTCAATCCGGCACTATGGCAAAACAGTATTGTCCAATCTGTTCTGGTATATGTGCAAAAACGCCTGGCAGCATTGGACCAAAGCCAGCAGCAAGACAAAGCACTGGAGCTTTTTACAAAATTCCTCGATGCGGCACATGTCTATCGTGATCGTATCGATAACTTCCGATTGACCAAGACAAATCTCAAACCGGAAGATTGGCTGTGTGTTGCGGGTGTCAATTCTCAGACGCGGGTGCGAATGAAAATCACCAAGAATAATGGCTCGCCGATGTTTGATTTGAGTTCTCAATATCGCTTAAATCAGTGGCGCAAGAATATGAGCGATCCGGCATCCTGGCGACTGACCGGCGACGGTACCGTTCCCTTTGAAGCGGCTCTACCGAATTTTCTCGATATCTCCAACATTGTCTGTGTGACGCCTGATGATTATGGATATTGGGAGGTAGGAGATAAACTGGCGGCAGGTATCGCCGGTTTTCATGGCATTCTCTGCAATATGGATATGGTCCATCGTATGATCGTCCGGCATTTCACGGGAAAACCTGATCCAGCCGGCAACACGTGGGGATATCCTGCACCGGGAGTCAGTGCCGCACAATGGAAGCCGCCACTTTCCTTGCGCAGTAAATAAAAAGGAGACATTGCATGGCATTCTCAGAGTACGCAAAATATGATGGGTTGGGATTGGCAGACCTAGTGTGTAAAAAAGAGGTCTCGCCACTGGAACTGGTGGAAGAAGCAATCGCACGCATTGAAGCTCGTAATGAAAAATTGAATGCAGTTGTCCTTCCGCTCTATGAACGAGCGCGCCAAAAAGCAAAAGGCGAATTGCCCGCGGGTCCCTTCAAAGGCGTTCCTTTTTTGATGAAGGATTTGATCTCCACGTTAGAGGGGATACCTACCAGTGGAGGAAATAAGCTTTGGAAAAATATCCCAGCCACGGTCAGCACAGAATTGGCAAAGCGTTGGGAGAACAGCGGCGTGATCGTGGTAGGCAAGACCAATACTCCTGAGTTCGGACTCACGCCTTATACGGAATCGGATGCGCTCGGTCCAGCCCATAATCCCTGGGATACCACGCGCACAACTGGCGGCTCCTCTGGCGGATCTGGGGCGGCGGTCGCGGCTCGATTCGTTCCACTCGCCTCGGGTGGAGATGGAGGCGGATCAATTCGCATTCCCTCTTCTGCCTGCGGAATCTTTGGACTGAAGCCCACGCGCGGGCGCAATCCCACGGGTCCGATCATTGGCGATGCCTGGGAAGGATTCGCGGTCGAGCATGTCTTGACTCGTTCGGTGCGTGACTCCGCCGCAATGCTGGACGCCACCAAAGGTCCTGATGTCGGCGCGCCATACATTATTCAGGATGCGGGACCATTCCTCCCTGAAGTTGGCAAAAACCCGGGCAAGCTCAAAATCGCGTTTTCCACCAAACCGATGCTTGGCAAGAACGTCCATGCGGATTGTGTGAAAGGTGTTGAGGAGACCGTCGCTTTGCTCAAGGGTCTCGGACATGAAGTTATCGAAGATGCACCCGCGATCAATGGCGAAGAATATTCGCTGCAATTCCTGACGATTGTCGCCGGACAAATGCGCGTGGATATTGAAGAGGCTGCCCAAGCTGCTGGCAAAAAAGTTTCCCTGGACGATTTTGATATCTCCACTTTTGGCACAGGGCTGTTTGGAACGATTCTGAAAGCCTCTGACTACGCCCGAGCGATACGCTATTTGCAAATGATCTCCCGCGACATTGGGCGTTTCTTCGAAAAGTATGATGTTTTGTTGACGCCTGTGTTGAATCAGCCACCCGTGAAGATCGGCGCGCTGAAACCATCTGCCAGTGAACGGGCTCAACTCAAGCTGATCGCCCGCACCAGTGCGACCTGGATCATCGAAGCCATGGGCATGATCAAACCGCTCGCCGCGCAAACCTTTGAGTTTATCCCTTGGACACCTGTATTCAATGTCACGGGTCAGCCAGCCATGTCTGTGCCATTGCATTGGAATGCCGAAGGTTTACCGATCGGTATGCACTTCGTCAGCAAGTGGGGCGATGAAGCGACATTATTCCGGTTAGCCGGTCAACTGGAAAAGGAAAAGCCCTGGTTCGATAAAGCCCCGGCGGGGTATTGACCTCCGCATCGTTCAATACGTCAATATGATTGAGTGCCAAGTTATGAAAAGTTGAGTCACTTGGTCTATAGACTCACCCGCTCTTTGGCAGAAGGATACCCTGATGCGAATCCCCTTTCTCGATTTTTTGCTCCCGCCAAGATCATCCAGTTACGAACAAACTCAGAAAGCTCAATTGGTCCATGTTATGTTGGTCACCACGTTTGTGGGTGGCTTAGCAATTGGGATCGCGAATCTTTCACAAGGCTGGAGGACTGAGACCGTATTTTTGTTTTTACTTGTCATGGTCTGTTTCGCTGGTCTTTATATTAACCACTCCAGTCATTATGATATTGCGGCGTTCATCTTGTGCACTTCTCTGTTCTTCGTCATTGGTGCCCTGATATATAATGGAATTGGCTTGCATGATGAGAGTGTGATGGGTTACCCCATCTTTATCCTTTGCGCGGCGTTCCTATTCCGCAGGCGCGGACTCGTGATTGCCACAATCTTGTCAATTGGTTCAATCCTATTCATTTATTACCTTGAAACTCATGGAGTCCGCATTTCAAGCTATCAAGATACAGCGTATCGCGTGATTATTCTGATATTCCTGTTTGTGATCACGGGTGCAGTAACCTGGGTCATCCGCGCTACATGGATCTCTAGTTTAGTGGAATTGCAGAAATCATATGATTTGACACTACTAGGCTGGGCGAAAGCTCTTGAATATAAGGATGGTGAGACGGCTGGCCACAGCCGTCGCGTAACCGAGTTATGCATCGCCCTGGCGCGCAAATTGAGATGCAGTGAGGAGGAAATTCTTCAGATGCATCGCGGAGCCTATCTTCATGATATCGGAAAGATGGCCATTCCTGATTCCATATTGCTGAAAAATGGTCCACTTACAGATGAGGAATGGCAAGTTATGAAACGGCATCCGGCGCTGGCTGCTGATTTGATTTCGGATATCCCATACCTCAAACCTGCCTTAAGCATTCCTTATTCTCATCATGAACGGTGGGATGGTAATGGGTACCCCGATGGTCTAAAAGGGGAAGCAATTCCGCTGCCTGCACGCATTTTCTCAATCGTGGATCAATGGGATGCATTGAATTCGGATCGTCCATATCGCGAGGCATGGAGCAAAGAGAAGATCCTCATCTATTTGCAGGATAATGCAGGGAAAATCTTTGATCCTCAGGTTGTGGATACATTCATAGCGCTCATTTCTCAACAGTTGATTTAATTTGCTACATAGTGCCGCATAATCTTGTAAACCTTACATTTGAAGTTTAGCCTGCAATTCCCATGTAAAAAGTTTACTTATGCATGTTTTACATGCGTGAGACAAGCCGTAAATCTCTAATTCAGAGAGTACGTTGACATTTAGCCAATCCGCCTCATATAAATGAGACGCGAGCCTTCCTCCTGCGTATTAAAATAGGATGGATTCCAAAACTTCTATGAAAAACATTTTGGTGATCTTTGCAATTGGGTTGATGATCCTGACCGCCTGCTCAGCTCCAGATCACAGCTCTGCTCCCCCTATTGGCTTCACACCTTTTCCTGAACCTACCGCTACGCAGATCAAAATATTTGCTACTCCTTCTTCTCCGCAAGATTCCATCACATGGCAGGAACTGCAAGTGACCATGAGTCAGTTGGAGATCACCGAGGAATATGTGACCGATTTCGGTTCCTCCCGAATTCCAACAGAAGGGAACAAATTTCTGTGGGTGCATGTTCGGCTCAAAAATACAGCACAAATGCAACTGGACGTCCCGATCGCTGAACATTTCAGTGTGCTGTATGCCGCGACCGAGTTGAAGCCCACCTATGGTCACCGCGCCGGGCACACAGATTACACAACACTCGAACCTACGATCTTTCCGGATCAAGAACTGGATGGCTGGCTGCGTTTTGACATCCCCGCGGCAGCAGAGTTAAAAGACCTGCGATTTGTTTTTCTCCCCGAAAGTTCACAGGTGGGCGCTTCTTATGATTCTCCCAACTACCCATATTCCGATGATAAATCGACCTATGTATGGAAATGCGCACCATAAATTCCTGATGACCCATAACAAAATGCTATAATGATTCATCAGCTTCATGATGCTCAAGATCACGGAAAGCGGTGGTGAATTATGCAAACCTTCTTCACAGAGTATGTAGGTCTCCTGCAAAGATGCCACAATGATATCCTTCAGGCTCTGGAGGGATTGCATCCAGATGCTATAGACTGGATTCCGGGGCTGGAGATGAATTCCATCGGCGTGCTGCTGAATCATATTATCGGTTCGGAACGTTATATGATCGGCGATATAGCCGCACTGGAATCATCTAATCGGAATCGTGAGGCGGAATTTCAAGCTCATGGCGTCGAACTGGATGTTTTGAAACAACGTCTTGCAGGTAATTTGGAGTATGCACGGACCGTGGTCGAGAAGCTGAGCTTGCAGGATTTGGAATCAAAGCGTAGTTTGCCCAATGGACGTGAATATACTGTGGCATGGGGGTTACTCCACGGTCTCGAACATGCCACCCTTCATCTGGGACAGATCCAGCTCACACGCCAATTGTGGGAACAAGCAAACAAGAGTGATTAAGCTCTCTCAACATTTGCATTATGAACGTTGCTCAAATTAAAACAACTCCGACCTCGGAGTTGTTTTTGTGTGGAAATCGGATTCGCCGATCAAGCCGGCTCTTCTTGTAGAAATTTCACAACTTGTTCGTGAATTGACTTGGATTGCAACGCGCCTCGATGGCCTAATCCTTCGGTCTCGATATATTGTGCATACTTCCAGACTTGGGCGATGGCGCGGCTGTCTTCGACCGGGGTTACATTATCTGCTGCATCATGGAACATCAGAGCAGGGATATGAATTTGAGGAGTTAGTTTCTCATTTGTAATGGACTCCAAAACATCCCGACCAAAGTTCTCGTAAAGCATCTGGCGGAACCCATCCATGATTTGATCGGGCAAACAGGCTATGACTTGAAAACGCGGCAGGGATTCCAAAAGCTGGTTGAACGCGCCGAAATAGACGAGCCGTGCAGGATGTGGAAGATTCTGATTCACTAATGCATAGGAGGTAATTAATGTTCCAAACGAGTGAGCGAGGATCGCATGGAACGGTCCTTCCCGCTCGGCGATCAAATCCAGCGTGGGAGCGATCTCGAGCAAGTTGGTCATCGTCCCATCGGATTCGCCATGTGCAGGTTGATCATATGCGACGAGGCGATATCCCGCAGATAGTAACGAATCAACAAATCCGGTCATTTGAGCGCGTGCACCACCCCAGCCATGCATCAATAAAATGGCGGGACCACTCTCGCCCCAAGTCGTGACCGCTAACTCGCCGCCCTCGAACGGAACACGATCATTGTTCCCGCGCTCGATCACGACGCGATCTGACGATTTTTCCTCATACCGTGATGGGCTAAAAAATGCCTGATAGGTTTTCTTGACGATTGCTTGCATCCTGGCTGTAGTTGAGTCTAAAGTTGTCATTTGTTCTCCTTTGCGAAATACTTACTACTTAGTAAGTTTTGAGGATAAAAAATTTTAGGCGAGTAAATCCTGTTTATGTTGTTGAACGATTGCACGGAATCTCCCCGTGCCCAACGCTCGCGCCATTTGCAGTCCGCCCTGCAGGCTGGAAAGAATCAGTGTGGCTTTATCCGCGGGTTCGCCACTAAAGTGAAATACGCCTGCATCTCTTCCCTCTTGTAAGGTAGCGCCCAGCCAAGAGAGAAGTTCGCGGGTCAATGCCTGCGTTTGCTCGCGCACCGAATCTGGGAGAGAGTTGAATTCTGTCTCCAACGAACCTCCCAAACAAACTTTGCCATTGTCAGCGCGAGTGTTCGTGTAAACGCTAAAGAACCAATCCAATTTTTCCTGCGGGGCTAGATCTTTGACGCGTGAATTGTTGATCCATAGTTTGAAGCGGTCACGATAGCGTTGCATCACCGCAGCAACTAACACCTCTTTGGAGGGAAAGTGATAATGGATGGCGGCATTCTTTACATCCAGTTCTTTGGCGATGTGAGCATAGCTAAATCCATTGAAGCCCTTCTCCTGAATGAAGGACTCTGCCAAATCCATGATCATCCTCTTGGTATTTGAATTTCTGACCATTGTTGCCATATTTTACTTACTAGTTAGTAAGTTTGTCAAGACCTAGATAGTTGGAATGCTATAATGAAGATACCAATCTAAGCTCCATAAAATCATTGTTTGCAAGGTAAATTACCCAACCGGAACACAAAGGATGGACTATTATGCGACAACAAGCTACTAGAAGAATTGATAGTAACGTTCATTCGATTGGCGAAGTATTAAGAAGGCCAGTTTTTTATAAAGTTCCTGTCTATCAACGTGATTTTGCATGGACTTTTGAAGAAATAGATACTTTATGGGAAGATATTACAAATGCACTACTAAGCGGCCGTAACGAACATTTTCTTGGCGCAATTGTTGTTAGTCCAAGTGATGATGACAACATACTCGAAATTGTTGATGGACAACAAAGGTTAGCAGTACTTTCAATGATGTTTGCAGCAAGATAGCGCAAGGGTTTTTCTGTAAGTTGAGTCACATATTTCCTTGCTAGATTGGTTACATTGCACCTTCAAAAATCATATAGGTTCTGCCGGTCAACCACTCTTCGCTAATTTCAGCGAGAACTGCCGAGACAAGCCTC
>WNFY01002955.1_pt1 | contig 15983 bp, 8 predicted proteins | sample 5400091 | NCBI WGS metagenome assembly WNFY01 (sample SAMN13153364, study PRJNA577476) | soil metagenome | isolation source: 60 cm soil or saprolite under grassland replicate 1 | place: USA:California | collected 2016-06-15
CGCTCTGGTGACCGGCCCTCGGCGCAGCAGAGCCTTGACGCGTACCAACAGTTCGGCGAACGCAAATGGTTTTGTCAGGTAGTCATCCGCGCCTGCTTCGAATTGCTCGACTTTGTCGCCCAGGCTGTCTCGCGCGGTCAGGACAAGAACCGGAACCAGCGAATTCGTTTTACGGATTCGACGCAGTACCTCGCCGCCCGTGATGCCAGGGAGCATCAGGTCCAAAATGACAAGATCATATTGGTAGGTCTGCGCAAGTTCCCAGCCGCTTTTGCCGTCGCAAGCCGCGTCCACGGCAAAACGCTCCGCAGTCAAGCCGCGTGTGACGAATCGTGAAACCTTCTCCTCGTCTTCAATGACCAGGATGCGCATGCAGTGGACCTTTTAACCTATGGAAGCCCCATTAATACAGACTGAATGCTACATGAAATTCTATTCAGGACGACAACAGTGGGAACCTTCCGCCCGTGTTACGCGATCTGCCCAATTCATACATCAAGTTCGGAAAGGTGCAGGTGTCATCGGCCTTGAGCAGAAGGGGCTGGGGGCGCAGACGTCGGGTAGGCTTCCGATATGAGTTCTTTCGGGCTCAGTTGACGCTCATATCACAAAGACAATGAAGAAGAAAAAAGGACACCTTTGTGCGGCTCCAGCACAATTCGATCTGCAGAAAGCCGAATTTGGATGCCGGCACTCCTTCACGAGCACACTGCGGCCACGGTTGGCGTTGTGAGACTGCGAAATAGATGGTCGATTTCCTTGGGTGGTAGAAACATTCGCTTGTCCAACCACCAATGGAGCACAAGGACAAACGTGGAAGCCAAATATTCGGACGCAAGATCCACTGGAAACTGCCAGTTGGGTTTACGCACGGTCCGGAACTCTTGCTTCATTGCACCGTCGCCTTTCGACGCTGTCAACATCAAACTCAAGCCAGGCTTGGGGGATAGGAATGTCGTCGGGCCACTGCATAGTCATTTTGCATACGTTATCTCCATCGAAAATTTGGATTGATTGCTTGAAAAGACCGCGATACTGGATGAGCCCCGATCTACCAGAGTCCATCTTTTGCATACGGCCTGCTCCACAGTGTGACGTGTAGCTGCACGGCTTTTGCCCAGGCATCCTCCAGCCTTTGGAGATCCGGACCAGTAAGGCCGGCTTCTTTGAAGAACTTTCGGGTGGTCATCGTTACCACTGTGATGAAGCCCAGCAGATAGCGCAGCGGAACGACAGGTGGCGTTTTCGTGCCGTCCGTTTGATTCTTCTTCTCAGGAGTATGGCGGAGCCCGATCTCTTCCTGGTAATCGAGCCATGCCCGATCATGAGGACGAAAGCAGGCATCAATCACCCATTGCACAAAACGTGCCTTCACTCTTGCCTTGTACTCGTCATCCGGTTTCCCATCCGGACCGAAGAACCACTTCGCGAGATGGGGCTGCGCGCCAATGACTGAACGCCATGAGTCCACCATCTGCTCCGCCTTCTCCTTAAAGATCGAGCCGGATTGCTGAAGAATTCTGGCGTCGTCCTCGCTCCAACCGACGGTCGCTTCGAGCTGGCGCAAGTCTTCCATCGAAAGCGGCGAGTGGGCCGACTGGGGGCGGGCATAGTCGTAACCGGTAATCTGGGTGGTTTCCGGGTCGCGAATCAAAGGGCTTCTTTCATTTGTCTATGTCCTGACTGCGGCCAAGAAGGGTTCGCTAGCATCCGGCTGCCGTTCTTTACCGTTCAGAATGTCAGCGAAAGACACGGACTTCCGTAAAGCACACGAGTTTCATCGCGGTCCTTGATTCATTGCCGCACCGTTAAGGTCTATTCCCGCAAAAAACCCCTCGTGCCCTGGAATACGTCAAGACCTCGGCCCTCATTTTCCAGTCGGTGTCAGCGGGACCGGGGTCCACAGGTTATCGGGCCGTCCGGGGTCCTCCTGTCGTGAATCAGCTCACAGCGCAAAGAGTCGGTAAATCCTGCGACAGCGTGCTTGGCTGCGCAATACCGCACTTCCTAGATCAATTCCCGCACCTCGTCAGAGATGGTGGTCAGCGCGATTTTCTTCCGGTTTGGCTCGCCGCGGGCCAGCGACTCGGCAAAGTGCAGCGCCTGTTCGGCCTTCACCTTCGCTGGCATGGGTGGCTCAAAGGGATCCACCACCGCTTGCAAGACCGCCGGACCAGGAGCGTTCAGAAATTCTTCCACGGCATGTTCGCACTCCGCGGGTTCTTCGACGCTAAAGCCGATTCCGCCGCAAGCGTGTGCGAACGCCACAAAATCGATCGGATGCAGGTCAACGCCGTATTCGGGGTTGCCGAGAAAAACCATTTGCTCCCACTTGATTTGTCCGAGTGTGTTGTTCTTGATGATGACGACCTTGATTGGTAGCTTGTACTTCACCGCGGTTGCAAACTCTGCCATTAGCATCGAAAAGCCACCGTCCCCGACGAAGGCAACACACTGCCGGTTCGGAAAGGCAATCTGAGCGGCGATGGCGTAGGGCAATCCCGGCGCCATGGTGGCAAGATTTCCCGACAGAGTGTGCATCTGACCACGGCGAGCGAGAATATGTCGAGCCCACCAGGTTGCAATGGTTCCGCTATCGCAACTTACGATGGCATCATCCCGCAGACGCTTACCAAGTTCCCAAGCCACGACTTGCGGTTTCATAGGCTTGTCGCGCCGAGTCGCGCGCTTTTCCATGACCTCCCACCAGTCTTTCATCGCGGCCTGCGCGGCCTGAAGGAAGCTTCTGTCCTCTTTGTGTTTCAACAGTGGAATCAACTCGCGTAGTGTATTGCGGCTGTCGCCGACTAGCCCAACCTCGACCGGGTATCGCAATCCTATGCGTTTCGGATCCAACTCGATCTGCACTCCCCGAGCCTGGTCCGGTTCCGGCATGAATTCGATGTAAGGGAAAGAGGAACCCACCATCAGCAGCGTATCGCAATCCTCCATTGCCTCCTGCGAGGGTTTGGTGCCGAGGAGACCAATTCCGCCGGTCGTGTAAGGGCTGTCGTCGGGCACCGCCGCTTTACCGAGCAGCGCCTTCACAATCGGGGCCGCAAGCAATTCCGCGGTCTGCTCTAGTTCATCGGTCGCATGGAGCGCTCCGCGTCCTGCCAGAATTGCAACCTTCTTTCCCCGGTTCAAGATTTCGGCAGCCTTCTCAATATCCGAGGGATCGGGAAGCCGCGCGCTGCGCGCGTACGCGTCCGAGGTGTGATGAGAGATGTTGCGCTTGGAACGCTGACGTTCTTTGAGCTCCTTCTCCTGAAGGTCAACTGGAAACGTGATGTGAGAAACGCCGTGGTAAGCGAGAGCAGTTCGACAAGCCAGGTCCGTAATGTTCTCTACGTGCGTGGGACCCATGATTCGTTCATTGAACACAGCAACATCTACGAAGAGTTTGTCGAGTGCCACATCCTGCTGCGTGTAGGTTCCGATAAGGTCGTGAAATTGCAGCCCGGTGATCGCGAGTACCGGTTGATTATCGAGTTTGGCGTCGTAGAGTCCATTCAGCAGATGTATGCCTCCAGGGCCCGATGTGGCGATACAGACTCCCAACTTTCCCGTGAACTTGGCGTAGCCACATGCCATGAAAGCGGCAGCCTCTTCGTGCCGCACCTGAACAAATCGAATTTTGTCCTGGTGGGTTCGAAGCGACTCCATGATGCCGTTGATTCCGTCACCAGGAAGCCCAAAGATGACTTCGACACCCCAATCAACCAGCGCTTCGATAAGCACATCGGCTGCAGTCATAAACACTCCTCCATCATGAGTTCGGTTGAGCCTGCCGTATTCGTATATAAGAGATGCGATTACGACCGGGGTTGGCCACTCATTTGGGCAAAGAATGTTCAGGAAAAATGTGGAACTATCCCTTCAGAATGCGATGACATTCGAAGTGAAAGAGACAACTGATTTCTGTCAACGCTTAGGAAGCGTGAAGCTACCTCCTCTCGTCAATGAATCATCTCTATATCTGTAGATTCAGGCGTCAGATGCCCTGAAATCAATACAGTTATTACTGCATCATGCGATGCAAATCGACGAAAGGAGTGACCCTCTCACGTTAAGCGGCGTTCCCATCGAGCGAATTGATAACGTCGTCCTACCGAGTTCCAACCGATTTCCCGGAATCTGATGGAACCCTGCAATGGACGAGCACGACGCTGGTGTTGGTGCGCGCAAGCGCTGGGAATCGAACAGGGTTCGGGTATACCTACGCTGATACGGCGACCGCTACGCTAATCCATGATCTGCTGGCGGGCGTAGTTGAAGGCGGTGATGCCATGGCGATTACAGCCAACTGGAACGCTATGGTCCGGCGAACTCGAAACCTGGGGCGACCAGGAATCGTCTCGATGGCAATTTCAGCGGTGGATTCAGCGCTTTGGGATTTGAAGGCGCGCTTGTTGGACCTTCCTCTGGCCAATCTCTTAGGTTCTGTTCGGGAATCAGTGCCGATTTATGGCAGCGGCGGTTTTACATCGTATTCCATGGAACAACTGCAAAGGCAACTCGAAGGCTGGGTTGAGCGTGGCATCCCGCGCGTGAAGATGAAAATCGGACGTAATGCGGGGGTGGATCTGGAAAGAGTACACGCGGCCTGTCAAGCCATCGGTCCTGACGGGGAACTTTTTGTGGACGCCAACGGAGCTTACAGCCGGAAGCAGGCTTTGGCGCAGGCTGAGAAATTTGCCGATCTGAACGTGAGCTGGTTTGAAGAGCCGGTATCCTCCGATGATCTGACCGGCTTACGACTGTTGCGCGATCGCGCTCCTGCCGCTATGGAGATCGCGGCCGGAGAATACGGATATGAGTTGGGGTACTTTCGCCGCATGCTCGCGTCAGGAGCAGTCGATGTGTTGCAGGCTGACGCGACGCGTTGCGGAGGTATTACCGGGTTTCTGCAAGTCGCGACACTGTGCGAGGCATTTCATGTGCCTCTTTCGGCGCACACCGCTCCGGCGTTGCACACCCATGTCTGTTGTTCAGCCACTCCTGTACGCCACCTGGAATACTTTTACGATCACGTTCGCATTGAACAAGTGTTCTTTGACGGCGTAGGTCGGCCCGAGGATGGCGAGTTGCGTCCAGACTTGTCCCGACCGGGGATGGGAATTGAACTGAAGCAGGCTGACATCAAGCGTTTTGCGGCCTAGAGGAGAAGTAGAAAGATGTCTGCGAATCGAGTTCCGCTGGTCTTGTCGGAAGAATTAAGGCAATCGTGGCGGAATCGCTCGCTTGACATTGACACAGGCGCGTTGGGAGCCGAGCTGCGAAGAACAGCCTCGGGCGAGGTTCGCTTCGATGCCGGCAGCAAAGCGCTCTACGCCACTGACGGTTCCAACTACCGCCAGGTGCCGATCGGGGTGGTCATTCCTAAGTCTAAGCAGGACGTGATTGAGACGATTGCCGCGTGTCGGAAGTTTGGAGCGCCTCTGCTTTCGCGAGGAGGTGGCACCAGTCTGGCGGGACAATGCTGCAACGTCGCTGTGGTCGTCGACTGGTCGAAGTACCTCCACCACATCGTTGAGTTGAATCCAAAAGAACAATACGCGCGCGTCGAGCCGGGCACGATTTGCGACACGCTACGTAACGCCGCTAAGCCCCACGCGTTGACGTGGGGGCCGGACCCCGCGACGCACGATCACTGCACCTTTGGCGGTATGTTAGGCAATAACTCATGCGGCGTGCATGCGCAAATGGCGGGGAAAGCTGCGGAAAATGTTCTGTCGATGGACATTGTTCTGTACGACGGAACACAAATGACCGTGGGTTGGATGCATGAACGGCAACTTTACGAGCGGGCTGCTCAAGGAGGCCGGACGGGAAAGATCTACGCGCAACTTCGGGAACTGCGCGACCGATATGCAAATCTGATCCGAGAAAAATATCCGCGCATTCCGCGACGCGTTTCCGGCTACAACCTTGACCAATTATTGCCGGCAGAAGACGGACGCTTCAACCTCGCCCGCGCCCTGGTCGGCAGCGAAAGCACCTGCGCCACCATGCTCGAAGCCCAGGTTCAACTCGTCTACAGCTATCCCAAACGCGTATTGCTCGTGCTCGGCTATCCCAGCATTTATGAAGCGGGCGATCACGTTCCGAAGATTCTCGAACATAGACCCATTGGCTTTGAAGGGCTCGACCAATTCCTGATCGCCAATGTCAGAAGAAAAGGAATGCCCCAAGTGGATGATCTTTCAGTTCTTCCCGAAGGGAAAGGCTGGCTGGTCGTAGAATTTGGCGGCGCCACTACTGAAGACGCGGAAGAGCAGGCGCGGCAGACGATGAGGGCTCTGGAAGGGGCCAATCCGCCTAGCATGAAATTGTTTGTCAAAGAAGACGAACAACAAAAGGTCTGGGACGTGCGTGAGGCCGCCCTCGGCGCAACGGCCTTCGTTCCCGGCGAGCCGCTTACCTGGGAGGGCTGGGAAGATTCTGCAGTTCCACCCGACCGAGTCGGCGGTTATCTACGAGATCTATGCAAGCTGTACGAAAAATATCAATACAGATCCGCCCTCTACGGACACTTCGGCCAGGGCTGTATCCACTGCCGGGTGAATTTTGATCTCATGAGCGAACCTGGAATTCGCAAGTGGCGAGCATTTATGGAAGAGGCCACGGACCTGGTGACCAGCTATGGTGGTTCGATCTCTGGCGAACACGGCGACGGGCAATCGAAAGCCGAATTTCTATACAAGATGTTTGGGCCTGAGTTGATCGAGGCGTTTCGCGAATTCAAATCCATTTGGGATCCAGGCTGGAAGATGAATCCCGGCAAGATCGTTGACCCCTATCGCATCGACGAAAATCTGCGACTGGGAGCGAACTATCGTCCGTGGGAATCGGCCACCTATTTCAAATTCCCTGACGACCACGGCAGCTTCGCCCATGCGGCGTTGCGGTGTGTTGGAGTGGGTAAATGTCGTCGCGACAACGGTGAGGGCGAGCAGGACACGATGTGTCCCAGCTATATGGTCACGCGGGAGGAAATGCATTCCACCCGAGGCCGAACTCATCTGCTGTGGGAGATGATGCACGGCGACGTCGTCCGCGATGGTTGGCGTGACGAACATGTCAAGGAGGCGCTGGATCTGTGCCTCGCCTGCAAGGGTTGCAAGGGCGATTGCCCGGTGAACGTCGACATGGCGACCTACAAGGCAGAATTTCTTGCGCACTACTGGAAGGGACGTATCCGTCCTGTGTCTGCTTATGCCTTCGGATGGATCGACAAGTGGGCACGCATCGCGTCCAGCGCTCCCGGTTTCGTAAACCTGTTCACTCAGCTCCCGGTCTTGCGTGAGATCGCCAAACTGGCGACCGGTGTTCCGCGACAGCGGCAGATTCCGCCATTCGCCCCCGAAACCTTTAAGGTTTGGTTCCGCAAACGGCGACGCCGACCAGGAACGGGTCCGAAAGTGCTTCTCTGGGCCGACACGTTCAATAACTACTTCATGCCCGAAACCGCTGAAGCCGCAGTCGACGTTCTCGAGCACGCGGGATGCGAGGTGCAAGTGCTAGACCAGCACCTCTGTTGCGGTCGCCCACTGTATGACTATGGATTTCTTGAGATGGCGAAGTCTTATCTTCGGCGAAACCTTGACGCGCTCGCCCCCCATCTCGCCGCGGGCACCCCCATCGTAGTTCTAGAGCCGAGTTGTTGCTCCGTATTTCGCGACGAGATCCATGGTCTATTCCCTGAATTGACGGAAGGGTGCATGCTGGCCGAGAGCACATTCACATTGTCTGAATTCCTCGAGAAAAAAGTGCCGGGATATCAACCACCTCGCGTGAACCGGCGAGCCGTCGTACAAGGACACTGTCATCACAAGGCGATTATGCGTTTCAAGGAAGAAAAGTCGCTGATGCAAAAGATGAGGCTTGATGAAGATGTCCTGGAATCAGGTTGCTGCGGAATGGCAGGCTCATTTGGTTATGAGAAGAATAAGTACGAAGTATCGGTTGCTTGCGGCGAACGGAAGCTGCTGCCCGAGGTGCGCAAGGCTGGGCTCTCGACCATCATTATTGCGGACGGGTTCAGTTGCAGGGAGCAGGTCGCACAGCAAACTAATCGTCATGCTCTGCACCTGGCGGAAGTGCTCGAACTGGGTCTGCGCTCTGAAACCCGCCCCGTCATGTATCCGGAAAGAGAATTTGTCGAAACTCGCAAGGGCGCGGTGAAGCAGTCGATGGTGCACGCTGGGTTGATTACGCTAGGCGCACTGGCAATCGCAACGGCTGGATGGTTCTGGTCGAAGAGGCGAACGTGAGTGTTGGGTTGAATCACAGATGGAATGCCGTCCGCGCGAACTTCACGTGAAATGTATCGTAGGCCGTCTTAGGCCTCGGAAATCATGGCATACCTGTATTAAGCCCATTCCTCTGTTCGAAGGCAACAAGATGCGGCCGCTCTGCGACTGCCGGGGTCAGCGAAGACTACTTCATTGTTTTATGCGCTAGAGCCGGGGCATGTGCGCCGGAGATCGTGAGTGCCAGCTTGTCTAGCCGCCAGGAACTGTGGAGTCAGGAATTCGTCAAGACTATCGCGCCCAGATCCACCTGAGGGTATGTAAGTGCGGCAATGGAATAGCACCGCTGTAAATTGCGACTGCAAAGACGAGCAACGTGAGATAAAAGCCTGTCAAAAAAGTCGCCATCAACCGCTGAAAAATAAACAGCGGTCCGCCCTGATGTTTGCTCTTCTGGTCGCCCCGATTGAGCCAGCGTTGCCTCGAAAGCCGAAATAACAGGTGCACTTTGACAATCGAAATAACGAGTTGGTTGAGGTAAAGGAGAAAGGGAAACATAAGATAAATGCCGCCGGCATAGTAGAACAGAACGCATGAAAGCATCAGGCGGGTGCAGACAATCCACACAAAATATGCGAGCAGGGCCTGCGGTCCATAGAGGAACGACGTGATTACGGCGGCGACTGGCCCGGTCAACATCGTCCACATGGATATGCGTTGATCGATGAGGCACCACCAGATGAAGGGCCCGACGCGCCGAGGACCGAGGGCAATGGCGCGCTTACCATTGCGCAGCATGTTGCCCGACCAGCGCAGCAGGTTGTGCTTAAGCCGCTCCCACGGATTCGTGCCGATGTTCTCGACAGTGACGCAAGAAGCGTCGGGCACGTACATCATTTGCCAGCCGTCGCGCAGCACCCAAAACCAGGTGCTTTTATCGTCGCCTGACATGAAACGAAACTGCCCCCAAAGCCAATGCGTCAGCGAATCTGCTTCGATGGTGCGAATAAAGTCATCGTTCACGGCTATTTCGGCCCGGAATAGTGACAGTCGTCCCGTCAGCGTCAATACCTTGTTGGAAAGCGAGTGGGACTCCATCGCGAGCCGTCGCTGGGCAAAGCGTAAATCGTGCCATGTTTGCACCCATTCGGGACCGACCACGATGGCGCGCTCATCGGTTGTAAGCGCCCCCAGTTGCGGGTTAATCGCAAACATCGGAGCGCACCTCGCAATGAGGCCGGCATGCATGATCGTGTCGCCGTCCATGAAAATCGCCAGATCGTTTGGGCTCACGCCGTAACGGCTGATGGCACGCAGTACGGAACCAATGGCGAAACGCTTTCCAGTCTGGTTCTGCCGGACAATAACAGCTTCGACTTCGATATCCGGCGGATTGGCTGCGAAGTATTGTTCAATCTGCTGTTCATCCGAAGCGTCGCCTGTTCCGATGTAGATCCTGCCTGGAACACCAGCCGACCGGCACTCTTCGACAATGCTCGCCAGCATTTTTTCCGTGGTATGCGACTGCTCGCGGAATGTAACAACCATAAAATGCAGAAATGAAGGGCGCCAGCCGCCGCTCCAGACAGCCGCCGCCTTCATGCGCTTCTTGGGATAAACCAGGAGGCGATAGATCCGTGAGCGAACAAAGTGAGTCGTCCACCACAGATATCGCCAAAGAGCAATCAGCCCAAATGTCAAAACAAACATCGAGTTGACAGGATCCCAGATGTGGTTGGGAAGGCGGATGATGAGCAGCACAAGACTGCACGCCAGCAGAAATAGCTTGGCCGGGGGGACCATCCGCATCATTCGTGGCGGGAGCATTCGCGATCCCTCAATTCGCCGACCAAAGATAAAAACGAGCGAGATAAAAGAGATTCTTCCGGCTCTTGCCCTCCATCGCGGCACTCCATAAATGACCGTCCACCTTTCGCCCGGGAAGGGTCGCGTAGCTGAAGATTGCGCGGGCGGCGTCCTGCACGTCGAAGCTCTTCGCTTGCGCGTAATCGAACCCGGCTTCAGCGCGCCTCCGATCAATGGGTGCCGTGGTTTTAGCAAACTCGACGTGGGCGGAGTCGTTCTTAATCGTGTTGTCAAAGAATGCGAACGCACGGTCGATGCGCTCGCCGCAGCATCCCGTCACCAGCGCGATTTCGTTCCAGGCTTCGAGATCATAGATGTGGTAATGCATGGCATCGCGCTGCTGGTAGTCGATCGATTCTCCATTCGGGAGCAGGTTAGCGTCGAGTTGTTTCTCCACATCGGCAAGATCATGTTGGTAGTCGGCGGAGCGGTCGAGCAACTTATCGAGCATCACTACAATCTTGAGAGCATGGGTCTTGTGATTATTAGTGTCACTTGTCCGCCCAAAACTGAACGAGCGTTTCGCGACCAGCCAGCGTTCAAGCCAAGCGTCGATTTGACGTTTTTCGTCCACATTGAACTCGGACCGAACCAAGTCGAGACCCCATAAAAAACCATCCAACCGAGTCTCATCGATGGGCTCTCCGGTGGGCTTGTTCACTTGGGCCCAGGCAAGAACGTAACGCTTCGCGCCGTCCAAATACTTGGACTCACCCGAAAGGCGATAGGCCATGGCGAGAAGAGCGAACTTGTCGGCATCGCCGAACGCCTTTCGAGTTGCCTGGAAGGAAGGGTCGTCCTTATTACTTACGCCGGAGCTGTGCAACGCTTCGACCGGCGCAGGCGGCTCACGCAGCGCTTTTTGACCTTCCTCTAGAACTTCTGCTCTAACCGGCACAAAGTCTTTGGAGGCGTGTAACCCTGCCGGATCGCGGATGAAAGCACTACGCAATGGCCAAAGCACAACCGTGGTTGCGTCTGGATGGGTCGCAGCGGCGGCTTCAGGAACAAGGTTGAAGGAAATTCCACTAGATTCCTTCTTCTTCGGTTCCTGATCCTTGGAACCTTCCGAACTCGAGCCGGTGGTCGATCGAGTTATGCCGTTTTTATCATGTTGGAACAAAGCCAGGAATGATAAATAACGCTTCTTTGGCAGGTTGACAAATACGGGCATTCCCCCCGCCAATTGTTGGCTGGCATTGTCGTTCGGAGATACAAACACAAGCTTCGCGTAGGCCGACTTGTCTTCTACTCCACGCCAGTTGTAACCAGGCTGGGTTGACTTAGGAGCCTCCAGTTCTTTGACGAAACCTCGCGTGCGATCTACCTCCACAACTTCAACGGAATATCGCTTGCCCGTACCAGGTACATAGGCAACTCCACGTGCACCCACCCGGATGTAAGCTGCCTCATTTTGTGTTAGGTACGCATCGATGGTGCGCTCGCCGCCGCCATGCCTCAGGATCAGTATGTCTTCGCCCCGATCCACCGTCATGCCTGGGCTCTTATATGTACGCACGACCGTGCCTGCGTACGGAGCCCGATAGACTAGTTCGTGCTGGCGCAGGTGGGCCTGGCGCAAAGTGGCTTCCGCAACTCGAACCTGCTCAGCCGCAGCGGTTTCTTCCGCTGCAAGGCTAGCTACATCAGCAACGAGATAATTCGCCGAAAACATCAACCCATTGTTGGTTGCGCTCGCGCCGCTTTCCACGGTTTTTAGCTCCGCCAGAGCAAGATCCAGGGCACCCTGTTTACCCGCAAGGATGGCCTTTTGCTGGTCGTAGTTCTGCTGGGCCAAAATGCCTTCATCGACCAAGGTCTTGACGCGATCCGCCTCTATCTTTGCGGCGTCACGTTCGGCAGTTAGAGCAACGACCTCCGATTTGGCAGATGTCAGCTGGTCGGAACTTATGGACTGGTAAACCTGAAATTTCTTCGCAGCAAGGGCTCGCCGTCCCTGCGCCTCGTGAAGGCGCGTCGTTGCCGTTCCCAAGTCCTGTGTTGCAGTCGCTACCCATTGGGTGACCTGGTCGTCCTCGACCCGCAAGAGTGGCTGCTCGGCTAGAACTTCTGCGCCTGGACGAACATAAACTTCGGCCACTCGACCCACGTCGCGCGAGACTACTTGCTCAATTCCGGTATTGATCACCGCAGTTTCCACCTCAATCCGTGAAAGAAAATTGATCAAGGTGAGAAGCAGGTATCCACCCAGCGCAAATCCGGCAAAAATATATCCGGCGGCAATGAACCTTCTTCTGAAGCCATGCTGCTGTTGCTGCTCGCTGGTATGTGGTATCGCAAGACCGGCTGCCGGAGTCACGGGGCGATCCACCCGGGCAAGCGCACCTTGTACCTCGATCATTTCGCCGCCGATTACGGCGGAAGCGAAATACTTGATGAGCGCCTCCTCGCGCTCTCTCAGGCCAATGAACCTTGCTCCAAGTCGGTTCTTGCTTCGATGGACAATCTCTGCTTGGGTGCGAAACGAAATCTCAAAGCCTTGGAAATTCAATAAAAACTGCACGTCAACTGTTTCTCCCAGCAGCGGGACATCGGAGAAGTAGGGAATGGCAAATCCACCCAAGCCCCAGTCGCGTGTCGTGTGCTGTTCGCCATCGATGATGACTGCCGCGGGTGCAGTCAGGCGATAGTGTCGCCTTTGTGATGGAGGCTCCCGCTTCACAATGACCGGTTTTGGAATAGTAGACATGTTTTTGTGTACTCCTTAATCCGCCGCAGCAGAGACGGCAACGCCCATCGGTATGCCAAGGCCCACCAAGTCAAGAATGCAGTGATGAGGCCCAGCGTCTCTAAGAAGATCTCTATAGTGCTCGTCTCGATTCCCGATGACGACGGTTCGCGCATGTTTCAGCACTTCGCGGTGGTCATCGGTCAGCATCTCGTAAATGTGGGGTAAGTGTTCTTTCAGATATTCCTTATTGGCGCCAGTCAGTATCGAGTGGCTCACCGTCGGATCAAAAATGCGGAGCGAGTAACCCCGGCGGTGCAACTCTTCTACTACCCGTAACATCGGGCTTTCACGAAGATCGTCGGTTTTAGCCTTAAAACTGATCCCCATAACTCCGATTTCGCGGTGCCCCTGATCCTCAATGAGATCAAGCGACCGATGAATATGCTCCTCATTGCTCGGCAGAATGCTTTCGAGCAAAGGGAGTCGGGCGCCAAGTGTACGAGCCAAGCAGGTCAGGGCGCGAACGTCTTTGGGTAGGCATGAACCGCCAAAAGCAAATCCAGGCCGCAGATAATACGGGGAAATGTTGAGTTTGCGGTCCTGCAGAAAAATGTCAATTACTTCCTGGCCATCCACTCCCACAGCATTGCATAGGGTGCCGATTTCGTTTGCGAAGTCGACTTTGACCGCGTGCCACGCGTTATCGGTGTACTTTACGGCCTCGGCCACTTCAATGCTGGTTTTGATCAGTGGAGCGGGCAGATGCTCGAACACCTGGGCCACAACCGCGGCAGTAGTGACATCGCTCGAGCCGATTACAATTTTCGGAGGATTGTCGTAATCGAAAACGGCAGTACTTTCGCGTAGAAACTCGGGACTAATGCAGATTCCGAAGTCCTTGCCCGCCTTCTTTCCGCTGCTCCTCTCAAGCTCAGGAATGACGACTTGGCGCATGGTACCCGGCAACATCGTGCTGCGCATCACAATCACGTGGAACTCATGTTTGTTCCCTAGTCCGCTTCCGATCTCCTGGCATGCGTGCCGTACGTATTGCGTTTCCAGTGAGCCATCACGCTTGCTGGGAGTGCCTACGCAAACGAGCGACATCGTGGAATTCAGAATCGCTTCCTTTGCACTCATCGTTGCAATGAGAAGCCCACGCGACACCGCTGATCGAATAAGGTGATCCAGCCCGGGTTCAACAATGGGGCTAAGGCCGCGGTTCACCATCTCGACTTTGTCGAGTTGAGTATCGACTCCGATCACTCGATGCCGATCTCGTGCTAGGCATGCCGCCGACACTGAACCAACGTATCCCAATCCAAATACGCTAATTTTCATCGCCTTTACGAGCGGCGCAACAGCGGATTTACGCTGGAGCGCCGTTTCCTTTCCTCATGCGCGAAATCGGACAAGTAATAGATCCTGTGTGTTCCGAATGTCATGGGTATACCTTCGATATCGCTATAGCTTGGCTCTCGCCATCACGGGCCCGGCCCAGTTTTCAGTGGGCGATAGCTCCTCTACTGGACCGGCAATTGCAAAAGCCTCCAACCGTGATTCCGGGCTTTGATCTTGCACTCGCGCGACTGTTCCATGGCAGATTACGCGCACCTTGCGCCGCTCCTGGTATTCCGGGAGAACCAGTTCGAGCTCTGCGACCGAGCCCAGCGGCTGACAGGAACTCGTGAAGACGAGCATTCCCGATAAACTGATGTTTCTGCAATAACCAACCTGAACCTGTTCGCTTCGATCCTCCCAACGAATCAACACCGGAACCGTCAGCTGAAAGCGAGCTTTGGATCTTCGCTCTGAGGACAAAGATGGAATCATTGTTCTCGCAAAATATTCCTTGGCGATCCAGAGTTCAAGAAGGTGAATGTTTGGTCTTGGATAGGGTTGTACGTTTAAACCAATGGCGGGGACCGACCGCGAATACAGGATCTTATGTAGTGTGATTTACCTACGATGAAGCAAACTTCCTACGTAGCGGACCTGCTAGAAATACAGGATTTCATGTAGTGTGGTTTACCCTACGACGAAGCAAACTTCCTACGGAGCGGAGCTGCTGGGAGAAGATCACTCCGCGATTCCTGCTTGCCCCATGTGCCCCAGCCAAAAGAGCTGCACAGTTAGAAAACCGAGTTGGTTCTTCAACGCCCTTTAACCAGGCCCTGCACTGGAGATTACAATCCAGTGACAAAGGTCCGAACTCCTGAAATGTATACTCTACCCTTCGATGGAGCCAGGATCCGACAAGACCATTTCCTGGTGGTCGTCCGATACCAGGTTCGTTTCCCACGCGCGATGGGCTATTCCGTTGTTCTCAGGAGCTTATGAACATGCCTGGAACTAAAATTCACTCCAGCCACGCAGCACAGGAGCCTATGATCCGAGTTGTGGTTGCTGATCGAGACCACATGACGACTCAGCTCCTCGTCCAGTCATTTGCGCAAGATCGCCGCTTCCAGGCGGCTGCTGTTCCCCGTTCAGCTGACATACTGGACTTTGTTTCAGCACCCGCGCCGCACGTCCTGGTGATCGACTCCGGTTATGAATCTCGAAGGTTCAAAGGGTTGCACCTTTGCCGCCACATCAAAGCACAACATCCTCAACTGAATTTGCTTGTGCTATTGGACGCACCCGAACGAGAGCCGGTCATTGCGGCATTTCGGGCTGGCGCAACAGGAGTGTTTTCCCGGACTGCCCCACTAACGACTTTTCATGCCCGCGTAGAACGGGTAAGCCAGGGAGAGCTATCTATCGATGCCTGCGAAGCTACGCATCTGTTGGCACACCTTCGCGCTAGCCCATCGTTCGACCTGCTTGATCGTAGGCGTTTGGGTACGCTGACGGCTCGAGAGCTCGAAATCGCAGAGCTTGTGACCCAGGGGCAGACCAACAGCGATATTGCCCGGCATCTGCGGCTCAGTCACCACACGATCAAGAATTACGTGTTCAGAATTTTCGAGAAGCTGCAAGTCTCAAACCGAGTGGAACTGCTTTTCACGTTACTCGATCAGAGCAACCACGTTTCCGATCCGGCTCTATGTATCAGGGCGGCGGTCGAAAAGAGGTTTGAGTCATATTTGGCCGCAGCGCAAGAGGGCTTTGCCTTGGCTGCATTTGTGGTGGGCTTGGCGTATTTGGAAGGCTATGGTGTCACGCCG
>WNFY01003574.1_pt1 | contig 15978 bp, 9 predicted proteins | sample 5400091 | NCBI WGS metagenome assembly WNFY01 (sample SAMN13153364, study PRJNA577476) | soil metagenome | isolation source: 60 cm soil or saprolite under grassland replicate 1 | place: USA:California | collected 2016-06-15
CACGCCACGCGTGTTAGCTTAGAGGAGCTAAGGAAAAACGAAAACTCCTTAAGACGCTGAACGCTGGATGTATAACTCAACAATCAAACTCTTCACGCTATCTCTCTTTGCACTACTTAGCAGCAGTGCGTATATCGGGGTTGATCGATCGCCGAAAGCCCAAAGTACCTTTGCGCTTGCCTCAGAAAGGATTGTCACCCCTAAATCGCACCACTTTAAGATCCGCACGATAACCGCCGGCATCAATCTCAAGAACACATCCGATCTTGCTACCGTCGAATCGGCGATAAGCTTTTTGCAGCGAACTAAGAAGAAATTCGAGGACGAAGGATACGAGATTCAAACTCTGCGCATCGCTACTCAGCCCTTCCCCGAATACCTCAACGGCAAGACGCGCCGCGAAGCTCTCGCAGATCTAAAGAAGATTGACGAAGTGGTTGCTGCCAGAGGAGTGCTACTAAGTATCGGGCCGGTGATCACCGATGATCGCCACGATCCGGAATTCGCCTTGTGGGCCACTCAACTTGTCAAAGAAACTAAGAACATCAATTTCAGCGTTACGGTGGCGTCACCTGGGCGAGGTATTCACAGTCAAACCGCACTCACCGCTGCAGAAGCAATCGTTGCCATTGCCGGCACATCTTCCGGCGGCGAAGGCAATTTTCGTTTCACCGCGGCGGCAAACTGTCTCGCCGGTACGCCATTCTTTCCGGTTGCTTATCATCAGGGCCCGGACGCATTCAGCATCGGCCTGGAATCCCCCGGCCTGCTGCAGGAAGCGTTTGAACAATCCAGAGACATCCAGGAGGCAAAGGCGAGGCTCAAGGCGCTCTTAGAGTCTGAGCTTGGCCCAGTCGAAAAGTTGGCGGTACGAGTTGCTCGCGACGAACATCGTCAGTACCTGGGAATTGATGTCTCACCAGCTCCATCAAAGGAAGCGAGCATCGGCGCGGCTATCGAGGCTCTGACGCGAGTGCCGTTTGGAAGTGCCTCAACCTTGGCGGCGTGCGATGCGATTACCGATGTGCTGCACAGTCTCAGCATCAAAACATGTGGCTACTCTGGACTGATGCTGCCCGTGCTTGAGGACCCGATCCTGGCTCAACGCGCCGCCGAAGGGCGGTACAGTGTTCGTGAGCTGCTGCTCTATTCCAGCGTCTGCGGCACTGGCCTTGACGTCGTCCCGCTGGCTGGTGACACGCAGGCAAATGAACTCGCGGCGTTAATTCGGGATGTGGCGGCGCTCTCGACCAAACTTCACAAGCCTCTCTCCGCTCGTCTCTTCCCCGTCCCTGGAAAGAAAGCCGGCGAGCGGGCCGAATTCAGTAATCCTTTTCTCACCAGCTCGGTCGTCATGAAACTTGACTGAGATAAACACGATCGCGATTGTTTGTCGGCATGTTCCGATCTTCAGTCTTCTTCTTGGCCCTTAAAATCTGGTCGGCATAAGGTTGGCGAATACTTATGGCAGACATTCTTTTCATGGAATTCTTATAGCAACCGAGAGCATGCTGAGGAATTGATAAGCGCGATCACGTTGGAGATGGCCCTAAGATAAAACGTGCCCTTTCCGTTCGCAGCATTTCGTAGGGAGTAACACATTTGATACGGAGTCCGATGCAAGGCTCAGGAATCTTGATCTTCTTGGTCGAAGTTGAGGCCTTCTCGTTGACCGCTGCCGGCTCATAGCTTTGTCCTGCGGCCCACGTGCTCACTGTACTCAATGCTGCAAGCAGCCTCGGGTCGGGTTTGAGAAAAAAGTCAGCACCTCGATCATCGGCCCAATCTGAAAGCTCATCGCTGCCCGCCAAAAGTTCGTCGCCAACTCGTTCAATGCTGAACACATTGTTATTGGCATTCTCTGCGATAAGCCAGTCCCAAAACGCTGGACAAAAATCGAGTCCATAGTGGAGGTTCTTCGCCTGGATGAAGACGTTTGCGTCAAGCAGGTACGGCATTATGCCACCACTCCGAGACTGCGCCCCAGTTTCTGAAATGTGTCGAGCTTTGCGAAGCCGAGCATGCGGAAGGCATCACGGTGCAGTGTCTGCCCCTCAAGGGTGCTTATCACGAGTGCTCGCGCGAAACGTTTGCTAACACGTGCGGCTTGCGTCAAGTAAAAGTTGCCGCCACTGCTCTTGGAAATTGCCAGCAATCGTTTCAGTTCCTTATCATACTCACCCCAGAATTCTTCTCTAGTGAGGCCGCCAGCATCATGAATCCGGCGAAGGATCACTAACGTACTGACCTTGAAGAGTCTTGCCAGACGATCAAGTTCCGATCTCAATTTCGATTCGGCGTTAAATTCCTCTTTGAGAATCTCGATAGGAACGAGAAGTTCGGCAGCAACATTATTGCACCAACGTTCGAGTTGATGGTCTGGGATCAGCGAAGCTTGTGTGTCGGAAACCCCGGATTGACCAAGCCAGATATGCGCGAGTTCATGCGCGAGCGTGAACATCTGAGCAGCCTTTGTGTCGGCGCCATTTATGAACACCAGCGGTGCCAAATTGTCCGAGAGCGCAAAGCCCCGAAACTCTTCAGGATCGAGGCGACGAGTATTGTTGTTAAGCACCACGCCACTACACATCACCATAATTCCCGCTTCATCTGCCTGTGCGATGAAGCGTCGCAGAGCGTCCGTCCATGTTGGAATCCGCCGTCGTTCTTCGATTTCAAACTTCAAGACCTCACGCATGATTCCGGCAGTCTGCTCGACGCTGCTGTCCAGACTCACTGATCCAACACACGAGAGCGGCGACTCTCGCTCGGATCGAGCAAAGTCGCGATACCACTCCTGGCGCTGCTGGCAAACGTAAATCATGTCGAGGAGGTCCGGGCTGGGACGTGCAATCGGTTTGTTTCGGATCGTGCGGAAATCAGGGATAGGAATTGTTTCGACGGGCGGTTCCTCGAGAAAAAGAAAACCTACGGGCGTATGTGTGGCTTTGGCGAATTCTTCGACTTGTTTGAACGTTGGCCTGACAGTGCCGCTCTCCCAAGCCGCAAGCTTGGGAAAGCGATGCGAGAGGGCGTCAACCTCGAGGCCCGCACGCTCACGAGCCCAACTCAACAGCTCTGGTTTGATCTCAACTCGGATCAATTGATTGCACCAATACTCTAACCCTAAATAGCCTTGAGAACCGGTTTGCCACCACCTCTTGGTACGAGACCATTATCGCGCATCCACTTCAACCCTCGAAGCCAGCGACGTTCTGGAATTAATTGCTTCTCAGGGCGCCAGTTGTTAAGAACATCTTGGACGATCTCGTCATCGGATGGATTCCTACCACCAAGCAAGAAATCGTTCCACGCAGCGTACAGGGTTGCGATGATTTCACTTCGTTTAGTGTCGAGGGGACGCATCAGCACAAGCAAGCTATCGACGGCACTACGCTTCTCTCCGATTTCCTGCTCGCCCTTGTGCGCTGCACTCATGAAGCCTCGCTTGGGTAGGTATCTGACTATCGAACCATCGTTCTTGTCATTCGCCGAGAACCAATTCCTTTTGTTAGCGAGATGCTCCAACTTCATCCTCGATAAGTAATCATCAGGCCCTGCCGCATCCCTCACAGGATAGCGCTCAAGATCGATGCCGCAGTGATACTCGATCAGATGATCGATCTTCTCAAGCTTTGTGCGCCCAAGATATGGATCCCCGCGAAGCTCGTTGATTATGTAGGCTTCAATTGACGCTCTACGATAAAAGACTCCCGGCGTGTACGTTCTCCTCCGCGCGGGAACCGAGGGCTTCCGCTTGACCGATCTTGGTCTCGCGACTGCGCCAATTGCGGGATCGAAAGTACGGTGGAGAAGGCTTTGGAAAAGATGTTCGGCCTGACGGGCAGCTTCACGCTGCTGCGTGCGCAGCCTTTCGAAGAGGCGAACAATCTCAGCGAATCTTTTCTGGAGTGAAAGAGGAGGCAAAGGCACAGCCAGGTCTCGTAGAATTTCAAGATTGATGTTTTTCTGCGCGGACTCTGGGGCTATCCTCTCAAGATCAGCTTGCAGAAAGCCCAGCCAGTATTGAACATATTCAGTAGTCATCTGCCCGCCGGGTAGGAAACCCACGACGCTGTCAGGAAAACAAGATGGATAAGTCAAGATGCCCGTCTTCGCAATATTGGCGGCTATGGTTATGCAAAGGGTTCCTGCAGGCCAAAGTTTGCTCTGATTAAGACCTTCTTCGGAGTACGTTTGCTGATGATGGGTGATGTAATTAGCGCAATTGGCAATATCTCCGGTTTGAATAAAAGGATATTTCCCGCCGTAGAGATGCGGCGCGTTTCTAGGACGGTGTCTTGAACGACCCCGATCAAGTGTTCCCAAGGCTGAGAACTTCTCTCGGTCCCAATCCTTGGTATTTCGTGTTACGTCGCCGAACATTTGAACGAAAACGGATTGTAGAAAGGTTTCACTGAGTTGGTTCGCGTAACGGCGAAGCACTCGTATGCCATCGGTCTTTTCCAGGATAATTAAACTGCTCGTTTGTTCGGCCAAGTCTGGAAGTGAAATAGGAAAAGATGAAACGTCGGTCGGATAGAGGTGTATTCCCTTGATCGCGTTTCTAATGAACCGCTTTACTTGTTCCGATTGCGCCCAGAAGAAAATGAACTTAGGTTCGGCAAGCGCTTTCCGCGGCCGGATAACCAACCATTCTCCCGTTGCTAATGCGCCCTCGGCGCGGCCTGACACAAAGAAGGTTTTCGACCCAACGTACGCGGCGCTATGAGCGGCGTTGAGTATCAACGTGTCGCCTGCACATAACACTTTGGTCGGGTGTCGCTTAGCTAGATTAGGATCAACGAAGGAACCGAACCGACCGGTGAAGTTAGCGAACACGTCAACGTCCCGAATCTTGAGAACAGGAAAGCCCATTGTTCTTTGTTCGGATTTGCTAGGAGTCTTTCCGTTGAAGACTTCAGCGACATCTCCAAGTTCTATCTTTTTGGCCGTCATTTTAGCAGGGTCTTAATATCGGATACTCCCTCCACCAACAGGATCTCCGCCTTTTCAAGCCGTTCAAGAATGACAGACGGCGATTCAAACAAAAGATCATCCTGTTCGGGATGGCGATATCGGCTTGCCGAAAGATCGTAATTCCGCTCCCTTACTTGTTCCTTGCTAACCCAGAATTGACGGTTGAGTTGATTGATGTCCCTTTGGAGCGGCTCAATTTGGCTTTGCAGCTTATCCAATTTTCGCTGGTCCGCTTCAAGCGCAGAGCGGGCCTTTTCTTTTTACACCATCAAGGGCAATCACCGACTCGAAAGTTAGGCGGTTAATATCAGATTGGAGTCGCCGTCGTTGGGCTTTAAGAGGCTCGATGCGTTGTCTAAGATCGACTAGGCGTGCGGTGCGCTTCTGTGTGAACGTGGCGTCATGTCTTTGTTCCCAGCAGCGGAGGAGGTCAGGAATGTCGTTTTCAGAAGCTCGTGTTCGCTTGTCGTCGAGAGAAAACCCATCGTGTTCCATGTCGTAGAACCAAATACGATCCGTTGTCCCTCCCTTTGTGAAGATGAGTACTGCGGTCGACACGCCCGCATAAGGCTTGAAGACGCCGCTCGGCATCGAGATTACCGCATCGAGCCGATTGTCTTCGACCAGCATCTTGCGCGTCTCAACGTGCGCCTTGCCGGACCCAAATAAAACGCCGTCCGGCGAAATGGTCGCGCACCGCCCACCCATTTCCAGCAGGCGCAAGAAAAGATGGAGAAACAATAATTCGGTCTTCCTATACTTTGTCGGCAGCGTGGAATGTACGTCAGAGGAATCAATCGCTCCCTTGAACGGCGGATTCGCGAGTACCACGTCATATCGCTTAGCCTCGGTGAATGATTTCGACAATGTATCGGCATAGTGAAACTGCGGATGGGTGATGCCGTGAAGCATCAGGTTCATCGAGCCGATGCGCAACATTGTCATGCCGGAATCATTGTCATAGCCGGTGATTGCCTTCGTTTGTAGAAACTTTCGCTCTTGCTGACTCAAGAGATCGCCTGTGAGGTGATGTGGCATTCCGTCATCGTCGTACTCAAGAATTTCCTTGCTCGTATGCTGTTCGAGAACGTATTGATACGCGTTGACGAGAAAGCCTGCTGTCCCTGCTGCCGGATCGCAGATGCGTTCGCGGGGCTGTGGGGCGATCATCTGGACCATCATACGAATGATGTGACGAGGGGTGCGAAACTGTCCCGTGATCTTCGCCGTGTTTAGTTTCCCCAACAGATACTCGTAAAGATCACCCTGCACGTCCTGGTTCTGCTGGGAGATCTTCATCTCGTCGATGGCTTTGCAAGCTTCAATTAGCAAGCTGGGCTTGTTGATCTTGAATTCGGCTTCCTTCATCTGTGACTCAAAAGAGCTACCCGACCCGCCCATCTCTTTCAGCTTGGGGAATACCGTTTCTTTGACGAATTTCAGAGCATTCTCGGCAGGTCGCTGTGTCCATTCAGACCAGCGGAGCTGTCGATCTCTAAAGACTGATTGGTATTTGACACCGCGCTGCCGCGCCGCTCGATCCCGTGCGTCGTCGGCGTCCTCAAGCCGCTTCATAAAGAGCAAGTAGGACAACTGCTCAATAGCATCGAGAGGGTTCGAAAGCCCTCCAGTCCAGAGCTTGTCCCAGAGGTTATCGATCTTTGAGCGAAGTACGTTGTCGGTTAACATTTGTCAGTTTGCGATCACGCTGCCAGTTCCTGCGTCAAGGCTAGGAGATCGTCGACATCTTTTGTGGTGAATAGCCGATCGACTGCATTCAGACCAAAGGTTTCTAGCGGGCCTTCGTAGAGATCAGCAAGCTGCAACTTGTATCTCTTTTCCAAGAAGACGCTGTGCACAGCGCGAAGGAAACGAATTTGGTCTGCGTTGTATTGATGGCGCGCAATGTGTTCTTCGAAGCGCCGGCGCACGACGGTCTCGTAGTCCGGCAATGAGTCCAACTCCAAAAGGTGCCGCAAGAAGGTGAGTAGGCTCCCCACCTTGAGGCCGTAGGCTTTGCGGATATTATCGGTCGTTAGCTCGATGTCGCCGTGGCCAAGTTCCTTTCGCAAGGTGCTCTCCAGCTCGATCAATTGCTGATCGCTTACCGCTTGTCCCTTTCGTATTGCTTCAATTGTTGGGTGAGTCTCTACGATTTCGAGAATCTTTCGTTCTACGCGCTCGCGATATTCCTGCACGTAGATTCTCTCGCCGCCATCGCTGAGAGTGATGTAGCCTCTTGTCTCTATGAAATCGGGCAAATCGAGTACGACGAAGGCACTTGGTTGTTCACGCTTGTATTTCATCTGAGGCGCGAGCGTGTCTATGATCCGGAACAACTCGCGCGGAGTTGCGTTGCCGAGGCGAGCCGACAAGCAAACCTTAATGGACTCTTTGCAAGTATCCTTTTCGTGAACGAACTGCGGCAGTAACTTTACGTCCTCTGCAATTGATTCAAGCAGATCTGGCTGCACCTTGTTCGTGAGCACCTGATACCTCAGGCGCTCGACTTTGCTTGTAAACGTCGCTCCCGCTACGTCAACATCCGCGACGTGGCGCAGCAACGGACCGACCCGCATTCGCAGAAAATCCAAACTTGCCTGAGTGAGATATTGCCAAAAGTGATCGCCCCAAACCTCCTCGATCTCGGCATATACCTTCTTTATAGCAAACGAATCGAGCGGAATTTGTGCAATCTGCGCTCGAACATCCGCAACGGCGCGCATGCAGTCTTCCGAGTCCTGTTGATGTAGACAAAGCTTTAGTGTGTTGAGGCGTGTATTGAATATCCGCACCAATACCGGGACGGTTTGAGGAACGATCTCTTCTGCGTTCTTATCAAACTTGTTCTCCCAGAAGTCGATGATCTTGAATTCCGTCTTGCCGCTCTCTGGCAGGCGATCGGGAAAGTGGCACGCCTCGTTGTTCCGCGTGCCACGACCAATCATTTGCCACAGCTTGATCTGTGACTGAACCGGCTTCATAAACACCAGGTTCATCGCTTCCGGCACATCGATGCCGGTGTCGAGCATGTCCACCGAGATCGCGATGCGGGGCAGTTCGTTCTTCTTAAATTTTGTAATCAGCCCGTCCCCATAGGAGGCATCGCGAACACGCTCGGTGTCAGAGGTAATCACTTGCGCCATCTCGCCCCGGTATTGTGGAAACATCTCATCGAACACGCCGCCGAGTCTTTCCGCGTGCTTCTGGGTCATTGCGAAGATGATGGTCTTTGCGGGGAGCTGACCGGACTTGTCCTTGTAGCAAACGTCCATGATCTCCTCCCACTGTCGCCGTAGCGTATCTTTGTTGCTGACGTTTTTCTCAAGATCGGTTCCCGCGTAATCCAGTTCGTCGGGATCGATTCCTTGTTCGATCAGCGCATTGCGCTCTTCTTCGCTCAAGTCAACTCCGCGAATTCCTTTTCGTTGAAACTTGGTCTTAGCTTGATAGAGGCTGAAGTCAACAAGGACCTCGTCATCGACAGCTTGTTTATAGCTGTATAGAAAAGTTGGCTTGCCGTCGTTGCATTCGAACGCTACAAAAGTATCCCGATCAATGAACGTGGCCGGCGTTGCTGTCAAACCAATCATTCGGCCGTCGAAGTAATCCATGATTTCACCCAGACGATTGAAGATTGAGCGGTGCGCCTCGTCAAAGATAATTAAATCGAAGAAGGCCGGTGAGAATGCATGAAAGCAACGGCTGATGGTTTGGAGTGTTGCTACATAGAGGCGTTTATTCTTATCGATGTTGTGAGTGTAAATCCGATCTCGTGGTTCGTGAGGAAGATGCGCCTTAAAGCCGTCTGTTTGCGCCTGATCCACCAATGCGTCACGGTCAGCAAGAAACAGGATTCTCCTCGCCTGATTAGTACGAAGAAACAGATCGACAAGCCCCATCGCAGTGCGCGTCTTCCCGGTGCCTGTTGCCATTACAAGAAGAGCCCGCCGCTTACTCTTTTCAAACGCCTCGGCGATGCGTCGAATTGCTTCGTGTTGATAACCACGGTTAACGATCTGAGGGTTGATTGCAGTCTCGCTGAGCGGTGTCTTGTTCTCACGGAGGAACAAGAGATTCTCCAGATCTTCGGGTGCGAAGAAGCCCGCGATGAGGCGCGGCGCTTCAGCTCCGATGTCCCAAAGATAGGTGTCAGAGCCGTTAGCCATGAAAGCAAACGGTTGAAACTTCTGCCCCTTTTCGATCTCAGTGACATAGTGACGAATTTGCTCCTTGGCCACTCGCGGATCGCGACTCATCCTTTTGGCTTCGACTACCGCCAACACCTCGCCATTAGGGCGATAGAGGCAGTAGTCAGTGATGCCATTCCAAGGTTCGGCTCCGGCTCCATCAACAGGAATCTCAAAGCCAACCTGTGACGGATCGAGTAGGTTCCATCCGGCACCGGTGAGCGCCTTGTCTATCAGTTCTTTTCTCGTGCGTGCTTCGTTTCGAGGCGGCATGGGTAACTGTTCTGAGATTTGAGCGGAACGACGAGTCTTCCCTTACTAACTTGCTGGAGCGCAAAAGATACCATGAAAACTGCGTATTTTGATGAACCAAAGAGCGAAGCCACTCATCTTACGGACTACGAAGGCTCACCCGAACCCGCGACAGCGCTCTCGCAATGATGCTAAATCGACTGAGCCATCTCGAGGTAGCGACAAAATGCATTCGCGAGCTGCATTTGCCGTGGGGTCTTGCACTGCACCTGAAATAAAGCTGGGCTCGCGACAAGCACGGTGACACATTGAGCGCGTGAGGTTGCGACATTGAGACGATTTGAGCTGTAGAGAAATTCCATTCCTCTCGGAGCGTCTTCGGGAGTAGATGTGGCCATCGAATAGATCACGACCGGAGCCTCTTGGCCCTGAAACTTATCAACTGTGCCAACCCTCGCGCCTTCCGGAAGAGACTTTCGTAGCGCCGAAACTTGTGCGTTGTAAGGCGCAACAACAAGGATGTCGTCGATCGTAATCCCTTTTGTCACGCCGTCCCTGTCCGTCCAGGTTGGACTACTATCGAAGAGGCCTCGCACCAGCGCGTTAACTCTTGCCACCTCTTCGGGCGATTCGTTCTGGTTTCCGGAGTGTGTAACAGGCGCAAAGCGCAAGCCTGTTCCACCCAAGGGCCCCTCAACGTTAATCGTTTGGTTTTGGTTCTCGGTCCGGGCGACGAGGCGGCCTTCATAAAAGGTCTCTGAGGTGAAGTCACAAACGTCGCGATGAAGACGCCATGTCTCATCGAGAAATAAACCCTGTTCATTTCCAATGGTGGTTTGCCCATTCAGCAAATGTGCCAACGCAGAGATATCTGTGCCCGGTGGATGTACGCCCTTCACGGGTTGATCCAATTGCTGTGGATCACCAAGCAGGACAAGACTACTCGCCCCTTGAGATGCCGCAAGCGCGTAGGCCAGGGATACCTGACCAGCCTCATCAACGAAGAGGACATCGACCGCGTTTGTCATCTCCTCACGCGCCCATAACCATGCAGTCCCGGCGGCGACTTGTGCCTCACCGCTCCTCAACGCCTCGGGAACGGCTTCGTTTTTCGTAGTGACGGTGACCATCTCATGCTCAAAGCCATCCGCTTTGTCGGTCACCTTCTGAATAATTCGCAGTGGTTGTCCCGACTTTTTCGCGGTATCGCATAGTTCATCGAGTAGATTGCAGATGACTTTGTGACTCGTGGCAGTTACCCCAACGTGGCGTTTCTTCCGAACTAGTTCCAGGATCATTCGCGCCCCGATGTAGGTCTTGCCAGATCCCGGTGGTCCCTGTATTGGCAGTACGGAATTCTCCAGGGCCAGGGAAAGAATCTTACCTGCTTCGGTCAGGCTCTCGGATCGCATTCGCGCTGACTCGATCGTTACGCCCCGCAAGTTGGGAGGCCGGCGAAGAAGGAGGTCACGCGCCGCTTGAAATGGCCCCGGCGCAGTAGTGCCGTTTTCGACAACCCAGGAGGCGAGGCGTAAAAGGCTGTCACGAAGTTCGTCGGCGTTTATTGAGTCACAGGATATGAGAGCCGTCGGGTGGGGAGCCTTCGATTTTAGAGGTCGACTGATGTCAATTAGGCCGTTTGGATCATCGATCGTGACGATTTTTCCAACGCCCTTTCCGGTTCGAGGATCGTGAACCTCCCTGGCGCGATCGATTGAATGGTTTTGTGGAGGAAAACTATAACGGTGCACCAGTGATGATCTTTGGTCATTATCGATGCTTCCGATATATTCCAACCCACCAAGAGCATTCTTGTCCTCTTGCAATTCGCTGTCTGATAGTTCGCGGAGCCTGTAATACTCCCACCAGGTAGACTTAGCTTCTCGACGATTCCAGTCAAGTAAGTTAGCAAGTAACCATTGGGCCTGCTCTTCGGTTGTACGTTCCGTCTCATCCTCGGGAATGTTCGTCAGGAGCCTTCTGGTGATGAGGATGACTTCTTCAGATTCAGCGGCCAGCTTCTCACTTGGCGCCGATTCCTTCGGCGCGGGTCGTGGCACCGAGATCCCTGTCTGAGTTTCAACTTCAAGTCGTAGACCTTCAAGCCACTCACGCAGGCGCAGCGCTGAGACACAGTCGTCGCGGTTGTATTCTTCGACCGTATCTCGGATAACGCCTAATTCAACGTCTGTTTCGCCCAGAGAGAAGAACGCTTCGAGGGACTCCAGCGCCCGCGTTGCCTCAGGTAATGCTCGGTCTCTGTGGAAACCATAGAAGCGCTCAAGCTTCTTGATTGAGTAACTCTCCACCGATGCCCTTAAGCTCTGGCGGACTACCTGGAAAAGGTCAACGAACACGCCTCCCCGCAAGAGACGATCAATCTCGTCGACAAAACAGGAGTGTCTGCCAGCCAGACGCTTGATAGCTGTCTGCTCATAAGGCGCGTAGTGATAGATGTGCATATCTGGAGCTTCAGCCCAGCGCTCCATCACCCAAGTCATGAATTTCTCGAACGCCTTCTTCTCCTCCGCGCGATTGAGAGCCCATGTTGCCTCGTAGATCGGCTCCGCCGATGGCTCACCAGCGACGGTGATTACTCCGAACAAGTATTCCAAGCCATCTCCGAACGCGAAGGGCGCTGATTCAAAATCGAGGAAGATATCGGCGGCGGAAGGCAGGGGTAGTTTGGCCAAGCCCCTCTCTGGCTCGATTGGTTCAAGGAATTCATAGATCGGTTGCTTTGAATTACGGCCTTCTAGTTGTACGCGCGCCTGCTCACGAATATTTAGTAATGCTTGCTTCCCGATTCGTTCGATCTTCGGACTGACCGGCAAAGTAAGTTCAGCGAGTGCGGTGAGCGTTGAGACTTCTCGTTCGCCCAGCGCCTTTCGTTGGTTACGAGAAATGTTTGCTACGAGAGTCAGGCTATCGTCATCTCGCCACTGGCGATCGCATTGCCCATACCAGTCGCAAACGCGGCAGTGCTCATTCGGTTCTGGATAAGTTGATTTACTGCAAGCGGAAGCTTCTTCGTATTCGCGTTTGATCTTTCTGAAATAGGCGAGATAGTGACTGGTCAAAAACTTCTCAGGCAAGCTTCCACCGCCGAGAACTACATGCATCCAGTCTGGGTCTGTGCCTTGAATCTTCGATAGAAGCAGTGAGTAGTGGCAGAGCTGAATTACGGCACGAACCTTAGTCGAACGCGCAAGTTTTGTTTCGACAACTTCGTACGACCAGTTGCCGAGATCACTTGGCTTATCTATTCGCCTGACGAAATCCGCGCGTCCGTACGAATCACCATCCTGGAAGACAGGTTGATAGACTACGTCGACGCCCTCACGAAGTGCAGCGATTGTCGCAGCGACGGCATCAGTTCGGGACATCTCAGTTGATATCTCAACTATACCAAGCCCTTCTTCGCGCAGGGTCTTCAGGTAGGCTTGTTCATGCTCAAGGCCAAGTCGTATTAGTAATTCAAGACCAGGATCGGGAAAGAACTCCTTCTTAAGTTCACCTGAGGCTTCGGCGCAATCTAGCGCGGTCAAATGCTGACAAGTGAGGAAATTCGCAATTGAGGTAGCAGACAACATTGGGATCTAAATCAATTGTGGAATTCAGTTCATCGTCGTGCAGAGTTTCTTCAGAACCGGTTGCTGACAATCATGACGCGGGTAAGTCGAGACGGTGCTGAGGCGGGCATATATTGCCTCAATGTACGGCGTTTGGCCAACGGAAAACGTAAAGGGGGGACTGATCGAGAGCCTTGAGGTGTTTAGCGCAACGGAAAGAGGCCATATTTTGTGGTGACTCAAGCTATGGCCTTATGCCGTGCACTCAATTTATTCCCTAAAGACCTGCTCGGCGTGATAAGTAAGGCTCTCGATTGACGGGATCGCCAACGGATTCCCCGGCAAAACCAATTTCTCGCCACGCAGTTTGTAATACTCGCGACCGTTTTCAAATTCTGCTTTGATTCTGTCACTAACAATAACCTTTTTGTCCTTTGGATCGACCGTCAGGTAACCCAGGTCAAAGAGCGTGTGGAGGTCGCTTCTTAACAGCAATCCATTTGAGAGCGCATGTTCACCGCCCTTCCCATAAGGACGGATGTGAGCAGCTTCAAGAACGGGCAACGTTCTTTCAGAGGTCATGGCGCAGCGGTAACGATAGGCATCAGTAACCAATAATCGGAATGAGCCCTGACCGAGGCGGGGCGTAACTATTGCCGGCGGGCCGTATCTCTGCTGAGCCGCGATCGTTGCCGGGCCGAGGTTCTTAACTTTGGCGCGATCTAATCGTTCGCGTACCTGTTGCCAGAGGCTTAAGCCCGTGCCACTATCCGTTTCGTAGCCCTTGCCCATCTGGATTCCTTGCTTGAAATCTTCAGGAATGGGTATCCAATCCCTTTCTTCGAAAAAGAAAGGTTCTTCGAGAAGGATGCATCCGATCTGTGGATCTTCCGTTGGCCCAATCGAGTGTTTCCTATATTTTGCGATCCTGAGACGGACCTCATCGAGCGATCTGGCGCCATTACCTTCGCCAAAAGCTTCCCACGCAAGGCTGACAGGAAGCTGAAGGAACTTTGTGAAGAATGCACCACCCACTATGAAGTTTCGCGGCGCATGCAACTTGAACAAGAATGGTTCACCCCACTGCAAGGCCTTGAAGGTTGCCGTCGAAGATGGTCGCCAGAAATTAACCTCCTCCACTACTGGTTTGGATGAATGGAGCTTGAACCAATCGTAGTCAGTTATGCCGACGTAAAGTCTCACGACACGCCTTTAAGCATCGTTGCAAAGACAAGAGCGCGCACAGCATAGCTGCGTCTGCCAGAAATGTGCAACGCCGTTTCGGTTGTGCGCGCAAAGAAGATCTCGTACCCCTTCAGGGTACAACGGACTAATTGAAATTGTTGACCAGGGGTGGCGCGACTTCGTCGCTTACACCTGACTACCTTATCTCACGCGGTTGACTTGAAACTGTCGCCCCGCAAGGGAACAGGGTATTAAGACGTAATCATCCAGGGTAATGGTCGGAATCGCGGGATAGTGAGAGTCATCTTCGTGTCTGAAGTGTTGACTGTATCAACACATATTTGGCCCGGCGAATTTCCACAGGTTTATGCACGGCGGGCCGCCCGAATTCGAGGTTCGTTATCGACTAACCCAGCCGCTTTCAGCACGCCTATGTGAACCTTCTTTTCGTTTAATTGGTGAGCCTTAATAAGGGCCGCGTTCGCTAGGTTGCCCAAAGCCAGCGGTGTTGAACCAATTTCGGCCAGCTTGGTGATCGAATCCCGATCGAAGAGTTTGTCAGCATTCGCGCCAGCAATTTTGAGTCGATGACTAATATAGTCCCATGCGTGCTTGCCTAAGTTTGGCATGTGAATAATGTCCAACCGCTCGGTTATCTCCCGGAAATCGTTATTTCGGAGCGTTATCTCAAAACGCGGCTGGCCGAATAAGACTAAGCCGAGATAGCGATCGTAGCCTCCACTCCCGATCTCCCAGAAGTTTTTCAGAGCGGTTAACAGCCGAGGATCCAGACGGTGACATTCGTCGAAGCCTAAAGCGATGCGGACGCCTTCTTCTGAGAGATTGCCCAAAATCTCTTTTAATCTATCAGCGCGCTGAATCCGATCGCGCGGCGTCGATTGGCCGAATTTTCTCAGGATAAAGGACGCGATCGACGCTGAGTGAACCAACTCCATGTTCATGAACTCAGGCCAGAGGATTTGCATCTTACCGTGTGAATCAAGACAGCTTTGAACGACCCGTCTCTTTAACAGCGACTTGCCGGCGCCAATATCACCGATGACCGCAATAAAGCCCTGGTAATTGATTGCATCTTCTATTTGACCGGCGATCCGGTCGAGCTGCGACGTCGAAAACACCTCTCTGCGATTTTGCGGATCGCTGCTAAAAGGGTCATGGCGCAGGCCGAAATATATTTGCGCCGCTCGTGGCAGCACTGCTCGTTGAGTTAACACTGATTCAACCTCCCTGTCGGTTTCGCAAACTGGTTCATGAAAAATTTCGAGCATTTCACGCTCGATCTCTAACCGTCCGAGATTCTTTTTCTCACGTAGAAATGTGCGCAAGTGCGCGGCAATGACTGGCTTTACAACACCGTCGCGCCGCGGGGCGTTTTCCCCGCTCAGGAGATCGTGCACCGCTGATTTACCAAGCACGTTACGAATTACTCCGGCCAGGTCGCGCTCAGACAATTTATATTTCACGCGAAACTTATCGAGACGCCGGCCCCAATGCTGCCGATTGCCTTTAACCGCCGTTAGACGTGGACGAAGTTTTGTAAGCCTGGCTGCCATTTCACTTTCGACGTGTCACGTAAAAAACAAATAGATCTATGCGGCCTCTGCGCGGCGCCTCCGCTCAGAGACCTTCGATTTGTTGGCTTCTCGGTAGCGGCGCCTCCGCTCAGAGACCTTCGATTTGTTGGCTTCGTAGTAGCGGCGCCTCCGCTCAGAGACCTTCGATTTGTTGGCTTCGTAGTAGCGGCGCCTCCGCTCAGAGACCTTCGATTTGTTGGCTTC
>WNFY01004074.1_pt1 | contig 15974 bp, 17 predicted proteins | sample 5400091 | NCBI WGS metagenome assembly WNFY01 (sample SAMN13153364, study PRJNA577476) | soil metagenome | isolation source: 60 cm soil or saprolite under grassland replicate 1 | place: USA:California | collected 2016-06-15
GGGAGCGAAGATTCCGAACCAGAAGCGCAAATCCACGTCCGCGGTCTTGACGCCGGCTTCTTTCAGGGTCGGAACGCTCGGCAGCACCGGTGACCGCTCCGAGCTCGTGACCGCGAGTCCCTTGATCTTGCCCGTTTCGACCAGGCCTTTCGCGACCTGGATGGACGCCATGTTGATGGCCACGTGGCCCGCGATCACATCGTTCATCGCCGGCCCGCCGCCCTTGTAGGGAACGTGAACCGCCTCCATTCCGGTGGCCGCCTTTATCACTTCAAAGGTCAGATGCGAGACGCTGCCGATACCGGCGGAGGCGTAATTCATTTTCTGCGGCAATGTGCGCGAATAGGCGATGAGTTCCGCCACCGAGTTGGCTTTCACGTTGTTGGCGACTGCCAGAACCAGCGGCGAAGTGGCGACAGACGCGATTGCATCGTACTGCTTGACCGGATCGAACGACGATGCGGTCTTCTTGTAGAGAGCTTGGCTGATGCCGAGCGCGTTCTCGGCCATCAGCAGCGTGTAGCCGTCCGGGTCTGAACTGGCGACGTAGTTCCAGGCAATGTAACCGCCGCCCCCCGGCTTGTTCTCGATGACAACGGATTGGCCCAGCGCCTCTCCCAGTTCTTGCGTGATTTGGCGCGCAAGGGTGTCCGTTGCCCCGCCAGGCGGAAATGCCACGACCAGCCGGACCGGCCGATCGGGATAGGACGACGGGCTCTGTGCGTGTGCCGATACCGCGGCGCCCAGCACGGCGCCGACAACGAACCACCAGCGAAAGAGATTGCGCATGATCCGCCTCCTGATTGCACCCAGCTCAGTGCCCGTCGAGTGCCATTGGATCACGTGCCGATCGCTGCGTCGACGGCGCCAGATGTCACAATGATATCGTCGTCGCAGAGCCTTACATGTTGGCGAGGAGCCAGTCGCCGATGTAATCGATGCCGAGTTGACGGTGATCGACCTGGCAGTGCTCGGCGCCGCCTTCCTCGGCGGTGAAAATCTTGATGTGCTTGCGCTTCGAGCCAACCCGCTCGTAGAGCTTCTTGGCCTCCGCGAGCGGGACGATCCGATCATTTTCACCGTGCAACACGAGAAACGCGCATTCGATCCGCTGGGCGATACCCTCGAGCGTGAACTTCTTCGCCCATTCGAGCGCGGTCTCATTGTCCGGCGCGCCCACGACCCAGCGAAATTGGAAGATCGAGGTGGAGCTGGTGCGGGGGTCGGCTGCGAGCCTCGCCTTGTTACCGGCGACCCAGTCGTAAATGCTCCAATGCATGGCGCCAAGCGCGACCGCGGCGGCGTAGCGCTTCTCGAAGGCAGCAATGCGCGGCGCCTGATAACCGCCGAAGCTGTAGCCCATGACCGCGACCCGGGTGGGATCGACCTGCGCGCGGGAGGCGACGTAGTCGTAGGCTGCGGTGCCCGCCACCTCGTAGTCGTGCCGGCTATGGATGTTGCGAAGCCGTAGCGCTTCGGCTTGTCCGGGCCCGTCGATGGCGAGCGTGTTGATGCCGCGCTTGGCCAAGTCGAGGCCGGCGAAGATCACGCTCATTTCCTTGGCGTTGTCCATGCCGTCAAACAGCACGACGGTGGGGCGACGACCGCTGGCGGCGCCCGCCACGAAATACGCCGGCAGGCTCGTGCCCTCGTACGGCACCTCGACGCGTTCGATGTCGGGATGGAGGCGCTCCATCGCGGCCTGATAAGCGCGCAGCGCCTTTCGGTACATGGCCATCTTCTCGGCGCCGGGCGGGATGAAACGCTCCGCGCTGTAGTAATAGTTGCCCGCACGCATGTAGTGGTGACCGGCGGTGATCTGGCGACCTTCTGCCGCGGCTTTGTCGGCGACGGCGGCGACGCGATCCGCCATCGCCGCCCATTCCTCGCGCCAAACCTGATCGAGATCGGCTTCCCCCGCGCGCCCCTCGAGCCGCCGCCCCACGCGGTCGATCTCGTCCATGGCGACGGCGGCGTAAGGTGCCATGCCCTTGACGATCTGCATGGCGTTGGTCCAGCGCAGGTTGTCGGGGAACTGCACCGCCCAGCTTCTTGGCTCGGCCGGCGTGCCGTGGGTCATTGCTTGCCCCCTGGAGCGCGGTCACCACTCAAAGCTGGTACTTGGGTCGCGGTGCCCTTTTGTGTGGCATCGATGGATGCGGAGATCGCCAAGAGTAACGCAGCCTGGACAATGGCAAAACACCTTGCGGCTTTTCCCCGCCTCGCATTGAGGTTATCCTGCGGTTTCGGGTCCTCCTGAGCGCGGGCGTAGTTCAGTGGTAGAACGACAGCTTCCCAAGCTGTATGTCGAGGGTTCGATTCCCTTCGCCCGCTCCAAGCTCGTTACTTCGATTTAGGTGGATCGCCGGACTGCTCAATCGGATTCCTGCCATCATACTTACGCGCGAGGCGCCGTATGATCGCGCCCAACCTCGGTTCGTCGACCTTTTCCGCCGCCTGCGAGGCAGAGAGCCACTTGATGATCCGCTCCTGTTTTTCGGGCCATTGTTTGCTTTGCCGCCTGACCTCCAGCAGAAACACGCGCACGTCACAGACGACGACTCCTCCATTCTTCAGGCGTTTTTTATAGGAGAACGAACCGACTGGGCGCTTGGCAACGGCGCCGAGAACGCCGGCCTCCTCGAAAGCTTCGCGCGCAGCGGAATACTGCGGCGACTTGCCCTTCTTCGGCCAGCCCTTCGGAATGACCCAGCGTTGGGTTTCGCGTGATGTGATGAGCATGAACTGCGGCCGCCGCGAGCCGGTGCGCAACCGGTATGGCAAGGCGCCGTACTGAACACGCTTTACGACGGCCGGTTTACTCGCATTAGTCATTGACGCCGCCGTGGACTGGCCGCCCACCGTCATCGCATAAAGCGACGCTGCGCGGCAAAGTTACTCCCGTGGGGCGCACTCGCAAAGAAGTTTGTAAATAGGGCGGTGGCGAGCAGCGCTGCTGCCGGCAGCGCCACGACCCAGGCCACGACGATGTCGGTGGCCACATTCCAACGCACGGCGCTATCTCGCGGCAGTAGCGAATCACATCCTCGCCTCCGCTCCGCATTTGCGCAGAGCGCTTGCGCGCCGGCAAGCGTGACCTGAGCATGCGTGTGAATAGGTCGAAGAAGTGCTCTTCTTTCGGCATCAAGGCCCGTAAACTAGCCTGGCATAAGCGCCTCGCTCGACCATTGGAGGAAGGAATTGGCCCGCAACGATATCGCGGTCGAGCAGTGCTGATCGAGGCCATGCGCGGATCATTCAAGCAGCAACGTTCAAGCCAAACCGCATCGGGTGCTATCACCGGGGTCCTGTGGACATCAAGCAGCAGAGCGCGCGGCTGACGGTGGAGCAAGCTCAATGTCTGACGACCTGCCGAAACGGAGTGGCGGGTGCTCTGGAACGATTTCGGGTGTCCGGGCACAAAGGCGGCGCCGATCTTGCCGTGGCAACGCATCACAGGCCGGTTGTGGACCTCCATCATGCGTACGGCATCTGATGTTTAAATTTTGGGAACTCTCCGCGATCAATTGTTGTGGAACTCACCTTTGTTCCCGGCAGCCACAGCTTCGGTTTAGGAGAATGCAACGCCAGAAGGCGAGAATACTTGGAACACCGATGGAACAGTCGCGGTCGCTGATTTTGGAATCGGCACTCGCGAAAACGGCGTGCGGCAATTATCACAATGCCGGAACCTGCAGCGGGAGAGTCCGTTATTACCAGAGGTCGGTGCAGCGCGCATCGGCGTGCGCGCATCCAGGAACACGGCGCCGACCCTCGAAAATTCAACCGTAATCCGACTGTGATTCAAGGAGGCGGAGCTATGGCCAAACGTCCGACGGATTTCGCGCAGCAAAACACCGAACGAGCTTTCGAGGTGACAAGCTACAGTCTGAACTGGATGCGGGAGATGGCGGAGCGAAACCTCAATCAGAGCAAAGCCGCCCTCGAAGATCTACTCACGATAACTCGCAAGGCGGTCGATGATATGGACCATCAAGCGGCCGTTATTCGCGAGCACTCGATATCGGTTATGGAAGAAACCCTCTCGAACACCTTCGATTTTGCCCACAAGCTGGTTCACATGAAGGAACCGCAGGAACTGGCCCAGCTGCAGAGCGAATTCGTGAGCCGACAAGCTCAAGTGGTTGGAAATCAAACCAAGGAGCTCGGCCACAACATCGCGCAGGGAGCGAGCGAGGTGGCAAAGACCGCGATGCGCGAGGCAGCGGAATCATCGCGAAGGCAATCCGCAGCCGCCTAAGGAGCGCCACGAGCAAGCGCAAGCCGACGCTAATTCGACGCCGTACCGCGTCCGGTCCAATGGGCGCGCGACGCTCGTCCGGCTCTGATCCGGACCGTTCGACCGAAAAGTGCCGTCATTAGCGAAAGTATCCTCAGCGTCGGCTGAACCATTTGCGGACCCGTTCCGCTGTATCAGAGACGTTGGCGGTCAAAGCGGGCAAGCGTCGCGAGGAAACATCGGACAGGCGCGGTGCGGTCGAGGGCGTCTCGGCCGCCGACATCTTTTTGCTCTTCCTCGATCAATAATTTCTGAAGTCGCCGGCGCTCGGCGTCATCTTTCGCTTCAAGCAACAGTTTCCTGAAACGCTTGATGTTTTCACGCCTGATGAAGCGTTCCATGGCCGTATTCTGGCCGATCGGCCCCCCGAGGGGCCCACATTGGGACGTTGGCACGCAGAGACGCAGCCCGCCGTGACGGCCATCACAAAATGGCGGATTCCATTGCGGTCTCGCCGCCTTGGAGGCTGAGTGCTGCCGCTGCCTGGCCGCCGCTCCCAAAAGTCGGCCAAACGGGACCTCCTGGGCTGTGCGGCTTGACGAGGGGGCAAGCTCTCCGCGACCCGCTGGAAGCGGGCAGCCGCTGCTTCTCCCTATGGCCCGACCGAGCAGGGCAGTCGGTGACCGACCGCCGTCTCCTGCCCGCATCGAGACCGAAGTGGGCGGCAAACGTACCCGCCGCCGCAGGACCTGCGGGTGATGTGCTCAATCGCAGGTGGCTTGGGGCCGGCGGGGTCGATCTCCCTATCGCGCATTTGGGCAGCGTGTTGGGGGCCGCTTGGACCTATTGTCGGCCGCTGCAAGCAGCCCTATGTGGTAAGGTCCGACCGACTTGGCGATCGAACGCAGGCACATCGATGGCTGACACCGTCTCTGCAGCGACATCCCTTCTCTCGCGTCCGCTGATACTGGTCGCCGCGCTCGCCGGGATCGTGCTTGCCGGGACGCTGGCGCTCTGGGCCCATTACGGCACGGCCGTCTTCTACGAGATGATCGTCGCCGGGATCGCCGCCTGCTTGTGAGCCTCGCCCGAGGCGGAGGCATTCCGAAATGACCGCGCGCAACAGCCGCATTCTTGTGATGGCCGCCGCGTTCGTCGCGGGCTTAGCGCTTTGCTTCGGCCTCGTGCTGATCGTGGCCGGGCGCCTGTCGGCGCCGGTTGCGCAGCAAATCGCCGCCATCGGAGGACCTTTCAAGCTCATCGATCAGAATGGGCAAACCGTCACTGACCAGGATTTGAAGGGCCACCCCTTCCTGGTGTTTTTCGGCTTTACCCACTGCCCCGACGTCTGCCCCACGACCCTGTTCGAGGTGTCGGAGATTTTGCGCTCGCTCGGGCCAGATGCGGATCGCGCACGCGCGCTCTTCATTACGGTCGATCCCGAGCGCGATACGCCCGCCGTGATGAAGGACTATCTGTCGAGCTTCGATCCGCATCTTTCCGGGCTGACCGGCAATCCTGCGGAAGTCGCGGCAGTGGCCAAGGCCTACCGCGTCTATTTCAAGAAAGTTCCCCTCGAGCAGGGTGGCTATACTATGGACCATACCGCCATCGTCTATCTGATGGATAAGGACGGCCGGTTCGTGTCGCCATTCAACCTCAAGCGTCCGACCGATGCCGCGGCCGCCGATCTGCGCCGGTATTTGTGATCCGAATGAAAGGGCGCCGCGGCGAGCATCGCGCTTTCACGCGGCCCATTGCGGTGGGCGACACACCTAGATTGGACGTGATCGCCACTGATCCGCCTTACCGGCTCGTTTATTAACGGGGTCGGTCAAGTTCCTGGACCCAAGCAGTCACAGAGGTCACCGTGCCGGAATGCCCCTTGCGAAGCTGTATCGGACGGCTGGCTGTCTGTCTCTTGCTGATCACGCCGTTTCTGGGCGGGGGGCAGGCAGCGGCGGAACCGGCGGGCACCGGGCCGGCCGTGCGTGTGCCCGGCTTTTGGGACCCGCGCCGTCGGCCGGAGAAGCCTGATCTGTCGCGCATCAGCGTGATCCGGTTCCTCACTGAGACCGACTACCCGCCGTTCAATTATGCCGGGCCGGACGGCAATCCGCAGGGCTTCAACGTCGACCTGGCGCGCATGCTGTGCGAGGAGCTCAAGCTCGCCTGTACCATCCAGATGCGCCGTTTCGAGACGCTCATCCCCGCGCTCAACGGCAACCAGGGAGATGCCGCGATTGCGTCGATCGCGGCCACGGTGGACATGCGCACCAGGGTCGATTTCACCGATCCCTATTACCGCACGCCGGCGCGTTTCGCGGCGCGACGGGATTCAGCGGTGCAAGACCCGCTGCCCGAGCGGCTCGAGGGCAAGAAGGTCGCCGTGGTCACCGGTACCGCGCACGAGGCGTATCTTAAGGCTCTGTTTACCGAGGCCGAGGTTCGCCCCTATCCGAACGCGGAGGCGGCGCGGCTCGCTTTGCGGCGCGGCGAAGTCGATCTCTTGTTCGGGGATTCGATCACACTTGCCTTCTGGCTCAATGGGACGGACTCCGAAAATTGCTGTGCTTTCCGCGGGGGTCCCTACATTGACAGCCGCTATTTCGGCGAAGGCGTCGGAATTGCGGTGAAAAAGGGCAATGACACGATGCGGCTGGCGCTCAATTGGGCGCTGTTCCGGGTTTGGGAGCAGGGCCGTTTCACCGATTTGTGGCTGCGCTATTTCCCCATCAGCCCGTTTTGAAACTTCGAGCGGTTGCGCTGGGGCGTCGAACTGGATGTCACGCGCCGCCCATGGAACCGAGACAGTTACTCTCAATTTTAGCAAACTGCGCAACGATATCGAAGCGCGCCGATGATTGACTTGTAGCCGTGCCCCAATCGCCGGCGGAGTCGTTGATCATGAAAATCCTTCTTGCGCGTTTCGTGCGCGAGGAAAGCGGCGCGACGGGGATCGATTACGCGCTGGTCGCGGCCGGCATATCGGTCGCCATCATCACCGTGCTGTCGGGCCTCGGCTCGAAACTGAGCACGGCTTTCACGACGGTGCGAGCAGCGCTCGAATGAGCATGGGTCCTGGTCTGGACCGGGACCGCTTCGTCGCACGCGGAAGTCGGCACCGAATCTGTATCTGAATTGCGCAGGCGAGCGGTGCCGGCGTTTGGATTGACGCAGGGGGACGTGCTTTTTAGTGTTCGCGGCCGGAGAGCCATCGATGTCCACGCTCGAGGCGCAAGTTCCGGCGTTGCGCGAGATCGCCGAAAGCTCGAATGCCTGGCCGTTTCAGGAGGCACGCAAGGTCGTCGCGCGACTGAAGAGACATCCCAAGGACGAGGTGGTGTTCGAGACCGGCTATGGCCCTTCGGGCCTACCGCATATCGGCACCTTCGGCGAGGTCGCGCGCACCACTATGGTGCGACATGCCTTTCGCGTCCTCACCGAAGATAAGATCAAGACACGCCTCATCGCCTTCTCCGACGATATGGACGGGCTGCGCAAGGTGCCCGACAACGTCCCGAACCGGGAAATAATGGCGCGACATCTCGGCAAACCGCTCTCTCGCGTGCCCGACCCATTCTCGAGCGAATACCCCTCGTTCGGCGCCGCCAACAACGCGCGGTTGCGCGCCTTCCTCGATCAATTCGGCTTCGAATACGAGTTTCTCTCCTCCACCGACTGCTACACGTCGGGCCGTTTCGACGCCACGCTATTGAAGGTGCTCGAACGTTTCGACACGGTCATGGAGATCATGCTGCCGTCGCTGCGTGAAGAGCGCGCGCAAACCTATTCCCCGTTCCTGCCGATCTCACCGCGCACCGGCATCGTGCTGCAGGTGCCGATCGTGGCGCATGATGCCAAGGCGGGCACGATTACCTATGAGGATCCGGATACCAAGGAGCACGTGACGACCCTGGTCACGGGAGGCCGTACGAAGCTGCAGTGGAAGCCGGACTGGGCGATGCGTTGGGTTGCGCTCGGCGTCGATTACGAGATGGCGGGTAAGGACCTGATCGACTCGGTTCGCCTTTCCGGCGAGGTGTGCCGCGCGCTCGGAGGTATGCCTCCGGAGGGGTTCAATTACGAGCTTTTCCTCGACGAGAAGGGGCAGAAGATTTCGAAGTCTAAGGGCAATGGGCTAACTATCGATGAATGGCTGCGCTACGCGTCGCCGGAATCGCTCTCGCTGTTCATGTATCGCGAGCCGAAGGCGGCGAAGCGGCTCTACTTCGATGTCATTCCCCGCCATGTCGACGAGTACCAGCAGTTCCTGGAGGCCTACGAGCGGCAGGATCTCAGGCAGCGCCTGTCCAATCCAGTCTGGCAAATCCATTCGGGCAACCCGCCCAAAGCGGATATGCCGATCTCGTTCTCGATGTTGCTCACGCTGGTCGCTTCCTCGAACGCGGAGAACGCCGAGACGTTGTGGGGCTTCATCGGCCGCTATCGCCCCGGCGTGACGCCGCAGACGCATCCGAAGCTCGATGCGCTCGTGCGCTACGCGATCCATTATTTCCGCGACTTCGTGCTGCCGCAGAAGCGATTCCGCGAGCCGAGCGAGAACGAACGCGCGGCACTCCTCGACCTGCGCGACGCGCTGGCGCAGCTTCCGGCCGACGCCAGTGCCGAAGAGATTCAGCAGGTGGTCTACGAGGTCGGCCGACGCGAGCCGTTCCTCGACAAGACAGGAAAGATCAAGACCAAGGACGGCAAACCGGGCGTCGCGCTCGATTGGTTCAATATGCTCTACCAGGTGCTGCTCGGCCAGGAAAAAGGCCCGCGCTTCGGCTCGTTTGTGGCGCTCTACGGGCTCAAGAACACGATCGACATGATCGACGGCGCGCTCGCCAGATCGGCATAGTCATCCCGCAATGGCTCCCTCCGTCTTGGCTCTCATCGGAGCCACTATCGTTTTTACTTCATTTCTCTCCGGTGTCTTCGGTATGGCCGGGGGCATGATCCTGCTCGGCGTTCTGCTCAACTATTTCGACGTCGCCACAGCGATGATTCTGTTCTCAATCATTCAGCTGTTCGCCAACGGTTGGCGCGTCGTGCAATGGCGCAGCTACGTCCTGTGGCCCATTTTTGGCTGGTATCTGGCCGGTGCCGCTATCTCGTTCGCCGGCATGTGGATGATTGCTTTCGTTCCGGACAAAGCGATGGTCTACCTTGCGCTCGGGTTGATGCCGTTCGCGGTGGAAGCTTTGCCCACCGCCATGCGCCCGAACATCGAGTGGCGCGGCGTGCCGTTCGTTACCGGCGTGGCGACGACGATCATCCAGATCCTGGCCGGCGTCGGGGGACTCTTTCTCGATATCTTCTTCCAGAAGAGCGCGCTCGACCGCAAGACGACCAACGCCACCAAGGCCGTCGCGCAATCGTTCAGCCACATCGTGCGGGCGTTCTATTTCGGATCGCTATCGGGTGTCGGAGACCTGCCGCTGTGGGCCACCGGTCCAGCGATCCTGTTGGCGATCGCAGGCACTTCCCTTGCGCCCTTCGTCCTCGAGCGAATGACGGATCACGGATTTCGACAGTGGACGCGCGCGATCATCTTCGCCATCAGCGCTGTTTATCTCGTCCGCGCCGGCTGGTTGTTTTTTAATCGCTGAATCCGCCTGGCACCGCCGGAAGACGCGCCTGCTTCGCAACAATCGCATCTTTCCGAGCACTGCCGCCCGTGCCTGTCGCGACCAGCCGAAGCGGCCGCCTGGCTTAGCTGAACATCTCCATCGTGCCGTCGAGCGCCATCAGGCCCGTTTCCACGCCAAGCTGCGGGTGCCGCTCTCCGACTTGCTTGCGGAATAGCGCGAGCGCCGCCCTGTGTGTTTCGGTTTCCACTTGCGAGTTTGCGACTTTGGTCTCGCCATAGGCGATCTTGGCAGCGCCGCAGTCCCGATGATCGATCGCGATTACCTTCTTGATGTGGTGCAACTCGATCGATGTGGCAAGATTGTCCCAAAATGCTTTGTGCCAATCCTTGAACGCAGGCGCGACGACGCCGATTGCGGCCCCTGCGATGACGAACTGGCTGAACTTGCCGGTCAAATTCTGCTCGACCGTATACTTGCGTACCGGCTCCTGCATGCGAGGATCGATGCAGGCCAAAATCATCGCTTCGTAGTTGCCTTCGGCCGTCAGCGCGAAATAGGGCGTGAAGGCCAAGGTCGCGCCACCGACTGCAACGGCGCGCACAAATTGCCGGCGATTGAAGATGGCCGTCAGGCCGCTGCAGCACGCGCAGGAGGCTTCAGGCAATTGTGTCATTCTGCATCTCATCGTCCTAGCAGACATGCAAATCGAGCCTCGGTAAACGTATCATTTCTGCACGCACGCGTTTGGGCAAAGAGGAGAGGGCAGTATCACAGGGCAAGTCCGCTATCGCAAGCGTCGATCCGACGAATCTGCAATTGCATTGCCTCTCGCCGTCCAGAACCTATGGCGTTAAAACTCCGAAAGGCAATCTCAACTCGCGGCCGCCGTCGCCGCGTACTGGACGTGCCACGTTCGCGTCGCGATCATCCCAGAGACATCGAACCTGCCGAGACCATGGCAAAGATTATCTATAAGATCTGCGAGGTTGCGCTTTGGCGTCAGGCGGAACGTGCCGGCGTGTTCCGCGGTGCGTCGGTCGATATACGCGATGGCTTCATCCATTTCTCCTCTGCCAGCCAGGTGCGCGCCACCGCAGCCAAGCATTTTCTCGGCGTTGACGATCTCATGCTGATGGCGATCGACGCCGATGCACTGGGCGATGCGCTGAAATGGGAGGTTTCGCGCGGCGGCGAGTTGTTTCCGCATCTCTACGGCGAGTTGCCGCTCGGTGCGGTGCTATGGGTCAAGCCGCTGCCTCCAGGCGTCGATCGACAGCACGTCTTTCCGGAGCTTCCGGCGTGATCGGGCTTGTCGAATCGCTGGCGCGGCCCTTGCTGCGCATGCTCGATCCCGAGGACGCCCATCGCCTTGCTATCCTTGGGCTGAAAATCCCGCCATTCGTCAAGCTGACTGCGGATGACTCGCGCTTGGCGGTGCGTGCTTTCGGGCTCGACTTTCCCAATCCGGTCGGGATGGCGGCGGGGTTTGACAAGCATGGCGAGGTTCCCGACGCGTTGCTCAAGCTCGGTTTCGGCTTCGTGGAGGTGGGCACCGTCACCCCCTTGCCGCAGTCCGGCAACCCGCGCCCGCGTCTCTTTCGGCTCGATCGCGACGAAGGCTTGATCAATCGGCTGGGCTTCAACAGCGAGGGCGCCGCTGCCGTGCTGCGTCGCCTCACCGCCCGCGCCAACAAACGCGGGATCGTCGGAGTCAACATCGGTGCCAATAGGGACAGCGCCGATCGCATCGCGGATTATGTACGCCTGATCGAGATCTTCGCTCCGGTGGCGAGCTACTTTTCCGTCAACATCTCCTCGCCCAACACGCCGGGTCTGCGTGACCTGCAGCAGGGCAAGATGCTCGACGAACTTCTGGCGCGCGTCATGGATGCGCGAGCCCGCGTGAGCGGAGAGCGAACAACCCCCCTGCTGATCAAGATCGCGCCCGATGTTGCGCTCGGCGACCTCGATGGCATCATCGCGGCGGCACGCACGCACCGCGTCGACGGCATGATAATCGGCAATACCACCCTCGCGCGGCCACCGACATTACGCGAGCGGGCTACGGCAAGGGAGGCAGGAGGGCTGTCGGGACGGCCGCTGTTCGCGCTCGCTACCCGCATGCTGGCAGAAACCTATGTCAGGGTCGAAGGCGCGTTCCCCCTGATCGGCGTGGGTGGCATCGACTCCGGCGAAGCGGCTATCGCGAAAATCCGCGCGGGCGCGTGCTTGATCGAGCTCTACAGCGCGCTGGTCTTCCATGGGCTGCGCCTGGTGGCGACCATCAAATCCGCGCTTTCGGATGCGCTGCGTCGTGATGGATGCGTGAGAATCGACGAGCTCGTGGGCGCGGACGCCGCAGCCATGACGGGGGAAAAGTGGCCAGCCTGAATCGCGCCGAAGTCTTCCCCGAAAGCTCACTCGGCACTTAGTGGCCTTTGGCCACCCGCATGAGCCGAACGATCAGCCAGATCGGCACCACCACGACCGCGCCCAACAGGAGATAGCGCCAGAGCCAACGCACCGCGTCGAAACCCATGTCCCAGACGCGCACGACGAGCCGTCCGAGGCTTTCGAAGATGTTCCACGGATCGAGCCCGAGCACCTGCAGAATCACGCCGATTAGGATCGACAGCAGGATCAGCCGGAAGATGACCGACAAGGGCGGCCCACCAAAGAATCGGGTGATGTAGTTGCTCTCCCACCGCGTCGGCGTGGTCATGACAAGATCCTATCATATTGATCTACGGTAGCGGACGCGGCGCGTCCGCTCTCGATCTTCTCCAGCATTCGCTCGAGCGTTTCCAGCCGATCCGCCTCTGCGGGGCGTTTGTCCCAGCGTAAGCGGTTGATGCGGGGAAAGCGCATGGCAAGGCCGGATTTGTGCCGTGTCGAGCGCTGCAATCCTTCGAAGGCCACTTCGAGCACCAGGCCGTGGTCGGCCTCGTGAACGACCTCGCGTACCGGGCCGAACCGCTGCACGGTGTTGCGGCGGACAAAGCGGTCAATCTGAACAAGTTCCTCGTCGGTGAAACCGAAATAAGCCTTGCCGACCGGCACCAGCACGTCGCCCTCCTCGGCCCTGGTCCAGACTCCGAAAGTATAGTCCGAATAGTACGACGAGCGCTTGCCATGGCCGCGCTGGGCATAGATCAGCACTGCATCCACGATGAATGGATCGCGCTTCCACTTCCACCACGGGCCGCGGGCGCGCCCGGGCACATAGGGCGCATCGCGCCGCTTGAGCATGATTCCTTCCACCGCATCGGCATCGGCGCCGGCCGCGGCGGGCGTCTGGCGCGCGGCGATAAGATCGTCCCAAGTTGCGAAACGGACGAGCGGCGAGAGATCGACGCGCGGCTCGTGCAAACGGGCGATGAACTGTTCGAGGCGGGCGCGTCGCTCGACGAACGGACGCTCGCGCAGGTCTTCTTCGCCGTCGACCAGGAGGTCGTACGCGCGCAGATGTGCGGGAAATTCGGCCAGCAGCTTCGCGCTCACAGTTTTGCGATTGAGCCGCTGCTGCAGCACGTTGAAGCTTTGCACCCGACCGCTGCGCAAGATCAGGAGCTCGCCGTCGATCGCTCCCGGCAGCCGTAACGCATTGACCAGGTCCGGGAAGCTAGCGGAAATATCGTCGCCGGTGCGCGAGTAGAGCCGGCCAATCATTCTGCCATCCTCGCTTCGGCCGGCAACGGCCTGGACGCGAATGCCGTCCCATTTCCATTCGCCCGAAAAGTCCTTTGCCGCCGAGTGCAGCGGCCGCGGTCTTCGCAAGCCGCGCAGAGACGCCGATCCGCAACTCGCCGGTTACGAGCTTGAGCAGCGCCCAGCGGCCGGTCTCATCGAGTTGATCGAGCCAACACGCGAGCTGTCCCGGCAGCTCGGCTTTGCCGAGCGAGGAGAGCGCGGTGACGACCGAAGACAACAACAGCTCGCCACGCTGTGGCGGATCTTCACCGTCTGCGCTTCGCAGCTCCTGAGCGCAGCCGGCGGACGGAGCATCGCGCACGGCCGACGATCCGCCGGCTTGCATGCAGGACTTCCACATCAGCGCCACGGTCTCCGAGAGGTCGCCGACATAATCATAGGATACTTCGAACAATACCGGGTCGACGCGCTCGGCGATCAGCGCGCGGATCATGCTTGGCTTTGCGTGCTGAAAGCTCAGCGCACCGGTGAGCGCGGCAAGCGCGAAGCCGCGCTCGGGATCGGGGGTACCGCGGAAATAATCGGTCATCAGCCGCAGCTTGTTGTTGCGGCCCGGCTCATAGGCGAGGCGATCGAGCAATTCGGCGAAACGGTTCATTAGACGTCGGCGGGAGTTTGGCTCTCGCTGTCGGCCTCGTCCTCGTCGCCATAGCCGACGATGTCGAGCGGCCGTGCCCGCAGCCCCTGGGTGAGGCTCCAATGCACCAGCGCCTCTTCTTGGCCGTGGGTGACCCAGATATCCGACGCGCCGGTCGCGGCGATGGTCGCGGTAAGCCCGTCCCAGTCGGCGTGATCCGAAATGACCAGCGGCAATTCGACCAGGTGCTGGCGCGCGCGCGCCCGCACGCGCATCCATCCCGACGCAAAGCAGGTCACCGGATCAGGGAAGCGCCGCGACCATACCTCCTTTAGCGTCGAGGGAGGACAGAGCGTGATACTGCCGGCAAGCTCCGCCCTGGTAGCCCCGCGCGCGAGCTCGATCCGTCCGAGATCGATGCAGCGGCTCTCGTAGTAACGCGTGATCTTCTCCATTGCGCCGTGCACGTAGATCGGCCGGTCATATCCGGCCTCGCGGAGCATGGCGATCACGCGTTGCGCCTTGCCAAGAGGATAGGCGCCCACGAGGTGTGCGCGATCCGGAAACAGACCAACGGAATGCAGCAGTTTTGCAATCTCGGCCGCCGGATCGCCGTGGCGAAAGACCGGCAATCCGAACGTAGCCTCGGTGATGAAGACGTTGCATTGGACCAGTTCGAATGGCGTGCAGGTCGGATCCGCGATATTCTTGTAGTCGCCGGATGCCGCGACGCGCATCCCCTTCGCCTCGACGCAGACCTGCGCTGAACCGAGCACGTGCCCGGCGGGATGGAAGGTCACCCGTGCGCCGCCGAGGGTCACGGTCTCGCCGTAACAGATCGCCTGCGTCGAGGCGGCGAAGTTTTCCCCGTAGCGCAGGCGCATGAGATCGAGCGTCTCTTGGGTGGCGAGCACCGCGCTGTGGCCGGCACGCGCGTGGTCGGAATGGCCGTGGGTGATGACCGCTTTGTCCACCGCGCGCGTGGGGTCGATATGGAAGCCGCCGACCTTGCAGCAGAGGCCGGCGGACGTTCGCAGGAGAATATCATCGGAGCGCATGGCCTTGAGATATGATGGAAATGGCGCAATGACAGGTGGCCCCGCCAGACCGGTCGGCGCAAGGACGAGGGAAACGACGATGAGCCATGTCTGGCGAGCGGCCGTCGCACTTCTCGCAGTCTCGTTGCTCACCCCTGCCGTGGCGCAGGACAAGCCGGAAGTACCCAAGCCACGGCTGGCGGTCGGTGGTAGATCGGCGATCTTCTATCTGCCGCTTTCGATCACCGAGCGGCTCGGCTACTTCCGAGGCGCGGGCCTCGATGTCGAGATCGCCGATGTGCAAAGCGGCGCCCGTGCCCTGCAGTCGCTGGTCGGCGGTAGCGCCGAGGTGGGGGTCGGCACCTTCGATCACACTATTCAGATGCAGGCCAAAGGCCAGCCGATTGTCGCGGTAGCGCAATTTGGGCGCTATCCCGGATTCGTGCTCGCCACTATTGCATCGAAGTCCATCGTCTATCGCGGCCCCCAGAACCTCAAAGGATTAAAGATCGGGGTCACTTCGCCCGGCTCCAGCACCCATTTCATGGCGGCCTACATGCTCGTGCGCAGCGGCCTCAAGGCCGACGACGCCTCGTTCGTCGGCACCGGCGTGACATCGACAGCGGTGGCGGCGGCACGGCGGGCGGAGATCGACGCCATCGTCAGCTCCGATCCGATGATCAGCCTCATGCAAAGCGAAGGTCTCATCAACGTGGTGGCGGACACGCGCACGCCGGAGGGGACCCAGGCGGTCTATGGCGGTCCTTATCCCGGCGGCGTCGTGTATGCGACTCCGGACTTCATCGCGAAGA
>WNFY01003112.1_pt1 | contig 15969 bp, 13 predicted proteins | sample 5400091 | NCBI WGS metagenome assembly WNFY01 (sample SAMN13153364, study PRJNA577476) | soil metagenome | isolation source: 60 cm soil or saprolite under grassland replicate 1 | place: USA:California | collected 2016-06-15
CTTAACCGAAATAATGAACGTACAAATCTTTACCTTAAGCTAGCCAAACTACGCCTGCCCGCGGTGCCCGAGCACATAGAATGCTCAACCGCACGTAACCTTACCAAACAACAACTCGCTACTCTCCTGCAAGGTCATTGCATTCTTTGAATTGTTAAGAGCATAGGAAGCCGTATCGGCGGGGAATGAATTAACAGCAATAGTTGCAGTATCAACTTGAGAATCATGTAACTGATTCTTCAAGGAGCCCTCATATTTTTTTAAAGTATCTGTTCTAATATATTCACTAACAATTGTTTTTATAGCATATAAAATTAATAGACACACTACCGTTAACACAAAATTTCTTAATCCTTTGGATGATTTCTTATTTGTCGATCTTTGAGAGCCATTAGGAGGAGTATACTCAGATTTTGTTTCCTGGTATTTATCCTTTGACTGTTGCTTGAAAGAATAATTTTGGGTATCTGAATCAGTTCCTTTGCTTCCTTGCGATTCGTTGGTAGAATAATTATTTGGGCTTGCACCTTTTAGATTTTGATTGAATTGCAAATCGTATAATTTTCTCTTTACATCGTCGGTTAATACTTCATGTGCTTCATTAATTTCTCTAAATCTTTCTTCAAAAAATTTATCCCCATTATTTTGATCTGGATGAAGTTTAAGACTTAGCTTTCTATATGCTTTTTTAATTTCTTCTTTTGAAGCATTTTTATTAACACCCAGAATGTAATAATAATCTTTCATATCAATAGCTTATTAAAGTGTAATTAGGTTTGAATATCAGGATTTGGATGATCATTAAAGATGAATTTGTATCAAATAGAAAGAATCTAATTTAATCTAAATAATAAAAGATTCAAATTTTCTTTCCCTAACCCCCCTACTGGCGCAAGATTAATACGAAGATTTGCGCAAAACATCTTGTGCCTTGAATATTTGTAAACATCTTCCTCCTTCCAGCCATTGTTGGTCGCCGCCTATGCTGGGACAAGATTGAGGCGAAGATTTGCGCTAAGCATCTTGTGCCTTGAATAAATAGTAAACATCTTCCTTTTCCTGCCGTTGTTAAGTGCCGACCACCAAAATCAAAGCACAATTATTTTTTGGATTCCTCCTTCGCCGCAAAGATGAACTCCTGACTCCCTCCTTAAATCCCCCTTAAACTGACCTTCTCACTCAATTACAAACATTTTCCTTCGTTACAACGAAGAACAACTTTTTTCAAATCCTTTAAAAACTAATGATTATGGCTTCCACTCAGGAAACAGGTCACGCAAAGAACGTGGCGAACTTTAAATTATTGAACACCCGTGTTGCAGGTTTCGGGGGTACAACTTACAATCCCGCCAATCCTAACATTTTAATTACTGCATTAAATACCAGGGCAACCAGTGCCGATGCTGCAGTAAAAGCGGTGCAACTGGCAGAAACGCCCTATAAAGATGCAAAGGATGCACGCAGGGTGGCTTATGATAAACTTAATCCTCTCGTGCGCAGTGCAATGGGTATTCTTAAAAGCAGTGACGGTGTTTCGGAAACCACCATCAACGATGCTAAAACCCTTGCAAAAAAGATCACGGGTACAAATCGTGCACCCAAAAAGAAGAATGGTAATGCAACAGAGAATGGAACTGAGGCTACTGAACCAACAGAGCAATCACATTCCGTTTCCCAGCAAAGTTTTGACATGCGGCTTGCCAATTTCAATGATTTTATTTCCCTGTTGCAGGCAACACCGCAGTATGCGCCCAATGAAGAAGATATACAGGTAACAGCACTTACTGTTTTTGCACAAACACTTGCCAATACAAATAATAACGTAAACGAAACTTTTATTCCTTTTAATGCCGCATTGAAGGCTCGTGATACCGAACTATATTTTCCCCAAACTGGTTTATTCGATATCGCTGGCAAAGTAAAAAGTTATGTTTCAGGCTTAAACGGCGCTCTTGGTGATGCAGAGAAGAAGCAGGGACAAGCCTTAAATTTTCAAAACCGGGTGAGAAATCTCTTCATCTTTAAAGATTGACTATTTCAATAAAAAAGAAATATCTGTTTAATTTCCAAACGCCTGTTTTACGCAAAAACAGGCGTTTGCAGTTTTTACAGGAACCATATTTCAATTTACAACAGCCATATTTATAGTATAACAGGCATAAAGTAAAATACAACAGGCATAGTTTAGTGTACAACAGCTATAAAGTAAGATGTAACAGCCATATTTTAATTTACAACAAGCATAAAGTAAAATACAACAATCATATTTCAGTTTACAACAGGCATAAAGTAAAATACAACAATCATATTTCAGTTTACAACAGGCATAAAGTAAAATACAACAATCATATTTCAGTCTACAACAACAATAAGGAAAACACAACGCCATTAGTTTTTAAAACAAGGCATCCGTAATCTTGCCCCAATCGTTTAAAGTGTTCCGCAGAATCACTGCTATCATCAGTTTCCATGAAAGCGAAACTTTGATCCGCCAGGGCGGAAGCAACATGCGATGACAAGCATTGCAAAAGCCTGCAACAAAAAATTTCTATGCATCATCATTCTACTCGTCATTGTTTAATAGCCTGACCAACAAAACCGAAGCGCAAGTAAAAGAATTCATTATATAGTAATATCCCAGATTATAGCAAGGCCGATAAATTATATACTTTAGTGCCGCAATAAAAAGATAGTTATCTTCACTTTTTGACGTACCGTGCAACAAACCTGATTACGCGCCGAAAGAGGCGACCACAAAAATCAAAACACCACAAAAATTAATTCTATGAGTACAATCACCACAAAAGACGGCACACAAATCTATTACAAAGACTGGGGTAGCGGACAACCTGTAGTATTCAGTCATGGCTGGCCACTATGCGCTGATGCCTGGGAAGACCAGATGGTTTTTCTTGGCAATCATGGTTACCGGTGCATTGCACATGATCGTCGTGGACACGGCAGATCTGGTCAGTCATGGGGTGGCAACGAAATGGACACCTATGCCGATGATCTTGCTGAATTGGTGGAAAAACTTGATCTCAGAGATGCTGTTCATGTCGGTCACTCTACAGGAGGTGGTGAAGTTGCGCGATATATTGGTCGTCATGGCACCAGCCGGGTAGCCAGGGCAGTATTGATCGGTGCAGTGCCCCCATTGATGCTAAAAACACCTGCCAATCCCGGCGGAACGCCGATGGAAGCTTTCGACCAGATTCGTTCCTCCGTGCTCGCCGACCGGTCACAATTCTTCAAAGATCTTGCCTTTCCTTTTTATGGCGCCAATAGACCTGATGCTAAAGTCTCACAAGGACTTCGGGATTCCTTTTGGCTGCAGGGAATGATGGCCGGATTCAAAGGCGTGATTGATTGCATCAAGGCTTTTTCTGAAACTGATTTCAATGATGATCTCAAAAAAATTGATGTCCCAACACTCATTATGCATGGCGACGATGATCAGATTGTACCCATTGGTGCCGCTGCGATGATGTCGTCCAAAATTGTCAAGAATTCCAAGCTGAAAGTTTATCGTGGACTGCCACACGGTATGTGTTCTACCCATAAGGATCAGATTAATGCAGACCTTCTCGCATTCTTGCAAAAGCAATAACGGCTTTTTCCCAGTGCTGACGTAAAACTGAGGCGAAAATTTGCACAAAGTATCTTATGCCTTGAATAAATTCTTATTTGCAGAGTCTCTCTTTTAAAAAAGATTCCAGCTTGTTGCCACCTGCAACATTTGCAATTCGTTGATGACAACACCAACTAAGGCAGAAAAATATAAATTAACAAAGGCTTGCATCTTTCAATAACTATTTTTATTTTGTCTGTCATTTCAATCTGCAATTTCCCATTTAAGATTCTGAGGATAACCCATAAAGGTTTGCGGGTACTGTGAAACAAAATTCTACATTAATGACCCCTTTCCCCCATAAAGCGATAACCAAACTGGAAACCAGTTAAAGAACGTGTGAAGTGTTTTGTATCTCTGCTTCTAATTAAGATTAAAATACGGAGGAAGCCGAAAATCCGATTTAAGAGTAGGCATAAGTAAAATTTTTTTTATGGCAGAAAATGTAACCATGGAGGAAATGCTGATGCAGCATCTATCACATCCTAACATTGACAAAACGATGCTTAAAAAGTATTCTTCACACCTTGCAACCACCAGGCTATCAAATTTAAAATTTGAGAGAATCTGGTGGATTGGTATTCCCTGGCCTGAAATTCTTAATATTCAAACGCGCTTTCCGCTTGAGAATGTTAGTGAGATCCAAAAGCTGATTAGCCCGGAAATTACCTCTATAGAAATTTTCCCTTTAGGAATTCCTTTCCCGGAAGAATTACAGGCTATTGTAAAAATTCCATTAATCAATCCCCGTGCAAATGAAAGTGGATTTAACAGATGAAAATTCAATGGATGAAATGACACGCAGGCGGTTTGTAAACAACTTGCGTGTCATTCAAATTCATCCATCGCTCCATTGCAACCTTACGTGCAAACATTGTTATTCTTCTTCCGGCCCTTCTTTAAGAGGACACATGTATCTTTCTGATATTTTTTATTTTCTACAATATGCCCGCAATTATGGTTTTGAAATTCTTTCTGTGTCGGGGGGTGAGCCTTTCCTTTATCCACACCTTGAAGAACTGCTTTCAATAAGTCATTCTCTCGGCAATAAAAATATCGCTGCTTCAAATGGTATGCTTTTGAAAAGTGATAAGGCGAAAAGAGCTTCAAAAAATCTTGACCTAATCGCCATAAGTATTGATGGCGAGGAAGCTTTTCATGATGAAATAAGAAATTTAAGAGGTGCCTTCAATAAAATGGTTGAAGGAGTTGAAATTTTAAAAGATATTGGGTTAAGTTTTGGTTTTATTCATACTATTACAGAACACAGTTGGCAAAAGCTCTTTTGGCTTTCCGAATTTGCTTACTCAAAAGGCGCTAAATTACTGCAATTGCATCCTCTTGAATTAACAGGCAGGGCGTTGACAGATTTTAATCATCTTGTGCCTTCACAGGAATCGCTTCATAAAGTATTTATTATCGGCAATTATTTAGAAGAAAAATACAGAAACAAAATGAGGATTCAAATGGATTTTCTTCACAGGGAATATATCCTTCAATCACCTCAGGATGTGAATTTTTTTGGTGAGGAATTTAAATTAAATGAAACTAATTTTTGCGAGGTTGTAAAATGTCTCATAATTGATGAAAATGGAAATGTGTATCCCATGTCTTATGGATTCGATGAGTATTTCTATATTGGAAATATTAGCGAAATCAAAAAAGGGAATGATATTATCGGAGATTTCATTGGTAATAAAGGCAAAGACCTGTATGCCCTGATAAGTGAAGTTTATTCGGCAATTAAAACTGAAACGGAGAGTGACTTAATAACATGGGCAGAAATGATTGTAAAAAAAAGTCATTCATTCAAAACCCTGCTCACTGTTTAAATATTCAACAAGCCATTCCTTACTCGCAGAGTTTCTCTTTTGAAAAAAATTTCGGTTAGCTTGTTGCCACCTGCAACATTCATGATTTGATTGGCAATAAATTCACGAATCAATCTGAAGGAAATCAGCATTAACGATCCCTTGAGCTACTCCAGTATGATCTCCGGCGGGTGCAAGAATATGTTTTGCAAATCGTTTTACAAGCAACAGGCCGAAGATAAAACCTCCAATATTATGATTTGTTCCACGCCGTTGTTGGTCGTCCTTACCAATAAAACCGAAGCGCAATTATAAAGTGAGTGTGAGAATTCTTATTTTGGAATATGTATCGTTTTCAACATCACGCCCAATTCTTCACTACAATGAATTTTAATGATTGCATGTTTTACAAAATGATTATCATAAACAAATTTTACTTGAAGCATTAAAGCATCGTGTTGATAAAACGAAGTAACGATTTATTCTTTTGCCCCGATAGCTTTCGGCGCGCCTGTCATTTTCACGTAGCATGGCAATACATAACGGCATTGAAAGAGAAGATTTTCAAGGAAACCTTTTAAAATTTACTGCTATAAGTATTTTAAAATTTATGAGGATGAATGATCGCAAATTATCATAATAGTTAATGTAAAGCTGCAGATAGAAATTATCAGGTTTGGGAACGCAAGCCGTCAAGTGTTGTAATGCAAACCATAAAGGCAAAGAAGCAGCCACGGCAATAAAATTTTTTTGTAATTTTATAATTCTGTCCCAAGTAGTAAACTTCTTCTTTCACTTAACAAAAAGGAGGCTTTATGAAAACTATGTCACGCTTTTTAACGCTTATTCTTTTTCTCTTTTTACTTCAACAGCCCGCTAAATCTCAAAATTCTTCTGATAGTGATATGAAACATACTGACACGGGTCATATCACCCTCAATGAAACCGATTTAAAATGGGGGGATGCTCCACCGTCATTGCCAAAGGGGGCGAAGATGACTGTTTTAGAGGGAGATCCTTCTAAAACAGGCGAATTCACAATAAGAGCTATTTTTCCGGCTAATTACAAAATTGCCCCTCACTGGCACCCTACAACGGAGAATGTAACTGTACTTAAGGGAACCTTCTATCTTGGCACCGGCGAAAAGTTTGATGAAAGTACAGCAACGGTGTTGAAAACCGGAGGATTTGCAAGTATCCCCGCAACGCATCACCACTATGCGTTTAGTAAAGATGAATGTATTATCCAGGTACATGCAATGGGACCTTTTGTGATTAATTATTTAAATCCTGCTGATGATCCCAGCAAACAATAAAATAATGTAATCTTCATAAAAGTCATTACAGCATTTGAATGAGCACTTGTAATGACTTTTCACTCTTCTTTCCGTAAACTGGCGATGAGTATGCAGCATAGCTTTCTCCTTCTCCACAGAGTCAATCTGAAGGAAATCAGCATCAACGATTCCTGAAGCTGCTCCGGTATGATCTGCGGCGGGGTGGAGGAACATGTTTTGCAAATCGTTTCACAAGCAACAGTCCGAAGATAAAACCTCCTATATGGGCAGCATAAGCCACACTGCCTGCCTCCTCCCCACCCATAGTACCCAAGCTGTTCAACACCTGGAAAATAAACCAAAGTCCTACAACGAGGAACGCGGGTATAGTGACGATAAAAAAGAGTATCCAGACATGCACACCCCTGCGTGGAAACAAAAATATATACCCGCCTAATACACCTGAAATAGCACCCGAAGCACCAAGTGAGGGAATGAGCAGGTTTTGCCCCAGTATAAAGGTGCTGAACACGTGAGAAAGCCCGGCCATAAGCCGCATAATAAATAAAAGATAAGGTATCTGAAGTGTCCTAATGCATCCTCTACATTGTCGCCAAATATCCACAGGTACAACATATTGCCAAATAAGTGTGCAAACCCCCCATGCAAAAACATGGATGTAAATAAAGTAAAGAAAACAGGAATCGGCGTTGGCTGTAAACCCGGCAATTCGAAAGCCTGGCCTGTATAGGGATCGGTCAATATCTGGCTATTGGTGACAATGTCAGTACCGGTAAGAATTTCCCTTGGTACTGCAGCATAGGCAAAGGTCAAAGGAACATTGTGACCCAATTGCTGCCAATAGAAGAACACAAAAATATTAAACGCTATTAGCAGGTAGTTGACAACAGGTGTAGTACGTCTGTCGCTGTTATCATCACCGATAGGAATGGCCATAATTTTTTTGTGGAATGATGCAAATCTTATTCCGTAATCTTAAGGTTAGTTGTGGTTTACTCTTTGCTTCTTCCCAGAGTCTCATTCTGGGCACAAGATTGCACAAAGCATTTTGTAGCTCGAATAAATAGTAAACGTCATTATTTAACCCGTTGTTCAAAGTGGCACCATCATCCGTTTCATTAAGAGATCCTCTTATCAGTGCAACACAGAATTATCGGGAACCTCTTCCAGAGTTTTATTGCCAAAGAAATCCACAGCTTCTAATACCACCCTGTAGAAGCCAAATTTTTGCTCAGGAATTTTTTTACTGAATACATTATCGGCCTCCGCACGATCCCCTGCAATGCCATCATCTTTCAATTCAACTTCAAACTTTTTTGCGGGATCATCCGCTGAAATAAGTTTTGCTTTGACATATTGAATTTTTGAACCATCATAAACCTTTGCCTGTATTATATTATCACCCTGAATATGTACCCAACTAATTTTTGGAGCAGTATTATCTTTTCCTTCTACTTCTATTTTAATTAAGCCTTGTTTTATGATATGGAGCGGATATTCAGGCAACCAATATTGTGCAAAAAATTCAATGCTGTGATTTTGCGGACAATCTGAAGATATCAGTGGCACAGAATATTTGGCTGAAGCACCTACATGATCGAAAGGAGTCCAGTCATCAGAGACCCTGGTATTTACGCCAAACGGATTTATATATTTATCTGAAGAAAATAAATTTGTACGCCAGTATTTATCCTTATCCTTCACCAGTATCACTATTGATTCACCGGGATTTGCAACTCCATCTCCATTTCCGCTGCCCAGTAAAATTGTTTCAGTATCAGTGCCTCCTTTTGCTACTGTAAATATTTTTCCGTCCGCTATTTCAAAATCTTTTATCTCAGGTGCATCCTTCTTTAATGGTATTTCAAAAAATTCAACCCATTCATTTTTGTTCTCATCCTGTATGGTAAGTTTGAATTTTTCAATTTCAATGCTATCATTTTCTACGCTGAACATAAATGGATTTTTACAAACCTGAGTTTCATTCACTGCGATATTTCCAAATTCAGATTCGCTTTGTTTAATGTTCGCACTGCTTCTTGTTGCTAATAATTTTGCGGTGATGTTTTTTCCTGCAGACAATCCTTTGTTAAGTAATTTTATTTTAACTGCAACATCTTTTCCAGTTGTCGCCCATTGCATATTCGCAATTTCAACTGTAGCGATACAAATATTTGGCTTTGGTTTATCTGCCATTTTATTGATGCCGATCTCTTGCCTGCTGCCATTAATCGAAATCTGTATCCTGCCTGCACTATCGCTTAGGATTGTGTCCTGAAAAGTTTTTAAGTTTCTTGTATCAACATCATTGATTACATACTTTGTATTCTTTTCATATACAGCAGGAGTCGTTATAGATAAATTTACAAATGGCATTAATTCGCCATCAGGAAGAAATTCTTTTACCGAACACCTGAAACCTTTTTTATCAACATTTTCAAGGATTGTAAAACCCGGAACATTCCTGTCAGAACTCACATGATAATCCCATACAGAAAATTCAGGATAAACATCTGTGTGATCCCATTTCTGCGGTCTTGCCGGAGGATGCTCAAATGTTTTCAAAAAAAATCCAAACATTTCACCAAGCCCGCATGTTGAATGTTCAGCATCATAAATCTTGCTTTCATAATTATCCATTACCTGCGGCCAGATCCTGTTCATGTCCTGATGGTAACTGCGGATAAAATCCTTGTCGCCATAATTAAGGCGCACATTCATGCCTGCATAATTTTTATACATATCAATGTGGCGGTATTCAACTGGAAAATTTTTAGGGCCAACCATAAATTCTGCAGAACCACAAAAATTTCCTGCCGCTGAAAATAAATGAGGGTATTTCCCACCAATCCAAAAGGTCATGAAACCACCCATAGAAAGACCTGAGATAGCTCTGTGTTCTCTATCAGCAATGGTGCGGTAATGGGTATCTATGTAATCAATAAGTTCCGGATAATAAAGTGGGAATTGGCGAAAAGTTTCAACAGGACCGATATTGTACGGACGCAAATAATATTTTTCATCCGGCCCACGGTTATAACCATCAGACTTTACTACAATCACTTCATGTGCACTTACAAAATTCGCAATGTTATCGCCAGTGTTTTCATTGCCTTTATCAAATTCTGCATATGCCTGACCTCCATCTCCGAAATAACGCTGTGACCAGCCGTGGAGAAAATAAATCACGGGATATTTTTTCTGAGGATTTTCAAAATAGCCGGGAGGTAAAAATATCCTGTAGTTTCTTATCTCTCCAAACACATTACTGTAATGCATCGAATCAATAATGGTTACTTCGTGTGTACTTTGAGCATTCGCGTGAAAGTTGAACATTAACATTAGAAAGAAACCAACAGTTAATTTGAAATTGTTTTTCATTCTTATACAAGGTTAAAACGTATACACTGCAAGATACTATTGCAATTGTAATGCGATTTTATGATTGTTGAATGATGATGTGTGGATTTTTTTGTTGCACGCTTTTAACGATGACACAAGTCCCGAACTAGTGCAAGGTACTGTCTGTACTTCCAAATATTTTATGCATTATTTTTTGCAAAAGCCGAGAGGGTGCAAGATTGAGGCGAAGATTTGCGCAAAGCATCTTGTTCCTTTCTACTTACGCTATTTATTTTTCTGCAGCAATATCTTGTAAAACTTTTCAAGTTCTGCTATTTCTGCAGCAGTTAAGGTTTCCTTGTTTTCATACTTTGATTGTAAAAACAATACGCGTTTGTGTTGGGGGTATTTAGCTAGTATAGCAGTGATTAATTCTCCGGGGTGTTCATCTTTCGTGTTTATTGCTTTCGTTATTGTCAGGGACGGTTTATAACGGGTATGCATTTTTAATATAGTTGCTTCCAACGTAGCCAGCCAATTGGTAGGCATCTCTTTTACTGTTAATGCTTTCTGATATAAACCCTGCAATTGTTTTTTGCTCAGGCTTCCGCGTTCTTCATATTGATGCATAAGGCTTTCTATAAATACCCCCTTTGATCCCGCTTTATAGCAGGCATCCAACACCTTATCAATAACGTCTATCTCCGGCTTTTTTTTCTGCATCATGTCTGTTGTGCAATTTATTTTTTTATTACCGCTGAAAATTTTCCTTTATCTATTGGTGCAAGTTCATTATTCCAATTAACCGTTGTACCGCTGAAAGTGCCTTTAATAATGCCGTTTTGAGGATTGTAACTTTCTACAACAATTGTTGTTATGGCACCTGAAAGTGCATACATCACATCCCATGCACAATTGATACATCTGCCTTGTGTAGACAATGATACATTATTACGAGAATCTGTTGTAAACATTCCTGTTGTAATGTTTTCTGTGGGATAAACAATACCAATTTCAAAAATAGTATCTCCGGGTATGCTTGTTTCCTGACGTAAAGAAAGTAAACCAGCCTCGGGAGTAACTAAGAAATAGGTCGCGTTGATTATGCCATGATAAGTTATACCACTTTTGATATCAGTATATTGCCATGTATTCAGCGACCTATCTAAAAGTGCACTGTCTTTTACATCAAGCGTGAATGAACAAAAACTTGTATCAAAACTTACTGTAAAACTTACAGGCATTATATTAACAGGAGTGCCAACGGGTTTTAATTTTAGTACATGAATACCGATGGTATTAAAGAACCCCGAATCAAAAAACCTCAATCCATTTTCAACATCAGTGGATATAGTATAATTACCTGTTGAAAATACATTTACTTTCACTTCCACATAAGCGGTGTCGCTTCCCGGCGTAATCCCGTTATAAAATGTACCTGATATATTTGCCGGAAAACAAATGCTCTGTGCATCTTTTAAAGTTCCTGTGGCATTGAAATCCCAGCTTATCGTTCGCTGGCATGCTAAAAACAAAAAAGGCATCAGAAATAAAAAAATGTTTTTATTAAGCAATGTTTTCATGGTGTTATGTTGTTAGAGAAAATAGATGCCTGTTTAAAGTTAATCTTTTAGTTATTTAAAAATAAATAACTGTTCGTTTTTCCCGCCGTTGTTGCTCGCCTGGCCAACAAAACCGAAGCGTAATTATTTTTTAGATTCCTCCTTCATCGGAGTGACAACTGAAGTTTATGCATCGGATGAGACAAAAAATTTCACAAAAAAACTTATTCTGTTATCGAAATACTATGCATTAAATTTCGCTAACCTAATTTTGAATTCAAAACCAAAATCAATGTTCGACCTTACAGGAAAAACAGCAGTAATAACAGGAGGAGGAAGTGGCATTGGAAGAGCAACATGTTTATTGTTTGCAAAGCAGGGTGCAGTTGTAAATGTGGTAGATATTAATGAAACACAGGCAGCGCAAACAGTTAAGCAAATAAAAGAACAAGGTGCTGAAGCTTATGCACGTGTATGTGATGTAACACAGCAACAGCAGGTAGTTGATTTGTATAAAAAGATTGCAACAATACACATACTTGTAAACAATGCAGGCATTTCTCATATTGGAAAAGCACATACAACAAGCGAAGAAGATTACGACAGAATTATGAAGGTAAATGCAAAAGGTATTTACAACAGTTTGTTTGCAGCCATACCTTTAATGCAACAACAGGGTGGTGGTGTTATTCTCAACTTGTCCTCCACTGTTGCTCTTGTCGGCATTCCTGAACGCTTTGTTTATTCTGCAAGTAAAGGTGCGGTGTATGCCATGACAATGAGTGTTGCAAAAGATTATGTGCATGAAAACATTCGTTGCAACTGTATTTTGCCCGGCAGAGTACATACGCCTTTTGTAGATAATTTTATTGCAAAAAATTATGCGGGTAAAGAAAAGGAAATGTTTGAGAAATTATCAAAAACACAACCTATTGGAAGAATGGCAAGACCGGCGGAAATTGCCTATCTCATTTTATACCTGTGCTCTGATGAAGCAGGTTTTATAACCGGAAGTGATTATAACATTGATGGAGGATTTATAAAATTGAATAGTCCTTCTTAACTTCAAACTCTACTCTCTCTTAACTAATTTTCACCAACATTATGCGCTTACAAAATAAAGTGATCATTATTACAGGCAGTACAACAGGGATTGGCAAAGCCATTGCGCTACGATGCGTGAGGGAAGGAGCATCTGTTGTTATTCATGGATTGGAGCAGGATTGGGGTGAGGAAGTTGTTGCAACAATTGGTAAAGACAAAGCTGTGTTGCACGTTGAAGATATTAGCCATGATGACGCTGCGCAAAGATTAACAGATGCAGCAATAAAAAATTTTGGAAAACTTGATGCAGTGGTAAATAATGCTGCGTGGGTTGTTTCATCGAATATTAATACAACAGATGCCACGTTCTTTCGCAAAGTGCTTGAAGTAAATATGATCGCTCCTTTTGCACTCATAAAAGCCGCGTTGCCACACCTGCGCGAAACACATGGTTGCATTTTAAACATCGGTTCTGTAAATGCATACTGCGGAGAGCCAAATCTTTTGGCTTACAGTGTTTCAAAAGGTGCATTGATGACGATGACAAAAAATCTTGGTGATACATTATTCAGGGAAGATGGTGTGAGAGTAAATCAAATTAACCCGGGCTGGGTACTCACTGAAAATGAGGTAAAGCGAAAACGCGAACAAGGTCTTCCTGATGATTGGTATAAAAATTTAGATTCTGTTAAGGCTCCCGCAGGAAGAATTTTGTTGCCCCAAGAAATTGCTGCAGCAGTTATATATTGGCTCAGCGATGAAAGCAGTTCAATAAGTGGGCAGGTACTCGATATTGAACAATATCCCTTCGCAGGTCGCAATCCGCCAAAAGATTCTGCAACGCTTCAAAAGAAATAAAATTTTATCGTTGTTGGTCAGGCGACAACAACGGCAGGAAAAGTATTCCGCTGACGTGCTACTCTGATGGATACCATACTTATGTTTTTCAAAACCCATATCAGCTCTATGAGGCGGGGGAGATCACGGCTTTGTCAGGACGAGAGAGAGGTCGTCGGCATACCCATCGCAGTTCGTACCAGCCAACCTGGTCATCGTTACGACCATCAAAATGGAGCGGGTACTTGGAGGGACGACGCCCGTCTTCGAACGCTGCACCATACCTGTGACATTGCTGCGGTCAACAGCCATCACTGGACCAATCGTGGCTGTGCCAAGCGATGTGTTGCTGCTGCTTAAGAATGTTGCGGTCACCTTCGCATTGTCATTTTGAGATGAGTACCCACCCAGCCATCCTTTCAACGAATACCATAGGGCAGCTGCATCGATGTCGGCGGAGAGATTGGAGACATTCACCCGCTGCTTGAGCTTTCCAGTGGCGACTGCGCCACCAGCGAAGAAGTTCGTACGCCGATCCGGCGAGCCGGGGCTGGTCAGGCTCGGAAAACTTCCCGTGCCGTAGCGAATAACAGTGGTGCCGGTCGTCGTCCAGAAGGGTATTGGCACAGACACCGAAGCGTCCCCCCCGCGCCCGCCTTCTGCGTTCGGATTGATCACGAGGTTCATTCCCAGCAACGCATCGCTTACAAAAGCGGGGCTCATCTTATACACTGTGTTTGGGCCATGAGTGCCCACATAAACCGTTCGTGTTGCTTCGTCAATCGACAGACCCTCACCCTCATTAGCGATTGGTACAGGGATGGAATACAGCTTCCTGCCAGCAGCGCTGTAAATGGCGATGTTATTGTCCGTCTTCTGGCTCGTGTAGTAAAGAATTTCGTTGCCGATCATCTCGATTCCCTGAGGAGTGCCGAGCGGTTCGGCGATGCTGAACTGGCTCAAGATCGTGCCGTCGAAGTCGACCGTAGAAACGGTGTATGGGCCGCCGTTTGGTCCAGTGAATACCACCAGCCGGCCGTTACCGTTGTCCACTGCTACCATCCCGTTAAAGCCCAAGCTTGAAAAGTCGATAGTTCGTACAATGACAGGTGGATCTAGACGCATGTTGACCTCGTACACGTAAGTAGGGCTGCCCGACAAGCCGCCGTTTGCGATGTACAAGTTTCCGTTTGCTTGCCTGTAGCTGACCTCTGCGCCATGCCCCATCGGCAGGCCCGGAGTGCGCTTGAGCTCAGCACCGCTGCTGTTGTACTGCACGATGCGTGCCTGTCCACTGCCGATGTCGAATGTCACAAAATGAGACCCACCGCCAAATGCCAAACCCTGCTGGTTTTCGGTGCTTGGTACGTTAAATATCTTCGTGAAGGTATAAACGGTCCCCTGAAGCGCTGCCTTTGTCGATCCATTTACGGGTGTGTTATCCTGACTGTTTGTTTTTAGTATCGGCGCTCCTTTTTTGCAAGAATCTAAAACAAAGATAAATGCAAATAATAGAGTTATATATGTTCTCTGTCTCATACAATAGTTTTAGCAAGAAGTGAAAGTTCTAATAAGCTCCACGTCATCCATCTGTATAGGACACCAAAATATAAAGGTTAAAAGATGAATAGTTTTCATGAGTAGAAAATTTGACGGATTGAAAATCACATGAAATTCAATAAAGAACATCAACGGTATTATCATTACTCTTATAGCCGAATTAATCACTTAAAATGGGTTGAAATGATAATTTCTTCGGTATTCGGATTCGCTTTATGAAGGCCATTCGATTTCTTAATCCAATAGTTTCAACAGCAGATTTAATTGGGACACTTTTCAATGCAAATATCTTTCAAGTATAAAAAAGTTTGTATAAAATTTGATTCAAAATATCAATTTTAAATTATCCTCCTGCCATTGTTGGTCGCGTCAGGGACGGAGAATTATTTTCTTCAAAAAGATCAAAATTACTTTAATTAAAGGTCTTTAGCCGTCCTTTCTTATTGATTCAAAAGGCATATCCATGCTGGCACCTCAGCGACCGGCAACATCTAAAATCTTGCGGTGAGCCAAATCTTTTGGCTTACAGCGTTTCAAAAGGTGCATTGATGACGATGACAAAAAATCTTGGTGATACATTATTCAGGGAAGATGGTGTGAGAGTAAATCAAATTAATCCGGGCTGGGTACTTACTGAAACGGAGATAAAACGAAAACGTGAACAAGGTCTTCCCGATGATTGGTATAAAAATTTAAATCCTGTTACTGCTCCTGCAGGAAGAATTCTGTTGCCTGCAGAAATTGCCGCAGCAGCAATATATTGGCTCAGCGATGAAAGCAGTTCAATAAGCGGGCAGGTACTCGATATTGAACAATATCCTTTCGCAGGACGCAATCCACCAAAAGATTCTGCAACGATTGAGAAGAAATAAAAAAGATAAGTG
>WNFY01002966.1_pt1 | contig 15965 bp, 10 predicted proteins | sample 5400091 | NCBI WGS metagenome assembly WNFY01 (sample SAMN13153364, study PRJNA577476) | soil metagenome | isolation source: 60 cm soil or saprolite under grassland replicate 1 | place: USA:California | collected 2016-06-15
TGGCATTACTCATTGCCGCTCAACTGATAAGCGTCAACTTGGAGTTCCAAAGTACCAAGGCACTCTACATTTCCTTTATCGGCTGTGCTGTCGCGCTGTACGCTGTTTCACGGTTCTGTACAGTGCGCGATGCTGCATACAAGCGCTATGCAGCGTGGGCACACACTTGCGGCGCCACCGCGCTTCTCGCGCTGCTCGCCTGGAATGAAGCTCAGCAACCTTGGATTGCGCCGATCTGGATTCTGTTCGCACTTGCACTCGCCATAATGGACCGCCGATTTGAAGTGGAAGAGCTTCCCGCCCAGGCACACGTGCTGGCGGCGCTCGCGGTGCTGGGTGCGATCACGCAGAACGCGTACACAACGGATAAGTGGCACAACCTGGACTTGCGGCTCATCACGCTGTCGATCGTGGTACTCGCGTTGTATGCTCTGGCGCGCTGGGTGCGCATTCCGCAATCACTGCGCGAACGCCAGTTTCACCATGCGTACTCGTGGGTTGCGTCGTTCCTTGCCGCGTGGATGATGTGGAGCGAGTTGCAATCGATTGCCGTCGCTATCGGATGGGCCCTGTTTGGACTGGTACTCTTCGAGTGGGGCGGCGTGCGGCAGCAGAGGCAGATTCGCTGGCAGGCTTACTGTGCGCTGGCTGCATCCTTCATTCGCATCTTCTTCGTGAATCTCACGGCGATGCCGCTACCGGGCGAAACCCTCAGCCCGCGCGTCTACACGGTTCTGTCCCTCGCGCTGATCTACTTCTTCGTATGGGCGCAGTTGCAGTCCGGCAAAGATAAACTCAAGGGCGAACCCTGGCTGATCAGCAACATTCTCGCTCACTTCGGCACAGGCTGCATCGCCGCGCTGCTCTACTTCCAGACGAAAGCCGAGTGGATCGTGGTGGCTTGGGCGGCGCTGGTTCTGGCGCTGATGATTGCCGAGACTGTGTTGAAGATGCGCGTATTTCTCCAGCAGGCCACGCTGCTGACTTTAAGTATCGTGGGTCGCGGGTTGGCACACAACATCTATGGCGGAAGCTACTTCACCTCCGAGGGTTGGCGCGGCAGCTTCGCCGCCATTTCCTTGACGTCCGTGCTGCTCTTCGCAGCTCTTGCCCTGGCGTTCCCCTTACGCAGCCGTTATGCTGCGCAACCGGCGGGATCGCGTTTGGGACGCCTCTTCGATTACCCCGAGCAAATGCTCTTCTTCGCGCCGATTGTGCTGGTTACTGCGATGCTCGCCGTGAAGATGACTCCTGGGATGGTCACTCTGTCGCTGGGCATCGAAGGAGTGCTGGTCATCTTGGTGGGGCTCATTCTCGGACAGCGCAGCTATCGCCTTACTGGGCTTCTCCTGCTGCTGGTCTGCGTCGGAAAGATCGTCTTCCGCGATGCGTGGCAGCTGGCCGAACGCGACCGCTACATTACCTTCATCGTGCTTGGCCTGGGACTGACCACAGTCTCGATGCTCTACAACCGGTACCGCGAATCGGTGCGGCGGCTGCTATGAGACGGGCACTCGCATTCGCCGCCGTTCTGCTGGTCTCCACAGGCGCTCTCTATCTTGCACAGCGCCGCACTGGTCCCGAGGTGGTCAGCCCCAATGCACTGGTCGATGTCATAGCCGATTGGCAACGCGACATCTCGCGCGCTCCCCTGCGTGCCTCGCGAATTTCCGATGACGAAGAGACGCGTATTGGAGACGAACTTGCCGCCCAGTATGGGAGTGTGCAGCCCGCTCTGACTCCCGAAGCACGGGCTCTGGAACGCTACGTCAAGCAGGTTGGCGGACGTGTCGCGGCGCACGCCAAGCGCAAACTGGCATACCGTTTCCATCTCATTCCAGGCGGCGATTTCATCAATGCATTCGCGCTACCGGGGGGACACGTCTTCATCGGGCAGGGGCTGCTCGACCAGCTGACGAGCGAGGATGAGCTCGCGTTCGTGCTTGGCCACGAGATCGAACATGTTGATCACTATCATGCCGCCGAGCGCGTGCAAATCGAGGCGCGACTAAAGCATCTGAACCTGGACGTAGTCGCTGCCATTGCGCAAATCCCGATATCATTGTGGCAGGCGGGCTATAGCAAGGCTCAGGAGTTTGAGGCGGATCGAGAAGGCCTGCGCCTGGCAGTGGCGGCTAGCTACTCGGCGCAGGGCGCGGTGAAGCTGCTTGAGAAGTTCACCAGGCTGGACCGAGAGTATGTAATTCACGCCGAAACCCCAACGGACGAGCTGAGCCAGCTGACCATCGACGGGCTCATGGGGTACTTCCGCTCGCACCCGCTGTCCTCCGAGCGCCTCGCACAGGCGAAAGCGGTCATTGCGCAGGATCGCCTTTCCACCAAACAGCCACTCAAACCCTTCCATCTGGAGTACGAGGTCACCAGCGGAGGGCAGAAGGCAGAACGCGCGACAGAGCCACAACGGTGAGGCAGCCGGAACGATGTGCCGCACTCACTTCCAGGTCCTGCCGCCGTCGGTTGTTATCCAGGAAGTTCCGTCATCGGAATCGATCACGCCCAGCTGCGCGCTCCGAAAGCGGATGTGCGTGATCGTGTGCTCGTATCCATTCTTGGCCGGTAGCTTGATGGACTTCCACGTTTCGCCGTTGTCACTGGAATGATCGAGGCGCAAGTTCTCGCCGCCGGCCCACACTTCGCTTCCGGAGACCGAAACTACGTGCAGCTTCGACTCGGCTGCATCCGGCATCGGCACTGCCTGCCACGAACCGACACCAAACGCACGTTCGAGTTGGCCAATATCGTTGATCCTCCAGTGTGGACGTGCGGCATTGGCAGTAAAGGCCTTGCGCATTGTCGGAACTGATGCTCCATCGGAAAAAGCATCGCTCGACGACGCGGCCTTTGCACCAGCAATTTCCTCCGAGTTTGCCTGGTATTTCTTCAGACCCGCTGCAGGCCCTGAGGCTTGTGGCCCGGTGGACACCGCCTCCGGTACGCTCGACACCACAGAACCAACTACGGCCTGGTCGCTCGAGTTCGCAGGTTCCGTATGCGGTGGCATTGCCTGAGCTCTCTGCTCAGGAGTTCGCACTGCCGGAAGTCTACCCGCACTGGCCGCGGCGTCAGTCGAGTTTTCTGCACGCCGAGGAGTTATCTCGCCGCGCACAACGTGCCTGGATTTCTTGTGCGGGGCAATCTTCTCCTCCGGCGGTGGCGTCTGCGTGGCTGTTCGTGAAGCCTGCAGAGTCTCCGGGATAGCCGTCCTCGCGCTCTCCACCGAGGGCGCGCCTCCCGCCGGAGTATTTTGCACGTGGAACAGCACAGAAGAACCGGCAACGAGTACACACGCGGCAGCGGCTACCCAGGGCAACCAACTGCGCAGCGGAAAACGTACCGGACGAAGCAGCGGCTCAGGCCGCGGTTTGGCTTGCAACTCGAGTTCTGCTTCGGCCACCAGCTCAGGCGCAGCGTTCGTGGCTGTGCTCAGCACCTCGCGGCACCGAATGCAGAGCGCAAGGTGCGCCAGAACGCTTTCACGCTCGCGGGGCAAGAGCGAGCCTTCGGCAAAGGACGAAAGCAGATCGGCGTCGGGATGAGTCCCGGGCTGCTGGCTCCCCGCCAGTTCCGCTCGCAGCGGATTGGACTCAGGCTGTTTCACGTTGCTGAACCATCTTTCTTATAGAACGGGCGCTGCGGTGTTTCTTGCCGTAGATTTGACGCCACATCAATGTTCAGGTCGCGTACGTCGAGCTCGTGCAACAGTTCGTCACAGCGGCGCGGGCTCAATCCTGCCGCTTGCCATCTGTTCCTTACTCGTTTGCGCAAGTCATCTCGCAACCGCTCAAGCTTCCGGCTGACGGTGGACTCATGCACACGCAACTGGCGGCCGATCTCAGAGAGCGTGCGTTGGTCCAGGTAGTAGGCCGCGAGCAGGAAACGCTCTTCCGCACTGAGTCCGGCGAGCACCTGCGACACGCCTGCGGCTACGCGAGCGTCGGCTGCGGCTCCGTCTCCAACTTCATTCGCAACAGGGCGCGCCGCAAAGCTTACGCCCGCTTCGACCTGCTCTTCCAGGCTGACTTCTTTGCTTTGCGCGCGATAGCGATCGACGTATTGCTGCGAAAGCACGGTGCGTAGCCAGCCTTCAAGCGATCCTCGACCCATGTAGTAGTCGAGCTTTGAGACGCGGCGGCCCTGCTGGTTGGGAACCCCGTAGAGATCTGCATAGAGCGCATCGGCGAGTTCGCGCCCGGTGCTCTCGTCTTTGGCGATTCGGTACGCCGCTTCATAAAGCGAGGCGCGGAAACGCGTGAGGAAAGTCTCCCAGGCTGCCTCGTTGCCGGCCGAGCAGGCGCGCACCAGCACCAGTTCGCCAACGCGCAAGGCTGCCACTAACTCCAGTTGCTCCGCCTCTCCGCCGCTTCCTGCATAGCGAAGCACCACGGCGGAAACGATCTGTACGAAGTGTTCCGGCGAAATGCTGTAACGCTCTGCCTCGGACTCGCCGTAGCGCCCGGCGATTGCATCGCACGCGGCCGCGCCAAGCGCGCTCACGTCGGACGGGATGGAGGGTTCCGAGTGCATTGGCAGAGATGCTAGCAAATTCTCTGCAAGAAGCACACTGCCCCGCGTTCTTCCTGTGTGCAGGTACCCAATGGGAAATGCACGAGGAGAGAGCGATGACTTCCAAAGCGAGCTCCAGCTTTCGCTGTGCGATCGAACGGAAACCGAGAAACCGGATGGCTGCCGGACTGTTCTGTGTGTTGCTCGCAATTCCGGCAGTCGCGGGGATACCGAGGGACGATAGCACCTACCGGGTTCTCCCGGCCATCGTGCGCGGCAATCTCGCGATCTTTCCGGTTGTGGCCAGCCGCTCGCACGATACTTCTCAACTGATGACGCTGGATGAAGGCGTGGGTTCAGGGCAGGTCATAGTCAGTGAAGCCGGAGACGAGCGCGGTCTGGTTCGCCCAGGTCAGGCCTTACCGCCGAGGCACAATGGCGCTGAGGTGAACCGCCTGGTGCTCTATAACAACTCCAGCCGTCCGCTGCTGTTGCTCGCCGGAGAAATTGTCACCGGAGGCAAGCAGGATCGCGTGATCGGCGCTGACCGCATTGTCCCGCCGAACACTGGGCCCGTCGATCTGGGTGTCTTCTGCGTGGAGCCCGGGCGCTGGGTGGGGTCGAGCGAAAAGTTCGGTTCCATGGGGGCGCAGATGGCGCAGCCGAGCGTGCGCACCCCGGCGATGGCCGCACGCAACCAGAACCAGGTTTGGGACAATGTGCGTGCTTCCAACGCGAAGGTTGCCGCCAGTTTGAGCAGCGCGGAGGCGGCGGCGGTGGAAGCCACCAGCTCTTACGCCAAGGTGTTTGCCAGTGCGCCAGTAGAGAAAAGAATTGCCGGATACGGCGGCGCCGAAAGTGAGCAGGCGATCTTACGCGAATTGCGCGGCAAGGGAGCGGTCGGCGTGGTGGTGGCTGTGAATGGACGCGTCCTCTGGGCGGATGTATTCGCCAGTACGGAGCTGCTCTCGAAGTACTGGCCCAAGCTGATGCGAAGCTACGTTGCGGAGGCGATGACTTCGGCAGGTACGGGAGCGGCCCCTGGCATCCACGATGCGGAACTCTACATGAACTCCTTGAGCGGCGGTCGTGAGGTTGTGGAAACTGAGCCGGGCGTATATCGCCGGACCGATATCACAGGCGATGGTTACCGCGTTTTCGAACTGACATCGTTGCTTCCCAAGTGGGAGTTCGAAGTGCACCTTACGAAAATGGTACAGAGGTAGTGCGAATGCGATCGTTGTGCGATCAGTTCCAAACTAGTTCGGCTTATCATTATCCCAGGATGCGGTGCCATGGAAAGCGTGGACTCATCTCCCACTTCAACCGCATAGCCAGGTCTCCCATTAGTTTAGGCCGCTGCTCTATGCCTGACATCGTCCAGAATAGAAACTAATTTATCCACCTGACGGAATTGAATAAGCCGTCCACGCCTTTGCTACTGTAATCGACGAACGGGGACTCGTAGAGCGCGCTGGCGTCCATCCAGCCGCGCTGGGTCAGGTGATCGATGATCAGATTGATGAACTAATTGATGAACTCGATCTGGTTTGCGTCGAGAGCTTTGTCCTGAAGGAAGCTTCCGAAGGCCTGCTTGGCCGTAGTGGTTCATTCCAACGCAATTTGCGGATGACCGGATCGCTTTCATGGCTCTTGAGAAATTGCAATGCCTTGGCCTTGAAGCGTGCGAAGTCGCCCGCCGTGCTGATCCCCCGGAACTCAATCTCCGTCTCCGCGCCGAGTTCGTCCTCGAAGTCGGTGTAGACCTGGTTGCGCTTCTTCCGCTCGATCAGCTTCATCAGTGAACGAAGTTTTTTTGCGGACGTTCTCCAGCATCGGCAACGTCACAGCCTGCCAGAATTCATAACTTAGCAGACCACAGACAGCAACATCCGTCTCTTCCAACCCAAGGCGGTAGTGGACGGCTTGGCATGGCGAAGTGTGCTTGTCACCATGCTTTGTAGGCAGAGGTCTCTATTCTTTGCAGCCGCCCATGCCTCATTTCTCCAAAACGTAACTGCCCGGAGCGCGTTGCAAAGATGGATGACTGTCGGCGCCGTGGAACGGTAGCTTCCGTTTGGCGCCGGAGTGCTCCGCGAGCCATGCGGACCAATCCGTCCACCAGCTTCCGTCATAGCGCGTCGCTGTTTTTCGCCACTCCTCGGCAGAGATAGCTTCCTTATTGGATTTCGTTGTCCAGTAGGTGCCCTTTCCCCCAGGTGGATTGATAATTCCCGCAATGTGCCCGCTCGAAACCAGTACGAAGCGGACCTTGCCGCCAAGCAGTTGGGTGATGCGCCAGGCAGCGTCCCACGGTACGATATGGTCCTTCTCCGCACCAACGGCATAGACGTGTTGTACGATACGGCCTAAGTCGATCTGTTCACCTTTAAGCGTGATCCGGCCGGGTTGGATGAGATTGTTTTCGCTATATGTGTTCCGCAGATACCAACTGTGGGCGGCACGGGCCATGCGTGTGCTGTCTGCGTTCCAATACAGCAGGTCGAATGCCGGCGGCTTCTGGCCCAGCAGGTAGTTATTGATGACGTTCGCCCAGATGAGGTCATTCGAACGCAGCAGATTGAACATATTCGACATCTCGCGGCCGCCGAGATAACCGCGTTCCATCATCTGCTCCTCGATGAAGTCGACGGCCTCCTCTCCCAGGAATAGCGCCGTATCACCAACCCTTGAGAAATCCAGGAGTGAGACGATAAACGTGGCACTGCCAAACCGCCGATCCTGCTTAGCTGCCAGGTACCCTAATACGAGGGCAAGGAGAGTTCCTCCGATGCAATACCCCATCACGTTCACGGTATCGGAGCCGGTAATGTCGCGAATCACATCGCTTGCCTCCAGCGGGCCAAGATCCATATAGTCCTCGATAGTGGTGTGCTCCATCGAGGCGTCGGGGTTCTTCCAGGAGACGACGAACACGGTGAAACCCTGCTCGACCAGGTAACGGATCATGCTGTTCTTCGGCTGCAGATCGAGGATGTAATACTTGTTGATCCAAGGCGGGAGAATCAACAACGGGATCTGGTGAACCCTGGTTGTTTGCGGCTCGTACTGAATCAATTCCATGAGCCGGTTGCGATGAACCACGTTCCCTGGGGTGACTGCCAAGTTTTTTCCAGGCGCAAATGCCGTTGTGTCCGCCATGCTGAGGCGCCCTTGCTTCAGATCCCGCATAAGGTTGCGCGCGCCGTCGGCCAGACTGCTTCCGCCGGTCTCGAGCGCTCGACGCAGGACTTCCGGATTCGAAGTTAGCAGCAGTGTCGGGCTCATTGCGTCGACAAACTGGCGAAGGTGAAATTTCAGGTGACGATGTTCCGCCTCCTCCATATCGCCAAAATCGGCCTGCTGCAGCAGCCAGTCCGAAGCCAGCAAGTAGATCTCTTTGAGAGTGCGGTAGACCGGATTGCCCTGCCATTCCGGAGCCGTAAACCTCTTGTCGGAAGCAGCGGCGGCCGTGTCCCGAGGTGCGTCCATGCTAGCCACACCTGCCCACTTTCTTGCGGCTTCCCTCCAAATCTCCATCGTCGATTGCACAAGCCGCTCGTTCAGCTCCAAGAAGGATGCGGCCGCTCTTGCCGGATCGGCCAGCGATCTGATCCAGACTGTGCGGAGGGACCGTACGATTTCTGCCCAATCGACAGGAACGACCTCACGGAGTGGATTCGCGTTCCACATATCATCGATCGTATGCAGAAGCGGATCGCGCGCCAGACCCTGAGTCCATTGCTGTAGCCCCTCGGCCATCAGGCGACCGGCCACGTCGTCGGGCATGACCTGTTGCCCAGGCACGGTGTTGCCAGCGAACCCTGAAGCCCTGGTTTTGGCAATGGCTTCCATCCAGGAAACCCACATTCGCAGCATTGGCCCAGAACCGAGGGAGCTCACGTCCGCACTGCTCCTGCTCTCGGCCCGCTGCGGATGCTTCTCGGGATCATCGGTTTTGTTGCGAGTCATTGCAGCTCCTTTGGAACTAGCTTACACCGAGGTGAATGGACCGGTTTAGACCGTATATGCCCATATGCAAGCCAGCCTTTTCGCGCTGCCTGAACTCGTCCGGCAGGCCATGAACGCATTTACACCTCCGCGGACGTAGGCAGGTTTTGCTTTGTTGGGAATGTCTTTATGGGCGCACTGGTGTTGATGGGTCTGGCGGCATACCGCGGGGCGCTGCCGCGAACACGCCCTATAGAACCAGGGGAGCTGACGATCGGGGACTGAGTTGAAACCGAGTTCGCAGGCCAAGATTTGGCATGGAAGGGAGAAGACGAGAATTACGGTTTCAATTCGCAAAAAGCCCGGGGGCAGTAGCCCAGTGGAAAAAGAAGGTATTTAGAGTATTCGTCACTTACTCAAAAACTATGATAGACTCCTCGCCTTATGACTGGGCTGCGGAGGTACGAATTTAGCGAGCGCCTTGCCGACATCCTTGGTGAGTCCCGCCGTGATCTTCGGTTCCGGGTCACGATGATGATCACCGCCGGGCTTATCCCGCCTGGCCCCCGCGGTCCGGGGTCGCCTCCAGCTACCCCACAATATGCCGCCGACGCCCTGATTGGTGTCCTCGCTGCGCCACAGCAGGTACACACCACCGACGCAATCCGCTGTTACCGCGAACTGGAGCCAACCGCGGTAGCCGCCGAACTCACCGCTCCCGAGGTCACCCTCGGCTCGCTCGTCTCCCGAACCGGAACCCCTAACGCGCCCGAGCTCCCTCTTGTCCGCGAGCACCTGCGCTTTGGCGAGGTCCTGGCTCGGCTGCTGGATCACGCAAGAGACACGGAGACGCGCCCCATCCTGGCCCGGGAGCTGTTTGGTATATGGGTTAGCCGGGGCTTTCCAATGGCTGCAGTACAGTTCGTAGCGGCCTCCGACGCCCGGCGCACCGTCCTCACTCAACGCTACGAATTACCGGAGGGTGCCCGTCCACCCGCTTGGCTCGACCCAGAGCGGGGCGGCGTTGCTGATCCCGGACTATTCCACACCGTGTTCCTGTCTGCCAGCAAGCTGATTGAGATCGGCAGACTTACCGCCTCCCAAGGTGAAAGGAAGGCTCGCATGCTTACTCTCGATCATTCCATCTTCAATAAATTGGCTGACCTTGCCCAGAATCGGCGCTACCGCCGTCCCTGGGAGAAGTTCCTGGCAATGGCGCAGAAAGCCCGTGCCACAGCGGAACAGATCGATACCCGCGTAGCGAGCCGCCTCACCGAGGTGACCAGCTTCGGATCGAATCCCGGCAACCTTAGAATGCTGACCTATGTGCCGAAGAACCTACCCGCAGCGGCCCCGTTGGTCGTGGTTCTCCACGGTTGCACGCAGACTGCGCACTCCTACGATCTCGGGACCGGATGGTCGACGTCCGCCGATCGCTACGGCTTTGCGGTGCTCCTGCCGGAGCAGCGGACAAGTAACAACCCGCTCCAAGCCTTCAACTGGTTCAAGCCCGAGGACATCGTCCGGGACAGCGGAGAGCCGCTATCGATACGGCAGATGGTCGAATGGATGGCTGTGAACCACGGAATCGACCGCCGCCGCGTCTACGTCAACGGGGTTTCGGCCGGCGGGGCGATGACCTCGGTCATGCTCGCGACTTATCCTGAGGTCTTCGCCGGCGGCGCCATCATCGCCGGATTGCCGTACCGCTGCGCGAATGATCTTCAAGAAGCGTTCGAATCCATGTTCCAGGGCCGCATCCGCTCGCCGCAGGAATGGGGCAAGCTGGTGCGGGCCGCATCCTCGCATCAAGGGCCCTGGCCCAGGATCTCGATCTGGCATGGCGGCGGTGACCACACGGTACAGCCCACGAACGCTGAGGAGGTCATCAAGCAGTGGACGGACGTCCACGGACTCTCCATGACTCCGACCATTGTGAGTACAGTCGATGGCCACCCCTACCGCGCCTGGCGTGGCCCGGATGGCGACGCTCTCATAGAAGCCTATACCATCACCGGCATGCCGCACGGCGTGCCCATCGACCCGCATGGCGAGGACGGGTGCGGAGCAGCGGCGCCCTTTATCCTCGATATGGGAATCTCGTCCACCCGACACCTCTCAAGGTTCTGGGGATTAACCGACGGGACGCCGCAGACGTTGGGTGCACCTTACCGCGCCCCACAGATTATTGTCCCGACGGACTACCGCCCGGCGGACCCACAAAGCGGTCGCGAGGTTCGGATCGAAACCGGCTCCGGAGGCGATACTCCTGCTACAGATCGCCCGGCATTTTCGCAACCGGCGCATCAAGATCTGCACGAGATCATCGCTACGTCCTTGAAGGCAGCCAGACCCGGCGAAACCCATCGCGGCGGCTCGCCCGGCTCCAGCACGACAGCCGGTATGGTGCCGCTTGTCGATCTGCAAAAAATCCTCACCAGATCGTTCGAGGCTGCCGGTCTGCTCAAGGGGACAGGGGAAGCATCCTCCGGCACAGGCGGCGGGAGCAGCCAAGGCACGCAAGGCACGGAGGAGGGTCGTATGGGAGGCATCGACATCGCATCGATTCTCGCCAAGTCATTTGAAGCTGCCGGTCTCTTGAAAGTCAGGCAGGATGTTCCTTCCGAAGCGGGCGGCCTTGCCGGTTCCGGGTGGGAGGGCGACGGATGGCAGCTCGCGACCGACGTTCGGGAGGGGTGCGGTGACGGTCTGGTGCTCTTCGGCTACGCGTCTTCGGGAACGGGAGGCACCTTCGGCAAGACTGTGCGATTGGTATCCCGGCAATTTTCCCTGGGACAGAGGCCGAAGTTGAGCTACGTCCGCCGTCTCAACCTCAGCGCAGCGGTGAACATTCTCACCACCGCCAACTTCCGCGTTCTGGTTGAGGGCGTCCCGGTGGACGAGGTATCCGCTGTCGGAATGGATTATGAGGAGGCTAGTTGGACGGAACGCGTCGATATTGACCTCATGAGGTTCTCAGGCCAGACAGTGACGCTGACGTTCGAGGTCGCGGCGAACTCGAACGTCTTTATCGAGGTCTTCGCCAAGGCATGGGTGGGCGGCATCACTGTGCAGGACGCAGATAACCGACAGACCTGAACCGTAGATACGGAACGGGCGTCAGGCAAAAGTTCACTATGAGCGTGGCAAACAGCCATGGATTGTTTCTCGCCTGCAAGATTTCCTTGGCATGCGAAACACCGCGGATCGGGCGGAACGCCACTCCCGTCCGTGGATCACGATCCCCGCGTCTATAGCGCGGGTATATCGACGGGGCGCAAACCATGAGAAGCAGCCTAGAGTTGTTCGTTCTCGCAATGGTGCAGCAGGGCCTTGAGACTCCGTATGATCTGAAGACAAAAGCCGGATTTCTTGCAAATTTGACCAGGTCCACCAATTTAAAGCACATCAATCATTTGCCCTGCCTCACCGCTTCGTTTCCGCCCTGATCTCGTAGTAGCTGAGCGCCCGCATGAACACTTCCTTGTCAACGGGCTGCCTGGAGTCGTCGAGCATCGGCGAGACGCCCGGCGAGCGGCCGAGTTGCGAGCTCTTCCACGGAACGATGACCAGCGACTTGGGCGCTTCCTGATTACCCAGGATGGACATGCCCAGCGCCTTTCCTCCGGGGACGGAGATCACCTTCGCCTCTTCGTCCGTCCGTGCCTTCGCGACTTCGTCCGTCTGTGCCTTCGCGACTTCGTCCGTCTGCGGCTTCGCGACTTCGTCGGTCTGTGCCTTCGCGTCGTTGTCGGTCTTTACCTTCGCGTCTTTGTCGATCTGTACCTTCGCGTGTTCCGTCCGTCCCTGCGCAGCTTCCGTCTTTGCCTGCGCCTCAGCGCCACCGGCGGCGCGTTGGGCCTTGGGCCGGTCAGCGGCCAGCGCGACGCCCGTCGCCAGCAGGAGCACGAACACTAAGTGTCGGATCATGGCTTCTCCTTTCGGCTTCCGCGATTGCGAAGGTCGGCAATCCATTTGACGACCTCGGCGTCGTCCGGAGCGAGCCGGCTGTACGCCTCATAATGCTCCAGCGCGCATGTGTAATCCCCGAGATACAGGTCGCACAGAATGGCAAGGTTTTTCTGGGCATAGTGAAACCCGAGGTACTGTGCGAGGGCCGCCTCATAACTCGCGCGCGCCTTCGCAAACTCTCCCTTTCGCTGCTGCACCAGGCCGAGCTCGTTGTATGCGGCGGGATGTTTGGGATTCAATTCCAGCGCCTTTTGCAGGCTGGCCTGAGCGCGGTCCAGGTCGCCGGTGCGCGCGTACGCAATGCCGAGATTGATGTGCGCTGCCGTTAATTCGGGCGCCTTCCCGGTCACTTTGAACAGCAAGGCGATCCCCTTCTCGTACTGCGCCTGCTCCAGCATGTGCACCGCCGTCTCGTAGTCGGCGCGTACGTCGTCTGTAACGGGCACTGGTCGCGGAATCGTGAACCCGCCTAAACCCCCATCGATGGTTATAAGCGGGGGCGGCGCTTCCACCGAGGGTGTTGTCGGCGCGGCCGTCTTGGTATGTCGGGCAGCAGGTGCGGAGCCGACGGCGAAGAAGAGGACCAGGCAAGCTGTCCCGCAGCAAATCGCTCTCATGGAGCGGGTTTTATTTTTGTCTCGCATCTTTCACCCCTCCGTCAGCCACGGCCATTGGTGCCGCGTGCGTCGTCTGGTCCGGTCCGGCTGGCTTCGTGTCGGCGTTTTGCCGAGTCGCATCTTTCACCCCTCCGTCAGCCACAACCACCGCTGCCGGCTGTATCGTCTGGTCCGGCCCGGCCGGCTTCGTCTCGGCGTTCTCCGATGCCGGGCGAGAAACCTGCGACAAGGGCGTTCGGTACACATAACTGTCGATCGAGGCGAGGAAGTCGCTGCTCATTTCGTGTTTCGCGTAGCGGCCCGGCATCAGCTCGGTGAGCCTGCCGAGACTCTTCCTGGTCCACTCGTTGAAGACGCCGGAGTGCAACAATTCCATGTTCTTCTCGTGTACGTTGATGGCTTTTTCCTCGAACGGATACGCTGCCTCGTCGAGGCTACTCTCGTACGCTTCCAGATCCGCGGGCTTCAGGTCAGTCGGCCGCTCCGACTCCGCCAGTGAGCGGCTAAAATTCGAGTAGGTCTCGGCCATGTAATAGGTGGCGGCCGCCGTCGCGTCGGCGATTTCGTACTCCGCCAGCCGGTTCAGGGCCTCGATCGTGACGTCCATACGCTGCTGCTTGTCTTTCAGGCTGGTCTCGAACGGTTGCCGCAGCTTCACGGCCACGAAATCCTGGTAGATCTGCTCCGTGAGGACCAATGCCGCGCGTGCCGCGAGCGTCCGGGTTCGTCCGGTCCTTTCCTTCCCGGCGTCCGCGTCGATGCGTACGATATCCTTCAGCTCATCGTGATAGCGAGACTCGTCATGCGCCGCCTTGTACATATCGCCGATCTTGGTGCGGGTCTCGAGGGCCGTTTCGATCGGCCGGGGAAATTCGTTGACGTAGCGGATGTACGCGTCTAACGCGCGATCCCGGTTGTTGGATTTCTCGTAGAGGTCTCCCGCAACGAGCAGCGCCTCGCTCCGTAATGCCGGATCGTCGGACTGGGAGGCGATGCGGTCGTACTCGCCAGCGGCGAGCGACAACTGGCCGCTCTCCCGGTAGGCGTAGGCGATCTGTTTGCAGGCCTCGAGCCGCAATTTATGCTTCGGGAAGGTGCTGCGAAATGCGTCGAGCACTTCCACTGCCGCCTTCCAGTCCTGCAGCCGGATCAGCGCCGCGCCTGCATCGTATTCGGCCGTCGCACGGATAGCGGACGTGGGAGCTGCCGAGCGGATCCTCAGGAAGTGGTCGGCCGCCGCGCGATAGTTCTGCGCCTCATTTGCGAGCTCACCCTGCTTGTAGATGGAGGCGGCGAGGTTGTCGACGAGCGCGGCGCGCGACTCGTCCCCCTCCGGCGTGACCGCCAGCACCTGGGTGTAGGCGTGTTCGGCCTCGGGGTACTCGGCTAGTTCAAACGAGCCGTGCGCAACCACAATCCAGGCGGAACGCCGGATGCCCGAATCCGCGCCGGGATATTTGTCAGTGACGCGCTTGGCGGACTGGACGGCGGTACGGTAGTCCTTCATCTCGTACAAGTCATCGGCGGCCGCTCCCAGCACCGCCGCGGCCTGAACGTGGTCCGGGAATGTGTCGGCAAATTTAAGCGAGCTTGTGATCGTATCGCGCTTGACGCCGTCCCGCTGCTCCTCGCTCGCGACCTTCAGCTGTTGGCGGTAGGCATAGACGGCGGCGTAGCCCGCGGCTGCCGACTGGGAGTGCATCGGATATTCGTAGGCCGTGCGCGCGTATTGCCTCGCTGCCTCGCCGAAATCCTTGTTCTCTAAGAGAAGGTCCGCAAGCTCGTAGTTGATCGCCGGCGAGTCGGCGTCCTTCGGGAACGACTTGAGATAGTCGCCGTACCATCGGAGGGCCTCGCGATAGTTCGCGAGCTTCTCGTCCGCGTTCTCCGCGCTCTGATACTCAGCGTGGTAATGCGTCGCGAGGTCCTTCAGGTTCGTCTTCAGGTAGGCCAGCACTTCCGGCAACTCTTCTGGTTTGAAGTGGTGCCAGTATTCGGACTGCAGTCCGTACCTGGACGCGAACTCCCGCTTCGACTCCAGCACGAGCTTGGGGAACCCGCCTTTGGTGAAAGTCTCCACCACTTTCATACTGAAACGCGGCGCAGCACGGTGGAAAGGATAGAGTGCTATGAAAGCCTTGTACGTCTTCGCCGCATCGTCGTAGCGCAGCTTCGCCAGGTAGTACTCGCCAAGATTCCCGTAAATGCGGTCCTCATAGGATCGTTTCCCGGAGGTGGAGAAGTACTCACGGACGGCATCCGGGCCGCCGAGATTGCTGAAGCTCAGGCTGATGACTCGAAAAGTATCGGCGACGCGGCGTTCGTCCTCCTCCTCGTGCGCTTGATCGAAGTTGTAGCCGATCGATACCTTATAGTCGAGCAGCCCCACGTACCTGTGCAGAGCCTCCTCATAGAGATCCTGCTTGTAGAACGTCCACCCGAGCTTGTAGAGCGCGAGTTCGTAGTACGAGGACTTGGGGCCCAGCTTGATGATTCCCGAATAGACGTTCTCGGCGTCGCGATATTTTCTGCGCGTGAAGAAGTACTCGCCCCGCCTGAACTGCACTTCGTCGTAGTGCTCGGAATGCGGGTTTGTGCGTATCAGGCGCTCCATGGTCTCCATGGCTTCTTCGGTGCGGCCGAGTTCGTCGTACGCCCGAGCCATCTGATAGAGGACCTGGTCGCTGTCCTTGTAACCGGGGTACTCGGTGAGCAGCCGATTATAGAGAGCAATCGCCTCAACGGGACCCGTGGGAGCTGGGCCAGCGCCCACCCCCGCCGACGACACGGCGTCGCCACTTGCCGCGGTCTGGCCCTGCGCGGTCGTGCGCCGCTCGAATTCCTGATCGGATTCCGCCGGGGCGGCCCCGGCGACGGCTGCGGCCGGATTGGGCCTGCTGG
>WNFY01003364.1_pt1 | contig 15963 bp, 13 predicted proteins | sample 5400091 | NCBI WGS metagenome assembly WNFY01 (sample SAMN13153364, study PRJNA577476) | soil metagenome | isolation source: 60 cm soil or saprolite under grassland replicate 1 | place: USA:California | collected 2016-06-15
TTGCCAAGCTGATCTCGTCTTATGCGGATGACGCCTCTTTTATCGATCAGTACAAATATGTCGGTGTGGGGAAAGGCGGAATCAATCTTGGGATCCTGTACGGCGAGGTTCATGTGTTTGAGTGAGAGATCATAAATAGTTTGCCTATCTCCCGTCAAAAGCCACCAGTTGGAGGGATCTATTTGAAATCTGTCAGCCCATTTTTTTAGCGCTGCTACAGAATCTCTTTCCGGATCTATGCTAAAAGAAATAAATTGAACAAGCTCTGTTGTTTTGCCATTTATGTCCGTTGCTTTTTTAACTGTATTCTGCAGTCGCTTCATATTTTTGGTCATGACCGGACAAATAGAGGGGCAATGTGTGTAAAAAAAATCAGCTACCGCGATTCTTCCGGTGGTATCCGTTCCATTTATTGTAACAAGGTCTTTCAACGACACATTTTGCCCAAGTTGATTGGTCAGTCTAAACTCGGGGAGGCGGTGCCAGAAGGTGTCCCTTATTTGCTTCCCATTCCTGATTACCGAACTCACACTGTCATAAAAAATGGGTTTAGGTATGGCGGCTTTTGGAAGAGAATTTACAAAAAGAAAAATGACAAGGGGCAGGATAAGCGCGATGAGTATTCCGTATAATGCTTTTTTGTTCACTTTTTTTAAATTGAAACCATCGTCCCGCCCTGGGCGGGAACATGGTTTCAATTTGCTATAAAAAATTTCTCACAATAAAATTCTTAATCTTTACCGCCGGGGTGTAATGGAGTTTCCGTTTTCTTTTCTTTCTGTTCCAGCGTCCTCTCTTTATAATAAGGATCGTATTTGTTTCGAAGGTTTTTATATGAATTACCATCATATATAAAGGCAAGAATAAACCAGATAAATAACATTAACGGCACTACAATGGTCATGATCATATTGCGAATCTCATCGCCAAGGTGCATAAACACTGAAACGATATAATAAGCCTTTGCCAGCGATAAAATAATAATCGTTCCTTTTATCAAATGCATTCTCAGACCTTCGGGCAGTTCCAGTGCATACAATGATAAACCCAAACCCAATTCAATCATAGTAATGATCAACAAAATCCAAAACACCTTCCAGATTCGTTTAGTACTGCCCGAAGGCTCGTGATGAATAGTAACTTCAGTTGCTACGTTTGCATGCTCCATCGTAAGATTCTTTTTTTTAAAATTTAAATCAAATAAAAACACAGGAACACAAATACCCAAACCAGGTCCACAAAATGCCAGTATAATCCCGCCTTTTCAATCATCAGGTAATGCCCCCTTCTTTCAAATACACCAGTTTGCGCCATGAGGAGCATAATAACATTTATTATGACTCCCGAAAAAACGTGGAAGCCGTGGAAACCTGTAATACCGAAAAAATATCCGCCAAAAGCAACAGGCCCTGGTCTCGTCACTTTTTCTCCATGATACCTTATATTTTCTGCTACCGGTCCCCATGGATTATGCCTCATTGATTGGCCCCATTCTTCAATCTTATTAGTTGCCGGGTCAACCAATACTGCATGATGTCCTGTAATCAGGTGATTCCATTCCCAGGCCTGGCAGCCCAAAAAACATAGACCACCAACAATTGTCCAGGCCATCCATTTTACTACACCCTGCTTATTGCCATGATGGCCTTCATGTACAGCAAGCACCATGGTCACTGAGCTCATGATCAAAATAAATGTCATCAAACTTACAAATGCAAGTGGAAGATTTGCTTCCCCTGCACCCGGAAATGTATTGAAAACATAGCTTGGACTTGGCCAGTAATTCTGACTAAATCGTATTGTGCCATACGAAATCAAAAATGCACCAAATGTAAATGAGTCACTCATCAAAAAGTACCACATCATCAGTTTGCCATACTCCACATTGAACGGGCTTTTACCGCCGCTCCACCATTTCGTTTGATGCTGACTAACTGCCGTCGTTGTCATGTTATATACCCCCGTCCCGCCTAAGGCGGGGAGTTTTGAGTTTCAAATAATGCAGATTTTATTTATCTATGAATTTTTCAATCTATTATTATGATACATTGCTTCTTCAATGATTATTCGCCATTCACCCTTGACAATTCACTATCCAATCCACATAAAAAACACCAGCAAATAAATCCATAACAGGTCAACAAAATGCCAGTATGTCGCCATTATCTCAACAGGCACACTGCTGTATAATTTTGTTCTTCCAAAAAATGCTGTAATAAACATTATCATCAATGCGATGACTCCGCCCAGCACATGCACTGCATGCAGGCCAGCAATTACATAAAGAAATTGTCCGCTGCCTGATGATCCTTTGAATTGCACTCCGCTGTTCCATAATTGCTGAAATCCTATCCACTGCAGTACTACAAAGCCCACTCCCAGCAAAAGGGTACCGGCGATCAGCAGCCGATATTGATTCATCTCCCTCTGCTTAAAAGATCTCAGCGCCATTTGCATCACTATGCTGCTCAATAAAATTGTTGCAGTCGAATACCAGAATATCTGCGGCATCTCAATGCTCTGCCATCCGGCCTGGTTGCTCTTTACAATATATGCACTTGTAAGCCCGGCAAACATCATAATGATACTGCCAATAGCCACCCACATAGTAAATTTGTGAGGGTGAATTCTATTCCGTTGTTTTGTTTGTTCAACCACTATGTCCATCACTCCTTATATTTAGAAAAAATTCTCACACCATCTTGTCAGCTAAGAGGCCCAACAACACGATCGGCAAATAAATATAGCTGCTAAACATTACCCTTCTTGCACTCGGTACGTCCATATTCCTGTACAACTCTATGCATCTCCACACCATAAAAATATTCGCTATCGTTACTACTATCAAACTCACCATTCCACTCATTCCAATGAAATAAGGAATCACTCCGACCGGAATCAGCAGTAGTGAGTAGATAATTGTTTGAATTGCGGTGTACTTTGTTGGCCCTAATTCACTTGGCAATAATTTGAATCCTGCCCTTGTGTAGTCACTGTGTGCAATCCACGCGATCGCCCAAAAATGCGGAAACTGCCACATGAATTGTAACAAAAACAAAACCCATCCCCCTGCAGTTATTGCATCATTGCCAGCGGCCCAGCCAATCAAACAAGGCAATGCCCCAGGCACTGCACCCACAATCACTGAAATTGAACTTACTTTTTTCAACGGCGTGTAAATAAATGCATAAAGAAATAAACTAAGTAAAGCAATGCCTGCCGACAGCCAGTTAAAATAGTTCCCAAGGATAAAAATTCCCAACACTCCCGTTATAACTGCAAAACTCCAGGCTTCTTTTTCAGTCATTCTACCAGCCGCTACCGGCCGTTTTGCGGTACGCTTCATCATTGCATCCGTGTCTTTTTCTACTACCTGGTTTATGGCATTGGCACTGCCTGTTACCAAAAGACCGCCAATAAACAACAATAAAATCATCTTCCAATCATACTGCACAACTTTTGGTGCCAGCAAATAACTGATCACACTGCTGAACACAACCATAATACTAAGCGAAGGTTTTATGAGCTGAAAATAGTCTCTGATCTTATTTATCAAAACACTTTCGCTCTTATACGTTTCAATAGCTACAATATCTTTCATTATTTTTTTCCCTGCTTGTATTTTAGCATTTGCATTTCTTAATGATGACTCTCGTCTTTTCCAATAGGCTCTGTCTGCGGAATAAATTCTCTGCCGTCTTTCCCATAATCATAGGCCCAGCGATGTACTTCAGGAATTTCTCCTGTCCAGTTACCATGACCAGGGCGAACCGGTGTTGTCCATTCAAGTGTAGTTGATCCCCATGGATTTTGATGTCTTACCTTTCTTCCCTTAAAAATTGAATAGAAGAAATTAAAAATAAACATCAGCTGCACGGCAAATACAATAATGGAAACAACGGTAATCATTTTATTCAACTCGCCAAACTTATTAAAGTTGTGCCAGCCACTAAGATCGAGATAACGACGCGGAACACCGGCTAAGCCCTCATAGTGCATCGGCCAGAAAATTAAGTAAGCGCCGATCATTGTTACCCAAAAGTGTATGAACCCGAGTGTACTGTTCAGATAACGGCCAAACATTTTCGGGAACCAATGATATACGCCGGCAAACATTCCAAAGAAAGATGCGACGCCCATTACAATATGGAAGTGAGCCACAATAAATTTTGTATCATGCAAATGAATATCAATCGTTGAGTTTCCGAGAAAGACGCCTGTTAATCCGCCGGAGATGAATAAACTCACAAAACCGATGGAAAAAAGGGTAGCAGGCGTAAAGCGAATATTTCCCCGCCATAATGTGGTAAGCCAGTTAAATACTTTGATAGCAGAGGGCACGGCAATAAGTAGGGTCAACAGTACGAAGATAGATCCAAGGAAAGGATTTAATCCTGTAACAAACATGTGGTGAGCCCAGACAAGAAATGCAAGAATGGTGATGGCAAACAATGATCCCACCATTGCCATATAACCAAATATTGGTTTTCGTGAATTTACTGCCAGCACTTCTGACACAATTCCCATCGATGGCAAAATAATAATGTACACTTCCGGATGGCCAAGGAACCAGAACAAATGCTGATAGAGAATCGCGCTGCCGCCTTCATTCGGCAGAGCTTGCCCCGTTTGAGAAATAAAAATATCGCTTAGGTAAAAGCTTGTTCCAAGATTGCGATCGAATAGTAACAAGATAAACCCTGAAAGCAATACCGGGAATGATAATACTCCCAATATAGCGGTAAAAAATAAAGCCCAGATTGTAAGTGGCAGCCGCGTCATACTCATGCCCTTCGTACGCATGTTTAGAATAGTAGAAATATAATTTAAGCCCCCAAGTAATGATGATACGACAAATAAGGCCATGGCAATTAGCCACAAGTCGGTTCCCAATCTCGATCCGGGGTTTGCATCACCCAACGCACTTAACGGCGGATACATTGTCCAGCCTCCACTTGCCGGGCCCGTGCTTACAAATAAAGAGGAAATCATTACAATGCTGGCCATAAAAAAGAACCAGTACGATAGCATATTTAAAAAAGGAGAAGCCATATCCCTGGCCCCGCATTGTAAAGGAATAAGAAGATTTGCGAACGTGCCGCTGAGGCCCGCTGTCAATACAAAAAATACAAGCACCGTTCCGTGCATTGTAATTAATGCATAATAAAATTCCGGCTGAATTTGACCACCCTTGGCATAACGACCAAAAAAAGTTTCGAGGATTGGAAAAGTTTGATCAGGGAAACCTAACTGCAATCGAAACAGCACAGAAAATAAACCACCAATAACAGCCCAGGTAATACCGGTAATGATAAACTGTTTACCAATAGTTTTATGGTCCTGGCTGAAAATATACTTGGTAATAAATGTTTCCTTGTGATGATGCACATGGTGCTCGTCATGATGTACCTCATGCCCCGTCACAACCTCAGGTTGACCATGTAAATTTGATTCGTTACTCATAGCTCATTTATTTAAAGAGACCTTGTCTCTATAAAAAATTATTTCATATTCGCAGCTACCACCTTTGGTTTGGTTGTATCGGCCTGCTGCCCACCGGGTCCTCCAGGTTTATTTTTCTTTGATGGATCCTGTTCCGGATGCGCAGCAAAATATTGAGGTGGTTTTGAAATAATCCACCTATCAAACTCTTCCTGCGTTTCTACAATAACAACGCCCCTCATTCCAAAATGTCCTTTTCCACACATCTGGTCGCATGATAATTCATAAACAAAATCCGGATCTCCCGATTTTTCTATCATTTGCTTGGTAGTATATTTTGGCGTAAACCACATAGTGGTTGGCGTACCTGGCACGGCATCCATTTTCATCCTGAATTGAGTTAATCCTACATCATGCACAACATCTTTTGAGCCAATTATCAATTTCACGGGCTTATTTACTACAAGATGTAATTCAGGTGTAATAATATCGTCGTGGTTATATGGATCGTCCCATAATTGGCCAAGCGGATTATTTTGCGCAGGTCTTATTTGTTTATAATATTTCTTTCCGAAGACTCCGTCTCTGCCGGGGTAACGAAACTCCCATTTGAACTGGCTGCCTGTAACTTCAACCTGCATGGCATCATTAGGTGGATCGCCTGTTATTTTAAACCAATAGTAAATACCAAAACCGACTAATCCTGTTAAAGCAATCGCCGGGATTACTGTCCATATAATTTCCAGCTTATTATTATGCGGGAAATAGTATGCCTTTCGTTTATCTGATTCCTGGTATTTGAAAGCAAACCAGAACAACAGGATTTGAGTGATGAAAAAAACAATACCAGTAATTGCAATGGTAATGTAGAGCATCGTGTCAATCTTATCTCCCTGCACAGAAGCCGACTCACCTAATATTTTTCCCTTTAGTCTTTCGTTGCAATAATAAACACCTATCAAACCCGCAATTAAAAAAATCAATAATAAAAATGCATTTATGCGATTCGTTTGTTTTCTCGCCTTTTCCTCACCACGTAATACGGCGACATACTCACTTGCCTTTGCAATCTGAAAAGTGATCAAAAACCCAAATGCTAGAATTGCTATGATGAAAAAAGTTTGCATACTCAGTAAACAATTAAAAAATCAAAATTCAAAATTAAAAACTGTCTTTTTACTTTTTACTTTTGAATTTTCACGTATGGTGTATAATGCTTTCCTTAATAAATGGATGATGTTTTATTATCATCGGGTACTTGCTCAATGATCTTGCTGTTACAAACATAATTAGGCCAACAAATCCAAGCGCTATACCAAAATCGTACAGCATAAATGGCACGTGTGTTTCACCGGTAACTTGATCCTTCATCACTCCCGGAAAAACCATCTGGAAAAAATCCAGCCAATGCCCGAACAAAAGCAACACACACATAAATGTCATAGTTGTATAATTTCGTTTTGATCCCCTCTTCATTAATATCAATATAGGTGCTACAAAATTTATGATCAGGTTAAGGAAGAAAATTCCTCTATACGGACTCGGGTGTGCCCTGCTTCCAATTCGGTTAATAAAGTAAATGGTTTCTTCCGGCTGGTTGCTGTACCAAATCAACATATACTGTGAAAACCAGAGATAAGTCCAGAAAATAGAAAATGCAAACATGAATTTTCCAAGATCATGCAAATGCTCTTCATTGGTAAGCTCTAAATAACCCTGGTTTTTCAGATAGATGATAAACAGGGCGATCAAGGCGCAGGCTGGAACAAATGAGCTGGCCCATGTGTACCAACTATACATTGTGGAATACCAATGAGCATCGATACTCATCAGCCAAAGCCAGGGAACAGTTGACATTACAGTAAGGGCAAATACCACTAGATAAATAGCAGCCCAAACAGTATTGTCCCATGTAAATTTTTTTCCTTCTTGTACAGTCGAAGGTCTGTTGTCGATACTACGTGACAGTTTGCGCATTTTTGCGCCAATCAAATACCAAAGAGATACAGTAAGCAACGTCCAAATCGTGAAAAAACCTTTATTTAAAAATCCCGACTTATATTGTAGCGCATGACTTTCCTTTACTTGTTCCGGGTCAGTCCATGGATAGACCAGGTGATTATTTCCAAATACAAGAACAAGCATTACCACTATTGAAATAACGCCAATCACGGGAACCACTGTTGAAATTGCCTCAGTTACTCTGCGAAAACTTATTTGCCAGCCACCCCAGGCAAGTGTAGTGGCGCAAATGAAAAACATAGTTGCATTAGTGACGAGCAAAAAATAAACACTGTTTTGTAAAAGACTTCCCCAAAAGCGAGCCTGCTCATGCTGATCAGACTTTGCTCCATGAGTAATAAACAAAATGATCAGTGATAAAATACCCACTCCTATTAATCCAAGCGACCAGGTATTGTATCTCTTTGATATTACAAATTGTTCCTTTAATGTCGTCATATCATTTAACATTTATCTCTTAAAACTATCCCCTCATTTTGGCTTTCCCGTACTATCCGCTACTGCCTTCGTTCCTGTGCTATCGGCTGCAGCCGTCGTTGCACTTGGTGTTTTTGCTGCCTGCTGTGATTTTATATAATGAATAATCATCCAACGCTGTTTTGTTGTGATTTGCGAGGCATAGCTCCCCATCGCATTCTTCCCATAGGTCATCGAATAAAACATTTGACCATCTGGCATCTTTGAAACAACGGGATCACCCACAAGATTTTTAGGAGCCGAAGGGAATGGGCCATTACCATCTTTATATAATGGACCATTGCCATCTAATTTCATCCCATGACAAATGGCACAATTGACGAGATATAATCTTTCAGCTTCTTTCATTTGCACACTGGTTAATGCCGGCACAGGATTCTGAACTTGTTTTGATGCAACATAATTCACTGAATCTCCCGGTTTATCGATTTCATATGGAAAAGGCATTTCATCACCCCGAGCCATTGTACCAGCCACGGGATATGCCGTATAATAGATTTTTCCTTCACCTAATTCCGATGGATTATTTGTAAATTTTGAGGAATCGAGTTTAGCATACGTTTCCAAAGCCCGGCTGTAACCCATATCCGGCATATACACTGCGCCTGTTTTGCGACGAACATCGCTGCAGGCAGTAATAATTATTCCTGCTGAAAGAATAGATGCTATTACAAAAAGTTTCTTCATTGTAGGTTTTTAAAATTGATGCCTTACACCACAGGTTCTGTTTCTTTCATACCAAACATTTTTGTTTCACGATCATATCTTCCTAACCACCACCTGGTTTCTCTCCTGTCGATTTTTACATCCTTTGCTCCAAGGCTTTGTAAAAACGATACTGCCTCTGCTTCATTCGTTTTATCTGTGCACTCAATTGCCATGATAAACAAATCATCCGTAGAACGAAGATTGAAATGATCTTTTTTTACGAATGGCGCCATCTGACAGAGATAACAGAAAGTCAAAAACATACCTACCGATGCAAATAAAACTGTGAGCTCAAAAGTGATCGGTATCCAGGCAGGCAATGAGAAATGGGGCTTACCCCCAATATTCAATGGCCAGTCATAGTTAAACACCCAACCGATAAAACCCAATGCAGTAGCAGTTCCTGTAATTCCATAAATAAAACCTGCCGTATCCAAACCGGTGTCTTTTAATCCCAAAGCTTTATCCAAACCATGAATCGGAAACGGAGTAAAAACATCGTGAATTTTATAACCCGTCCTGCGAACACTTCTCACGGCGGGAAATAAAACCGCCTCGTCATCAAAACTGCCAACAACAAATTTTCTAATTGCCATAATTGCTAATTCAAAAGTTAAAATTCAAAAACCGGTTTTGATTTTTTACTTCCTACGCTCCATGATCATGACTATGCCTTTCAACAAATTCTTCCAAGGGCTCATGTTCCAATTCATCCATTTTCTGTTTATAGTTGTCACCGCTCCTTTTTAAAAGATGCTTGATTTCTGCTGCAGCAATTACCGGGAAAAATTTTGCAAACAAAAAATAACAGGTAAAGAACAATCCAAATGTTCCCATGTAAAAGCCGACTTCCCAGATAGTGGGTCTATAATAAGTACTCCATGCCGACGGCAGATACTCACGATAAACAGATGTAACGATGATCACAAATCGCTCAAACCACATACCTATATTCACAAGAATGCTCATAAAGAAGGTGACTATAAGGCTTCGTCTCATTTTCCTGAACCAGAATAACTGTGGAGACAAAACATTACATCCCATCATGATCCAGTATGCCCATCCATACGGGCTGTTCAAATTCAGCCTGTTTTGCATGAATGCAAAGTTTTCATAAGGATTGGCGCCATACCAGGCAATAAACAATTCAGTCAAATAAGCAATACCCACAATTGATCCAGTAAGCACAATGATCTTATTCATCACTTCAATATGCTCAATGGTTATATATTCTTCAAGCGACAAAACTTTCCTTGTAACTACTAATAGAGTTTGCACCATGGCAAAACCCGAAAAGATGGCACCAGCAACAAAATAAGGTGGAAAGATAGTTGTATGCCAACCCGGCACCACTGATGTAGCGAAGTCGAACGATACAATAGTATGAACAGATAATACCAGGGGTGTACTTAATCCCGCCAATACCAGGGCAAGTACTTCAAACCGTTGCCAGTGTTTTGTTGAACCCGTCCAACCAAACGCAGCAACGCCATAAAAGAATTTTCGCCATTTCAGCTTTGCCCGGTCTCGCAGTGTGGCAAGATCAGGAAGCAAACCACTATACCAGAATAATAAGGATACGGTAAAATAGGTAGAGATGGCAAACACATCCCAAAGTAAGGCCGAGTTAAAATTTGGCCATACAGGGCCACGCGTATTTGGATAAGGGAGAACAAAGAAGCCCATCCATACACGACCCATGTGCCAGATAGGAAATTGTCCTGCGCACATTACCGCAAAAATTGTCATTGCTTCTGCTGCACGGTTCACACCGGTTCTCCAACCCTGCCGGAACAATAATAAGATAGCAGAGATCAATGTACCTGCGTGGCCAATACCGATCCACCACACAAAGTTGGTGATATCCCAACCCCAGCCTACCGTTTTATTCAGGTTCCATTGATTTACTCCGTATATTACTTCCATTGTTACCGAAACAATTCCAAAGCAAAGCATAGTGACCGAAAAAAGAAAACCGGCCCACCACAGACGGCTTGGCTTCACTTCCACCGGCCGGCAAATATCTACTGTCACCTGGTGATAATCTTTATTATCTTCTACCAGCGGTGCCCTAACCTGTGATTCATATCGGAGTAATGCCATGTTCTTATTTTGAAATTTTGAAATTGGGGAATTTTGAAATTTTAAATTTCCACTTCAATTTCCCAATCACATTTTTTTCAATTTTATTTTGTTGGTCAACTTTCTGTTCTTTCCTCATCGTCCGTTGTGTCACTCCTTGTACTTCCTGTAATTCTATTCAACTTTCATCATCAGTGTCCTAGCAATCCCTTCGTTCGGACGGGTTTGGCGAGGCTTATCCTTTTTCCGGCTCAATAATCTCATCTGTATTTCTAACCTTAGCCAGGTATGTTATATTAGGCAGCGTATGCAATTGTTCAATCACATAAAAACTGCGTCCTTCATTTTCTTCACGCATCTTTGAAATCCTGCTCTCTTTATCGTGCACATTTCCAAAAACAATAGCATCCGTGGGACAAGCTTGCATACAGGCTGTCTTTGCTTCGCCATCTCTCAATACACGATCTTCTTTTTTTGCGGTAAGCTTTGCATCCTGCAAACGCTGCACGCAGAAAGTACATTTTTCCATCACCCCACGGCTGCGAACAGTTACATCAGGGTTTAATACCATGCGGGTAAGGCCATCCATCATTTGTTCCGTCACCACTTCATCAAGCTTACCTACGATCCATTGATCCTGGTTGTTCGGAAAACTGTCTGCACCAGTATAATCCGCCCAATTGAACCGACGCACTTTATAGGGACAGTTATTTGCGCAATATCTTGTGCCTACGCATCGGTTATATATCATCTGATTGATTCCCTCGCTGCTATGGTTTGTCGCCGTTACCGGGCAAACATTTTCGCAAGGCGCATTATCACAATGCTGGCATAGCATCGGTTGGAATAGTACTGCAGTCAGTTCATCCGGATTTTTTTCATTGCTGACAAAATACCGATCAATTCGCAACCAATGCATATCATGGTAGCGAAGCACTTCTCTTTTCCCAACAACGGGCACATTATTTTCTGCGTGACACGCTACAACGCACGCATTACATCCAATACAGCTATTCATGTCTATGCTCATGCCCCATTTAATTCCCGGTTGTACATACTCCGGATAAATTGTACCGTCTCTCCGATAGTTATTTGTTTGGGGTGCAAACTCTTTTGCAAGCTCCTCTCTATATTCTTTATACTGGTTTGGATATTTTTTAAATGAAGCCAATGTCGTTTCTCTCACGACTTCTACACGACCTGCATATGTATTCTGAATCTGCATCTGCGCAATCTTTTGCGAATCGCCGGTTTTACTCACATCCACGTTGGGAGAAAAGTAATCAACATTGGTTCCATTGAATGTGGCAAATGGATACGCATTCTGACCCACATTTTCGGCAGCCTTTCCCAGGTTTTTTGTTCTACCATAACCAAGAGCTATGGCCACAGTGTTTGCATTCATGCCCGGTATCACTAATGTCGGTAATTTCAATTCTTTATTACCAACTTTTACGCTGAGAACTGGTTTTAATGGATAGTATTCATAATCTACACTGTCGTAATCAATACCCAGTTCTTTTGCTTTTGTAGTAGAGATCAATGCATAATTACCCCACGTCGCTTTCGAAATAGGATCAGGAATTTCCTGTAGCCAGGGATTGCCAGCTTGTTTTCCCGTACCAAGAGAAACTTTTTGATACAATACCAATTCATCTTTACCACTTTTTTTAGCCGCGCTGATTGCAGCAACAGCAGTCGGAACAGAACTTCCGTTAAATGATCCTCCAGGAGCACCAGCAGGAGCAGATTCAATTATTCCATTCTGTAGTGCAGCATCAAATGCATCTGCATTCCCAAGTTTACTTGTCCAATAATTTTTGAAATAAGTTTCATAATCAGAAATAGCATTTCCAACTGCCTGGGCGGTGGGCAGGCTCCATTTTAATAATGAAGTTTGAAAATATCTTGTTTTAAAAAGTGGATAGATAGTTGGCTGAATAAAACTTGTGTACCCGGCTTTTGGTTCTGCATCACCCCAGCTTTCAAGATAATGATGATTGGGAACCAGGAATTGACAGAGTTCGCTTGTTTCATCTAATTTCTCACTGAACGAAACAGGGAGCTTTACTTTTTTTAGCGCAGCTTTAAAACGGTCAGCATCAAAATAATCATAAGCAGGATTAGCGCCATAAATCAATAACGCACCCACTTGGCCGTTCTGCATCATAGCCACCAGGTCGGTCATATCTTTATCAATTCCCTGGCGATAATTGACAGGTGCAGACCAATCAATTGTTTTTCCAAAAGCGCCAATTTGATTGTTGATGGCATTTACGATTGTCTGAATATTTACATCATTGCTTCCGCACACCACAACAGCGTTTCCACCGCTGTTCTTTAAATCATTTGCCACCTTGCTAATGCCTTGCGTGAGTTTTGCATCGGTAATGCCAGGAGCAGAAACGGCTCCTCCTAGTGCTGCATAAAGAGCCAATGCCACAGCACCTGTTTCTGAAGGGCGATGAGTGAAACGTTCATCAGCACAGGCACCCGTCATGCTCAAAAAACTTTCAAACTGGTAGTGCTTGCTCATCTGCGGATTCTTCTCATCAATCTTGCGACCAACTGAGTAACCACGTGCAAATTCCACAGGGCTTAACCATGTTCCTAAAAAATCAGCACCGAGGCTTACAATCACTTTTGCATTTTCAAAACGGTACGAAGGCAGAGACCTGTTAGCAGCCCCATATGATTCAAGCATACCGCTGTATGAAACAGCATCATACTGCACATGTTTGCTGCCGGGATATTTTCCTAAAAACTCAGTAATAATTTGTTTGGTGGTGGGTGAAGTGATTGTGCTTGTAAGTAATACTACAGGCGCACCATTCAAACCGGCCATTGCATCACTTACCATCTTATCTAACTGATCAAACGTTGGGATCTCTTCAAATTTATCACCGACCTTTCTTTTTGGATGCGGCAGGCGATACATGTCATAAAGATCAAGAACGGACGCCTGTGCTCTTGGTGAAGTGCCACCTTTTGTAAATGAGCAAAGGTCATTGCCTTCAATCTTGATAGGACGGCCGTCTCTTACCTTTGCAATTACAGGTAATACATCACCATCCTGCACATAAGTAGTAGCATAGTATTTTGCAACGCCGGGAAAAACATCTGCTGGTTTGTTGGCGAAAGGAACAACTCTTCTTGAGGGTATTTTACAACTGGCAAGAGCTGCGGCTGCAGTACTGAAGCCAAGATATTTTAAAAAATCACGACGAGGAGTGGTTGCATCCATTACACTGCCATCAATATCTTCAAATGGTAGTTGTTCTTTGAATTCATCCTCCGTTAATTTTCTAACTGCCTCTTCATTACTCAGCTCTCCGAACTTTTGCCAAATTTTTTTTGCCATATTGCCCCCATCCCCTAAAGGGGAGTTTTGATGCTCTCCGTTACACGAAGAGGATTTTATTAATTGCACAGTATAGATACAACAGCAGAAGAGTGCGACGCAACTGAAGCTTATAGCAGACCTTCAGCTCGTGACATAACAATCATACTTCTGCTGAAAAAAATCAAAAGAAAAAAGAGCTCTCCCCTTAACTCCCCTTTAGGGGATGGGGGCGTATTTTAATAATGACATCTCTGACACTCAGTTCCCCCGATATCCTTAACCGTCACACTATCCATTTTGTGATTCTTTATATCATTATGGAATTTCTCATAAATGCTGTAAAATTTATTTCCTGTGCTGTCATTATAATTGAAATTCACCTTTGTTTCGCGATGGCAATTGATGCACCAACCCATACTCAACTCAGCAAATTGTTTTACTTCGTCCATCTTGGTAATTTCTCCATGACAGGTTTGGCATTGAACATTACCCGCATGGACATGCTGTGAGTGATTGAAATACACATAATCGGGCAAGTTGTGAATTTTCACCCATTCAACCGACTTTGCCATAGAAGGATTCCATTTTGCGGCGTTTGCCGGATCGAACCCTGCATATTTGTATAATTTTTGAATTTCGAGACTGCCATTTATTTCATCGCCCGCTGCATCATAAAGTTTCGGTCCTTTTTCATAACTCTGAATGGCTTTATGACAATTCATGCACACATTTACAGATGGGATAGCTGCATGCCTGCTCTCCCATGCATTGCCATGACAGTATAAGCAACTTATCTGGTTTATGCCTGCATGTACTTTATGGGAATAATAAATTGGTTGCCGCGGCTCATATGATTTCTGACGGCCCAGGCCAATGGCACCTTTGGTTATATAATCGTAGCCATAAGACCTTTATAATAAGGATCACTTGCTAACATTGAATTTACATGTTGCACCCAATTAACAATTTTTTTCATGTCCCCATTATAAGGATCTCTCTCCAAAACGCCACCTAATGGTGGGCCCGTAAGGGGTTTGGTTATGCTATGGCAACTTGCGCAATTATTATTAAAAAGTTGTTTACCGTCCTGGGCGGATATTTTTATGAAGAAAAACAGAGAGAGAAAACCTATCAGAGTAAACTTCCTGTTGATTGGCTTACATTGGATCATAGTCTCGGTTAAGCAATGTGGATAATTCTTCCAGTCGGCTGCAAAAATAAGTCAGTAGCACTATAAAAATACATTGGCTTTATTTTTTTTTTAACGCTTTACCTCCATGCATTTCAAATGATTATTAAAAAATTCTTAGCTGCATCAGTTATGTCACATCATCGTCAATACAATTTGGAAATGTTTGCAACTTCCCTTTCTCCGGGGAGTCTTCCGGACAATTTTCATTTCACCGATATTTGCCCCACATATATAAATGATGACAATAATTGCCAATGTTTAAAAGGTTGCAACAGAAATGGAAGGTTGGTCCACTGCAAATCATTCTTATCATCATCTGTTTTGCTGTTGGCGGAAGTGTCACGGGTTTCACTGCGAAAAAAATCATCAACCTGTTTTCGATTCGGCAGGATTGGCTGTGGGCAATGATTTGCATTTTACTTATTACCCTTATATGGCCGCTAGCTGTCATAGTTGTCAGCATTTTTTTTGGGCAGTTCAAATTCTTTTCAGGATATGTAGAAAGAGTAGGGAGAAAATTAGGAATAGTTCGGAGTTCGGAGTCAAGGGTTCAGAGTGATAAATCGACTGGACTCACGATTCATGACTCACGACTCCGAACTCAAATTGCCATCTTCGCTTCAGGCACTGGTTCAAATGCTCAGAAGATTATTGAACATTTCGCTCCCGATAACTATCGGGATTCAATAGCAAAAAT
>WNFY01002967.1_pt1 | contig 15961 bp, 9 predicted proteins | sample 5400091 | NCBI WGS metagenome assembly WNFY01 (sample SAMN13153364, study PRJNA577476) | soil metagenome | isolation source: 60 cm soil or saprolite under grassland replicate 1 | place: USA:California | collected 2016-06-15
GCGACTATCTCAAGGCCGAGCACCCCGACGAGTACCAGAACGCCACAAACGATGCGGCGGTGATGAAGGCAGTTGCCGACCTCAAGCCGTTGCAGGAGCAACTGGGCGACTGGCGCGAAGCCTTGGGCTGGCCGATTCGTAAGACCATGACCATGGAGGAGAACGAAAACGCGGGGCCGGGCGAGGACCGCTGGACGGTAAATGACCGTGACGGAAACCCTCTCGATTCCTTCAAAACCGCAGGTGCCGCCCGCGACTACATCGACGAAAACGCCGAGCGCGAGGATCACGTCCGCCGCACCTATCCTGAGCACATGCGGCAATCGCTTCCCGGGGAGACTGACACGGGACCCTACACTGGCATCTTCCACGAGCAGGGCATCCGCCCGCCGAAGATGGACAAGAAGGCGCGCGTCGCCGATGCCGAGTATTTCTATCAGCACGGCGCCAAGGACTTCAGCGGCTATCTGGAGTCCTACACCAAGACCTACGGGGCGATCATGAAGCAGCAGATATTCGATCGCTTCTCCGACATGGCGACTCCCTGGAAGGCAGGCACGGCGAAGCCGCCGCAGATCGAATATCTCGGCAAGACGTACTATCGGCCAGACATTGCCGCCAAGATGCGCGAGGGGAAGGAGAACCCGGTCAAGAGCCCGCTGGAGTATCAGGTCTATGATCCCTCGCGCGGCGAGCGCTTCCTCATCAAGAACACCGGCGACGAAGAGGGCAACGGAGCATGGAGCACGCTGAGCACCGGCAAGCCCGGCATTGGCCCGAATGATCGCTACCTTGGGCCGCGTGAGGTAGTGGCGGCGCTGGAGAACTACGACAAGGGCCGCGGCGGGGAAGGTTCTGGCGCTATCCGCAAATGGTTCCAGACGCAGATTGTGGGCCTGTTCGGGCCGGCAGTGCACATCAACAACATCGTGCGCCGCGTCTCGCAGGCTGAAGGCTTTGGCGCATTCGATCCGCGAAGCTGGCGGGACATCGCGCGGCTGATGGGCTCCAAGGAGTTGCGCGAGCGCGTGCTGAGCGGCGCCGCCGATGAGACGGTAGACATGCTGATGCGGCACGGTGCCTACACCGACTGGCGCGACATCGGCAACCTGCACACCTACATCGGAGGAAACCTCAACCCGCTGAACTGGCACAAGTACGGCAAGGGAGTGCTGTTCGATCCGACCTTTGCCAAGGGCTGGGGCGGACTCGACCCCAAGGCGCGCGTGCTGGTCGCCGACTACCTGAAGCAGCACGCTGCTCTGACGGATTCGGAGATCGCGCACGCCGTCAACGATGCGCTGGGCGACTACAACCGCGCGAACTGGACGGAGCGGCAGCGGATGCTCTCCCGCTTTACCCTCTTCCCCGGCTGGGATTTTGCGTCGGTGAAGTGGTTCCTACGCCATCCGTTCACGGTCGGCTTCGCAGGCGCCGTTGCCGTGCTGATCGCCAACCGGGTGATGCACGCGCTCGGGCAGAACAAGGAGCAGGACAAAAACGACCTCGGAGCCATCCACATCGGCGATCGGCAGTACCGGCCCGGTATGATCATCGATTCCTTCGGCGGCCACATGGCGCAGCCAGTGTTGAATGCCGCACAAACGGCACTTAATGGCGGCGACAAGGGCGAGATTGCTGCCGCGGCCGGGGAGGGGATGATTCGGGCAGGAGCCGGGTTTGCCAACATGCTGCGCCCAGACCTGCAACTGTTCGCCGAGCAGATCATGAACCGGCGGCAGTTGGGCGGAGGCAAGGAGATCGTCAGTCTGCAGGACCGCTACACGCCCGGCACGGTGCTGCCGAATCGGGCACTGGAGAAGCGTGCGGTGTTCGCGGCGATCAAGGCCTTCCCGGCCATCAACCGCTTCCTCGACGTCGAGCAGGAGGTCGACTGGAAATCGGGCGTAGGCTCCGCGCTGGGTGTGATGAACTCCAAGCACGATGCAGAGAGCCGGCTGAAGGCCAACGCCGCCCGGGCGACCGGCTACACCGAGACCCTGAGCAAACTGGCCGAGAGCAACCCCGAGGCGGCTGAGAAAGTAGCCAGCGACCCGCGCAAGGCCGTCTACCTGATGTTCCACAATGATCTGGCGCAGATGGTGCAGCAGTTGCGCGAGATCGATAAGGAAACCGAGCGCGTGAAGCTGTCGACGCTCACCGGCGACGAGCGCAAGCAGGCTCTGAAGAACCTCGCCGATGCTCGATCACAGGTGCTCGGAGCAGCCGACCAGTTGAATGACGCGCTGAGCGAGTCCGAGAAGCAGTCACAGCAGACCGCAGTTCCGGAACCAACGCCGCGTGGCGCAGCAGCGCCGGCCAAGGGCGACACGGTGAAGCTGAAAGATGGCTCGATGGCGACCGTGCGCTTTGTGCATCCGGCGATGGGTATCGCGCGCGTGGCGCAAAACGGCAAGACCAGCACCATGAACCTGAAGGATTTGCAGCAAGCGTAGTTGACGTGAGGTGCGCGCCGCAGTAATGTGAGTGCATACCACAACGAGAGGGGCTTAGTAGGAATCGAACGGTGGAGCGGTGTGGTGGGTTCCAAGCCGATTGGCGAACCTGAACATCCAACTGTAAGATCGGTCGAAGCCAAGTAGATGTAAGTCCGAAAAGCCCCACACACGATGCACTAGGGAGGCAGCCTCAAGGTTAATCCTTGGGGCTGTTTCTTTTGCACCAAACACCCGACAATCAGGAGAACAACACCATGCCCGACCAGGAGCAGGACGCGCCTACGCGCGCGGCGAGCTCTCGTAAGCCCAGAGGCTTCGATCACAAGTCGGCCGCAGCGCCGACCAAAGCCAAGCCAGCCAAGAAAGCCGCCGCGCGCGCCAAAGCCAAGCCAAAGAAGCCAGTTAAGCCGCGGTGGAAGAAAGGAACCAGCGGCAACCCAGCCGGCGCCCCGCAGAAGTTCGTCTCCCTGATCTCCCAATCCATCAAGCACACCCTCGGCTCGGCCGCGCCGGGCATGAAGCAGAGCTACGCCTCGGCGATCGGCGGCATTTCGGTGAAGATGGTTTTGAAGCGCATGAAGGCTGACCTGGCGGCCGGCGAGTTGAGCCGCGAGGCGCTATCGTTCATGGAGCTCATCATGGACCGCAGCGAGGGCAAGGTGCCCCAGCCGGTGACCTTCCCTGACGCTCTCAAGATCCTCGAGGGCTGCAGCAACGAGGAACTGGAGGCCATTGCCAAACATGGACCTCGCAAAACTTAACTCGCTCGACCCGCAGAACCTGCTGCGCGTGCGCGCCGCCGCGGCGGTCATGCTCGAGCAGCGCCTGCAGAACGAGCAGATGCAGTTGCGCGTCACCAGTGAGCAGGCCAAGGTGGCCGAAGAGCAGATGCACCAGCGTAGCGCCCGCGTGCAGGAGGCGATGCGGCACCCCTACCACTGGGCAACCCAGCACACCCAAACATATAACGAGCACTGGCTCAAAGAGGGCAGGCCATCACCCTACGAGCCGTTCCCGCAGAAGCCCTACTTCAAGCCGGTATTCGACCTCATTCTCTCCGGCCCCATCTGGTGGTTCGAAAAATCCCGCGACATGATGCTTTCGTGGGAGTGCGTTGCCTACTTTATGTGGGAAGCACAGCGCACCCCTCTCTGCGGCGTCCTGCTGCAGTGTCAGAAGGAGAAGAAAGCGGAGCAGCTTATCAGCTATGCGAAGTGCCTCTGGGAGCGCCAGCCCGACTGGCTCCGCGAGCAATTTCCGCTGGCTCGCCCACTTTCTCGCCAAGCATCGCTTGAGTTGGAATTCTCCAGCGGCTCCTACTTTCAAGGCATACCGGGCGGCGCGGACCAGATCCGCAGCTACCACAGTTGGGGATACCTCAACGACGAAAGCGCCTTCCAGCCCGACGCCGGTGAATGCTACAACGAGGCAATCTCGGCCGTCGCTGGCAAGATTATCTTCAACTCATCGGCCGGACCTGGGTGGTATGCCGACGCAAGGAACGATGCCGTGCTGAATGTCGAGGGATAAATGGAGACGGTAGAACTGGCGCTGACGAAACTCGATACGGTCAAGCCGCAGACCAAGGTGGAGGTGGTGCGTGGGGTAAATGTGCGCCGCACGCGTGCCGGCATCCCGGTGGTCTCCATCCACTACTCGGCCGACCCGGAACGAGATCCTAATCTCAATCCCGAGTGGAGACGTAAGGAGCGCGCGAAGTACACCTCGCAGGCTTCATGGGATCGCGAGCAGGAGATCGTCGACAACGCCGGCGGCGGCGAGCTAGTCTTTGCCGACACCCTGGTGACCTACTGGAACAAGATCGTCATTACCGACCCAGCCTGGCGCCCCGATCCAATGTGGCGAGTCGAGGGCGGCATGGACCACGGCAAGACCAACCCCACTGCTCTGGAGCGCGCCTACATTGATTTTCAAGGCTCCATCATCCTCTGCGGGGAGTGGTTTCAGGGTGGATGGGAAATCTGGCAGCACGCTGCGGAGATCAAGAAGATGGCCGACGTGCGCAAGATCAGCGCCTGCTACGCCGACCCCACCATCTTCTACGACACCATGCAGCAATCCAGTTCCGCGGGTAAACAGGAGAAGGCGAAGTCGGTCAACGAACTCTACTGCGAAGCAGGCATCGAGTTGTTCTCGCCATTCGCCGGTGATCGATCCGACGTGAGCTTTGCCGCGCGCATCATGCAGCACTGGGCGAACCTCGACGTGCGCGAACCAACGCTGAAGATCGTCTGCCGCAACTACGCCGAGCAATGGCAGCCGGGACTGCATAACTGGGACTGCCCGAATCTGCTGCTGGAGATGATGCGCCGGCGCCGTGTGAAACTGACCGCGAAGCAGTTGCTCGCGCGCAATCCTTCTGAGGCTTTGGTCGATAAGGAGAACCACGCGAGCGATGCCCTGAAGTACCTGGCACTCTCGCATCCCGAGCCCACCCAGAAGACGATTCAGCAGCGCGCCGCGGAGAAGGTAGCCGAGGTAGCCCAGGCGGGAGACTTAACGAGCAGCGCGATTCGCTACCAGCAGGCGGTCGAAGAATACTCCGCCGAGTCGCAGCCGGCCAGGCTGGGACGCTATCGCCGGTGACAGCGCCCGGCAGGGAGCCAGCGCGTTCAGGGTGCTGGCTCCCGCAAATGAGAGAGGGGAGTCGGGTTCAGGCCGGCTCCCCGCAATGCACCGTCCGCCCAGTCCGCGGAGTGCTGTGACTTGTGGTACTTTATACCACACATCAAGAACGTAAGTAGCGCAAAATAAAGCAGATCATCTTCTTAGTCCTGCTCTCTATCAAGTATCCATCAAGTACCCAGCGTATGCTCTCGCGCCCCCTCGCGTTGACCCCTCCAATCGTTTTGTTTTGACCTCCCACCAGCTCTGCGCTATCGTTTCCTTCCTTTCGTTGCCGTGGGGCCCCGCAGTGCAGCCTTGGAACTGATCCCCACGACAGGAGGCGAAGGCCCTGTCCAAACCAGCACAGCCGTGCGATGCTGCTGCGTTCTCCATTCCGCACACGCCTGGCCATTTGAACTGCCCAGGATGCGCGCACCGGGCCAGCCACGACGTGAGAGCACCGCTTGCTGCACACCTGCCGTTCGCCGAAGCCGCCGACCACTGGTTAGATAGCAGGACGATTCTGGACGGCAAGAACCGGGCACGCTACATCGCCAACGGGACGCTGCGCAGCTATCGCGAGTACATCCGCTCGTTGAAACGCTTCTTCGCAGAGATTCCCCTTAGCAAGATTCACATCGGGCACATCCGCGAATACCAGTTGCGGCGCGCTTCGGGCGAGCTGGGCCCGTCGGCGAAGACCATCATCGAACGCTGCGCCAAGCAGAGGCACTGCACGGTCGAGGAACTGCGGGCCATGACCGATGCCTGGCAGTGGGCGCAGGCACGGGTGGCCGCCGCGCGAGTGGCGGTCTCGCCCAACAAAATCAATCAAGAGCTGGGCACGCTGATCTGCATCCTGCGCCGCGCGAACCTGTGGTCTCCGGAGTTCGAGGAGATGTACGAGGGGCTGCAGCGCGAGGAAGCCGACCTGCCGCGGGCGCTCTCGATGCAAGAGCAGGAGATGCTGCTAAAGGTCGCCGGCAGCCGCAAGGAATGGCGGGTGGCCTACTGGTATGCGGTGCTGGCGCTGCGCACCACGGCATCGAACGTCGAGCTGCGCAACCTGCGCCTGGGCGATCTCAACCTCACCTCGGGAGTGATCCAGATCCGGCCGGCGACGGCGAAGAACCGCTATCGCGTGCGCACCATCCCGCTGGCGCCGGATGCGCTCTGGGCGGTGGAGCAACTGCTGGCGCGGGCCAAAGAGATGGGAGCGACTGAGCCGAACCACTTCCTATTCCCGTTCGGCAGGCGGCGCAATCAATATGAGCCCTGTCAGCCGATGGGCAACTCGGGCATCAAGCGCGCCTGGGAGGCGCTACGCAAGGCTGCCGGCGTGCCCTGGCTGCGGGTGCACGATCTGCGGCACACGGCAATTACCCGGCTGGCCGAGGCCGGTGTCCCTATCCCGGTAATCATGTCGATGGCCGGGCACGTCTCGCGCAGGATGATGGAGCACTACACACAAATTTCCATGCAGGCGCAGCGCATGGCGGTCGATGCGGCTTACAAAGGCGTGGTGTACCAAATTGGAAAACAGGGCACAGAGGCGGCTAACCAACTGCACAAAAAGCCGGTTGTGAGTATTCGGCGCTTCGGGTCGTAGTGAGGCGAAAAATAATTCCAGAAAGTTCTTGACGACTCTATGGGTTGTTTGTATAACTCAGCATGTGAACCGGGAGCAGCTAGTAAAGTACATCCGGAAGATGCAGGGAGACCTGAGCCAGAATGCATTCGCCAAGCAAATTGGAATTCATCAATCTCACCTCTCCAACTTCTATTCGGGCAAAGCTGATCCAGGTGATGAGTTTTGCAAGAAGCTGGGACTGCAGCGGATCGTGATGTACCGCAAAGTCTCTAAACGCTGATCTGCCCTCTTTGGGGCGACGGTGGCTGACCACTGAGCGACGGTCTCATAATCCGTAGGTCGGTGGTTCGAATCCACTCCCCGCTACCAAGCAACTCCCTGAATCTTCTATCGCTTACAAGCAAGGTTAGACTGCACCGCACTGGGCCGGTCAACGGGAAGGCCCTGCAATTGCATTCCGCATGCAAAAGGTTTTCAATAGCGGTAGCTGGGTCGCTCCGCCAGGACCGTGAAAAGATCGCCTGGGCATAAGGAGGGGGAGGAAAAACATGGCAGGTTCACTTCATCACGGCGGTCACGCGCCGCGAGACTACTCGCAGACGCCGCTGAATATTTACTGGGAGATGACACAGGCCTGCGCGCTGACCTGCCGCCATTGCCGCGCCGAAGCCATGCCGGGACCACATCCGATGCAGCTCACCTCTGAAGAAAGTGTGGAGTTTCTGCGGCAGATTCCGGAGTTTGGCAATCCATTGCCGCAGTTGATCCTGACCGGAGGCGATCCCCTCGAACGCAAGGACCTGTTTCCATTGATCGACGAGGCCCGCCGGCTGGGAATCGGGGTCTCCATCACGCCCGCTGCGACGCCGGCCTTCACCCGCGAGGTGCTCGTGCGGCTGAAGGAACATGGAGTGGAGGGCCTGGGACTCAGTCTGGACGGATCCACGCCGGAGAGGCACGACTCCATCCGAGGCGTGCCCGGAACTTTTGATCGCACCATGCAAGCGATTCGGTGGGCACAGGAGTTGGAGATGCCCCTGCAAGTGAATACGCTTGTGGCCGAGCAGACGGCCGACGATATTCCCGCGATCTACGAACTGCTGAAGCCCTATGCGGTCAGCCGCTGGAGCCTGTTCTTCCTGATCTCGGTGGGACGCGGGAAAGTGCTGCAGGCGCTTTCTCCCAAAGAGGGCGAGAAGCTGATGGCCTGGGCGTTCGAGACCTCGCGCACGGCCCCATTTGTCATCGCCACTACGGAGGCCCCTTCCTACCGCCGGGTGGCCCTGGAAATGATGCGCTCCGAAGGGATGACTGGCGAACAGATCAAGCGCACCGGCGCCTACCGAAGCTTCGAGATCCGGGACGGACACGGCATCATGTTCGTTTCCAACACTGGCGACGTCTGCCCGGCTGGTTTCCTTCCGTTGGTGGTTGGCAATATTAAGAAGGCTCATGTCGCCGATCTGTACCGGAACGCTCCGGTTTTCCGGTCGCTTCACGATCCCACCCAATTCGAGGGCCGTTGCGGCATCTGCGAGTACAACGCGCTATGCGGCGGTTCCCGCTCCCGGGCCTATGGCGCCACCGGCAACCCGCTGGCCACGGACCCATTCTGCGACTACATTCCGCAACCCAGGAAGGCAGAAAAGCCCGGAACGAAGAAGTAGCCAACCGCGCAATCAACGCAAAGAAAACTGCCCGTCCTGACCAAGAGAAGGTCAGGACGGGCACCCACCAGTCGCTGGGCAGGCCCATGCGGGGCCAGCCCGCTGATTGTGAATCCGCTACTTCACCACCTTCACCGTGGCTGTGGCCGTGCGAGTGGTGCCGCCGCCACTTAAGCCGCAATCTAAATCTGCTGTCGCTCGTGAGCCGCTCTGGCCTGGGTGCTTTTCATTTATACTGGCGCGTCGCTTCATGTAAGGAGGTTCTGTGCGACGAATCCTTCATCCCGCCTGGCTCATCATCCTTCTTCTCTTGTTTTTGATCGTACAGCCTGCCACTGCCAAGCAGAGGCGTGGGAAACGAAGCGGAGTTCCCACTCATCCGGCGGTGGCCGCATCCCAGCAGTGTTCCGACTGTCACAGCGAGGAATCCGCGGATTGGCAGGCCAGCAAGCACGGCCAGGCGTTGGTGAAATGCCTGATCTGTCATGGGGCAGTTGAATCCAATTTCATTCCGAAGCCCGCGGCGGAGCGCTGCGTTGCGTGTCATGGCGAAAATGTCCGTCATCTTAACGATCGCGCCCCGAGCAAAGGGAAGTCATGCTTCGACTGCCATAGCCCGCACTTGCTCAATCCGCATCCGCACACGGGAGGAGTCCTGTAATGACCTACACTCGGCGCAAGTTCCTGCAAACCTCCGCTGCGACGGCGGCACTGGTGCTATCGGCTGAAAGTGGAGTGCAACTGCTGGCGGAGCAAGTTGGTGGCGCCGCCGAATGGACCAAGAGCGTCTGCCGTTTCTGCGGCACCGGATGCGGTGTCTATGTAGGGGTGACGAACGGAAAAGTAGTTGCGGTCTCCGGCGACAAAGATAACCACAATGCGGGCCTGCTATGCATGAAAGGCGCCCTGCTGCCGCAGATCATGAATGCGCCCGACCGCCTTCAGCATCCGCTGGTGCGCAAGAATGGAAAGCTGGAGCGCGCCACGTGGGATGAGGCAATGACTCTGGTGGCCGCCAAGTTTGGAGAGGCGATCGAGAAGTTCGGACCCGACTCGGTCTCCTTCTACGGCTCCGGGCAGGGATTGACCGAGGAGACCTACGTCGCAAACAAGCTGTTCAAGGCGGGCATCCGCACCAACAATGTGGAAGGCAATCCCAGGCTGTGCATGGCATCTGCGGTAGCGGGCTATCTCCAGGCATTCGGCAAAGACGAGCCCATGGGCTGCTACGAGGACTTCGACCACGCCGACGTGTTCTTCATCATCGGCTCCAACACGGCGGAGGCACACCCGGTTTTATGGGACAGGGTCCTTCGCCGCAAACGTTCCAATCCCGCGGTGAAGATTATTGTCGCCGACCCGCGTCGTACCCTGACGGCCCGCGCCGCGGACCTGCATCTCAGCTTTGTTCCCGGCACCGATCTGGCAATCGTGAACGCGATGGCGCACGTGATGGTCGAGGAGGGGATGGCGGACGAGAAATTTATCGCCGAAAACATAGCCTTTGGGGAGGGGACGGAAGTCAACAAGAGCTGGGCCGACTACAAGGAGTGGCTGAAACAGCACACCCCGGAGAAAGCGGCACAGATCGCGAACTGCCGCGCCGAGGACATCGTACAGGCGGCACGCTGGGTGGGCGCTCCGGGAAAGACCGCCATGTCGCTCTGGACGATGGGATTGAACCAGCGCACGCGCGGCGTCTGGGTCAACAACCTGGTCATCAACCTCCATCTCATCACCGGCAAGATCGGGGTGCCCGGTTCCACACCGCTGTCGCTTACCGGGCAGCCGAACGCCTGCGGCGGTGTCCGCGATGGAGGCGCGCTGGCCCACACGCTGCCGTATGGCCGCCTGATTGCCAACGAGAAACACCGGGCGGAGATGGAAAAGCTCTGGGGCGTTCCGCCGGGCACCATCCAGGCAAAGCCGGGCCTGTTCACCATGGACATGTTCAAGGCGGTGGAGAGCGGCAAGCTCAAGGCGATGTATATCATGTGCTCCAATCCCTGCCAGTCGCTGCCCAACGTCGGTCGATATCGAAAGGCGATCGAGAACGGGAGTACGTTTCTTGTGGTCTCCGAGGCCTTTCATCCTACGCGCACATCGGAGATGGCCTCAGTCGTGCTTCCGGCGGCCCTATGGGCAGAGAAGGAAGGCGTGTACGGCTGCACCGAACGGCGCTACCAGTTTTTGCAGAAGTCAGTCGAGCCTCTGGGCGAGGCCAGGCCCGACCTGGAAATTCTGTGCGATTTCGGCCGCCGCCTGGGCCACGGTGCCGTGGTCAACTTCCGCTCCGCCGACGATGTGTGGGAGGAGATCCTTACGGTGTGCAAGGGAACGGGCTACGACTTCAGCGGAATGAAGCGCGAGCGGCTGCGCAAATCGCATGGGCTCCTGTGGCCGCTGCCCACAGAAAACCATCCCGGAACGAAGCGTCGCTACGTGAGAGGCGATGATCCTCATGTCCCTGCCGATCACCCCTCCCGCATCCATTTCTATGGCCGGCCGGATGGCCGCGCCGTGGTCTGGATGCGCCCCTTTCAGCCGCCGGAGGAAGTGGTGAATTCAGAGTACCCGTTCTATTTCACCACCTCGCGCGTCATCGAGCACTGGCACACAGCGACCATGACCGGGAACATGAAAGAGATGAAACGCACTCTGGAGGCCACGGCGGACCTGCATCCCGAGGATGCAAAAACCCAGGGCTTCACCGACGGTCAGAGCATTCGCGTGATCTCTCGCAGAGGATCGCAGACCTTCCGCCTGCGAGTAACGGACGATTCTCCGCGGGGGCTTGTGAATGTGCACATGCACGACCCTGGCCGTATGTGCAATCTGATGACGATTGACGCGGTGGACCCGGTCTCGAAGCAGCCGGAATACAAAATTTGCGCCGTGAAACTCGAAAAAGCATAGCTGAGGCGAACGCACTGGGGAACCCCCGGGCTTGCGAGCTCTCCGTCGAGCGAACTGCGCGATTTTTTCGGCGATTTTATATCGAGAGCCAACACCGAATGAGCAACACGACCGAGGCCGCGAACACCGAGCGGATCACAGCCGAGGCGCCTGCGGCGAAGGCTGTGAACTGGGTGCCCTGCTTCGCGATGATGGGTGTATCGCTGATCTCCTACATCGACCGTTCGGTGCTCAGCATCCTCAGCCCAACGATCCTCGCCGACCTGCATCTCAGCGCCGAGCAGTACGGACTGGCGGTCTCGGCCTTCAGCATCTGCTATACGATCGGCAACCCGCTCTGGGGATACGCCATCGACCGCGCCGGCCTGTACTGGTCGATTTCGATTGCCGTGGCAATATGGTCGCTCGCTGCGGGAGCGCACGCGGCGGTTTATGGACTGGCGGGGCTCTGCCTTGCCCGCGCCGTGCTGGGATGGGGCGAGGGTGCAACATTCCCAGCGGGACTCACCACGGTTGCCGAAACGCTTCCGCCGGAAAAGCGCTCCATGGGCCTGGGACTCTCCTACAGCGGAGGCGCGTTGGGCGCGGCGGTGACGCCGATTGTGGTGACTCCTGTGGCAAACGCGTTCGGCTGGCGAGCGGCCTTCCTATTTACCGCAACGCTGGGCTTTTTCTGGATTGTGGTGTGGGCCTGGTTGATCAACTCGTCTTTGGTTGGTTCGAAGCTGAGAGGCCGCGGGCGACATGCGGCCGAGATTGCCTCAGAAGATGCGAGCGCCGCACAAGCTCTGCCGGAAGCAGCGCCGATATGGGACCCGAGGCGATGGAACCCTGCCCCAACAAGCCAAAATCGGGCTTGTTGGGAACCCCGCCGCCTGCTGATTGCGACCGCGGTGCTCTACGGCTTGGGCGCGCAGCCGCTGGCCGCCGGACTCTATGCGGCGCCGCTGTTTCTCTCCCGCGAACTGCATCAGACGCAGGCGTCGCTCGGCCACCTGCTGTGGATTCCGCCGCTGGGCTGGGAGATCGGCTATCTCGTGTTCGGAGCATTGGCCGGCAGAAAGTCAACGACGCTGGCGCGTCATCCGGCGCTGGTCTTCGCCACGCTCTCCGTGTTGAGCCTGAACGCGGCGGCGATTCCCTTCACCCACTCGCTGCCGCTGGTGATGGCGCTGCTGTTCTTCTCGATGTTCCTTGGCGGCGGCTTCGTGGTGCTCTCGCTGTCGCAGGGACTGGCCGCGCAGCGCAATGCGAATCCCGGGTTCCTCGCCGGCATCTGCGTGGCAGCCTGGTCGGTTGCCGTGGCGGTGCTGATGCCCCTGATCGGCAGGATGTTCGACCAGCGCGACTACCGGCACGCGTTTCTGCTTTTTGCGGTGATGCCGGCGGTCGGGACGCTGCTGTGGCAGGCGCTTCGCCCCAGCAAGTCAAAAGAGAGCGCGCTGGAAGACCCGAGGCCCGAGGCCTAAGAGCGCTGCGCGTAATACGTCGTTCATAAACCAACAAATGAAAGTCAAAGGCCCCACTCAAGCAACAGAAGCTTGAATGGGGCACCGATACTATGGGGCACCGATACATCGCGGCGCTTGCCCGTGGAACCAGTCTTGATAACGCCAATTTTCGCGAAGCCTGTGGCCGAATTCCAATTTCGCCGTTAGCCTAATTTCCCAACCCGCTCTTTGCGCGGGCTGAGTAGAATTCCGATCAGAGTTTCACATTTGGTCCAGCTTCTTCAGTCCTGGAGTGAGCGTGTCTTTACGCAACGCATTCGTTGTCGTCTCGGTTCTGTTCAGCCTCAACACCGGTTGGGCGACGGTGCGCACGAACAGCCCGGCAAGCCACGCGCAGGTCGGCGGGGGCCCCGTGATTCGCAGCCCGCGCATGCAGTCGGGGCGAATACGAATGTCCGCGTTGCCGGCGTTTTCGGCCGGCCTTGCCGCCGCTGAGGAGAAAGAGAAAAAAGAGTCCCCCTCGCCTGTCTTCGAATTGCCTGCCTCCGCGCGCACGAGACAGGCGGCGATCAGCAGCGCGCTGGCTGCGCCCGCCGCGAGCTTCAACGGGCTCAGTTCGCCGGCGCCTTCCGTCACCTTTCAGGCGCAGCCGATGATCGGCAACTATCCCCCGGACACAACCGGCGCGGCCGGGCCCAATCACGTCGTCTCGGCCAGCAACGATCAGCTAGTGGTCCAGGACCGGGCGGGGCATTCGCTGCACTCGACCAGCCTCACTGCTTTCTGGAGCGCCGCTTTTGCTGACATCAATCCTGCCTGGGACCCTGGCGTTCGCTATGACCCGTATGCCGACCGGTGGATCGTTGTGTCCATGGGAAACTACGGCGTACCCGGCTCGTCCATGCTGCTTGCGGTGAGCGCGACGGGAGACCCGACCGGCGCCTGGTATCTGAGGCGGATCTTTTCCGATTCCAGCGACACCAGCTTTGACCATCCTCGCATCGGCTTCAACAAAAACTGGATCGTGGTCACCGGCAACCAGGTGGCCAACACATCCGGCAATCCCTGGATTTACTCGCTGGTCTATGCCTTCGACAAGGCCGACCGTTATGCCGGGGGAGCCAAGCCGCCCGTGGAGTGGAGCAACATCACCAGCGATTTCACCCTCAATCCTGCGCTTACCTACGACCCCAATGTCGGCACCATGTACCTGATGGCCAACTTCAATGGGAACAGCTCCGGGGCCGGATCGTTGAGCCTCTCGACCATCACCGGCACGGTTGGCTCCGAGTCGCTAAACCTGAACGTGGCGTTTCCCAGCACCAGCAACACCTGGGCCAGCACCGTACCTCAGAACTTCGCGCCGCAGCTCGGTGACACGGAGAAGATCGGCGTCTTCGACGCGCGCCTGAACACCGTGGTCTACCGCAACGGTTCGCTCTGGACGACGCATACGGTCTTTGTCCCGGCCTCCGCGCCGACAATCTCCGCCGTGGACTGGTGGCAGGTGGACACCAATGGCTCGGTGCAACAGTTCGGCCGGCTTCAGGACCCGGGCGGGCTGTTCTTCTATACCTACCCGAGCCTTTCGGTGAACGCCAAGGGCGACATGCTCGTCGGCTACTCCCGCATGGCGTCCACCGAGTATGCTTCGGCGGCTTATGCCTTGCGCGCGGCGAGCGATCCGGCGGGCACACTGCGATCTGAGTTCCTGATGCAGCCCGGGCAAGGCCCGTACGTGAAAAAAGACACATTCGGCATCAACCGCTGGGGCGACTACAGCGCCACGCAGGTCGATCCCGTGAACGACCTGGACTTCTGGACGATCCAGGAATACGCCGGGCCTCACAATTCGTTCAGCACCTGGGCGATGTGGTGGGCCAACGTCGCCGCGCCGCAATTGCAAACCGGACCACCTGTAACGATGACAGCAAGTGCGACAGAGCTCTCGGTCTTCGCCGGAGGATCGAGCGGGGTAACGCTCAACGTGGCGTCGAACACCTACACGGGGGCGGTCTCGTTCCAGGTGGTTTCCAACTCGCCGGCGATCACTGGCGATGCTCCAACGGTGGCGCTCACGCCGGGAGCAAACGGCTCAAGCACACTGACCATCCACGCCTCGCCAATCGCCTCCAGCCGTGCGCCTGCGCTCCCCTGGACCCGCGGCGAGATGATGGTCTTTGCAGTGCTGCTGGGCGGCTGTGTCGGCCTGCGCAGAATCGCCCCGGCAAGCCGACCGAATGCTTATTGCGAATCCCACAAGCCGCTGCTCGCGCTGGTGGCGATCGCGCTGGCGATCTCAGCGGCCGGGCTGGCGATCGCATGCGCCGAGCACCTGCCCAAACTGGTGGACGATGCCACGCTGACCGTGACGCCGCAGCTGAATCCTCCGGCGAACCCCGCGCCCTCCGCCGTCACGATTACGGTGCACCGTTTGAGACCGTAAGCAATTTCGTTGGACATCTTTTCGTTGGACGTCTTTTGTTGGACATCTTTTCGTTGGACATCCGCCGCCCTTACGTTCGCCGAGTGCCGAATTTCGCGGCGCGAGTTAAACTGCTCGCACAAAATCTACGCGTGGAGTCTCGCATGCCGTGTGACATCAATGTGCTGAAGCAAGTCCCCCTTTTTGCCAACCTGGACGACGAGGAGATCTCCATTCTCGCCAGCCAGGTTGAGGTCAAGACCTTTGCTCCACGGCAGCGGATTTACAAGATGGGCGCTCCGGGAGAAACCGCCTACGTGATGATCTCCGGCAGCGTGCGCGTCACCATCGTGGATGAGGACAATCAAGAGGTGGTGCTGGAAGAGCCCGGCCCCGGCGATTTCTTCGGCTTTGCCTCCATGCTGGAGCAGACGCCGCACCAGACCGACGCCACGGCGAATGTCGAGAGCGTCTGCATCGAGGTCGACCGCAGCGACATCTTTGTGCTGATCCAGCGCAGACCGCACGCCGCGATGGACATGCTCGGCGTGCTGGGACGGCACTTCCACGCCGCGCAGCAAATCATCCGCTCCCGCACCATGCGCCACCCGAACGACGTGATTGAGGAGAACGAGACGAAGGGCGAATACGTTGCGGATGCCGTGGCCAGCTTCGGCGGCTCCTGGAAATTTATCGGCATCTTCGCCGTAACCCTCGTGACTTATACGGTCCTCAACGTTTCGCTTGGCCGGCGCTCGTGGGACCCGTATCCATTCATACTTCTCAATCTATTCCTCTCCATGCTCGCAGCCATTCAGGCGCCG
>WNFY01002976.1_pt1 | contig 15946 bp, 20 predicted proteins | sample 5400091 | NCBI WGS metagenome assembly WNFY01 (sample SAMN13153364, study PRJNA577476) | soil metagenome | isolation source: 60 cm soil or saprolite under grassland replicate 1 | place: USA:California | collected 2016-06-15
CGCCTGGCTCATGCTGCAGCGCAACCTGCTCTACACGGCCGTCACCAGGGCCAAGGGCATGGTCGTGCTCGTCGGCTCGAGGCGTGCGCTCGCCAGGGCCGTCCGCACGACCAGGGCGGGACGCCGCTACACGGCCCTCAACGAGCGGCTGTGTCGCGGGAGCCGACGGGTGGCGGAAGCACTGCTACGGCGTTCGGGTGACCGCCCCCGGTGAGGTGAGATAGGGATTTCCTGTCACCCGATGCGACGCAAGTCGCCAGCAAACACTCTTATAGGCGCCTGCTCATCGGACCCTCAGATGCCCGGTGCCGATGCGCATCAGGGAGCCCTCTGTGCGCCGGCCCTCGGCCCGATAAACAAAGCGGATGATCTCGCCATCCTCGGCGTGAGCGATGGCTTCCCGCCCGGTCAGGTCGGCCTGGTCGTCGCTGTCCTTACCGGGGCGCACGACGAACCGGACCAGCTCAGGCTGGGCCGGGAATCGTTGACCGTTGCCGGTGGTGTAGCCGAACAGGAGTCGGGCCAGCTCTGCCTTGGAGTCGAGCGGCCGATACTCGGCGAGACGATGGTCGAAGACCATGACGTCGTACATGGAGCACTGCTCCTCCTGGACGGTTGTGGCAGTCTATGGCACAGTCTCGGCGAACAGGCAGAAGACGGCCGTGGTGTCGTCGCTGTGCGTGTACCGAGGCCAGCGGACACCGTCGGATCAGCGTCCTCGGCGTCCCTCATGCGCGGACCGCTGGCCACGAGCGCGTTCAGGTTCGGCTGATCGTACTAGCGGTGGCATGGCGCTGAAGAAACAAATGACCCCGAAACGCTGGCGCTCCAAGCAGGCAAAGGAGATCGTCGCTGGACCGCACAAGATTCGTCATTGCTTCGTCATGAACTGGAGCTGGGTGATCTGGTAACGGAAGAACTCGCCCTGGCTCCATCGGTCGGTGCCGAAGAACCATCCGAACCGCCCGGCGCTGGGGATCGACAGGCTGTCGAAGGTGGCGTAGGCGATGATCTCGCCCCCGAACGGGTGCAGGCCCCAGGCGCCGGTGCCCTCGGGATCGCCCCAGCGGTCGAAGACCATGGAGGTGAGGTGCCCGCCGGCGTCGAGCACATAGTGGATCTCGACCTTGACCGTGTCGATGCGGTAGCGGGCCGTGATGTGGCCGGGGTCGGCCGCGGACCAGTCGACCCCGAAGCGCGGCAGCAGCGCGGTCGGCACCCAGACGGCCTCCGCCGCGGCCCGCCCGACGGCGCTGCGGGTGACTTCGGGCCCGTCGGCGTGCACCAGCGGGAGCAGGCCGAGCAGCTTCCAGCGCATCTGCCCCTGCCCGCTGGCGTAGCGGTCGAAGCCGGTGATGACGCCGGCGGCGCGGGCGTTCCACTGGAAGCCGTGGTTCGGTCACGACCTCCAGCAGCTCCCCAGGTCTCAGCTCCAGCATGGCGATCGCCGCGGTGGCAAGATGCGTCCCGTCCGGGACGCCGCGCAGGTCCAGCGAGTGGACAGCCCGGCGCCGCGCGCGCCGACCACCAGCAGGCCGTAGCCCCGGCTCTAGGCGATCGGCCAGGCGGTCATCAGGGTCACGTCGTCGACGTTCCACGCCAGGCGAGCGTCGACGCTGACCACCCCGTCCACCGCCTGCACCTGGCGCACCAGCTCGCCGACCTGGCTGCGACGCTCGACCTGGCCGGCCAGGTTCACCACCCCATGGCGGACCTCCACGGCGACGCCGCCATCGCGGATGCCCAGGCGGTCGTGGACGACGTCGTGCATGACCTCCCAGGAGATCGCCGGGTCCGGCCGCAGGTACACCTTGAGCAGGTCGGCGCGGGTCGCGATGCCGACCAGCTTGCCCTGGTCGTCCACCACTGGCAGACGCTTGATCCCCAACTGGATCATCAGCCGCGCGGCGATGGTGACCTCGGTGCCGAGCGGGACCGAAACCACCTGGTGGGTCATCACGTCCAGGGCGCAGATGCCGGCCGCCTTGCCGAGCCGCCGCCGGTGACGCAGGGCGTCGATCACGCCGGCGTCGTCGCCGCCGTGGGGGTAGCCCTCCTTGATCAGCAGGTCGGCCTCGGACACGACGCCGACGAGCTTGCCGTCCTGGTCGACGACAGGCAGAGCGCTCACCCGGTTGCATTGGAGCAGGTCGACCAGCTCGCGGAACGGCGTGGACGGGCGCGCGGTGACGACCTCGGCGGTCATGACGGACTCGATCGTGTGCTTCATGATGACTCCCGCAGGCTCGGTCGAATCTCCCTTTCCGAGCCCACGCTACGGCCGGGCCGAGGCGTGCCGGCAGGGCGCTTGGACCGGGTCAAGTGGGGACCTTCGGCCTTGCCCCGTGTGGGCGAACTCGGTGGCGGGTGAGTGCCTTGCGCGTCGCCTCGCCAGCGATCAGCAGCCACGGCGCCACCAGCACGGGACCCACTGCGGCGGGGTAAGCGCCTGCTGACCGAGCGCGTGACGCAGGGGTGGCAGGCAGACGAAGGCGAGCAGGGTGAGCGCCTCGACGGCCACCGCCCGACCAGCAGGCGGTTGGACAGCGGCCCGATCGACCAGAGCGAGGAGCGGGCGCTGTGGCATTCGAAGGCGTTGGCCATCTGCATCGCCACGATCGCCGCGAATGCCAGGGCGGCTCGCCGGGACGCCAGCCGAGGAGGACCGCGGCCGAGCGGGACCAGCGCCAATGGCACGGCGGCCTCCAGCGGGCCGAGGAACCCGAAGGCGCGCGCCAGGACCCGCCGGTGGCCATGCCAGGCAACTGGGTGCGGTGGTGGTCGCTGGGGCTGTGGTTGCGGGCGTCGCGGTGTTGGGGTGTGAGGTAACGGTTGGGCCGCTCGCCGACGTGGACGACGTTGGCGCCGTGGTTGCGCCACAGCCACCACACCCCTCGACGGCCAGGCCGTGGCGGCGCAGGAACCGGCCGGCGTAGAACCCGACGCAGGCGGCCAGGCTCGCCGCGAACAGCTCGGTCGGGGTGGGACCCAGGTTCGCGCCACCAGCCTCCACCGGCTGGTCCACCGTCAGGCGATGGCCGCGTATGTCGATCTCGTAGGCGTCCGTGTGCAGGTGGGTGACCGCGAGCCTGATGGTCTCCACCTGCCCGACAGCCGCACGGGAAGTACTTCCTGTGGAGGGTCCGCAACGGCTACGTTCGCCTTCCCTGAGCGCCGCAAGGACCATGGGAACGCTGCTGCGACCACGACCCGAGGCGGGAACCGCGAGGAACCCGACCGCCAGCCCACCCGGCGAGGCCGGCGCGTTGGCTCGGGCTGGTCTGCTCGACGCAGAGGACGTGCTGGCCGACCTGGGGACCGCCGATGAGGGCTTGTCGACGGCCGAGGCCGAGGCCCGCCTGTCCCGCCAGGGCCCCAACCCTCCTGCCCCAGCCTCGGGGGCCCACGTATCGAGCACCGCCGAGCGGCCCTTGTGGGGCGGGGCGCTCGGCCCTGCCGCCAGTCGCTCCAAGAGGCCAAGCTGGTTGAGGAGGTGAACGAGATGTCGTCGAAGCTGGAAGAGGGCAGCGCTACCGCATCGGACCAGACCTCGTCCCGCGACGCTGAGTACGAGCAGGCCGGCGGGCGGGCCAAGTCGATCCAGGGGATGTACGTCCACCTGTTCGTGTTCGCGGTGGTCAACGCCGGTTTGTTCCTGATCAACTGGGCCACGCGCGGGGCGGACGGCACCTGGTGGTTCTCCTGGGTGCTGCTCGGCTGGGGCGTGGCGGTCGTCATCCACCTGGCCACGACGTTGCTCCCGGTGTTCTCGCCCGACTGGGTGGAGCGGCGGGCGGCGCGCATGGTCCACCGGCGAGCCCGGCGCGGCTGACCGGAGCCGACCATGTGGCGGACTCGTCGACGTATTGGGTCCCGCGGGCTCGATCGGCTGAGCCCGGAGGACCTCAGCAACCTGCGGGTGGAGACCCGCGGGCTGCCGAGGCGCGGATCGAGGCGCGTCTGCACCTGGCGCCTCGCCTGCGCCAGGTCCTCCACCAGCCGGGTCTCGGACTCGGACCGGCGCTGTGGCTGGACGATGCCGGCTTCGACATCGACCAGCACATTCTGACCGGCGCCATCGCCCCACCCGGCGACGAGGCATCGCTGCTGGACACCTGCGCGGAACTCAACCAGCGACCACTCGACCGGTCACGGCCCCTGTGGGAACTTTGGCTCCTGAAAGGCCTGGCCAGCGGCAACGTGGGCATGCTCCTGCGCCTGCACCATGTGGTCGCCGACGGGACCGCCGCCCTGGCGCTCTTCGGATCCAGCGGCTGGTCAACCTGTTCACCAGCAACCTCACCGGCCCCGCAACGCCCGCCTACCTGGCCGGCGCAAGGATCCTCGAGGTGTTCCAGATCGGTGTGATCCAGGGGAACGTCACTCTTGCGGTCGGGGTGCTCTCCTACGCGGGCCGGCTCGGCTTCGACATCATCGGCGACGCCGACGCCTGCCCTGACCTGGCCGTCTTCGCAACCGGCCTGTGCCGAGCGCTCCAAGACCTGGGAGTCGCGGACGAGACCGTTGACGAGGCAAGCACAGACCGAGGGGCATCGATGCCGCGCTGAACGACTCCCACCACGATCGCCCGCAAGGCGTGATCGTGGTACCGGGTCTCCGAGACCTTGCTCAGCACCATCAGCAAGGGCGTCTGGCCGGTACCATCACCACGGCCGGCGGAACCGCCATCGCCGCCAGCGCCGACGTGGGCGACGAGCGAGCTGTCGCTGAGCTGTTTGACCAGGCCGAGAAGGCCTTCGGCGGCGTCGACGTTGTCGTTAACGCCGCCGGGCGGATGGACCTGGCCCGCTGGTCGACTTCTCCTCCTCGGTGATCGGCCGGATCCTGCTCGGCTACACCGGCTACGTCGCCAGCAAGGGCGCCGTCGAGGCCATGACGTTCATCCTGGCTCACGAGCTGCGCGGCCGCGACATCAACGTGAACGCCATCGCCCCCGGCCCCACCGCGACACCGATGTTCTTCGAGGGCAAGGACCAGCAGGCCATCGACCGGTTCGCGCACGCCGTCCCGCTAGAGCGGCTGGGCACCCCGGCCGACATTGCCGAGACCGTCGCATTCCTCACCAGTCCCGCCGGTCACTGGATCAACGGGCAGACCGTCCGTGTCAACGGCGGCATCATCTGACCAACCGCGCATCCAGCTGAGCTGGAACACAACGTTCTGACCTGGAATTACAGTGGTGGGAGATCGCCGGGCCTCGCTCGCATAATGCCTGTTCGGTGCGCTTTCGACGGCGACTGGCCGCGTATCCGGGCGCGTTCGCGGTCGCCGAGCCGACCTCGATGACCTGGCTTGGACTATCCATCGCTGTCGGCGAGGCCGGCGGCCAGTTCACTCGCTGTCGTATTCGTCGTGCCGACGGATCCAGACCTGCCACGCGTCGCCCTCGTCGCGGCCCTTCGGTGCGCGGTCGAGGATCGGGTAGTAGCCCATCAGAAACTCCACTCCGCGGGCCGTCGTCGAGTAAGTGTGGTAGACGGTGCCGTCGTCGCGTACGAACGTGCTGAACCCAAAGCCCTCACTGAGGTAACCAACGATGTCGGTGCCCGTCGAGCTGGCGTTGTGCGCGACGATCGGCGGTAGCGCAGTCTCCATCATCGGCGCCACATCCTCGCGGGTTTGTTCCTCCGTTCGCGAGAAGCCGAGGTCGAGGTTGAAGTCGGTGCGCGCGGACGAGACCCAGGGAAAACTCCAGCCCATGCGGCGCTTGTAGGCCTGCAGCTTCTCCAGCGGTGCTTGTGAGACGAAGACGAACGTCACGTCACGAGCGTGTAGGTGCGGGAGCACGCCGTTGACGGCGTCGGCTATCGACGAACATGTCGGGCAACCGGCGTCGTAGCTCGGTCCGAACATGAAGTGGTAGACGAGCAGCTGGGATCGCCCGTCGAACAGCTCGACGAGCGTCTTCTCGCCGTCGTCCGTGTCGACGCGGTATTCCTTCTCCACCCGCACCCACGGCAGCTCGCGTCGTTGCTGCGCGATCTCGTCGCCGAGCCTGGTGTGCTCCTTTTCGCGGACGAGTAGCTGCTCACGTGCGGCGAGCCACTCTTCACGTGTTCCGATCTTGTGATTGGTCATTGTTTCTCTCCTTCTTGTCGTCCCAACAGGTTGGCTTGGCCCGCGCGAGCGATGATGTCTCACATCGGTGGCGTGAGTCCGGGAACCGACGAGGGCGCGAGGACGATCAGGATTCCGAGTCCGACGATCGCCAGCGCCAGCGGCACATCGATGGCGGGTTTCGCGGGCAGGAGCTTCTGGGCGAGGACGAGGACGGCGATCACGGACATCCAGGTGACGCTCATGACGCTCACCGCCACCAGCATCAGCATCAGTCCGATGCTCGAGCCGACGCAGTAGAGCCCGAACCCGAATCCAGAGCGGACGCTCTCGCGGCAGCGCCGGCGGAAGTGCTGCTTGAGCGGCGTGAACTCGTAGACACCTGCCGCGATCGCAACCGCGCCGGCGGCGAAAGACCCGTGCGGCCGGTACAACGCATACACCGCGACGCCCACGAGTGTCCAGACGGCAAGGTACGACCCGACGAATAGCGGCACGGCGCGCACACGACCGCTGGCATGAGCGCGTCTCAAGACTGCCGGGGCCGCGCCCGGCGGCATCATCGCCGCCATCATCGACACCCATAGGGCGACAAAGAACGCGAACGAACCGAGCCCGGTCGCAACCCCCATGTCCATCCCGTTCATCTGCCGGACCGCGACGACCCAGGATGCGGCGGCGAGCCCGAGCGTCGCCGTCAGCGCGGCTGCCGTCGCGGCTGTCCTAGCGCTCGTCATGGCGGCGGAGCGGGGAGTCGGCGTCGTGTCCGTCCGGTACCGGATCGAACAGCTGGTAGCCGCAGCGGCGCCAATGTCCAACCCGAGAAGCCTGCGACTCGCTCTCTCGGACAACCTGCAGAAGCTCCATCGGCTCCTCCATCAGTCGCATGGGGAATGCGGACGGGAGCGCGGGACCGATGGGCACCCGGCCCCGCGCCGGTGTTCATGGCAGCTTCTGCAGCCCGGCGGCGGTGAGCAGGTACCCGGGGGCAGTGGTCGCCGGGTCTGCCCGTACCAGGTCCACCAGGGCGGACCCGGCCATCTCGGGGGTCAACAGTTCCCCCAGCTGCTTCAGGTATGCCTCCTCGGTCTGGCCGCCGCGGGCCGCGTACGCCCGAACCCCCCGCCTGCCCACGTCTCCGAACGGAGTCATCCTGGGCATCACCGCCGTGACGGTAATGTCCAGCCCGGCACGGCGCGACTCGTCCTGGGCGTATCCCGCGATGAACCGCTGGGTGGCCTTGGACCCGGCGTACCCTCCGCTGGCCGGTGATCCGTTGATGGCAGCTCCGCTGCTCACTACCACCACCCTGCTGCCAGGCGGCAGCGGCTTCAGCAGTGCCTCACGCAGCCAGGTGAACGCGATCTTGACGTCGGTATGCCAGTTGACGGAGAACGTCTCCCACGTCTGGTGCTGGAGCGGACGCATCACCGGGTTGGCGCCGGCGACCAGGATGAGAACCTCCGGCTCGTACTGGTCCAGCAGGCTCCACGTCACCGTCGCGTCGGCCGCATCCGCGACCTCGGTCCGGATGTTCGCGCTGGTGGTGGCCAGCTCGGCAAGTGCCGGGCCGGTCCGGGCAACCGCGACCACCGGAGCACCAGCCTCGGCGAACGCGCGAGCGATCCCACGCCCCAAGCCCCGGCTAGCGCCAACGACGACAGTGGTCCTGCCCGACAAGTCACTCATAATCGTCCTCTTCCTTTGCGTGTCCATGGTTTCCCGCGGTCTCTACCAGGTGGCGGTCGGTACCGGGACTACGAACCTCCGCTCGGCGAGCGCGTCGAAGTCGCATGTCCCATGCCCTTCCGCACCAGCAGGATCCCAACGACCAGCAGCCACAGCGTGATGACCGTGGGTCCAGCTGGCGCGGCGAGGCTCTCGCCTGGTCCGCGGCGGGCATTCGAGGCCGGCCTGCCCGCCACGACGTTTGCGGGGCGGACGAACAGAGCGTGCGAGAGCTGTCCGCGCCGGCGTGCCGCGCTGAGGCCGGCCAAGACGATCTTGCCCAGCACCGCGATCGCGTCATCGGCCGAGCGCACCGGCGCCCGCATGATCGCGAGGAAGCGCGCCGGCGAGCACCCACCGCTGGGCTGGCGTCGCGGTCCTGCGCGTGCCGCCAGTACTCATGTCTCCTCCGGCTCGCCGTGTTACGGTCGCTGCTTGTTTAGACACCGCCGGCGGCCGGAACGGAACGGCCGGTTCTTTTCCGCCGCGGATGGCGTCGTTACCTGTGAGGGCGTGAAGGAAGAGCCGATGCGAGAAGCGATGGTGACGGCAAGTGCGAGGATGCGAAGGTGACGTCAGGCACGCTCGCCCGCGCCCGCGCGGGCGACGAGCAGGCGTTCCGCGAGCTCACCGACCCCTACCGGCGCGAGCTGCTTCTGCACTGCTACCAGATACTCGGCTCGGTCCAGGACGCTGAGGACATGCTGCAAGAGACCCTGCTGGCAGCCTGGCGCGGCCTGAAGAGCTACCAGGGCCGGTCCTCGCTACGCTCCTGGCTGCACCGCATCGCGGCCAACGGCTGCCTGAATGCGCTGCGCGACCGCGGCCGCCGCCCGCGCGAGGTGCCGCTCATGGCCGAGCCGCCCCAGCCCACCCGGCTGGCCGACCCGGTCTGGGTCGAGCCCTACCCCGACGTGCTGCTCGACGGGGTACCCGATCTTGCGCCCGGGCCCGAGGCGCGCTATGAGCTGAAAGAGTCGGTCGAGCTGGCGTTCGTCACCGCCCTGCAGCACCTGCCGCCCCGCCAGCGAGCCGTGCTGGTGCTCCGCGACGTGCTCGGCTACCGCGCCGCGGAGGTGGCCGACATGCTCGGCAGCACCGAAACCTCGGTCAAGGGCGCCCTGCAGCGCGCCCGGGCAGCGCTCGAGACCCGGCTCCCCGCCGGCCGCGAGCACGCCCCGCTGCCAGACTCCCCCCGCGAGCGCCACCTCGCGGGCCGCTTCGCCGCCGCCGTCGAAGCCGGCGACATCGACGCCGTGCTCGCCCTGCTCACCCGCGACGCCTGGCTCACCATGCCACCCGAGCCGCATGAGTACCAGGGCCTCCCGGCCATCGCCGCCTTCTTGCACCACCGGGCCAGCCTGCGCGGCGCCCCGCTCCGGCTGGTACCCACCCGGGCCAACACCCAGCCCGCATTCGGCTGCTACCTCCCCTGCCCCCAGGCACCGATCGCCCGGCCCTACGGGCTGATCGTCCTCACCCTCCGCGACAGCCAGATCTCCGCCATCACCTGGTTCTCCGACACCAGCGTCTTCCCCCACTTCGGGCTCCCCCGAACACTGCCCCAATAGGGCTGCTCCGGCGATGAAGGCGGCGACGATGCAGGGGACGTGCCGGTCGAGGGAGCCCAGACACTGCTTGCATGCCTTGCACTCCCCAGCGCCCCGCGCCGAGTACTTGCGCCAGGACGATCGGCCGCCCGGGTAACCGCCGCTCATATCGACCCCGTTATGCGCGGCCACCGCCAGAGGGAATTCGCTCCCGGTTGCCGCCCAGATCGGCGGATATCGCGTGCCGCGACCGCCGAGCTGTCACCGTCCGTGACGAAATGCCAGTGCCCGTGGAGCGCCTGGACGTCGTCCTGATCCACACCACGAGAGGTCTCCTTGTCCGGGCTACGAGATGGCTGGGTCGGGCTGGGCTGCGACCAGGGGTCTCACGTTGGTGGCCAGCAGGCGCAGGCCCTCGTCGGGGTCGGGGCCGAGCACGTGCCAGGCCAGCGCTGCGTCAAGACCCGCCTGGGCGTAGCTGTGGAGGCGCTGGGCGACGTGCTCGGGGTCGCCGGCGGCAGCGAAGGTCTCGACCAGGTGATCGCTGACCCGCTCGGCGCCTGCCTGCACGCCGAGGTTGGCGACGGTGCGGCGCACCTCGGCAACCGCTTCAGGATCGGCACCCGCGGTGTCGACCACGACGCCTTCGACGCGCCACAGGTAGTAGGCGAGCACCCGCTTGACCGCCGTGCGGGCGGCGCGGCCATCCCGGCTGACGCTGGTGAGCACGTTGGCGACCAGGTCCACGGAGTTGACCTTGCGGCCTGCGTCGGTGGCGCCTTGGGCGAGCTGGTTGGCGGCCCAGGCGGTGTAGCCGGGGCTGGTGATCGCGCCCAGATAGGCGCCGTCGGCCAGTGCGCCGGTGGCCTGGAGCATCCGCTGGTTGACCGCGCCGACATACACCGGGATGTCGCGGCGCAGCGGCTGGAAGCTGAGCGCCGCGTCAGCGCGGACCGTGAAGATCTCACCGCCTGAGCCAGGCTCGTCGCGCAGCATCGCCCGCACGACCTTGATCGCCTCGACCATCGCCGCCAGCGGCCGATGGGCCCGCTCGTCGGCCTCCCCCAGCGCCCGCAGGGTCCACAGCCCCGCACCCAGCCCGATCCCCCGCAGCCGCCCATCCGCGGCCTCGTCCAGGGTGGCGGCCTCCATGGCGATCAGCGATGGGTGGCGCCAGAACGGGTTGACGACCCCCACGCCTAAGCCGATCCGCTCAGTGCGGGCGGCCAGGGTGGCGACCACCGAGGTGACGGAGCGGCCGTGGGAGCTTTCCGGCACCCACACCTCGCCCAGGCCGAGCGCTTCGGCGACGCGGGCCAGGCGGACCGTTTCCTGGAGTGGTCCCTCGTTGGCCAGTGCCAGTCCAAGACGCATCCGATCGCCTCCTCCTCCGTATTGCCCCGCTTCGCTCTACGGGGTGAGGCTGATTGTGGGGTCGATGAACTGGTTGGTGGCCAGATCCTCCGGTTGAGGTCGGGCTTCACGGGTTGTTTGCGGCCGGTGAAGATCGGCACCACGATGCTCATCACCCGTTGGACGCGGGCCATGTCGAAGTTGCGGAGGGTCCGGTCGGGACCGTTCCCGACGATGCCGAGCTTTCGCTGCTGGGTGGCGCTGAAGTCGGCCTGGCCCAGCGTGTAGGGGAAGCCGACCTTGTACCGGTCGCTGAGCCCCACGATCACCTTGTTGACCGGCTCTTGCCCCGGTCCTGGCTCAGGTACCGCACGCTGGACCAACTCCAGCGGTTGGCCGGTGACAGGGCCTGGCCGGTCGGCGACCCAGGCTCGCATCTGGCGAGTGCCGCTCATGGATCCTCCCCGCGGTTCGAACCCAGAGAACCGCCCTTTCCTCTTGCAGCGAGTCTTGCCCCGACATGCTAGAGCTGGTCGGCGACCGTGCGGAGGGGGGCCACCGTCTCGGCCAAGCCGGCATCCGCCGCTCTGTACGGCCGCTTCGCAGTGCCGACCAGCGCCTCACCGAGCGAGCCACGCAGCACGACTTTGCCAGCCTGCAGGCCTACCTGGCCGACCGCGTGACCCGGGCGTGGCCGCTGACAGTGGAACAGGCCGATGGCGATGTCGCCGTAACCGTGACTGGGCAGGCGTCGACTCGCTCGTGTAGCCGTGCGAAGGCGCGCTGGATGGGCTCGCCCCGCCCGGTGCCCGCATACCACGCGGCTGTGCGCGGCCGGCTGTGGACCGGTCGTCCTTGGGGAGGCCGGCGACGACGAAGCTGGTGGGCCACATCAACCTGGCAGCATGGCGCAAGTTCGGTCCGGTGCGCTGGGCCAGCGATGCCCTCGCGCGCCGGCGGCGAGACGGAGGCGCGGGCCGAGGCGCTGCCGCCGTGCTGGCTCTCGCCCCGCCAGCGTGAACAGTACCGCTCGCACGGGTGGTTCGATGTCGTGACGCCCGGCGGCAATCGCTACCGGATCCGGCCAGCGAAGGTCGTGCGGCTGAATGCTCGCAGGTCCGCCTACTGCATCGGGGCGACACCCTGGGTGCCTGCCGCCGACCAGATGCTGGCCAAGAAGCTGCTGTTGGAGACCGACGAGCGCCGCTTCCTGGCCACCGCCCACCGCTACCGCTGAACAAGCCGCACGAGGACGTCATCGGGACAGAGGAAGCGTCGCCGTTCTGCGTCAGTGGGGAACGTGCCCAGGTGTCGCCACATCCCGGGGATAGGACAACCTACCTGACCGGTGTTGGTGAAGGCGATCGGTTGGCGGGCTTCGCGGTTACTGGCTGCCGGGGTAGCGCAGCTGCTCATCCCAGTTGGTCGGTCGTCCTTGGGGGGTGAGGTCGAACAGGTTCCAGAGCGGCTCGAGCGTGCCCACGTGGCGGGGGTCCTGTCCGGGGTCGGTCGGCGCGTAGAACAGCTCTGAGCCCCAGAAGTGGCGGATCGTCTCGCCATCGCGGTGGAACACGTTCAGCATCGGCCGCTGCGATCCCTCGGCGGTCTCGCCGTGGTAGTCGCGGTTGTAGGTGTTGTTGGCCGAGGACAACAGCCGCAGCCGCCGCCAGCCGCGCTCCTTGGCGAAGGTGACGATGCGCGACAGCGGGGACTTGGCGACCACCGCGAGGTTGATGCGCTGGCTTGCGTGCTCGGCCGCGCCGTCGAGCTGGTCCAGGAAAGCTGTGCACGAGGGGCACGGGCCCTCCGCGAGCGGCAGCAGCGCCGTCTGGCCGGCCTGGGGTCCCGGCCGCTGATCGCCGGGGTCGCGCGGGAACATGAAGTTGTAGATCACGAGCGCGTCCCTGCCAGGCGCAAACAGCTCGGACAGCCGCACGTCGGTCGGGGCGCCGCCCGCACCTTCTCTCTGGAACACGTAGTCCTGGGGGACGACCCCACCGGGTGGCAGCGCACGCCTGGCGGCAGCCACCGCCTCGGTGGCGCGGCGCAGCTCGATCTCCTTGTCGAGCAGCCGGACGCGCGCCGCCCGGTAGTCCGCTGACTCCCCCGGAAACGTGATGCTCATGGCTTCTCCTCTCGGGTTGGCCCCTGGGCACAGTCAACACCATCGACCGGACACGGCCGCTGCGCTGCGCGGCCAGGCAGCAGTTGACACTGGAAGGCTGTTGCACAATCCCTCTTGTTGGCATCGGGGTCCTCGGCTTGCTGCAACCTCGTCGTTGACCGGACTCGGCGGGTGGAAGATGCTGACGGCGCCGATCAGCGAGTCGAGCGCAGGGGGGGCCGATGGCTTGGCAGCTTCAGGGCAGGTACTTCGAGAACTGCTCCTGCGACATGGTGTGCCCATGCACCACCTCTGGGCTAACCATGCCGGCCGACTACGAGCGGTGCCGCGCGGTACTGGCCTTCCACGTCGACTCCGGCACGTCGACGACGTGGACGTCAGCAACCTCACGGTGGCGGTCCTGGCCGACACCCCGCCGCTCATGGCCGACGGCAACTGGCGGGTCGGGCTGTTCATGGACGCCGTCGCCTCCCAGCAGCAGGCCGACAAGCTCGGGGCGGTCTTCGCCGGGCAGCTCGGCGGTCCGATGGCCATGCTCGCCCCGCTGATCGGCGAGATGCTGGGGGTCCAGACCGCCCCGATCGACTACAGCGAGGACGGCCGGCGCCATCGGGTCAGGATCGGCGACGCCGTCGACATCGAGGTCGAGGACTTCGTGCCGCCCTTGAACCCAGAGGGTGAGGTGGAGAAGCTCACCGGCATGTTCCACCCGGCCAACTCGACCCTGACGATCGCTCGCGCCACCGCCTCTCGGGTCGACGCGTTCGGGCTGCAGTTCGACAACAGCGGCAAGAACGGCCACTCGGCGCCCTTCTCCTGGGCGGCATGACCACCGCCACCCCGTCGCTGCGGCGCCTGACCCCGCAGGCGGCGGTGCTGCTGCTCCTGGCAGCGGTGGCCTGGCTTGCCACGATGGGTCGGGCCGCGACGATGCGGGGCATGACCGGCACGATGGGCCTTGGCCTGGCCGCCTTCGTCGGCATGTGGGCGCTGATGAAGGCGGCGATGATGCTGCCGTCGGTGGCCCCGGTGGCCTCCATGTACCAGCGGTCGGTGCGGTCCTGTCGCGCGCTGCGACTGGCCCGGGTTCACCAGTGGGTACCTGCTCGCCTGGGCCAGCGCCGGCGTCCCGGCCTACCTCCTCACCGCGCTGGCGGCGCCGATGAGCGCTTCGGTCAGGTGGTCCCCATAACACTCGGCGGTGTCGAGGAGGTTCACGCCAAGGGCCCGTGCTCGTGCTCGTGCCAGCAGCTGATCCACCTCGTGCTGGGTAAAGCGCCGTCCCCACTCGCCGCTGAGCGGCCAGGTCCCGATCCCAACCACCGACCCTCAAGCCAGTCCGGCCCAGCCTGCGGTACTTCATGATCGGCACCTCCCCACGGCGTGCCGCGCGCGCCGCGAGCTTCGCATGCTCAGCTCAGTGCGAGTTGCACCTCGAGGTCTGCGGACCCGACGTCGACCTGGAGATCGGCGCGGCCCAGGCTGGGCGACCAGGCGACCAGGCGCCAGTGGCCGGGCACAGGGTAGAGGGTGAAGGCGCCTTCCCCGTCGGCCCGGACTTCCCCCTGGAAGTCGCCGGCGAGGTTGGTGAGCTGCACATACGCCCAGGCCGCCGGCCGGCTCCCGCTGGCGACCGTTCCTGTCAGTCGCGGCATCGCACTCGCTCCCTTCTGCGGTGAGAGGAAATCAGGTCACCTCGTTGAGCCTGCCGGTGGCGACGTCATAGACGAAGCCGCGCACCTGGCCGGTGTGGGGGATGAAGGGGCTGGCCTTGACGCGTGCGATCGACTGGCGGACGTCCCGCTCCACGTCGGGGAAGGCCTCCAGGGCGAACGGTGGCCGCAGCCCGGTGTCGGCCTCGATCGCCGCCTTCACGTCGTCATCGTGGAAGGTCAGCATGCCGCAGTCGGTGTGGTGGACCAGGACGATCTCACGGGTGCCGAGCAGCCGCTGGGAGATGACCAGCGACCGGATCGCGTCGTCGGTGACGACCCCGCCGGCGTTGCGGATGACGTGGGCGTCGCCCTCGTGGAGCCCGAACATGCCGTAGACATTCAGGCGGGCGTCCATACAGGCCACCACGGCCACCTGCTTGCCGGGCGGCATCGGCAGGTCGCCCTTTGAGAAGGACTCGACGTAGACGTCGTTGTTGCGCAGCAGCTCATCGGTCGCCGACATGGCGCTCTCCTCGTCGGTGGAGGCCCCGCGCCACGCAGCGCGGCCATGCCATGCGGCGCCGCGGCACAGGCGCAAGGCCAGCAAGTGTTCCATCCGAAGCGGAGTGTGGCCCGCGCAGCCCAACCGTTGGAGTGTTGTTCCCCTCTCCAGCGGGCCGCCGGGCCTACCGACAGGCGCAGGTGACCACGCGCCCGTAGTCGAGGGCACGGTCACGGACCAGCAGAACGCGCAACATACCAAGGTCAGCCTCCCCCCAGGCCGAGTCTCCGTCAACCCGTGATCGCGGCGGTCGCGGAGCCGGCCGGGCCTTGGGTGGCCGCGGGGAGGAGCATGCCGAGCAGGACGCGGGCGGCCTGATTTGCGGGGCGGTCCCCGGCGGTGGCGACGGCCACTTCGAAGGCTCGGACGGGCGGGCGCAGCCGCACGTAGCGGACGGCGGGGGGGTGCACGCCCTGCCGCCTGCGGCACCAAGGCGACGCCCAGCCCATGGGCGACCAGCTCCAGCAGGGTGGGGACGTCGTTGACCTCCAGAGCGGTCGTGCGCTCCAGCCGCGTGGCAGCGAACTGCCTGCCGCCTGGTCACGACCCCACTCCCGCTTCTACACATTCGTAGTACCTGCCGGGGATCGTTCATCTTCGGCCCGGGGCTTGTCTATTGGCGGGCGACGCACCTCGCGCAGGTACAGCCACACGCCGGCGCCGATGACCACCGCCAGCGACACCCAGGCGTTGCGGGACAGGCCCAGCAGCCGGAAGGTCGTGTCGGTGCGGATCAGCTCCAGCAGGAACCGCCCGAACGCGTACATCCCCAGGTAGCACAGGACGATGCTGCCGGTGCGCAGCCTGCGGCGCGCGCTCAGCCACAGCAGCACCCCGACGATCACCAGGTCCCACAGGCTCTCGTACAAAAACGTCGGGTGGAAGGTGGCGAACC
>WNFY01002977.1_pt1 | contig 15944 bp, 19 predicted proteins | sample 5400091 | NCBI WGS metagenome assembly WNFY01 (sample SAMN13153364, study PRJNA577476) | soil metagenome | isolation source: 60 cm soil or saprolite under grassland replicate 1 | place: USA:California | collected 2016-06-15
CTATCCCGGCAAGGGCGAGGCCCTGTGGAAGTCGCTGCTCGTCACCGAGGGTGACCTGCTGGTCTTCATCGATGCCGATCTCACCCAATGGGGACCGCATTTCGTCACCGGACTGCTCGGGCCGCTGCTGGCCGACCCCGGCGTGCAGCTCGTCAAGGGGTTCTACGCCAGGATCGCGACGGGGACGGACGGCTCCACCTCCACCGAGGGCGGCCGGGTCACCGAGCTGGTAGCGCGCCCGCTGCTGAGCCTGTGGTGGCCTGAGCTGTCAGGCGTGGTCCAGCCGCTGGCCGGCGAATGGGCGGCACGGCGCACGCTGATGGAGTCGCTCAGCATCCCGGTGGGCTACGGGGTGGAGCTCTCCACCCTGCTCGATACCGCCGCCACGCGCGGGCTGGACGCCATCGCGCAGGTCGACCTGGGGTCGCGCGCCCACAAGCACCAGACCGACCACGATCTCGCCCTGATGGCCGCGGAGCTGCTCGTCGTGGCCGAGCGCAGGCGCCCGGCGCAGGGGGCTGCGGAGGCGGGCGGGCGGCCGGCGCCCGCAGGCCCGCTGCTGGCGCAGTTCGTCCGGGACGGCACCCAGGTCCGCCCGGTGACCCGGCCCGTTCCCGTTCAGGAGCGCCCGCCGGCGGCGGGCCAGCTGGCCGGGCCGCCGGCCAGCCGCCACGGGGCCCGGCGATGACCGCCGGGGGGGTACGGGGGGGCGGGCAGCCCCCCCGTGAGCGGGGGGGTCCGGGGGGTCGTCCCCCCGGGCAAACGCTACGGCTCGGAAGGCGGTCGTTCGGGTCAAATCAGCGGCTGGTCATGGCGATCGTCAACCGCACTCCCGATTCCTTCTACGACCGCGGGGCCACCTGGGACGAGGCCGCCGCGATGGAACGCGTGCACGCGGTGGTGGGCGAGGGAGCCGACATCGTCGACATCGGCGGCGTGCCGGCCGCGCCCGGCGCGGAGGTGACGATCGAGGAGGAGATCCGGCGGACAGTCCCCTTCGTGGCCGCGGTCCGGGCGGCCTACCCCGACCTGGTGATCAGCGTGGACACCTACCGCCACCAGACGGCCCGCGAGCTGTGCGCGGCCGGCGCGGACCTGCTCAACGACACCTGGGGCGGCTGGGACGAGCGGCTGCCCGAGGTGGCCGCGGAATGCGGCGCGGGCCTGGTGTGCAGCCACGCGGGCGGCCTGCCGCCGCGGACCCGCCCGTTCCGGGTGGAATACGACGACCTGATGGCGGACGTGCTGAAGCGCACGCTGACCCTGGCCGACCGCGCGGTCAGCCGGGGCGTGGATCCCTCCCGGGTGCTCATCGACCCGGCCCATGACTTCGGCAAGAACACCTGGCACTCGCTGGAGATCACCAGGCGGCTGGGCGAGATGGTGGCGACCGGCTGGCCCGTCCTGGTCTCGCTGTCGCACAAGGATTTCATCGGCGAGACGCTGAACGCCGGGCGCGAGGAGCGGCTGACGGGAACGCTGGCCACCAGCGCGATCTGCGCCTGGCTCGGCGCCCGCGTGTTCCGCTCCCATCAGGTCACGCAGACCCGCCAGGTGCTGGACATGGTTTCGGCCATCCGCGGCGAACTGGCGCCGGCCCGGACGGTGCGCGGGCTTGCCTAGGCCGGGGACGCGACAGTGATCACCGCCGCGGCGATCTGCCCCCCGGCGCCGCTGCTGGCGCGGGAGCTGACCGGCCTCGATCCGGTCGTTCCCGAGCTCCGGCAGGCCTGCGCCGCGGCCGTCGAGCGGCTGGTCCGGGCCGGACCCGAGGTCGTAGCCGTCGTCGGGCCGGGGCGCCGCACCGCGGCCTGGCCAGCGGACTGCCGCCTCGACCTCAGCCCCTTCGCCCCGGCGCTCGGGGCCCGGGACGGGCGGGAGGGACCGCCGCTGCCGCTGCCGCTCGGGCTCGGCGCCCGCCTGCTCGACGAGGCCGGCTACCGCGGGACACGGCGCCTGGAGTCGGTCAGCCAGGACGAGCCGGCCGCGGCCTGCCTGCGGCTCGGCGCGGGCCTGCGGAGCCTCGGCGGCCGGGTGGGGCTGCTGGTCATGGCCGACGGCAGCGCCTGCCGCGGCCTTCGCGCCCCCGGTTACCTAGACCCGCGAGCGGCCGCCTTCGACGCGGTGCTCGAGCGGGCGGCGCGGACCGGCGACCTGGACTCGCTGCAGACCCTGGACCACGTCCTGGCGCGCGAACTGCTCGCGACGGCGAGGCCGGGATGGCAGGTCCTCGCCGGGGCGATGCCCCGGGCCGCCGCCACGGAAATCCGCTACGCGGATGACCCCTTCGGGGTCTTCTACCTGGTCGCCTGGCTCGCAGGCGAAACGAGCCCGGGTTTACCCGCCGTGCGCGGCCGGGTCGGGCCGTAGGGACCTTGTTCTGTTCTTGTCGTCGACTCTAGACATGCCAGGAACCCTCAGATTCGTCCCCTGTGACCACGACCATAACCTGGGGGGCCGGCTTCCTCCACAAGGCCCGCCACCGCCGGATCTCCGAACTCGGCTGGTGAGAACCCGGGGACAGCCCGGCCGGACGGCGGCTCGGGAGCCCTGGGGGGCCGTTGGGCTCTTCGCGGGAGGACCGAGGGCCCGGGCTACGACTGCCGAACGCCGCTGTCGTGGCCGCGGCCGTCCCCCGATGCTGCCGTACGAGAGGTGCGACGAAATGGGCGTCAGCTACTACGATGCGCTGCTGCCGGTAAGCGAGCCTGGGCCCGGCCTCCGGGACATGGTGGCCGGCATCCGGCTTCCCTACCGGGTGCTCGCGTCGATCTGCGTACCCGCGGGCCGGATAGTTCTCGCCTTCGTTTCTGATAGTGCCCGGCTCAGCCGTATGTTCGCGGCCAACTGGGCTCGGACCGGGACGGATCGGGAGCCGGACGCCACGCTGTATGCGCTGGCCCGGCCGGCCTGCGACTACGGGCTGGATAGAAGGTGGGACGAGGCGCGATGGTGGTCCCGGGATCAGAAGATGATGGTGGTCTTCAGATTTGGCTCATACCGGCTGGCCAAGGTGTGCGTCCGGGGCATTTGCTCGGCCGTGAGCAGCGACGACATAGTGTTCGTGCACGGATGCGTATTGTCTGTCGGATCGAGGACTGACCGGCGGGGTGTGGTTATCACGGGGAGTTCCGGTGCGGGGAAGACCACGCTCGTGGCGGCGCTGTTGCGGCATCCCGGGTATTCAGTAGCGGTGCTGAACGACGACTGGGGTGCCATCTCACTGAGCCGCGGGGATTCGGTCAGCACCGGAGAAAGCATGCTCCACATGAAGACCGGCAGCGTGCTGGCCCTCCGCCCAGGCTTCTTCGGGAGCGCGCCGGCGGGCTCGTACCTGCGCGATCTGTCGGAGGGGAATCGGGTCGCCCGGATGCTGGTGTCGCCGGAAAGCGTGTACGGGACGGCGTGGAGCACCTCGGCGACGGTGGTCGAGCATGTGGCCGTGGTGGTGCGGGAGCCTGCCGGCTGGCTGCCGCCCGGCCGGGAAGGCGAGGCGGTGAGGGCGCTCGAGAGCGAGGGTGAGGCGGGTCTCATTCACCATCATGAGGCGTTCTTTAATGGATCACTGATTCTGGCGACGGAAGATGATAAATTGCGCGAGGAACGGCACTACAGGCAGCTTCTTGGCCGCGCAACGGTGTCTTGGATAAACAACTGCAGTACGCCTCAGGCGCTGGTAGGTAACTTCATCTCCGAAATCATGAAAAAGAGGTAGACGGCCGGGCGGTGCTGTCCCTGGAGGGATCAGCGGAGGGCCGTGATCAGAATCTGGCCCGGACGCCGTCCGCTACCTCCTCCGGGCTCAGGTCAAGCAGCGCCTCTCCGTAGAGGCGCTCGAAATACGTGGCGTCGCTGCGATACCAGGGCTCCGGATTGGACCGGCTGACCACCTTGAGCACGACCTGGTGCCCGTGCTCGCGGGCCCGCGGCCCGCCACCGATCACGGCGAAGTTGAACGAGCTCAGGTTCCAGGCCCGGTAGGCGGCCAGGACCTGGGACAGCCCCTGCCCGAGCGCCTGGCTGTCCTGCTCGGTCAGTTCGGTTACATCAGCGGCCCCGCTGACCACGCCCCAGACCTCGTGGAACCCGGTCGGCGCAAAGGGGGTCAGCCAAGCCACCCGGCCGATGTGCCCGGCCCACCGGGGACCGCCGGCCTCCTGGCCGACCAGGGCGGCCCAGAAGGACCCATGCCTCTCGTGCCATGCCCCGGACTTCTCGGCCATGAGCCGCTGGCCGGTCAGGCCGCAGGCGTCGTGAGAGGACTGGAGGTGCGGATGGATCAGTGAGGCGCCCGACGGCGGAAGGTGGTTGGCGTTGATCGAGCTCCACACGGCCGTGGGGTCCAGGCGCCGCACCATCCGGGCGTGGCGAACCATGACGGCCAGGGCGTCCCCGACGAGGGACGGTGTCAGGTCATCCAGGTCGAGGAAATGACGCTCGGGATCGTAGATGCCGACCGCGCTGTGCGTCGCGTACGCCATGATGTTGGGCACCACCACGGCCTGGCCCTGGCGGATGCGCCCCTCGGCCGTGAGCTCGGCGGGAAACGGAACGGTGGCCGTCTCCAGATGCTCGGCGTCGAACGGACAGAAGGCCGGCTTGGCCGCCAGTTCGGTCAGGTCCGGCCGGGTCGGAGGCTGCAGCTTCACTCCGGTGAGGATCCGGGCACTGGCCCCCGTCAGCGGGTCCCGCCGCCACCGCAGCCGCACCTGGGTCCACGCCCCGCCAGCGGCCAGGTCAGGAACGGCGGCCTCAAGGTCTCGTTCTTCGAACTCAATCGCAGCCACACGGAAAGCCTACGGCGATTCCCCGAGGCCGGCCGAAGATCCGACGGCAGGGAGCGAGGCGACCTGGCCAGGCTCGGCGTGGGGCCGGCCTGTTCCACGTCGGGTGGCCGTCGGGCGGTAGGTGAAACAAGCGGCGGGCCGAAGCTGCGAGCCGGTCTGGGCTGGCGGCTGGGGCGGGGCGGGTACCCGCTCCGTTCGGTCCCATTTTTGATCCTGCGGGTGACCTGGCGACTGGATCGGCCAGTCCGGCAGGCCGTGATGGCCGGCACCAGGTGACCTTCGGCTCTGGGCGTCCCGGTTCGCGGCTCGTTGACTGAAGCCATGACAGCGACGGCCGGCTGGTCCTCGCGGCCGGCGATTGAACGCGCGAGCCCGTCCGATCGGGCGTTCCTGGCGATGGACGCCGTGGAGGTACCCGAGCACTTCGGTGTGATCTTGATGCTCGCCGGGTCCGGCGGATTCGAGCTGGCGCGGGTCCGCCGGCTGATCGCCGAGCGCGTCCCGGCTGTGCCGCGGCTACGCCAGCGGCTGGTGCGGGTGCCCTTCGGCTGCGGCGGCCCGATCTGGGTCGATGACCCAGGGTTCGATATCCGCCGCCACGTCCGCGCGGTGACGTGCCCCGAGCCGGCGGACGAACAGGCGCTGCTGGACACCGACGCGCCAGCTATCGCGCCTGAAGCCCGCTTCCCCCGCCCGGCACCCGGCAGGACCATGCTCGCCCGCGAGGCGTTGGCGAGCAGGCTCGGGGGGCTCCGCCACGCTGGGCAGTAGTGGCGCCTGCTGCGCGCGTCCATGGGCGCCGGAGGAGGCCTACGGCCGCCGCGGGCCGCCCCCTGCTCGCTGAACCAGCGGACCGGACCGCGGCGGCGGCTGGCCGCGTGCGAGGCGTTGCCGCCGCCCGGAAATCGGGCGGCCGCTTCTCCTTCAGGGCGGCCAGGCCCTCGCGGGCCTCGGGCAGGCCGAAGCCGAAGAACTCATAGCCCAGTGACGCGTCGAACAGCGGACCTGCCTGGCGGTACCAGTTGTTCAGCGAGTACTTGGTCCAGCGCACCGCGGTGGCCGGCAGGCCGGCCAGGTCGCGGGCGATCGCCACGGCCCGTTCGGTTACCTGGTCGTCGTCCACGCACAGCGACACCAGGCCGATCCGCTCGGCTTCCTCCCCGGTCAGCGGCGCGCAGGAGAGCAGGTAGTACTTGGCCTTGGCCATGCCGCACAGCAGCGGCCAGCAGATCGCCGCGTGATCGCCGGCCGCCACGCCCAGCCGGGTGTGGCCGTCGACGATCTTGGCCGACCGCCCGGCCACCGAGACATCCGCCAGCAGCGCGACCACCAGGCCGGCCCCGACGGCCGGGCCGCTGATGGCCGAGACCACCGGCTTCGAGCAGTTGATCACCCCGTAGACGAGGTCGCGCGCTTCGTGCAGGACCCGGGCCCGGACGGCGACGTCGCGGGTCATGTCCTCGATCATGTCGAAGGAACCCCCGGCCGAGAACACCGTGCCCGCGCCCCGGACGACGACCGACCGGACGTCGTCGTCGCGGTCCACCGCGGCCCAGACGCCGGCCAGGTCCCGGTGCATCTGCGGGCCGACCGCGTTCAGCCGCGGCGCGTCCAGCACGATCTGGAGCACCCCCGAGCCCAGCGCCTCGCAGCTCAGGCTGGGGAAATCCGCATAATGGTCGGTCATCGGGCCACGCACCTTCCCAGGCGGCCGCGCGATGGTCCGCACCCGCCATTTGGTAGTATAATTAGTTGTATAATTTAAGTAATAAATGACGGAGCGGCGGCCATCGTCATGGCGGCAGGCGAGCCCGGCCTGTCCAGTGCGGCGGCTGGGTGCCGTACGGCGAAACGACATGTTCCGGAGGGCCACAGTGCCGATCTCATCATGGTGGCGGCGCGCGGGCCGGCCGGCGTCGCCTGTTCGCGGTGGACGGCACCGAGGATGGGCTGCCACGGCAAGCAGCCGCGCCCGGCCTGACGATGGCTCGCCGAGCAGGAACGGGGATCACGGCACGGCGGGGATGACGAGTCGATACGACCCTGATTTACGGAAATAAGCCGCAAACTCATCCGAATGTGCTTAAGTACTGCTAACCGGTTCGATCGGATAAGGTACAGGACCGTGCATTCCGCATTCTGGCTCACCGCCGGAATGCGGGGGTGCAAGGGGGGGTTAGTGCGAGTGGTGATGAGCATGCAGTGCACCCGTTTGCGTGCGCTGCGCATCCAGCCTGGCCGTCGCCGGGCTAGGCCCCTCCGGCTTGATGGTCGAGGTTGCTGCCTGCGTGACCGCCGAGACCACGTTCCTTCTGAGCCGATCAATTGAGCCTGGATCAATTGAGCCCTGAGAGGTGCCATGGGTGCCGACCCGCCGTCCCCCCGCACGAGGTCCGCGCGGCTGACGCTGATCAGCCTGCTGCTGATCCCGTTGCTGTCGCTGGCGGCGCTGTGGGGGTTCACCGCTAGCATCACGCTCGGCAACGTCATACGTTTCCAGCACTACAACAAGGTCATCACCACGATCAGCCCGGGCGTCACCGCGCTGGAACAGACGCTCCCCGTCGAGCGCGCGGTCACTCTCGTCTGGCTGGGTAGCGGGCGGCAGCCGGGGATAATCCAGGCGGAACTCACGGCCACGCGCCGCAGCACCGACAAGTACGTCCCGGCAGTCCGCAGCGCCGTCATGGCGGTGCGCGGGCTGCTGAACGCGAAAGCCACCGCGCAGATGAACGCCTTCCTGGCCGACATGGCCGGCCTGGACCGGATCCGCGCGGCGGTTGACGCCGGGAGGTACGACGCGGTGACGGCGTTCAACGCCTACAGCACCATCGGCCAGGCCGAATACCAGTTTTTCCAGAACGTGTCGCCGCCCTCCGACCCCGAGCTCGGCCTGATGACGCAGGCGGCCATCGCGGAGGCCCAGGCACAGGACTTCACCGGCGGCGCGATTTCCCTGATCCTGGGGGCAACCGCGGGGGGCGGCCTGATGCCACAGCCCGAGCGGGTGCTGTTCGCGCAGATGGTGGGACAGCAGAACCTGGAGATCGCCGACGCGTTCTCGCTGGCCACCCCGGGCCTGACCGCGATCTTCAAGCGGGTCTACGACTTGCCCGCCTTCCGCACGCTCCAGGCCATCGAGACCCAGGTCGAGGCCAGCCCGGCGGACCAGCCGATACCGGTGAAGGCGGCGGCCTTCCAGGCCACCGCCCAGACGATCCAAGCGGCCGTGCTGGCGAACGGGGCACAGATCGGCGTCGTGCTGGGCACAGAGTCGGCCCGCCTGCGCAACAGCACGGTGACCGAGCTCATCCTGGCGGCCGGCCTCGGCCTGGTCGCGGTGGCCGCCTCCATCTTCGTCATGGCGCGGTTCGGCCGCAGGCTGCGGGGCGAGCTCAGCAACTTGTACGACAGCGTCAGGCAGATGGCCCAGGAGCGGCTGCCGCGGCTGGTCGAGCAGCTTCGCCGGGGCGAGGACGTGGACGTCCAGGCGGAGCCCGCGCCGCTGAGGGCGGGCCGGATCACCGAGATCGCGAACGTCGCCCAGGCCTTCTCCACCGTGCAGCGCACCGCCGTCGAGGCTGCCGTCGGCCAGGCCAGCCTGCGCAAGAGCGTCAACAAGGTCTTCGTCAACCTGTCGCTGCGGACCCAGTCGCTGCTGCACCGGCAGCTCGGCATGCTCGACACCATGGAGCGGGCCACCAGCGATTCGGCCGTCCTGGCCGACCTGTTCCGCCTGGACCACCTCACCACCCGGATGCGGCGGCACGCCGAGGGCCTGCTCATCCTGGCCGGGACCACGCCCGGTCGCGGCTGGCGTGACCCGGTACCAGTGGCCGACGTGCTGCAGGCGGCGATCGCGGAGATCGAGGACTACGTCCGGGTCGACGTGATCACCGAGTCCGCCGACGCCGTGGCCGGGATCGCGGTGAACGACGTCATTCACCTGATCGCCGAGCTGGTCGAGAACGCGACCGCGTTCTCCCCGCCGACCACCCGGGTCGGGATCAGCGGCGGTGTCGTCGCCCACGGCTTCGCGGTGGAGATCGAGGATCGCGGGCTTGGCATGGCGCCGGACGCCATGGCCGCCGCCAACGAGCGCCTGGCCAGCCCGCCCGAGTTTGACCTGGCCAATAGCGAGCGGCTCGGCCTGTTCGTGGCCGGCCAGCTCGCCGCCAGGCACGGGATCAAGGTGACGCTGCGACCTTCGCCCTTCGGCGGAACCACGGCCATCGTGCTCCTTCCCCGGCCGATCATCGTGCCCGAGGAGCAGGCCGACGCCTGGTTCGGGCCGGGCATGGCCGGTGAGCTGCCCGCGGCGGCGGCGGACGACTGGGCGCACGATGCCGGGCCGACCGAGGGGCGGGAACACGGCCCGGCGACCGGGATGGCCGACTGGTACCGGCTGGCCGTCCGGAGCTTCTCGCCGGAGGACGGCTGGGCCGATGGGACCAAGCTGGACGCGCCGCTGGCAGGCACCGGGTCCCCGGTTCCGGCCCTGCCACCCGCGCCGGACCAGCCACGCTGGACCCCGAACGGGACGGCGCAAGCGCAGCCCGCATCGCCGATAGCGGCAGTCGCGGCCTGGGCTATCGAATCCACGGGGTCCGCAGGCCCCACCGGGCCGACGAGAGTCACCGGGACGGCAACCGACGAGACCTACCTGGGCCTGCCCCGGCGTGTCCGTCAGGCCCATCTCGCCCCGCAGCTCCGCAGTCAGCTCGGCGCTGGGCCCGCCGCCGGGCCGTACGAGGCCACCGAGCCGGCGGCACGTTCGCCTGAGCAGATCGGCAGCGCGTTGTCCACGCTCCAGGCCGGATGGCTGCGCGGACGCCTCGATGAGCTGGATGACCCCGAGGCCGGGCTGGACATCCTGGACGGCTGGCCTGCAGGCGCATCGGGCGCAGAGGCGGAATCCGACGATAGTGGGGGTGGGGCATGACGCAGGCGAAGAACAGCGGGGAGCAGCTCGGCTGGCTGCTGGACAACCTGGTTTCCGGGGTAGCGAATGTCCGCCAGGCGCTGGTCCTGTCCAGGGACGGCCTGGTCGTGGCGAAGTCGCAGAACATGGGCCGCGAGGAAGGCGACCGTCTATCGGCCCTGGCCGCGGGCGTGCAGAGCCTGGCGCGCGGAGCCGGGCAGCAGGTCGGCGGCGGGGAGGTGCGGCAGACCATCATCGAGATGGACTCCGCGTTCATGTTCGTGATGGCGGCCGGGAAGGGCACCTGCCTGGCCGTGCTCGCCTCGGCCGAGGCCAACCTGGGCGTGATGGCCTACGAGATGGCCATGCTGGTCCGGCGGATGGGCGTGTACCTGGCCGCGGCGCCGCGGCCCGCCGCTCACGAACCGGCCGTGGGCTAAGCGTTCATGAGCGGTCCGCGAGACACGTGGCTCGACCGGGACGCGGGACCGGTCGTACGGCCGTATGCGATGACGAAGGGCCGCACCGAACCCGCGCCCGGGTCCTATATCGGCCTGATCGACGTGGTGGCGGCCGTCGCTGATCCGCGGCTGCCGGCGGACCCGCGTCTCAACCGTGAGCACCGGCGGATCCTGAGCCGCTGCCGCCAGCCCGTCACGGTGGTCGACCTGGCCTCCGAAATCGACCTCCCGGTGGGCGTGGTCCGCGTACTGCTCAGCGACCTGAGCCAGTACGGGGCGCTCCGGGTCCTCGCGACGCCCCCGGGCCCCGTTTCCGATGAGCGTCTACTGAAGGACGTGCTTGATGCCCTACAGACCCTCTGACACGGTCGAGGCGGAAGTGCTGCCCGCCACGGTCAAGATCCTGATCGCGGGGGGATTCGGGGTGGGCAAGACCACCCTGGTCGGCGCGATCAGCGAGATCCGCCCGCTGCGCACCGAGGAGCTGCTCAGCGACCGGAGCATCGGGGTCGACGACACCAGCGGCGTGCACCGCAAGAGCACGACGACGGTGGCCATGGATTTCGGCCGGATAACCTTCCGCGCTGACCTGACGATGTACCTTTTCGGCACGCCGGGGCAGGAGCGCTTCTGGTTCATGTGGGACGACCTGTGCCACGGCGCCATCGGGGCGGTGATCCTGGCCGACACCCGGCGCCTGGCCGACTGCTTCGCCGCGGTGGACTACTTCGAGCACCGCGGCACGCCGTTCATCGTCGCGGTCAACTGCTTCGACGGCGCCGCGGCTTACCGGCCGGAAGACGTCCGGATCGCCCTCGACCTGGACCCGGACGCGCCCGTGGTGCTGTGCGACGCGCGGCAGCGCGACTCCGTCAAGACCGTGCTGATCGCCCTGGTCAGGTACGCGATCGTCAAGAGCAGGGCGAACCTGCAGTACCAGGGCGGGCCGCTGCCCACCGGCTAAGGCCTCCGCATCCGGCCCGGGCCGGCCCGGGCCGGGCCGGCCCGCCGTGGCCTTTGTCTGCAGTTCGGGGGTTATAGCACCCGAAACTGCAGACAAATAGGCGCGTGGCGCCGCCCGCCTAGGCGCGTGGCGCCGCCCGCCTAGGCGCGAGGCGCCGCCCGCCGCGAGACGGGCGCTGAGGGGGCTCTCACGGTTTGTCAGTAGTCGGCGGATTCGGCGCCGCGGAGTTCCGCGGCCCGGCGCCAGGCATCGAGCAGCCGGCGTTCCGCCTTGTGCTCGAGCCGGCTGGCCCGGCGGAGCGTCCGCAGCCTGCGTGAGGCCCGGAGTTGCTCCGCCTGTTCTAGGTGGCTGCGAGTTCGCTCTCTCGCCAGCTGTTCGGTGAAAAGCATGACTGACCACTCCGTTGTGTGCGACCGCGGCCGCGCGGCTCATGTCCGCCGCGCGGCCGCCTCTGGCGGGCGTGGCCCCTGGTTACGCGGCCACTTCGGTCTTGCGAGGACGCCCACGTGGGCGCTTACGCGGTACGATCGCGCCGCGCATCAGCAACTCTCCGCCCCAGACACCCCAGGGCTCCCTGCGCTCGAGCGCACCGGTCAGGCAGGCCAGCCTGGCCTTGCAGTCCCGGCACATCGCCTTGGCGGTCTCCACGTCCTCGGGAGACTCGGCGAAGAACAGCTCCGGGTCCTCCGTGCACGGAAGATCCAGGCCCACCGGGAGCGCGGTCGCCGAACCCACAGCGACGATGCCGACCTGATCGAATACCTGCCTGACGTCTGGCTCCTGCCGCGCCGTCATAGATCCGGGCGCCTCGAACCCCGTTGCGCCCGTCCCGCTGACGGTGGCATCGCGCCACTGCATCGGTGCCATCCCCTCTCGCTTGCCGGTCCTAGTTGTCGTCACGCGATTTCTCGCCCGTCTGGGGACCTAGGCCTGCAAATAACTAGGCCGCGGACCCTGTGTGCGGGTCCGCGGCCTCGAGGGGAGTTCTGGCCGGCCTGGTTAGACCGGTTCTCTAGCTCGAGGTGGACCCGATGCGCCCTCGCCAGTGGCGGAGACGCCGGTCATGTAGTTGTGGATATTCGCCTGGTCAACCAGTGCCGTGACGGCGTCCTGCGGCGCCGGCGCGACCATGACCGCGGCCTTGTCCCGGACACGCGGAAGCGCGGCGGCGACAACCCCGAACGGCCCGGCAGCGGGCACACTTATCCCGAGGCAGCTGACCGACGGCAGGCTGGAAGCACCCAGGCGCAAAGCCCCGTTCAGCTCGGGCAGAACGGCTGATTTGATGTTCGTCACGTCGGGCACCTCCCTCCAGGAGTATCGACAGCTAGCCCACGGACATGTAGGAAGCTTACATCTGGGTCCTCTACAGCGGTCAACCGAATTATCTGGCTCATACTGCGACCTGGTGTAAACACCTACAGCCCTCTACCGCGTGAGCTGCGGGTCCACCGCCTGTTGCTCCCAGGAATTGCTCCCGGCGGGCGGTGAGCACTCATGACCCGCAGGCGCAGGAGGCGCGGCTACTACCGGCCGATGTCCGGGCGCAGGCTGCGCGGCTACCTGTGGCGCAGGCTGGTGCCCTTGCCGATCCGCTGGCTGCTCGGCTGGCAGTAGGAGGCCAGGCCGCGCAAGATGACGCCCCGCTACCACCTGGGCTGGCGGGGCGTCGTGCTCGATGTCTGACAGGATCAGGGCGAGCTGCGGTTATTCCTGCTGCTCGGCCGGGCCGGATGCCCACACGTCGGGCAACTCCGTCCCGGCGACACGGAATCGGAGGAACACCTGCTCGCCCAGCTCGGTGGGAGACCACGTGGGCTTCGGTACTAGGCGTCCCGGGTTGACCAACTGCGGAACCCCTCTGGGGCGGAATGCACCGTCACGCGTTTGTTGCCTGTACTGCTCACCGAGTTTCTTCTCGAACTCCTTGGAATACCGCTCGATCGCGTCGCCAGTGTTGTCGTTCTGGACGACCAGGCCGTGCCGCTGGAGCGTTCCCAGCAGACTTGGCGCGATGGGGGCCAGGTTGGGACGGGCATAAGCGATTTGTTCGTTGCTCCACTCCCGCTCGTGGACCTGCCAACTGCCGTCGTAACTCCGGTCATATGAATACTCGGGGATGTCGAGCGGCCCCTCGACTGGAGGACCCCCCGCGTAACGGCGTGGCTCCCAGCGGACCAGAAACTCCAGCATGGCCAGCTGCGGGCCCTCGATGTCGGTGATGGCCGCGATGATCATCTGCTCGGTGTCGACCTTCGCGTTATCCTCAGCCAGCAGGCCGGACTCCAGGGACCGGCCCAGCGTCCGCAGCTTGTCCTCCCAGGCTGTTCGCGTCGCCGCGCTCAGGGCGAAGCCGGTCAACAACTGGGTGCGCTCCGAGGCGTTGATCCGCTCACCAAGCTCGTCTTCGGGGATACCGGCGTCGATGGCGGACGCGAGCACTTCGACTTGGCGCTGCCGAGCGCTCACCGATAGTTCTTCCCATACCCCGGCTACCAGCGGTTCGAGCAGTGGGCCAAGCCCTGCACCGGCAGCGGCCCCGAGCGGTCCTGCGACAACTCCCCCAAGGAGAGCGCCGCCCGCAGCAGCGACAGCGCGCTGGTGCCGGTCCCGGCGTTCGTCAGCATTGTCTTCAGCCACGCGGCCAGGCTACATACGGTTACGTTGTGCTTGCACATCACCTGCTGGCTGGCGGCGAAAACGAGCTGACAGTTACCGCGACTGAGCTGGCGCGGCGCACCGGGGAACTGCTGCGCCTCGCCGAGCACGGGACCACCATCACCGTTGTCGATGCCAGGCACCCGGACTGGGTGCGGGCGATCATCATCCCGCCACCCGTGCCCCCTGGGCAGCAGGGAAGGACGAGATCCGGCTCGGCCGGGTCCGCCGGTTAGACCCGGCACTAATGAGCCCGACCAAAGGAACAAGATCAAGGTGAGTACCAGCCAGATCCCCGGCCCGTCGCCGCCGCAGTACCCTCCGCAGCAGCAGCCAGGCTGGGGACCCTACGGGCCGCAGCCGCCGCCCAAGCGTCACCGCCTCAGCAAGTTGCTACTCGCGGGCCTGGCCGTGGCGGTAGCCACGGGAGGGGTGGCGGCGGGCCTGGCGCTGACCGCCGGGCCGTCCTACCCGCATAGCTGGTGCGGTGAGACCATGGCCGCGATGTACGGCAACGAGCAGACCCTCGGCGGGTTCCTGAACAGGCTCCAGTTCGCGGCCAACGACGGAGCGCCGACCTCGGACCTGATCTCCGACGAGAAGGCCCAGGCGCAGCTCTACGCGGACGAGCAGACCGCCCCGGTCACGCAGGCGATCACGCTGACCGTCGCGGAACTGACGGGCCTGAAGGCCATTGGCAACGACGCCCGCGCCATCAACCGGGCCTGCGGGCTGCCGTCCGGCTACAAGCTGGACAGGCTGATGGTCCCGGCCTCGGGGAGCTGATCATCATGATGAGATACGCCAGGCCCATGGCCGCCGCGGCCCTTATCGCACTGCTGGCTGGGTGCGGGTCCGCCGCAGCCCACGGGGTGGCGGCCCCTGCGACACCGGCCGGGGGCCAGGTCACCGCACCGGCCAGGCCCGCCAGCACCGCGCCGGACCCGGCGGCCATCGTCCGCCAGGCCGGTGCTGTCCTCGACCAGGGCGACAGCTATGACATCAGCGGCGACCGGATGGCCTCGGGCCTGATCCACAGCGGCACCAGCACCGGCTACTGCGGCGAGCAGATCACCGTCTACACGAACGACACCAACGCGGCCCTGGAGCAGCTGCCGCTGATGACGCAGCCTGGCGGCCAGGCCGTCATCGGCGGGGACCGCTTCGTGATCAGCGTGACCGGCGTCGATGAGATCGGCGGCCCGTCACCCGGAACCGTCTTCTACGTCAGCCCGGCCACGATCGCGCACCGCGTGCACGGCACGGTCATCATCCCGGCCTCGGGGAGCTGACCGTGGGCATCTACCTCAGGCCGTCTAGGTTCCTAAAGGTCCGGGTCACCCGGCGCGGCCTGCGCTGGACGATCGGGCCGCGCGGCTGCACGTCGGCGCGGGAGGCACGGGCGTGAGCACAGGAGCTGGCCCGGTGAGCTGGTACCGGCCGCTGCGGCGGCGGCGCAGCAGAAGGAGGTGAAGAGCGGATGAGCAGCACGATGAAGGTCTATGTCGTCATCCCGGACAACGACCGGGGCAAGCGCGTATCCCGGATCACGGTGCGGACTACCCCGGTCCCCGACTTCGCCCTGGCCGGGCCGCAGCGGGACTGCGCGGTGATCCACGCAGACCTTAGCCTCAAGGCGGCGCGGTCGATCGCCCGCTGGTACGAGGAGAACAAGCACGACGAGGAGTAGAGAGCACCGCAGCGTCCCGATCAGCCCTCACCGGCTGGCGGGGCGCTCGGCTGTTCAGCAACGAACGTCCCCATCGGGCTGGTCACCACCAGGGCCTCGGCCTTCAGCGCGTCCAGCGCCTTCCTCACGGTCGTCAGCGCCACCCCGTAGTCCTGGGCCAGGTGAGTGATCGACGGCAGGCGGGCACCGGGCGGCAGGGTGCCGTCCTCGATTTGTGCCCGCAGGCGCGCGTATATCTGCCGCCAGGGGGCGACCGGACCTGGGGTGATGCCCATGCTCAGACGTTAGCCTGCGGCATCCTGGTGGCTCTGAGGGCCGCACGGGGTAGCATGCGACCGCATGCGGCCGTAGGGTGGTGACGACACCAGCGCGCCCGGCCGGTGCCTGAACACCGAGCCGGGCGCTGACCGAGAGGATTGGTCTCGGCTATGGAGAAGCCAACCACAGACGACCAGCACAGCGC
>WNFY01016228.1_pt1 | contig 15942 bp, 14 predicted proteins | sample 5400091 | NCBI WGS metagenome assembly WNFY01 (sample SAMN13153364, study PRJNA577476) | soil metagenome | isolation source: 60 cm soil or saprolite under grassland replicate 1 | place: USA:California | collected 2016-06-15
ACGGCTCGTGGTGCGGTCCGTCACGGCGCCGCCAGGGCGACCTCACCAACGCCGACTGGACCACCGTGGGTGGCGGCGACGGCTTCTACACGGCGCAGGACCCGACCGACCCGAACACGATCTACGTCGAGTCGCAGGGCGGCAACATGTCGCGCCTGAATTTCGCGACCGGCGAGCGCGTGGCACTCCAGAAGCCCAACTACCGGCCGCGCTACACGATGTTCGAGGACTCGATCGTCATCGAGCGCCCCGACACGACGTGGCCGGAGACCGCGGCGCAGCACCGCCGCATCGCGGAGCTGCGGCTGCGCCAGCGCGCCGACTCTTCGGAGATCGATCTGCGCTGGAACTGGAACACGCCGTTCCTCATCTCGGCTCACAACCCGGAGATCTTCTACGCCGGCGCGAACAAGGTGATGAAGTCGACGCGCCGCGGCGAAGACCTCTATCCGATTTCGCCCGATCTCACGACCAGAGACTCGATGAAGATCCGAGTGAGCACGCGCACCACCGGCGGCATCACGCCCGACGTCACCGGCGCCGAGACGTTCTGCACGATCGTGTCGCTGTCGGAATCGCCGCTCCGGCCGGGCGTGTTGTACGCGGGCACGGACGACGGCAATGTCTGGCTCACGAAGAACGACGGCGGCACCTGGGAGAACGTCACCGGGCGGTTCCCGGGCGTCCCCGCGGGGACGTACGTGAGCCGTATCGAGCCCTCACGGTTCGACACGGCGACGTTCTACATCACCTTCGACAATCATCGCAACGGCGACTACGCGCCGTACGTGTACGTCACGACCGACTTCGGGAAGTCGTTCCGCTCACTCGCGAACAATCTTCCCAAAGGCAATGACGGGCCGGGCTACGTGCACGTGATCCGCGAGGACATCGCGAACCGCGACTTGCTGTTCGTCGGGACGGATGTCGGCGCCTACGTCTCGCTCGATCGCGGGGCCTCGTGGCAGCGCTTCATGAGCGGCTTGCCGACGGTTCCGGTGCACGATCTCAAGATTCATCCGCGCGAGCGCGACCTCATCGCCGCAACGCACGGCCGCGCGCTGTGGATCGTGAACATCGCGCCACTGGAGCAGCTCAACGACAGCGTCCCCGTTGGGCGGCGGCAGCCCGGGGCAGAAGGCCTTCCGCGCGCCGAGCCCGCAGTACGGCGCCGAGATCGTGTACCGGCTCGCCACCGGGAGCAGTGACCGGCGGGCGCGGACAACGATCGTGATTCGTGACGTGCGGGGCGACACGGTGCGCACGGTCCAGGGGCCCGCGGGTGCCGGCCTGCATCGCGTGTTCTGGAATTTCCAGGGCAAGAATCCGCCGCCTGTCGCACTCTCGCCCTCACAGAAGCGCGACAGCACGTGGCTCGTGTCGCGCATCAACGTCGTATTCGACTCGCTGACGAAGGCCGGCGGCAACGCGCAGCAGCTCGATCCGATCAAGGCCGCGCTGCTCGCCGGCGACGTCCAAGGCATCGCGCAGCGCTTTGGGTTTGGAGGCGGTGGCGGTGGTGGAGGCGGTGGCGGTGGCGGGGGCGGGGGTGGATCGCCGTTCAGCGGCGGGCGGTTCAACGAACGTCCCGGGGAAACGACGCCTCGTGCTGCATCCGCGACACCGTCGTTGCCGGCCGCGGGTGGCGAGAGCGGCGGCGAATCGACCGATGCCGCTCCTGACGCCAGCTTCCTGGCGACACTCGGCAACCTGCTGCGTAAACCGGGGCAAGGGGGGGGCGGCGGTGGTGGCGGCGGCTTTGGAGCGCTAGGATTCGTCGCGCAGACGTTCGGCCGGCCGACGGGAGGCGGTGGAGGCTTTGGAGGGTTCGGAGGCACCGCTAATACCGTCTCGACGGGTGACTATCTCGTGACGATCACGATCGACGGGAAAACGTTGAGCCGAGTTCTTCGTGTGGAACGGGGACGATAGCTGATGACCGATGACCGATAACTGATGGCATTTTTAGACACCAAGCATCAACGCGCCGCGTTCGTCGTGCTTGCGCTCGGCGCGGGAATCCTTTGGTCCCTGGGGCCCTACGCCACAGGGATCATTGGTATTCCGGTCCTCGCCGTCCTGTTCGCACCGGTGCACAACTGGCTGGCGCGGCGTGGGGTGCCGTCGTCGTTGGCGGCGCTCCTTGTCACACTGCTGGGCGCGGTGCTGATCATCGTGCCGGGATTGCTGATTGCGGGGTTGCTCATCAATCAAGCGCAGGAAATCACGCAGACGGTACTCCAGAGTCCCATCATCGAGCGCTTCCGCAGTTTGCAGTTCCGTGGTATCCCCGTCGGGCCCCGGCTTGCCGAGGCGGGCGGCCGGATTGTGGCGGCGATCGGCGCGAGTGCATTCGGGCTGGTCGGCACCGCGACGCGGATGACGCTGAACCTCACGATTTCGTTCTTTGGTTTGTATTACACGCTGAAGCATCCCGGCGACGTGTGGCTCGACTCTCGTCCCTACATCCCGTTCTCCGACACCAACACGGAGAAGCTGGGGAAGCGGTTCAAGGACGTGACGGTGTCGACGGTGATCGGCACCGGCGTCGTTGCCGCGCTGCAGGGCGCACTCCTGGGGATCGCGTTCTGGATCGCCGGGCTGCCCAACGGCCTGTTTTGGAGCGTCGTCACCATGGCGCTCGCGATTCTGCCGGTGGTGGGCAGCGGCATGGTATGGGGGCCGGCGGCGGTCGTGCTGATCATGCAGGGACGGCCGGCGGCCGGTGTGCTGTTGATCATCTGGGGCGTGGTGGTGGTCGGCAGCGTGGACAACTTCATCCGGCCGCTCATCTATCGCCGTTTCTCCGCCATTCATCCGCTCATCACGCTGATCGGCGCGATCGGTGGCGTGAGCTACTTCGGGCTGCTCGGCCTGCTGATCGGGCCGCTCGCGCTCAGCTATTTCTTCGAGCTGATTCGGATGTACCGCGAGGAGTATCTCGAGCCGGAGGTCGCCGGCTCAAGAGTAAGGAGATGAGGTCATGGACAAACAGCCCACGCTCCTCGCCCTCTGGGGTGCGGCGGTCGTCCTGGGATTGGTCGGCTACGCGGCCGCGCGGTGGCGGCGGTGGCTGGTCATCCCCGTGCTCGCGCTCATCGCCTTCCTCGCCTGGTCACGGCTCGGTGACCTCGCCGATCCCGTCGCAGGGCCGGCCATCCTCCAGGCGGCGGGGCGCGGCTACCTGATCCAGGCGTGTGCCGCACTTGCCCTGGCGGTGATTCTTGCTGTGATCGGCTTGGCGCCGAGGCGCGGGGCGCCGAGCTGAGACTCAGCGGATCGCCTCACGCGCCCGCGCGATCTCGACGCGGTCGCCATCGCCCGCCTTCATCTGGGCCAGATAATCGCCGTACCGTTGCCGCGCGGCCGCCCGCTCGCCACTGAGCTCGGCGGCGCGCGCCGATCCGTAGAGACTGCGGGCGCGCTTCGGCTCTCGCCGCAGGGTCTGCTCATACGCGCTGCGCGCGGCAGCGAAACGACCTGCCGCGAGTAACATGTCGGCTTCCAGCTCACGCGCCGGCAGCAGCTCGGCCGGCGTCACCGGCTGCTTCTCCGTCACGTCCTCGAGATCTGCCGCCGCTTTCGCGTCGCGCAGCGCCGCAACCGTATCACCGGCCGCGAGCTCCGACCACGCCGTCACAGCCTGCCGTTTGATCGCGACGACGCGCGCCCACTCGCTGTCGCCGCGCCGCGTCATGTCGGCTTCGGTGGCCGCGAGCGCCGCGATTTCGAGCCTGGCTTGGGCCGTATCGCCCTGGCGAGCCGCCCCGATGCCCCGCGCGAAATGGTCCAGCGCCGCACCGATCGTCAGCTCGGCGGCGCGCAGCGGGAGGCGCGCCGCCTCGCCCCATTCGCCCCGCTCGAGCGGCAGGCGCGCCTCCAGGGCAACGCGATTGTAGTTCGCGATCAGCGCGTCAGTAGCGGTGGCGACGGTGGTCAGCTGCTGCGCGGTATCGATCGTGCTGCGCGCCTCGCGGTCGCGGCCCTCCTGGAGATAGGCATAGACCAGGTAGTCGAGTGCGTGCAGCCGCTCGGGCGCGACGGGCTGATTATGGGCGCGGGCGTCCGCGAGGCCGGCTTCGAAGGCACGGTTGTTGGCGGCGATCGTCTCGTCCCACAGGCCGAGGCGCACGAAAATGTGCGAGGGCATGTGCTGCGCGTGCGGCGCCGACGGCGCGATCTCCACGTAGCGGCGCGCCGCATCGAGGCCGAGCGTCGCGAGACGGGGCGAGTCGTCGGCGTGAATGATGTAATGCGCCAGGCCGGGGTGCTGCGGGAATCGCCGGTACAGCGGATTCAGGATCGCGGCGGCCTGCTGCTGGCGGGCGAACGTCGTGTCGGTCTTGGGCGCCGTCTCGACCAGCGACAGCGCGTAGTAGATCGCGACTTCCGTGTCGTTCGGAAAATCACGATAGACGCGCGCCAGCGTGTCGGAGTAGGCCTGCAGGCGCCGCGCGTTGGGAATCGAATCGTATCCGCGATACAGCGCCGCGCTCGCGGCGAGGAATCCGCGCTCGCGTGCCGTCGCGGCACCGAGCGCAGCGGCGTGCTCGGCGGCGGCCGCGCCGCGGCGCAACGGATCCCCCTTCCCCGCGTTGCCGCCCGGACCTCCCGCGAACGGATTGCCCCACGCATTCAGCGCCATGCCCCAGTACGCCATCGCGCACGTCGAGTCGGCGTTCGCGACGGCCTGGAACGCCCCCTGCCCCTGCTCCCACCAGAACGAGTGCAGCAACGCCATCGCGCGCGTGAAGCGCTGCTGCGCTTCCGGATTGCAGGAGATCGGAAAGACGACACGGCCCAAGTGTTCGTGTTGCGCTGCAAGAGGAGAAGACAGCAACGTCGCCAGACACACAACGAGTGAGGATTGCGCGGATTGGACACGATGGAGCTGTAAACTACGAAGGCCGCGGCGCTAACAAAAAGTATCGGTGTGACCGGATAGCCCGGTACGCGAAAAGGAACATGGAGCACGGAGCTCGGAGCAGTCTGCTCCCTGCTCCGTGCTCTCTGCTCCATACGTCGATACACGAACAGGGCTGCTGCCGTCAGTCCAAAGAAGATCCAGTCGCCAAACGTCACGTAATCCACCAGCTGCCCGAACGTTCCCGTCAACGCCAGCAGGATCGCAAACCCTGCGAGCGCAACGATCGCCGCCGTAGGTGTGCGATAGACGGGATGCAGCACCGCGAGCCGCTGGAAGAACACGCCCCGCGGCGTCACGAGAATCACGAGGTTCAGGAAGCCGAACGTCGAGATCGCGATTCCCGCCGCAATGATCTTGCCGCCTGCCGGGCCGAGCAACGCCTGCATCGTGTCGGCGGCGGGTGCCGTGCTGGCCGCGAGTCCTGCGACGCCCAGCACGCGCAGGTAGGCGACGTTCGCGAGAAGGTAGACCGCGACGACGATCCCAACGCCGAGCACCAAGGCGCGCGGCAGATTCTTCTCGGGCTCGACAATCTCTTCTGCGATGAAATTGGTTTGTTGCCAGCCGCCGTACGTAAAGAGGATGGGTACGAGAGCCGACCCCAGGGCGGCGAGATGCGGCGGCGGCGAGGGGGCGGCGAGGTGAAGCGGCGGCGAAGGGGCGGCGAGAAGCAGCCCCACGCCAATAAGGACCGCCAGCGCCGTCAACTTCAGTACGGTGAAGATGTTTTGCGTGATCGCGGCGGGACTGACGCCGGCGTAGTTGATGCCGGCGAGCAACACGATTGCGGCGACAGCGAGCGGCACCGAGAACCGGTGCGGCAGGTCAAACAGCGCCAGGGAATAATCGGCGAACGTCACCGCCACCGCGGCGATCGCGCCCGTCGCGATGACGAGCACCAGCGTCCAGCCGTACAAAAATGCCGGCAACGGACCGAAGGTCTCGCGCAAATAGACGTAGCCGCCGCCGACACGGGGACGCCGCTGCCCCAGCTCGCCCCAGCAGAACGCGCCGATCAAGGCGACCATCCCACCGATGACCCACGCTAGCAGCACCAACCCCGGCGAGCGCAGCCGCTCGGCGACGGTGGCGGGGGTGCGAAAGATCCCGCCGCCGATGATCCCGCCGACGACTGCCATCGTGCCAGAGAACAGCCCGAGACGCCGCAGATACGTTGTCATGCGACTCAATCTGTGACGTTTTGTGATACTTCCGGAAGCAGCAATTCCGCTTCACGTTTTGACATTCCTCAATTCGAGGGCCGCCCATGCCTCCCTATTCCCTCGTTGTGAACGGCAAGCGCCGCACCGTCGACGTCGCCGCCAACACGCCGCTCCTGTGGGTGCTCCGCGACAACCTCGGCCTCACCGGCACCAAGTTCGGCTGCGGCATCGCGCAATGTGGCGCATGCACGGTGCACATCAACGGCCAGGCCGTCCGGTCCTGCGTCATGCCGGTCTCCGCAGTCGGCACCAACCCGATTACGACCATCGAAGGCCTCAGCGCATCCACCACGCACCGCGTGCAAAAGGCGTGGATCGCCGAGGACGTACCGCAGTGCGGCTATTGCCAATCGGGACAGGTCATGGCCGCGGCGGCGCTGCTACAGCGGACGCCACAGCCCAGCGATGCCGATATCGACGCGGCGATGACCAACATCTGCCGCTGCGGGACTTACCAGCGCATTCGCGCCGCGATTCATCGCGCGGCAAAGGAGGCCTGATGGAACGCCGCGTGTTTCTTCAGGTCGCCGGCACGGTCGGTGCCGGACTGGTGATTGGGTTCCGGCTTCCCGACCGGCATGGCGTCGTCCCGTTTGCACCGAATGCGTGGCTGCGCGTCGACACCGATGGTGCGGTGACAGTCACGGTCGACAAGTCGGAGATGGGCGAAGGCAATCACACCGCCCTCGCAATGATCGTTGCGGAAGAGCTGGAGGCGGACTGGTCGAAGGTGAAGATCGGTGCGGTGCCCGAGAATCCCGCGGGCTGGTCGCGCCGCATGTCCACCGGCGGCAGCACGAGCGTGCGCACGTCGTGGGACATCCTCCGGAAAGCCGGCGCGACGGCGCGTGCGATGCTCGTCACTGCAGCCGCTCAGACGTGGAACGTCGAGCCCGCAAGCTGCCGCGCCGACAACGGTACCGTCGTCCACATCAGAAGCCGGAAACGAATGACGTACGGTGAGTTGGCGCAAAAAGCGGCGACGATCCCGGTTCCCGAGAACGCGCCGCTCAAGGATCCGAAAGACTTCCGTCTCCTCGGCACCGCGGTACCGCGGCTCGACACGCCGTCGAAGGTCAACGGCACCGCCCAGTTCGGCATCGACGTGCGGGTGCCGGGGATGCTCATTGCCACGATCGAACGCTCGCCCGTGTTCGGCGGCAAGGTAAAGACCTTCGACGCGGCGGCTGCAAAAGCCGTGGCCGGCGTGCGTCATGTCGTGCCACTCGACAGCACGCCGTGGACCGGCGTGCAAGGCGCGTGGGGCGTTGGCACGGAGAGCGGCGTCGCCGTCGTCGCCGACACCTACTGGCAAGCCGTCCAGGGACGCCAGGCCCTCAAGGTCACATGGGACGAGGGAGCGAACGCCTCGCTCGGCAACATACCTGCCAGGCTGGCGGCGCTCGCCGGCCAGTCCGGAGCCCAGGCGCGCAAGGATGGTGACCCCTTCGCCGCGCTCGTCGGAGCCGCGAAGCGTGTCGAAGCCGTGTACGAAGTACCGTTCCTCCATCACGCCACGATGGAGCCGATGAACTGCACGGCCTTCGCGCGCGCGGACGGCTGCGAAGTGTGGGCGCCGACGCAGAATCAGACGCGCGCGCAGCAAGTCGCCGCCGAGGCGGCCGGTGTGCCGGTCGAGAAGGTCCGGATTCACACCACGCTGCTCGGTGGCGGTTTCGGGCGGCGGCTCGAGTCGGATTTTGTTGCCGAGGCCGTGCGCATCTCGAAGGCGGTGAATGCGCCGGTGAAGGTGATCTGGTCGCGCGAGGACGACATGAAGCACGGGTTTTATCGTCCCGCGACGTACAATCAGCTCGCGGCGGGGCTCGACGCGCAGAACAAGCCGATCGCGTGGACCCATCACATCGTCGCTCCGCCGATCCTACTCAAGTTCGGGCCGCTGGAGAACGGCATCGATAGGACGCTGATCGACGGTGCCTCAGACATTCCGTACGCGTTCCCGAACGTCTCCGTCGACCAGGTCGCGGCCGATCTGCCGGTGCCGCTCGGCTTTTGGCGTTCGGTCGGCGCGTCGCAGAACGCGTTCGTGGTCGAGTGCTTCTTCGACGAAGTCGCCGCGGCGGCGGGCCGCGATCCGTACGAGCTGCGGCGCGAGCTGCTGCAAACGAAGCCCCGCCATCTGCGCACGCTCGAGCTGGCGGCAACGAAAGCCGGCTGGGGCACGCCCCTTCCCGCCGGCCATGGGCGCGGCATCGCGATCGCCGAATGGGAGCCGACGACGTGCGCCGAGGTCGCAGAGGTCTCGGTGGCGCCCGACGGCACGGTGCGCGTGCATCGCGTGGTGTGCGCCGTGGACTGCGGGCCGGTCGTGAACACCGATACCATCGCCGCGCAAATGCAGGGCGGCGTGGTGTTCGGCCTGTCGGCGGCGTTATATGGCGAGATCACGATCGAAAACGGCGGGGTGAAGCAAAGCAACTTCAACGACTATCCGGTCCTGCGGATGCCGGAGATGCCGCTCGTCGAAGTGCACATCGTGCCGAGTAGCGACACGTTGGGAGGGATCGGCGAACCGTCTGTTCCGCCGACCGCGCGCCGCCACCAACCCCGCGTGATCCGACGGCCAGATCGGATACGCCGGTCCCGCCACGCGATCCGCCGGCACGTTGCCGAAGCGATCGACGCTGCCGCCGACCTTCCCGTCATCGCCCGCGAAGCCGCGCGTCCAGATGTAATCGATGCGCTGGTCGAACCGCGCCACTTGATCCGACAGATCGGCCACGTGGCAACAGGTGAGGCCATCGACGCCCGGGCGCATGGCGCGCCAGCTATCGGTGAATCCCGAGCTCGCCAGGACATCATACATCGGCGAGCCGGGCGTGTCGTTCAGGTCACCCATCAACACGACGCGTTCGCTCGCGCCGAGCGTCGCGACCATCTCGCCCACCTGCGCGGCGCGAATCTGCTCGAGCAGTCCTGGTGGCGCGCCGGCCAGATTCGCTTCGGTGTGGGCGCTCGCGAACGTGTACGACTGTCCGTCGACCGTCGTACGCGCCCAGACCCAGCCGCGAATCAGGACGACCCCTGGCGCAACCGGACCCAGGTTCACGGCGAAATCCTGACCGCTGGCCGCATCGATCGTCACCCGATCGGCATCGACCAGCAGCGCATCGTGGTCCACGAGGCGGACCAGCCCGGAGACGAGGTTGACGTTGATGTTGTCCGACGTCCCTGCCAAGGCGTAATGCAAACCACGCGCCGCGAGCTCGGCCTGCAGAATCGCGAGAAAGTCCTGATGCACAACGGCCGGCACGCCGAGCGGCGTCAGATCGATGTCGATCTGCGAGACTTCCTGGAGACCGACCGCATGCGGACGCGCGCGCGCGATCGCGTCGGCGATCGCCGCGGCGCGCGCCGGGAAGTCCGTCTTGCCGACCGTCTCGATCGCGAAGAGCAGCGCCGGGAAATCGTCGCCCGGATCGGGGGTGCCGAGGGCGCGAATCACCAGATCCACGTCCGCGCCGACGTAGAGATTCTGCGTCATCACGGTGATGTCGCGGGCCGCCGCGGGCGGTGACGTGATGTTGAACGACGGGGTGCGCTCGGGACTGGCAGGATCCTGATCGCACGCCACAGCGAACGCGATCAGGGGAATGACAAGCAGGAAGCGACGCATAATGGGACTCCGGGTTGAAAGACTGAACGTCGTGATCGACGTACCAGCATTCCCGGAGGCCCTCAAGACAGCATCAAGTGATCAGTGTTTGGTCGTTCCCGTCCTTGGATCAATCTCCCGGACCCCTTTGAGCACCATTCGCCTGAACTGAATCTGATGGATCTTGGTCCAATACCCTTCCAAGTCGCGCGATCGCAGCGCGATGGCGCCGCGCCGCGTGACGCCTGGCGGCGGAGGGACGAGGGTCGCGAGGCGGTCGTAGACCATCCCCCGCAAGGTCGGATGGACGCGCTGCATCAGGTGCCAGAGCGACAGGGCATCCTGCGCCCGCGCCAGCGTGACCACGTTGCGGGCTGCACGCGCCCTGCCCTTCTCGAAATCAAAGGCGACGAGAGCGCGCACGAGTGGTGCCGGTGCATCGTCGACGTAGGGGATCCCTGGTCGCTGTTTTGGTCGGGTCTGCATGATGGCGCCGACCGGCACGCGCGACGAAGGCACGCCAGCTCCGGCTGGGGCGTCGAATTCCACTTCCCCGCGCGTGACGTGCAGCCGGCCATTGCCGAGCGAGTCGGTCTCCAGCGTATAGGCACAGCCGAGGTCGATCGCGGTACCGGACGGTGTCTCGACGAAGAACAGGCGCGGGACGGCATCGACCGTCGCATCGATTCTGCCGCGGGCCAATGCCAGGCGATGTTCGTCGGCGCGGGCGACGACGAGCTGCAACCGCGTTTTCGGCTGCACCTCGACTTGCCCGATTCGCCCCACGGCGATCAGCGCGCGTGAGGAGTCGTCGGTCTGCACCCAGTCGCCGACCCGCAACCGGCCGGACGCGGCGAGGCGCGTCGTGCCCACCAATGGCCGCCCGGCCAGGGCGGTGACGTCCCATGCGGCGGGTTGGCCTCGGACCAACCAGATGCCGACCAGCACGGCCGCGGCGGCGAGCGGGAGCGAATACCACAGCCGCCGCAGACGGCGCTTTCCCAGCCGAGCCTCGATGCCCGGCCACAAATCGCGTGGCGGCTCGATGCTCTTCGGCAGCCGTTCGACGGCGTCCTGTAGCTCGCGTTCGTTCATCGCTCCAGCTTCTCCCGTAACAGACGGCGGGCTCGAAACAACTGCGCCTTCGACGTCCCTTCGGCGATGCCCGTCAACTGCGCGATCTCGCCATGGCCGTAGCCCTCGATGTCGAAAAGCACGAACACCTCTCGCGCGCCGTCCGGCAGCTGCGCGATCGCCCGTTCGAGATCGATGCTCAGCCCCTCCGTCGGATTACCCCGATTCTGCTCCAGTGACCAGGGATCCTCGACCGGCGCAACCCGCCGCTCGCGCCTGCCCGTCGTGCGGCGTTCGTTCAGCACGACGTTGACGGCCAGCCGGTGCAACCAGGAGCTGAAGGCGCTCTCGCCGCGGAACGAGCGGAGCTTGTCCCACAGGCGGACGAACACGTCCTGGGTGCGCTCCTCAGCGTCGCTGGCGTCGCCCGTCAGCCGCAAGCACAGCGCATAGACACGGCCGGCATGCTGGCGATACACCTCCCGGAAGGCCACCTGGTCGCCAGCCGCGGCGCGGGCGACGAGATCGTCCGGGGGAGGCACGTGATTAGGACGCCGCCGAGCGCTTCAGCGTTTGGAGCGGCTCGCTCACGGCAGCCGGATCCGTGCTAGATCGCGCAACCGCTGCTCGAGTTGCTTCTGCAGCTCGTCCAGGCGGGCCCGTTGCCGCGCGACCTGTGCCTGCGCCTGGGTCTGCACTTCGTTCACCCGGTCTTGCACCGGCCCCACCTTGTCGTTCACGAGCGCGTCGACGCGTGCCCGCATCTGCCGCTCCGCGGCGGCCACTTGTTCGCCGAGCACCACGCGGAGGCGGGCGGCGATCGCCTGATCGAGGTTCGAGCGCACGGCAAGATCGGGATGCTGCAGCGCGCCCGCGAGACGCGCTTCGACGTCGAGATTCGAAATCCCCGAGACGGTGCGCCAGATGAGATCGCCGATCGTCGTGTTCGCCAGTGCCCCCCCCGAGTCGCGCGACCAGCGCGCATTGCTGGAGCGGATGGCGAAGCGCGCGTGGATCGTGTCGCCGTTGAGATTGAAGCCGAGCTGCGTCACGGCAGCGCCGGGGTCGAGCCGCAACGGAACGCTGGGCACTTCGAACGCGGGAAGCGTGATGCCGCCGACGGTCGCGCCGGCCGTATCGACGGGGATGCCGCGCAGGTGATTGAGCAGTCCGCCGGCCACGAGCCGCGGCCCGCTGGCGCCGAACGTCGTCGGCCGGCCGTACACCGCCGGATCGCTGGTGAGGCCGGTCAGCCGGCCGGCGTAGTGCTGCGGCTGTGCGGCGTTCGGATGCAGCAGGAACGAGAGCTCGGCGTTGCGCAGCAGGAAGCGCGGCAGCGCGCGCTCTTGGGGGAAGCGGATGTCTTCGCCGGAGCGGCGCACCCGCTTGGTGCCGGTCGTGGCGCGCGGCAGCAGGCCGGGCGGCATGTAGCGCCGCGCCAGCTGCGTCCAGTACAGCACGCGCTCAAACGGCTGGATGGCGGCGGGTGCGAACAGCGCGGCGCCGACGGCCGGAGCATCGAGGCTCGGCAACTTGAGGAGGCTGCGCGCAAAGGCGTAGTCTCGCCGCCGGGCGCTATCGAGGCCAGCGAGCCCCGATTTCAGATTGGCAGTTCCTTGTGTGACATTTCTTTCTAGAGTCGTCACGCGATCGCGCGCGCGCTTCAGGCGATCGATCGCGCGGCGCGCCTCGTTCAGCGTCGCGAGATCGGTGGCGCGGGCATGCTTCAGCCGCTCGAGCGCGGCGCTCGCCGAATCGAGCGCGGGGCCGAGGCGCAGCGTGTCGAATGCCGCCTGCCAGGCGCGGCGGCTCGAGTCGGCGCGCGTGTCGAGCGCGGCGGCGGCCGGGATGGTCGAGAGGCGCCGCGGATCGAGCGAATCGACGCCGATCTTGCCCGTCGCGAGCTGCAGCGCGGGAATCTGAAATTGGCTCGCCCAGTCGTGCGTCTCGGCGAGCACCCGTCCCGCGATTCCCTCCCCCGACTGCGCCACGACCCGGCCGTCGGTCTGCCGCGGCGTGCCGAAACGCAGCCCGTTCGCGGCGACGCGGTCGATGATGAGCTTCTTTTCCGTCAGGGGGACGACGTCGAGATCGGCGACGATCTCGTCTGCCTGGAGCAGGTTCTTGAACGGCTCGTGCGGGCTGGCGATCGTGAGCCCGCGGATCGTGACGTCGCCATGGCGCAGGTCGAGGTGCAGATCCTGAATCTCGACCTTGGCGCCGAGCATTTGCGTACCGACTTTCTGCACCTCGCGGCGCGCGATGCTGTCGGCGAACAGCCACCACAGCACGCAGGCAATCACGAACAGGATGAGCAACGGCCCGATCGCGCGCCAGCGGAAGATTTTGACGCTCATGGCCGGAACATCTTGTAGACGTTGTAGACCTTGGATGCCATGACCGCGCGGTACCATCTCGACTGCCGCACCCGCTCACCGATGGTCGCGCGATAGCGGATCACCGCCAGCCGCGTCGCCAAGAACAGCGGCACCGCGAACAGCCCGGCGAACACGAGGCTGCCCAGGACGACGGTGTTGTTGAAATTCGTGAGCGGCACGATCGGCGTGTTGTAGCACGACGTCCACAGCCCGCGCAGCGACGGCGCGAGCAGCAGGCTGTGCCCGATCCAGTCGAACAGCGGATCGAGCAGGAAGCCGATCGGGATGAACAGGGCCCAGCCGAGCATGCCGCCGGCGAACGAGACGTTGAGCAGCACCAGCAAGGCGAAGAAGAGTGCGTTGTGCAGGTTCAGGAGCGGCGTGAGACCTAAAAATGAGCCGAGTACGATCCCGGCGGCGAGCTGGCCCGGCGTGCCCTCGGAATGCAGCGCGCCGAACAGCGACTGGATGAGCTTGATGAGGGCAAACATCGGTTAGGGCTGTTCTCCCCGTTTCAGGCGGTCCTCGGCAATCGCCACGATCTCGCGCAACGCGGTGCTCCGCTCCTCGTCGCGTGATCCGCGCAGCCGCGCCTCGAGGATCGGCACGATCGCCTCTTTGGAGCGTCGGTTCACGAAGATCACGAAGCGAAAGCCGAACTTCTGCTCGTATTCGTCATTGAGATTCGCGAGGCGCAGGACTAGTTCCGGCGGGGTCATGCCCTGGTCGTAGCCCTGCTCTTTGAACGATGCGGCCGAGACTTTGTCCGGGCGCTCGCCGATGCGGGGATGGGCGTTGATCACGGCGACCTGCTCGGCTTCCGACAGGCTCCCGAGTATCTCGCGCGCGCGCGCCACCAGCGCCGCACCGTTCGGGAACGGCTCCTCGGCGCGCAGCCGCTCGAGTAACGGGCCCGCATTTTCGAAAAGGTTCAGCTGCCCCTGTAGCTCGCGCACGAAAACGGCGACATCAACAACGGGATGTGATACTTGCGGTTCATATCGGTGATCTCGAAGTCGAGCGTGGCGCGCTGCAGGAACGCGGCCGCCCCTTTCTTCTTATAGTAGGCTCCGACCTCGAACGAGAGGCGATAGCTGCCGGCCGAGAGCTCGCCGTCGCCGAGGTCGGCGACGCGCCCGTCGGCGTCGGTTTCGCGCGTGCCGAGCGACTTCCCTCCCGTTCCATCAAGCCGCCACAGCGTCACCGTCACGCCGGCGGCGGGCTCGCCGCGCGAGGTATCGAGGACGTGCGTCGAAATCGTTGGACGGTTAGTGTTGGGCATGCTCAAGATCCGCGTGGGAACCCTGACGTTCACGGCGCGACTCGAGGAGCAGCACGCGCCGAAAACGGTGGCTGTGATTCGCAAGATGCTGCCGCTCAAGTCCAAGATAGTCCACTGCCGCTGGAGCGGCGAGTCAACGTGGATTCCCATGGGCGACAAGCAGCTCGGGCTCGATTTCGAGAATCACACCAGCCATCCCGCGCCCGGCATGCTGCTGCTGTATCCGGGCGGGATCAGCGAGACCGAGCTGCTCTTTCCTTATGGATCCACGATGTTCGCGAGCAAGGTCGGGCAACTGGCAGGAAACCACTTCGCGACACTCACGCAGGGCCAGGAACAGCTGCCCGAAATCGGCCGGCTGACCCTCTGGGAAGGCGCGCAGGACATCACTATAGAAGAAGTGTGACTGCTCCTGACCTCGTGATCCGGGGCGGCACCGCCATCCTTCCTACGCGGCAGGCCATCGCCGACATCGCCATCACGGACGCCAGCGGGCTCGTCGTCTTGCCCGGCGTCGTCGATGCCCACGTCCATTTCAATGAGCCGGGCCGCGCCGACTGGGAAGGGTGGGACGCGGGAACGCGCGGTGCGGCGGCGGGCGGCGTCACGACCGTCCTCGAAATGCCGCTCAACGCACATCCGCCCACGACCACCGCCGCGGCGTTCGACGAGAAGCTCGCGGTCGCGTCACGGAAAGCGCTCGTGGATTTCGGACTCTGGGGCGGCCTCGTCCCCGACAACCTCGAAAGCCTCCAGACGCTCCACCAACGTGGTGTTGTGGGCTTCAAAGCCTTCATGAGTCACAGCGGCATCGACGATTTTCAGCGCGTGCCGGACGGCGTGCTCGCGATCGGGCTCAAGGTGACCGCCCGTCTCGGCGCCATCGTCGGGGTGCACGCGGAGAGCCAGGAGATGCTCGAGACGGCGGGCGCACCCAATCCGCTCGCGTGGTGCCGCGCGCGGCCGGCCGCCGCGGAAGTCGACGCGATCCGCCGGCTGCTGGTCTGCATGCGCGGCGCGGGCAAGGGCGTGCGCGCCCACGTCGTCCACGTGAGCTGCACCGCGGGATTAGCGGAAGTGGATGCCGCACGCAGCAAGGGCGTGGCGATCACCGCCGAGACGTGCCCGCATTACCTCGCGTTCACCGCAGAGGATTTCGAGCGGATGGGGCCGGCGCTCAAGTGCGCACCGCCGATTCGTGACGCCGCGACGCGCGAAGCCTTATGGAAGGAGCTGCTCGCGGGGCGGGTCGACCTCATCGGCTCCGATCATTCCCCCTGCCCCGCCGCCGACAAGGAGAAAGGCCAGCACGATATCTGGCGGGCGTGGGGCGGCGTGGCGGGCATCCAGGCGACACTGCCCGTGTTGCTCACCGACGGAGTCCACGGTCGAGGCCTCACGCTCGAGCGTCTCGCGTATCTCACGGCGACCGCCCCGGCGCA
>WNFY01002978.1_pt1 | contig 15938 bp, 19 predicted proteins | sample 5400091 | NCBI WGS metagenome assembly WNFY01 (sample SAMN13153364, study PRJNA577476) | soil metagenome | isolation source: 60 cm soil or saprolite under grassland replicate 1 | place: USA:California | collected 2016-06-15
GCCATAAGGGACTCAAATGCAACCGAATGCGAATCTGATCGTTCACGAAGTCCTCTCCTGGGTCATTCCCGGTCTTGTAACCATTGTCCTTGGCTTTCCGATCGTCCGGTTGATCACCAAGTGGCTGGAGCCGCGCCCCATCCCGCCACGCGAGCTGAGCACGATCGATGGTCGGCTGGAAAAGATCGAGGCGGCGGTGGACGCTATCGCGCTCGAAGTGGAGCGGATTTCGGAGTCGCAGCGATTTACAGCAAGGTTGCAATCAGAGCAACAATCTCCGAGGCTTCCTGGCCCCGGGGCGTCCTCGCGGCAATAATCGGTCAGTGCAGCAGAAATAAAAAAAGGAAGCGCCTTTCGACGCTCCCCTTTTCACATTTATCCATCAGGCTGATTACGCGCAGGTAATCACACCGTTGGTCATGTCGCACGTCTTAGCTGACTGCGAGTGCGTGGCAGTCGCGCTCCACGAAGGCGGCGGGCCGGCGACGTTGGTCACGACGATCGTCACGTTCTGCGACGGCGTGAACCCCTGAAGAGGCGCAGCCATCGTCGCGGTTCCACCGAAATAAGCACCGCCGTTGTCGGCAGCGTACTGCTCTTCGTAGGTCGCGAGGTTACGAAGGTCGGACTTCATCTGCGCGACGTAAGCCTTGTCCTTCGTATTTGCAAATTTCGGAATCGCAATCGCCGCAAGAATGCCGATGATCACGACGACGATAAGAAGCTCTATAAGTGTAAAACCCTTTTTGTTGCTCATTTAATGTCTCCGGAATCAGTTGGTGACGGCGAACACGATGCCGTCAACACTCAACAGACGGGGCGTTTCGCGGTATGGCAACCGGTAGTAAGGCAAGCTGATTGCCAAATCTCGACGTACTGCTAAGTTCCAGAGCCCCAGGTTGTTATACTGCTGACCTAATCTACTTTAGCAGGCAAATTGGTTGCAATCTGCAAGGGCAAATGCAATCTGCTGAGGCCGTTTTGCGAGCCGAATCGGCATGTCCGAAGCTCGCGCATGATCATGAGCGCTACCGTGTGACCGGGGCCCGCACATCTGACTTTCTCGGAGTCATAAAGATCCACCGGGTCGGTTTCAAAATCGATGCGACCGAGGTATCGCGAGCAAAATCAGGTCCGGTGTTTGCGGGAAGAGCATCCTTGTTTTGGCGATCTCGACGCTAACGACTGATTGGGCGGCTTAGAGGAGGCAGGTCGCACACAAGAGTCAACGAACTCTGCTATTCCCGCGCCACTCAAGACTCTGGCGTGAGACGTGCCCGTAAGACAAGACGAGGGACATTTCTCCACTTTCGAGGTGACTATGCACAACGCACGCTTTAGGCTGATGGCAGGACTGGCGGGGGCGACATTGTGCCTCTTCGCGGTCACGAGCTACGGTCAAAACACCAATACCGCGCCCACTACCACAGGTACGGACGCGAATGCCAGCCCACAGGCGACGGGAACGACGGGACAGCCGACAACAGGAACAACGGCTCCGACGACCACAGGAACAACCACAACCGGTACTGACGTCACGACCACGACTACCACCACGCGGAGCTTTCCTGGTGGAGTGTGGGGCATAATCGCCGTCGTTGTACTTGTAGTTATTATCCTTGCAGCACTCTTCCGCGGACGTGATCGTACGGTGGTGCGAGAGACCTACGCGTCTTCGTCAGCTTCCTCGCCCGGCTCGCGCACGGGAGGCACCGGAACGACCACGGACGATCGCAACGTGAATTCCCGGGCTGCATCGGGACCTGGAACTACGCCCGGCGGAATGAACGATCCCAACGCCCGCCGCTGATCTTTAGACCGCAGCAATCGTTTCAGGTTTGGAAACGGCCCGACACGCAATTGCGTGTCGGGCCGCCTGCATTTACAGAGTCGCGCCAAGGTAAGCTGAGGTCAGCCGCGCCCAAGCGCTCGCAACGCCTGTTGGCTGAGTGATATCCGCTGCCGATCGCGCCGTGCACCGTTCCAGTGCGCCCCTCGGCATCCGCTGCCTCACCGGCGAAGAACAAAGTACCGCGCACGGGTCGCGAGAGTCGCTTTCCGACATCGCTGCCACCGACGAGGGAGTAGCTGTAAGCACCGCGGGAGTACGGATCGCGACTCCAGTCGTGCCTGAGGGTCTTCATGACGTGACGCGTGACTCGCACGCCTTCCTCGCGGAGACATCGCGCCGCCGCGAGTCCCGCGACACCGGCGCCAACGATTACCACATCGGCTCTCGACTTACGTACTGGCGACATCGGATACTTACGAAAAGCCCCTGCAACACAACGCATTGCAGGGGCGAGGTTTCATGAGTCGGGGCGCCCGGATTTGAACCGGGGACCTCCTGCTCCCAAAGCAGGCGCGATACCGGGCTACGCTACGCCCCGAGTACGCCCAAGTTACTATATCCGGCCTGCGGCACGCAACGCGCTTAGCAGCGCGCGGAACGCGCGACTGCGGTGACTCAGTGCGGCGGTGTTTTCGATGCTCGATTCAGCGAAGGTGCCGCCAAGGTCCGGTGCCTCGAAGTACGGATCGTAACCGAATCCTCCGATACCGCGCGGATTCATGAGTACCCTGCCCTCGATTTCCCCGCGCCGAACCACTTCTCCCGTCGCATCCTTGAAGGCGGCGACTGCCACATAGTGGGCGGCGTCGGTAAAGCGAGCTCCCTGCTCTAATCTTGCGTCACGTATTTGTGCAACGAGCTTCGCGTTGTTCGCTGCATCCAGGGCCTTGCGCTCGAGATCTAGACCTGACCAACGCTTGCTGTGAACTCCTGGCTGCCCGCCGAGTGCGTCGACACACATTCCGGAATCATCGGCAAATGTAGGCATCCCACCGGAGCGGTCGAAGAAGTATCTGACTTTGGCGAGCGCGTTTTCCTCGAACGTCTCGAATTGCTCGAGCGCATCCTCCAGCTCACTCTCGCCAATCGTAGCGGTCGACAGGTCCACGATGTCGAGTCCGTATTGCGAAAAAATTTGCCGCAACTCGAGCAACTTGCCGCCACTCCGAGTTGCCAGCAGAAAACGCCGTGGGCTCACTCCGATAGAGCTTTTGTTTGAGCCGCGTCGAGAGAGTGAATACCAGCGATCGCCAGCTCGAGAAGCTGATCAAGCTGCCCGCGATCAAATGTGCCGTGCTCGCCGGTTCCCTGGACTTCCACAAATTTCCCTTCACTGCTCATGACGACATTCATATCGACTTCTGCTTTTACGTCTTCCTCGTAATCCAGGTCGAGTCGCGCGTCTCCATCGATAACGCCAACGCTCACCGCGGCCACGCGTCGCCTGACCGGCGTTGCCGCGAGCATTCCGTTGGACACCATCCAGTCGAACGCGTCCACGATGGCAACCGCAGCCCCCGTGATCGCGGCCGTGCGAGTGCCTCCGTCGGCGACAAGTACGTCACAATCGAGTTTAATCGTGAACTCGCCAAACCTGAAGTCATCGAGCATGGCGCGCACGCTGCGCCCGATCAGTCGCTGGATTTCCTGGGTTCGGCCTCCCAGCTGTGCACGCTCCCGTGCCGTGCGTGTGCGAGTCGCGCGCGGAAGCATCGCATATTCAGCGGTGAGCCATCCTTCTCCACGCCCCCGCCTCCAAGCCGGAACGCCCTCTTCGACAGACGCCGTGCACAAAACGCGTGTCGCACCGAATGATATGACGCACGAACCCTCCGCATAGGGAGCAATTCCGCGCTCGATCGTGATAGGCCGCAGCTCGGACGCACTTCGTCCGACGCGTTTTGATTTACCGGTTTTCACTGAGTCTTTGAATGATGGAGGTCGTCGAGTGTCCGGGAGTAAGTGGGACGACCACCACCCGACCTCCCCACCCTTTCACTTCACTCGCCCCAATGATGGTGTCTTCTGAGTAATCTCCCCCTTTGACGATCACATCTGGCTTGAGATGCCTGACCAGGTTGAGCGGTGTGTCTTCCGGAAAAATCACCACCAGATCGACGCACTCCAGTGCCGCGAGCACGTAAGCCCGCTCGGCGTCGGTACGAACTGGACGCGCCGGCCCCTTGATGCGTCGCACCGAATCGTCGCTATTGATCCCGACGATTAGTGCATCTGCGCTTTCGCGCGCAACCGTAAGAATGTCGATGTGGCCTGGGTGAAGCAGGTCGAACACACCATTGGTAAATGCGATCCGACCTTTTTTATCCTTTCTCCACCGCTCGGCTTCTGGGAGTGTCGCAATCTTCGTCGCTGGATTTCGAGGCTTCAGAGTCTGCTCAGCGCCGAAGGGTGGAAATGAATCACGTACTCCTTCTGCAATGGAAGCTTTATCACCTCGTCGTAATCGCTCGAGATGGTGATGATCGTTGGAGTGCGATCGATCGTGATCAGCTCTGCGCCAGGCGGCAGCTGGAGGCTGTCAGCGAGTGACGACAGACGTTTGGTGATCTGGTCGTCGGTCTTTGTTGTTGCAAATCTCGCTTCCTGGCCCATCGCATCCTTGAACTGGTAGAACCGGAAATACGCCTCACCAAAATCAACGGCGAAGTAGGCGGCCACCGCGAGAATCAACAGAACGATGAGGCAACCGAGTCTGCTCTCTCCCCGGCGACTCACCACTGAGATTGGGCTCCCTCGATCACGTCGTTCACGATTCGGTCGATTGCCTGCTTTCTCCCGGTTGCCTCACCGCGCTCTTCATACTGTCCCTCGGCCAGGAGGCCTTTCCGCTGCCAAAGGGTCTTGCCGGTTACTTGATCGATCATTTCGATGTCGACGACGAGCTGCAAGAGCCGCTTCGCAGTTGTTGCCTGCTTGTTGTTGGCAGTGTATCCGATTGGAATGTCCACTTCGTAGCGCTGGATTGTGCCGCGTACGATTGCATTCGCTTTGGCTTCTGAGGCGTCGCGGAGACCGAGCCGATCGTGGAGGCGGCTCCTAAGAGCGTCCGTCAGCTCGCGTGGCAGCTCCGGTGTTGCTGTCTGGTTCTCGAAAGGAACGATTGCAACCGTCCTTATGTGAGAGGGCAGCCCGCCACCCGCAAAGCCGTACGGGATGCAGGCGGTCAGCGCGACCAGGGCAAGACTATAAGCTCCAAATCGAAGCATTGAAAGATCCAAGTTGGTCCCGTAAGACTGTCAGCTCTAGCCTACGCCTCGCAGCCGGCGCCCGGTATGTCAATACTCCGAGTGGGCCACGCGTGACACTCTCGGTGATTTTTCCGCCAGAGATGTGCTCGAGCGCGACGAGGGTATCTCCACGAATCGTGACTCTCCACTGCACCGGATGGCCCACGTCGGCGCGGAGCAGATCGCCGTCGATGCGAACTACAGTGTCCGGTAGCGCCGGTATGGCGAGTCGACCGAGTGCGGCCCACATCATCGGCGTCGGCGGAATGTACCTGCGCGCCAGATCGGCGTGCGGTGATCGGAGGGAATCTCCGATCAGCACGGCCGCGCCCGCGCCGAGTCCACCGCCAAGGAAAAAGTCCAGCCGCGCGCTGTCCGGCGCTGCGGTCCGCACGGCACCATCACCGCGCGCGGCGATTTCTCCTTCCTCGTAGTCCCACTTGAACACAATCTGGCGGTGCCCTGTCGGCAATGAGAGTGACGGGAGCGATCGGTCTGGCGCCAAAACACCCTTGAGAGGCGCAGCCGCCGGCGCGCATGCGAGAGCGCCAACGACGAGAAGAGCGAGGCATCTCATTTAGGATCCACGCGGGTGATCAAATCTCCCTGGACGAGCTTGTCCAATACGTCGAAGCCGCGAATCACTTTCCCAAAAACAGTGTAGTGCCCGTCGAGATGTGGTTGCGGTGAGTGAGTTATGAAATACTGGCTTCCGCCGGTGTCGCGCCCGGAGAGCGCCATGCCCATGGCTCCGCGCTCGTAGCGGTGGCGATTCATCTCGTCTCGTATCGCGTAGCCGGGCCCACCATTACCGTCATCTCTGGGATCTCCGTCCTGGGCGACAAAGTTTGGCACAACTCGGTGAAAGCGCGTGTTGCGATAGTATCCAGACCGCGCGAGGTTGAGAAAGTTCCATACCGTGATGGGCGCATCGGGGCCGAATAGCTCGAGGCGGATGGGCCCCCGCACCGTGTGGATGGTCGCGTTGAGCACCCTCCCGTTGTAGCCGGGCATCACGATCTCGCGTACTACTCCCTCGTACCAGGCGAGCGCTCGCGGAGCGGGCGCAACGTTGCCCCACTTTGACCACACCGGAATTGCATTTCCAGCGGCGCGCTCGAGCGGGTCCGCCGGGATCGGTGTCCGCGCGAGTTGAGCAAGCCACGTGGCGTTAAGAGCGTTGCTGTCCCTCTTCCACAGCGCAACCACGTATTGTATCGCCGCCAGCCGCGCGTCGTTGGCAGAATCACGAGCCGCCTGACTATAACTAGCGAGCACCGCGGCGAGATCCGTAACCGACGGGCGATCTGCGAGCGCGCCGATTACCGTCGCGCGCACATAGAAATCGGGATCGCGTAACCCAATCGCGAAGAGAGAGTGAACGCTATCTTCGAGAGGCATCGATCGCGCGGGAGCCAGTGCTGCGTAAGCAGCTTCGCGTACTCTCGGATCGGGATCGCGCGTCAGCGGCGCCGCCCGCGAAATCGCAAACGGTCGATCGATTGTGTCACCAGCTGCCGATGCAACCGCGGCCCTTTGTCGCCACTCGGAGCTGGTGGTCCATTGCCGTAGCTCCGGCGGACGCAGCCCTGCTCGCGCGGCAGATGCCAACAGCGACGAACGGTAGGCAAGCGAAGTGTCGGCCGACCAAAGCGACGCGAACACAGCGCTATCCGTCGAAAGCGCGCTTCCAAAGCTTTGCGCCGCCGCGATTCGCACATTTGGGTCGGCGTCATGCGCGGCGTAAATGAGCGCGGCCTTCGCCTGCGGACCGTAGGTTCCTAGCGATCGGACAGCATTGATGCGAACATGGGGATGGACATCACCGACGAGACGCGACAAGACTTCAAATGCTTTCGGACCGAGCGAATCGCCGGCGGCCGATTTGGCGAGTCCGCGCGCGATCTCGGCACGAGTGCGTTGATTGGCTGCGAGCGTGTCGGCGTAGGGTGCGAACACCTCCGCAACTTGATCCGGAGTCATCGGTCGGGCGCGCAACGCCGCCGCTGCCTCGAGATCAATAAGATCGCGTACTCCACCGGGCGCGCGAGTGCGCGCAATCGCGTAAGACGCAGCCCAGACTACGGACGGATGATTCGCTCGGAGGTATGGCTTTATCTCAGTGAGCGGAACCGGACGCAGCTTGGCCGCGGCGAGCAGCAACTGAATCGCAGCGCCGTATTCGTGGTCGGTTTTCAATGCCGCAGAGATGGCGGGACGTGCCGGCGCTCCGATCTCTCCCAGCGCCCACGCGGCTTCGCGGGCTACTTCGCGATCGAGTGCGAGCGCGGCCGTGAGGTCGCTGATCGAAGCCGTATCGCGCAACAAACCGAGGGCGTAGGCGGCGTTAGCGGCAACAATGGTGTCGTGGTCCCTGAGCAAGACGCGAAGCTGCGGCAGACGGGCCGCTCCTCGCTCCTGGCCAACCTGCCCGATTGCCAGAGTCGCCGCGGCACGAAGCGGACGCCAGCTGGCTGCGAGAGCGCGATCCACCAGCGCCGTGTCGAGCTGACGTGTGTCAGTCATTGCGAGAAGGCGTCCGTAGAGGTTTACCTCTCGCGAACCGACGTCGCTCGGCAGCCTTTGCCCTCCAGCGCTTACTGAAATTCCCACCAGCAGCGCTGCACTCGGCAAATAATTACGATGCAGCATCCCTGAGCACCTTGCGAAGAAACTCCGGCAACGTAGTAAGTCGAGAGTCGCGCGTCAGGGAAGCCAGCTTGGTCGAAGCGGTTACAAATCGCTCGCCGGTTTCCGCATTGCTTATCAGGTAATCGAACGTGATCGTGCGCGATCTCACGTCGCTGACCGTGGTCGTCACGCGAATGAGATTGTCGTAGCGCGCCGCGGAGTGGAAACGAAGGCTTGCCTCAACGACAGCCAGCGTGACGTTTTGCCGTTCCAGCTCGGCGTAAGGAGTGCCAAGCGCGCGAATGAATTCAGTGCGCCCGATCTCGCACCAGATCAAATAGTTGGCGTGATACACGACCTGCATCTGGTCGGTCTCGGCGTAGCGAACCCGAAACTCGATGCTGTGAGCCGTACCGCGGTCGGATGGGGATATCATCTCAAAGGGAGAGGCGAAAATGCCCCGCTGTCGATGCTTTGTAAAGGCTGTTACGTCCCGCTAACTTGAGCCGTGCTCAACGCGCCCTGCTACATCGTTTCGGACGCGCATCTCGGCGTCGCCAGTGCGCAGATCGAGCGATCTTTCGTGTCGTTTCTGCGCGGACTGGCGGGAGAGGCAAGATCGCTGATCATCAATGGCGATCTCTTTGATTTCTGGTTCGAGTGGAAGACAGTGATTCCACGCCGCAGCTTTCGAGCTCTGGCAGCCCTTGCGGAGCTCAGCGATGTCGGAGTTGAGATTCTTTGGGTCGCAGGCAACCATGACTGCTGGGGCGGCGAGATACTGCGCGACGACGTGGGGGTCAGCTACGTCGTTGGTGCGTGGGAAGGAACGGTTGCCGAATGGCATGTCCGAATCGAGCACGGCGATGGTTTGCGCGAGCGGGAGGATCGAGGCTATCGAATGATTCGGCCCATCATGCGCAATCGTCTCGCGATCAAAGCGTTCCGCATGCTCCATCCCGACTGGGCGAGCAAACTCGCGCAAGGCAGCTCCAACGCGAGCAGAACCTACCGCGCCAAGGATGAGGGACGCGGGCTCCGCAGCTACGCGCGGCAACAACTGGAGAGCGCGAAAGATCTGGACCTCCTCGTCTACGGACACTCGCACGTTCCCGCACTCGAGCGTATGCCGAGCGGCGGTGTTTTCGCGAACGCAGGATCCTGGCTCGACGCGCCTACGTTTCTCAGATTGACCGACGAAGCGATAGAGCTGCGACAGTGGAACGGATCAGCCGAGAGTACGTGTCTCAACTCGATCAATCGGTGATCCGAGGAAACGCTGGCCGAGGGAGAGAAAAGTATCCGGCGCATCGGAGGCGATGAAGCGATAGCGTGCGCCGTTCGGCGTATCGTTGGCCATGCCCCTCGTGCGCAAGACGTCCGCCGTTTCGCGGGCAGTTTCATGCGCGCTGTCGATCAATCTGACATCTCGGCCCATCACGTTTCCGATTACGCCTTTCATGAGCGGGTAATGTGTGCAGCCGAGAACGACTGTGTCGACTTGTGCAGAAACGAGGGGGGCGAGATAGTTGCGAGCAATTGCGCGGGTTGGTTCGCTTTCGACCCAGCCTTCCTCGACTAGCGGGACAAACAGTGCGCAAGCCTGAGCGGTGACCTCCACATCGGGCAGAATTTTCCTGATCTCCTTTTCGTAGGCCCGTGATTTGATGGTCCCGGCTGTTCCAATCACACCAACACGTTTCGTTTTCGTCGCAGCGGCAGCGGCCCGAGCACCGGGCTGGATTACGCCGATGATGGGAATGTCGAATTCCCGGCGCAGCGCTGGAAGCGCATGAGCAGTTGCGGTATTGCACGCAACCACGAGCGCCTTGACACCTTCGCCCCTGAGATAAGACGTAATTTCCCGGCTGTATCTCAGGACCGTGTCCGGACTCTTTGGTCCGTAGGGCACACGCGCAGTATCACCGAAGTAGATGATGCTCTCATTAGGCAGCTGGCTAATCATCTCGGCGACGACGGTGAGGCCGCCCATACCCGAATCGAAAACGCCGATTGGCGCGGCGTTATTCACCTGAATCTGAGGGATGCGTAGACGCCGGGAGATCGCGGAGCAGCAACGACTCCAATATTCGCCTTGAAATCCCAAAGATTCGCGGCGACGTACGCATCAGCGCCGGAAAAGAGATGGTTGAAAACGATCGCGGCGATCCAATCCTCATAGTGCGTCCGTCGCGCCTTGATTCGGTCAGCAGTAAAGCGACTGGCGATGTAGGTGTCGGGAACAGGCAACCCGGTTTTTGGATCGATTGTGGCGAGGCCCGTGTTCGGATCGACCTTGTACGTGGCAACGACACTATCCCTCGGAAGTCCCTTTGCTTCGGCGAGATCGAGGGCTGCCTTACGCGCCATTCCAATCGAGCCGATCTCGATCACAGCGAAAAGCATCGCGGCGCGGTCTCGAGCGAAGACGGTCTGTGCGTAACCGGGAATGAGCAGCGAAGTGAGGAAAGCACGGCGCGGACTCAGCGGCGGCTTCCGCGTAGTATCAGGCACCGTGGGCTGTGAGGTTTGCGATTTGGAGCTCGCGATGCCGACGCGCGCACTGTCGACCTGCTGCGCGTTAGCGGACTGGGGACAAAAGGGTGCAAGGCAGAGGAGAGTTGCTACTAGAGAGGTGGCGGGAGAGTGTGGGAATCGAACCCACCCGACCCTACGAGGTAAGGTCACAGTGATTTTGAAGATCACGGAAGCCACCAGGCTCCATCCACCCCCACGAGTCTCAATGAACTTCGATCGCAACTTCTCCCCGTTCGATGACCTCGCCGATGACCACGGATCCGGCAACGCGTGAAAGATAGTCAGCGGACTTGGACGGCTTGATGCAAAGCAGCAAACCGCCGGAGGTCTGCGGATCGTAGAGAATTGCGCGTTCTTCGTCGCTTCCTTTACGCCAATGCACCAAATCGCGCAGGTATTCCGCATTCCTCTTGGACCCATCGGTGATGTAGCCGGCTCTAACGGCTTCGCGGACTCCGGGCAGAATTGGAATAACCCCGACGTCGATGAGCAGAGTGACTTTGCTGGCCCGCGCAATGTGTGAGGCATGACCGAGTAAACCAAAGCCGGTGATGTCGGTGGCGCAACGCGATTTCGCCGCCAACGCAGCTCTGCTCGCCGTACCGTTCAGCGTCTTCATCCACTCGAGCATCGTGCGCTGGACGTCGTGCGCAAGTTGTCCGCGTTTGCCGGCGGTTGCGAGGATACCGTTGCCAAGGGGCTTGGTAAGAATCAGCTGGTCTCCAGGCTGCGCGCCGGCATTGGTGAGAAGAAAGTTGGGATGCGCTTTGCCTGTGACGGCGAGACCATACTTAAGCTCGGTGTCTATCACGGTATGTCCGCCGACAATGAGCGCATCGGCCTCGTGGACTTTTTCCTGACCTCCCGCAAGGACTCCGCTCAGAACTTCCAGCGGTAAATCGTTCGTCGGAAAGGCGACGATATTGAGCGCAGTGATAGGTTGACCGCCCATCGCATATACATCGGAGAGCGCATTCGCGGCTGCGACCTGCCCGAAGTCGAAAGGATCGTCGACGATCGGCGCAAAAAAATCCACTGTCTGCACTAGCGCGAGATCGTCGGACAGGCGATAGACCCCGGCGTCGTCGAAAGTTTCGCTGCCGACAAGCAGCCGTGGATCTGATTTCACAGGAAGCGCGGCCAGCGCGCGAGACAGGTCACCCGGACCCATTTTGGACGCTCAACCAGCGCAGCGCGCGAACGCAGTGAGCCTGAACAACTCCTCGCGCGTTTTGGAGGTACTCACCTGCTCCTCATGTCAGTTACTTCGAGGCAATGACGGCAATCGCATCGATCTCCACCAGCGCGCCGCGCGGCAGACCGCGCACCTGCACCGTAGATCGTGCGGGCCGGGCGTCGCCAAGCCACTTCCCGTAGATCTCGTTTACCGTCGGAAAGTGCGCCAGATCGTGGAGATAAACCGTCGTCTTCACCACATCCGACCAGGAAGCCCCCGCGGCCCGCAAAACTTCCTGAAGGTTTTCCATCACGCGGTCCGTTTGCTCCACGATTCCCCCATCGACGATTTTGCCAGCGACCGGATCAAGCGGAATTTGCCCGGCAGTGTAAAGGAAACCGTTGGCAATGATCCCTTGCGAGTAGGGCCCGATAGCGGAAGGAGCTTTGTCGGTACTGATCTGCTTTAGTGGCATTCAATACTCCCGGCGGTGCCTGTGACAAACGGGCAGAGTGAGCGTGAAGCGCGAATGTTAAACACTAGGCGGCTTCCAAGGCCAGACCAAAAAGGCGCTGTGCGTTCTCAGTAGTCGTGCGCGCAAGCTCGAGAGGATCTTCGCCACGAACACTCGCGACTTTCGAGAGGGTGTGCGGCACCCAGGCTGGCTCGTTCCGTTTGCCTCGAAACGGAACCGGAGCGAGATAGGGGGAGTCGGACTCGACGAGCAAGCGATCCTGCGGCACCAGGCGAAGCAACGCGTCGTCCGTCCATTTCCTGAATGTCACTATTCCGCTGAACGACACATACCATCCCGCCCCGAGCGCGACTTCGGCGAGATTATGCGAGCCTGTGTAGCAGTGCAGCACGCCGGTGACTCCAGCCGTTCGGGCATCTTGAATGATCGACCGCGTGTCGTCTTCTGCCTCTCTCGTATGTACGACGACAGGTTTGCCAATCTCGGCGGCGAGTGCGACTTGTGCCGAGAATGCTCCGCGCTGCGCTTTGCGCGGAGAGTTGTCGTAGTGATAATCGAGACCGCATTCGCCGACTGCTACAGCAGAATCTCTGATGAGCTCGCGCAACTTCGGGATGTCGCGGGCCACCTCAAAGCTGGCGGCGTCATGCGGGTGAATTCCGGCGGTGGCGAAGACGAAACCGGGATTCTCCTGCGCGCACCGAGCCGCTACCGATGCAGTAGCGAGCGACTCTCCGATGCAGACGATCGCGATCGCGCCCGCATCGCGGGCGCGGGAGATTACCGCGTCGCGGTCGCTGGCGAACGCCGCGTCCGCGAGGTGGGCGTGACTGTCGACGAAGATTGACGTGCGCCCGTCTTGCGGGGCCATTTGCGTTCGATCCAGATGAGTACCGGCGCTGCTACATAGATAGAGCTGAAAGTACCAGTGACGATTCCGAACGCCATCACCCACGCGAACGGCCGAATGACCTCACCCGCAAAAAAGAGAAGCGCCATCGTCGCTGCGAAGGCCGTGGCATGGGTCAAGACCGAGCGCGGGAGCGTCTCATTGATAGAGCGGTTGAGCGTATCGTAGAGGGTCTCTTTCCTCCCCTTCCGCAGGTTCTCACGCACGCGATCGAAGATGATGATCGTGTCGTTCAGAGAATAACCGAGCACGGTGAGCAGGCCCGCCACAACGGTGAGCGAGATCTCGAGGTGCATCAACTTCAGGAACGCGATCGTCGTGAAGACGTCGTGGCTCGTTGCTATAACTGCAGCCGTGGCGAATCGCCACTCGAAGCGAATCGAGAGGTAGACGAGTGTAATCAGGAACGAGAGAAGTATCGCGACGATCGCGCCCCGCTTTAGCTCCTGTCCCACGCGCGGGCCGACGGCTTCCGTGCGCCCCGCCTTAAAGCTGTTTTCGCCGAATTTCTTTTTCAGGACTGCTTCGATCGTGACGGCGATGTTTTCCGCACCCTTGGCTTGCGCTGCTACTTGCGAAGGGTTCTGCGCGCGTACCGTGAAATCCCTGTTCGATCCGAACTGCTGGATCTCGGCGCCATGAATTCCGGCATCGTCCAGCGCCGAGCGGATCTCACCTACATCGGGCGGCTGCGTGAACTCGAGCTGCATCAGCGTTCCGCCGGTGAACTCGATGCTGTAGTTGGGCGGCTTGATAGCCAGCGATCCGAGTCCGAGCAGAATGAAGGCGACGGTGATCCCTGCCATCACCTTCCACCAGCGGATGAAATCGTAGTTGGTGTCGTGAAGAATTCGAAGCATCAGATACTCAGTGCCTGCTGGGCTTCGCGGGAGCGATTGAGCCACAGCATGTAGAAAGTGCGAACCACAAAAATCGCGGAAATCATCGATGCGGCGATACCCGCAAGGAGTGTCACTGCGAACCCTCGAACAGGTCCTGTCCCGTACTGATAAAGCACGGCTGCAGTGAGCGCGGTCGACACGTTAGAGTCGACGATTGCGCTCATCGCGTGGCGGAACCCTTCGTCAATGGCGGTTCGAACTGTCTTGCCGTGCGCGAGCTCTTCTCTAATTCGTTCGAAGATCAGGACATTGGCGTCGACTGCTATGCCGATCGAGAGCACAAAGCCCGCCAGACCAGGCAGCGTCAGCACGGCGCTGAACCAGGCGAGCGCGGCCAGCGTGTAGAGGAGGTAGAGTGCCAGAGCCGCCACCGCTAGCGCGCCAGAGAAGCGGTAGTAGCCTAGCATGATCACTACGACCAGGGCAACTGCGATGATGCCTGCGGTGATTCCCTTGTGGATCGAATCCTTGCCGAGGCTGGCTCCGATCTGCGTCACGTCCGCAATCTTTAGCGGAACCGGAAGAGACCCGGCCCTGAGCACCAGGGCAAGGTCCTGTGCCGCCTGCAGATCCTTGCCACCCATCGTGATCTGTCCGTTGGCGCCGATGGCACTCTGGATGATTGGCGGGCGCCCCATGACGCGCTGGTCGAGCACGATCGCCATGTAATCCTTGATGTGGCGCGACGTCTCGGTACGAAACCGCCGCGCGCCTTCGTTGTTCATGGTGAACTGGACGAGATTCCCTTCCGTCGGCGATGTGTTGGGCTTGGCGTCGGTGAGAAACTCGCCGGTAATGATCGGCTTTGCATCAAGGACGTACAGTGGCCTATAGATGGTCCCGCCGTACGAAAGGGTGTCACTACTCCAGCGGATTACCTTGGCTGGCGGCAGCGCCGCCTGCACCTCGGGCATCGACAGATACTGCGTAACGAGCCCGACATCACTCTGGGCGACGTAGTACTCGCCCGGCATCTGACCAGGTCGAACGAGTTTGGAGAATGCGCCCGGTCCGCCGGCGGTTCCTGCCGCGGCGTTGGTGGTATCAGTCTTGGACGTGTCGGCTTTCTTGGACGTATCGGCGGTGAAGAGAGATTGCAGACCGGCGGTGGTCGTGTCTTTCTTCCCACCGGTGGTCGGAGCGTTAGCTGCCACCTTGGTATTCTTCAGCAGAGCGTCGAGCCGCGGCAACGCTTTCTCGAGCGCCTGGGTCTTGTCAGTTATCTGGAATTCCAGGAAGGCGGATTTCTGGACGACGTCCTGCGCTCGCCGCGGATCGTCGATACCCGGCAACTCCACGATGATGCGATCGTTGCCCGCTTTCTGGACGACGGGCTCCGAGACACCAAACTCGTCGATGCGGTTACGCACCACCTTGAGCGCGTTGTCGATCGCTTTGCTCTTGTCAGCAACATGACCCTTTGACTCATCGACCTCTAGCGCCAGGTGCATTCCACCCTGAAGATCGAGACCACGCTTGAGCGGAACGCGTCGGACCGTGTCGTAGACGAACTCGCCGTTGCGCTTGACGCGCTCGACTACCGTACGCGGAAAGAGCGCCCAGACTGATGCTGCGATCAGACCCAGAATGATGCCAACGCGCCACTTGAGATTCATGCTGCGGAATCAGGAGAAAGATGCACTTCTAGATTAGCCGTTAAGGTTACCGGGGAGGTTGAGGAGAGTCAACGCGCTTCTGGCCTCGCGCTCATCGTGCGCGAGTTGCTTCGAAAGCTGTTCCGCTGACGCGAATTTTCGCGTCTCGCGAAGTCTCGCCGCGAAATCGACCCGAACGTGTGCGTCGTAGAAATCGGCGCGCGTGTCGAACAAGTGAACCTCGAGCGAAGTCGTCAAATCTCCAAACGTCGGCCGCGGCCCGAGATTCATCATCCCACCAACTGGGCCGGCCGGCGTTTGAACCCTCACCGCATATACACCTTCCGGGGGCAGAAGCTTCCGCGGCGGCGGCGGTCCAAGGTTCAAAGTCGGGAAGCCGATCGTGCGCCCGCGTTGCGATCCCGGGATCACCCGACCGCTGACCGAGTAAAGGCGCCCCAAGCCTTCCGCTGCGCGGTCGAGGTCACCGCCTGCAATCGCGCGGCGGATCGAAGTCGAAGAGACTGCATGTCCGTCGGGTGTGGAGACCGGCTCCACGACATCGACACGGAAGCCATCTCGCGCGCCTAGAGTACGCAACACGTTGACA
>WNFY01011935.1_pt1 | contig 15934 bp, 20 predicted proteins | sample 5400091 | NCBI WGS metagenome assembly WNFY01 (sample SAMN13153364, study PRJNA577476) | soil metagenome | isolation source: 60 cm soil or saprolite under grassland replicate 1 | place: USA:California | collected 2016-06-15
CGCTCCCCTTTGAAGAAGGCGCCGTCGCATACCGCGCAATACGAGACGCCCTTGCCGGCAAACTCCTTTTCGCCCGGCACGCCGAGCTTGACGGGTGTGCCGCCCGCGGTGAGGATCACGGCCTGACTGCGATAGACGTTGCCACGCGCGGTGTGCACGTCGAACCAGCCCTCGGCGTCCTTGCTGATGCGCTCGACGGTATCGGTCACGATCTCGGCGCCGAACTTCTTGGCGTGCTCCGCCATCTTCTGTGCCAGCTCCCACCCCTTGATGCTCTCGAAGCCGATGTAGTCTTCGATCAGATCGGTATTGAGGAGCTCACCACCGGGCGCGCCGCGCTCGATCGTGACGGCGGTGAGCATGCCGCGGCCGGCGTACAGCGCGGCACACAGCCCGGCGGGGCCGGCGCCCACAATCACGACGTCGTAAATGAGTGCGGTACGCTCAGTCATGGGTGTCTGAATTCCAGCCGCGGGGGATCGCCCTCCCCCGCCAGGGTGCGCGCCAACTGCGCGCGAAACCGAACCGTTTCGAATTCAATGTCTGGTCGCTGCGGGCCGGCCAGCTTCGCGAGCGCCGCTGCTCCAACCACGACCGTGCCGTGCCGGTTCCCGCGCGTCCGGTGCAGCAACGCGGCGGCCGCTTGAATGAGGCCCTGCCAGACCCGCGCTTCGTCTTGCTTAATAATAGAACGCCAGACTGTTTCCAACGCTTCGTGAGCGAGCCAGAACTCGCCGCCATTAAACAGTTCCCGAGCATGTTCGAGGTACCGGCGACGCTCTTCGGGGGTCATCGGTTGTCGGTTGTCGGTTATCGGTCATCAGTCTGAGGACCGCGGATGAGTCTCCCTCCGTCCACGACCAGCACGGTCCCGGTGGCGTAATCAGTGCCGGCCAGGAGAAACCGTACCGCCGCGACGATGTCCGCCGGGGACCCCAGGCGCTCGAGCGGCGTGGTCTCACGAATGTGCTCGCGCGCCTGCTCGTCCCAGTCTTCCGGAAGCAGCACCGCCCCCGGGGCGACCGCGTTGACGGCAACGTCCGGCGCCAGCGCGCGGGCGAGCGCCTTCGTCAGCATGACGACGCCGGCTTTGCTGACGCAATGCGGGACATAGGCGGGCCAGGGCTCCATCCCCGCGATGTCCGCCATGTTGACGATCTTCCCCTTGGCTCGGCGCAGATGCGGGATGGCACCCTGCGCGACGAAGAACATGGCGCGCAGATTGAGATCGAGCGTCGCATCCCAACTCTCCGGCGTCACCGCCTCGACCGGCTGGCGCACCATGATGGCCGCAGAATTGACGACGACGTCGAGGCGTTGCAAGGCGCGCGCCGCCTGATCGGCGAGGCCGCGCGCGGCCGCCGCATCGCGCAAGTCGGCCCGCAACAGCTCGGCCCGCCGGCCGGTGCCCTGTACGGCGCGCGCCGTCTCTTCCGCGCCCGTTGCCGACCCGTGGTAGTGGACCGCGACGTCGCAACCGGATTGCGCCAGCCCGATGGCGATCGCCTGGCCGATCCGCTTTCCCGCTCCAGTCACGAGTGCGGCCGCTCCTTCGAGCCGCACTAGTACGCCTTCCCCGTGACCGGCACGATCTGTCCCGTAATCGCGCTGGCTTCGTCGCTCGCGAGGAACAGCACGGTATTCACCACCTCGTCCAGCTCGACGAGGGGGGTCTTGGTATCCGCCATCTGGGCGACGTTGTCGGCGGTCCGGACCGTCGCGGGCGCCACGGCGTTCACGCGGACATTGGCGTCGCGGTATTCCCGCGCGAGCTCGCGCGTGAGGCCGGCCACCGCCGACTTCGCAGCGCTGTAGGCCGACATGTGCATCAGGGAACGGACGACGGCGATGGACGCAAAGTTGACGATCGCGCCCCCCCCGCTGCCGCGGGACATCAGCAGCGGCATCGCCGCCTGGCACATGAAGAACGCCGTCTTGAAGTTCACCGCAATCTCGCGGTCGAGAATTTCGGGCTTCACTTCGGTGAACGGGCCGAAGCTGAAGAATCCACCCGCCACGTTGACGAGGATGTCGAGACCGCCGAAATGCGACTGCGCCGCCGCGGTCGCCGCGCGCGCGGCAGCCGGCTGCGTGAGGTCACCCGCCGACGCTCTGGCGGCAATGCCCTCCGCGGCAAACTCCTTCACGCGATCGGCCAGGCCGACCGCGTTGACGTCCGCCAGCAGCAACTTCGCGCCCGCGCGTCCGAAGCCGCGCGCTACCGCATGGCCGATCTGGCCGACCCGGCCGACGCCCGTGATGAGCGCGACCTTGCCATGCAGATCAGCGGGCACCGACGATGTCGTCCACGGGAGGGGCGCCACGCTGCGCGAATCGGACGGTTCCGTCCCGGCCGATGACGTAGACGGTCCGCTGAATTCCTTTGCCATCGTCCTTCAGCGCGTGGTATGCGCCGGCGATCGACCGCTCGGGATCGGAGAGGAGCGGAAAGTTGAACCGCATCTTCTCGACATAACCGCGATGGCTGTCGACGCCGGCGGGGTTCACGCCCAGCGGCTGCATCTTGGCGGCAGTGAATTTGGCGATCTCATCGCGCACGGCGGAGAGTTGGCGGTTTCAGCCGGGGGTATTGTTGCCCGGATAGAAGACCAGCGCCACCGGCCCGTGCTGCAACAGGTCGCCGAGCGCGTAGGTCTTGCCGTCGGACGCGGCCGCGTTGAACGCCGGTGCCTTGCTGCCGATCGGTAGCGGTTCACTCATGTCCTTCCCGCCCTCCCCGTTTTCTTCGTTGTGAGCTCCAGCCGGTGTTCGAGATGTTCGAGCCAGGTGTCGGGCACGCGCATCCCGCCCAACGGGGCGTGGCTTTCCCCGTACTCGCTCTCGCCGTGCCAGTCGGACCCGCCGCTGATGCCGAGTCCCAGCCGTTCGGCGATCCGGGTGAGCCGCTGCTCGACCGCGGGCGGGTGGCTCGGGTGCCGCACCTCGACGCCATCGAGTCCCTGATCCTGAAAGATGCGGATCTGGGCCTCCGTCCCATGATCACCCAGATGCGCCGCAAACGTGAGTCCGCCGACCTCGTGCACCAGTGCGGTGACCTCGTCGAGCCTGGGCAACGGTTTCTCGACGTAGGCGGCCCGGCCGCGGCCGAGGTAGCGCCGGAAGGCGTCGCCGATGGTGTCGCACACCCCTACGTCGACGAGCGCGCGGGCGACGTGCGGCCGCCCCAACGCCCCCCCCCCTCCTCCTCCGTCGCCGTCCATCAGCTGCGCCTCCACGTCCTCGAGCTCGATGGCGACACCGAGGCCTTGCAGCTTGGCGACGATCTGTTCGCCGCGACGGCGGCGCGCGGCCCGCGTGTCGCGCAGAAACCCCTGAAGCCGCTCGTTCTCCGGCGGCAGGAACAGCGCGAGCACGTGCAGCTCGCCCCACGGGGCGCGCACGCTGAACTCGCATCCCGGAATCACGCGGACGCCGAGCTTCGCGCCTTCGTGCGCGGCGCCGGCCACGCCGTCGGTGGTGTCGTGATCGGTCAGCGCGATGGCCGCGAGATCGGCGCCGCGTGCCCGGCGCGCGACTTCCGGCGGCTCACACTCGCCGTCGGAGGCCGTCGAATGGCAATGCAGATCAATGTGCGGCGTAATCGACCTCGGGGGCGGTCCAGGCGGGCTGCGACTGGCGGAACAGCTCCAGCAGCTCGCGCTCGGACAGCTCGGCGAACGCGCGATCGCTTGCGCGAGCGCCGAGCGGCGAGAAATGGGTGACGCGGCGGCGGCGCTGCGGCCCGGTCCCGTGCTCGTAGATGAGACCGAACTGATCGCGGCCGTACACCGTCACGCGGCCGGAGGGATACACCTCCCAGCGCTCGCCCTCTACTGTGATCGTTCGGCGGGCCATACGCTCACCTCCGACCAGAGCTCCCACGCATCGGGCGCGTACGTCGCCAACGCCTGGAGCCGCTTCTCGAGCTTGATCTCCTCCGGCAAACGTGAGGCCTGGGCGCGGTGCGACATCTCGGTCGGGCTCTCCGAGAACTCGATGAACAGGCGCGGATCCTTGGCGTTGCGGTACAGCCAGATCCGCTGCCCGCGCGCCTCGGCGAACTGGCTGAGCTCCCGCAGCGTGTTCACGTACTCCGTCTCATGCTGCGTGGGCACGCGCACGCGCGCGGCAGTCAGGACTTTCGGCATGCTCACACCGCTCCCTCGGGAAACTCCTGCAGCAGCCGCTTGACGTCGGCCAGGAACTTGTCGGCATCGGCGCCGTCCACCACGCGATGGTCATAGGACATCGTCAGCATCCCCGTCGTGCGGATGGCGATGGAGTCCGCACCGTCGGTCGCGGTCACGACCTTGGGACGCTTCTCGATCGCGCCGACGCCGAGGATCGCGACCTGCGGCTGGTTGATGATCGGAATGCCGGCGAACGGCCCAAAACCGCCCGGATTGGTGATCGTGAACGTGCCGCGCTGAATGTCGTCGGGCAACAGCTTCTTGGTGCGGGCGCGCTCACCCAGGTCGTTGATCGCCCGCGCGATGCCGATGAGCGACAGCTCGTCGGCGTGCTTGATTACCGGCACGATTAGGCCCCAGTCGAGCGCCACCGCGATGCCGATGTTGACCTCCGCACGGTAAATCGTGCTGTCGCCTGAGACCGCGGCGTTCACGACCGGATGCTGGCGCAGGGTCTCGGCGCAGGCCTTCGCGATGAATGCGAGGAACGTGAGATTCACGGCGCGTTCGGCATAGCTCTGCTTGGCTTTGCCGCGCAGCTGCGCCACGCGCGTGAAGTCCACCTCGAAGAAGCTGGCGACGTGCGCCGACACGCGCTTCGACATCACCATGTGGTCGGCGGTGATCTTGCGGATCTTGGACCACGGCTCGACGCGGTCGCCGGGCCAGGGCTCGACGGTGGGGTGCTGAACTGCACCTGTTGCGTGCGTGGTGCGTGGGGCGTCGTACGTGGGCGCCGCGGTCGGAGCCCGTTCGATGTAGCCGAGGATGTCCTGCTTCGTCACACGGCCCGCCAAGCCGCTGCCCGGAATGCGTGAGATGTCCACGCTGTGCTCGGCGGCGATCTTGCGGACGAGCGGCGTGGACTTGGTGCGGAGACGCTCTTCCGTCGTTTGGACGCCCCCCCCACCTTTACTGCCGGGGCTGGTGCTGTGGGCGCCGCAGCTCTAGGAGCCTCAGGTTTCGGTGCGGGTGGCGGCGGCTGAGACTTCGGCGGCTCGGGCTTCGCGGGAGCAGCGGCCGCAGGCTTGGACGCCGTCGCTCCTGCTTCCGTCTCGAGAACGGCAACCAGGGTCTGGACCGGAACCGTCTGCCCTTCCTGCACCTTGATCTCGGCCAGCACGCCGGCGGCCGGCGCCGGAATTTCCGCGTCGACTTTGTCGGTCGAAATCTCGAACAGGGGCTCGTCCCGTTTCACCGTGTCGCCGACTTTCTTGAGCCACTTGCTCAAGGTGCCTTCGGCGATCGACTCGCCCATCTGCGGCATCAAGACATCCACACGTGCCATTGTCGCTCCGTCAGTACGCCGCGAGCCAGCGCGCGGCTTTCACGATGTCGTCCGTCTGAGGCAACACGAAGTCCTCCAGCGTCGGCGCATACGGTAGCGGCACGTCGTGCGCGGTCACGCGCATGATCGGCCCGTCGAGCCACTCGAACGCCTGTTCGTTGATTCGCGCGGCGATCTCGCCCGCGATGCCGCCCGTGCGCGTGTCTTCGTGCACGATCAGCACCTTGTTCGTCTTTTTCACCGTGGCAACGATCGCGGCGTCGTCCATCGGCAGGAGGGTGCGCAAGTCGAGCACTTCGACCGACACGCCGTCCTCCTTGTCGAGGCGCTCCGCCGCCTCGAGCGATTTCCACAGGGTCGCGCCGTAACTGATGATGGAAAGATGCTTCCCTTCGCGCGCCAGGCGAGCCCGCCCGATGGGGGTCAGGATCTCTTCGCCCTCGGGCAGCTGTTCCTTGATCCTGCGGTACAGCCACTTGTGCTCGAGATAGAGCACCGGGTCCTCGTCGCGGATCGAGGACTTGATGAGGCCCTTGGCGTCCCGCACGGTCGCCGGATAGACGATCTTGAGGCCCGGAGTGTGGAGAAAGGCGGCCTCCGGGTTTTGCGAGTGGAACGGGCCGCCGCGCACGTAGCCGCCGCACGGCCCGCGCACCACCATCGGCGTCGCCAATCCCGCCCGGTAGCGCGCCGTGGCGACGTAGTTGGTCAGCATGTCGTAGGCACACGAGATGAAGTCGATGAACTGCATCTCGGCGACCGGGCGCAGCCCCATGTGCGCCGCTCCTGCCGCCGCGCCGACGATGGCCGCTTCCGAGATCGGCGTATCGATCACGCGCGATTCACCGAAGCGCTTGCTGAAGCCGTCGGTGACTTTAAACGCGCCGCCGTACAACCCGACGTCTTCACCGAGAATGAAGACGCGCTCGTCGCGCTCCATCTCCTCCCACAGCCCCTGGCGCAGGCCTTCGAGGAATGTGACTTCGGCCATCACAGCACCTTGAACCAGAGTTTGTCGGCAGCGGGCGGATCGACGTAGACGCCGGGCAACGCAGTCTCGGCATCAGGCAGCGGCTCGTCGACGCACGCATCCGTCGCCTGGTCCACTTCGACGCGCACGCGGTCGTCGATGGCCTTCACGTCACCCTCGGCAACGAGGTCGGCTGAGAGCAGTCGCCTGGTAAAGCGGTCGATCGGATCGTTCTCGCTGGCCCAGCGGTCCAGATCGGCTTTCGGGACGTAATGCTGATCGTCGTGCTCGGCGTGCCCTTTGCGGCGGTAGGTCTTCACTTCGATGAAATGGACGCCCTTCCCACGCCGCGCCCGCTCGACCGCGAATTTCGTCGCTTCATATACCGCGAACACGTCGTTACCGTCCACGGTGACGGACGGAACGCCGTATCCCTTGGCCTTCTCGGCGAGATCCTTCACCGCGAACTGCTTTTCCGGCGGCGTCGAGTACGCCCAATGGTTGTATTCGCCGATCACGACGAGCGGCAATCGCTGGACGGCGGCGAAATTCAAGCCTTCGTGGAAGGTGCCGGTCGACGTGCCACCATCCCCGATGTAGACCAGTCCCACCCGAGGCTCACGCCGCAGCTTGAAAGTCAGCGCGATACCGGCCATGACGGGGATCATGTCCCCGAGGTGCGAGATCTGACCGAGGTAGCCTGTCTCGAGGTCGTTGAAATGGACGTTCAGCTCGCGGCCGTGAGTCGGGCTGTCGGCCTTGGCCATGTACTGCCGTAGGATCTCGAGCGGCTGAGCGCCCATCACCAGCAGCGAACCGAGGTTACGAATCAGCGGCGAGAGGATGTCCTTGTGGCGGCCACGCTCGAGCGCATACGCCGACGCGACCGACTCGCCTTCCTGGCCGAGGGAGCGAAACAGCCCCCCGATGACCTTGGTCTGCCGGTAGAGGGCGACCAGGCGCTCTTCCAGCGTCCGCGTGAGTCGCAGGTAGTAGTAGATCTCGAGGAGCTGATCGGCCGACAGGACCACCCCGGAGGAGGTGGCTGCCGTCGGCCGCGTCGCAGGAAGAGCCATGGCCCTACATTATAGCGGGAGGGGGAAAGCCATGGCGAACGTCAAACTACGCGTCACCGGAATGACTTGCGGCCACTGCCAGGCCAAGGTCGAGAAGGCATTAAAGGGTGTGATTGGGGTCTATTCCGCGATCATCGACTTGCCGGACGGCGAAGCGGAAATCGATTTCGACGACGACTCGGTGACGACCGATCAGCTCGTCGCGGCGGTGACCAACGCAGGCTACGGAGCGAAAGTCGCGGGCTAGTACGCGCCGCGCATCACATGCGCGGGCTCGACGAGCTTGTGGACCTCGGCCAGAAACCGCTTCGCGAGCTTGTCGAGCTCTGATTCTCCCACCTGATCGGTTGCCACTTCCACGAACGTGTAGTGACCGCCTTCGGGCCGCGCGCTGATGGTGATGCGGCCCAGCGTGCCATGATACGCTCGCCGGCGCGGCGACTCCTCCGCCGGCGCCAGGCGCCCGCCGAAGAAGCCCTTGGCCACGTCGAGCACCGCTTCGGGGCTCGCGCTAGTTCTGTGGAAGTATCGCATGCGTCGCCACTCCCGGAGTTTTGAATCCGCGCAGCGTCAGGCTATTGAGCACCACGGAGAGACTGGACCATGCCATCGCCGCGCTCGCGAGCACCGGCGACAGCAGCCAGCCCGTGACAGGATACAACACACCGGCGGCGACGGGAATGAGCAGCACGTTGTAACCAAATGCCCAAATCAGATTCCAGCGAATCGTCCGCATGGTGCGGCGCGCCAGCTCGATCGCGATGAACACGGCGCGCAGGTCCCCCCGGATCAGGGTCACGTCCGACGCCTCCATGGCGATGTCGGTGCCGGTGCCGATCGCGATGCCGATGTTCGCCTGCGCCAGCGCCGGCGCGTCGTTGATGCCGTCGCCGACCATCACGATGTCTCCGCCCTGGCGCTGCAGCTTCTTCACGAGATCGGCTTTCTGCGACGGCAACACTTCGGCGATCACCTCGCCGATCCCGACCTCGGCTGCGACGGCTTCTGCGCCTTTGCGCGAATCCCCCGAGACCATGACTACGGGAATCCCGCGGCGCTGCAACAGCTCTACCGCCGTCTTCGAGGTCGGCTTGATCGGATCGGAGATCGCGATGACGGCGTAGACCGTGTTGTTCACGACGCAGATCACCGGGGAGCGCCCCTGCGCCGCGAGGCGATCGGCGTCGGCGCCGAGCGAACCCAGCTCGAGGCTGCGCTCGCGGGCGTGGCGCAACGAGATCACTTCGATGATGCGGCGGTCGACGGTGCCGCGCACGCCCCTGCCCTCCATCGCGGCGAGCTCCGAGCGCTGCTCGACGGAGGCGGCCCACTTCAACACGTCGGCGGGGCTGATGGGCGTGCCGTCGGGCTTCTTGGCGGTGACGATGTGGGTGACGGCGGGCTTGCCCTCGGTGATCGTGCCGGTCTTGTCGAGCAGCACGGTCCGTGCCCGGGCGAGGCGCTCGAGCGCTTCGCCGCTGCGGATCAGGATGCCGTACTCCGCGGCCTTGCCCGTGCCCACGAGAATCGCGGTGGGCGTCGCGAGGCCGAGCGCGCACGGGCAGGCGATGATCAACACGGAAACGAAGGCGACCATCGCGTAGACCAGGGCCCTCACCTGCGGCTGCGGCCCGAGGCTGAACCAGCCGACGAACGCCGCGATCGCGAGCGCGATGACGATCGGGACAAAGACACCGGCGACGCGGTCGGCAAGCTTCTGGATCGGGGCCTTGGTCGCCTGGGCGTCTTCGACCAGCTGCACGATCTGGCCGAGCGCGGTCTCCTTGCCGACGCGCGTGGCGCGGAAGGTGATGCTCCCGGTTGTGTTCAGCGTGCCGCCGATGACTTCATCCCCCGGCTTCTTCGCAACCGGCATCGGCTCGCCGGTGAGCATCGCCTCGTTCACCGCCGACGCGCCCTCGGTGACGATGCCGTCCACCGGGAGCTTCTCGCCCGGTTTGACGATCACGAGATCGCCAACCACGACGGCCTCGACCGGGATCTCGGTCTCGCGCCCTTCGCGAACCACGTGCGCGGACTTCGCGCGCAGCGCCGCCAGGCGGCGGATCGCTTCGGAGGTGCGCCCCTTGGCGCGCGCCTCGAGCAGGCGGCCGAGCAGGACGAGCGCGATGATCGCGGCGACCGCCTCGTAGTACACGTCGGCGGGCAGTCCCGCGCGCAGGAACAGGTTCGGCGCGGCGGTCGCGACGAGGGAATACAGGTACGCCGCGGCGGTGCCGACGCCGATCAGCGTGTTCATGTCGGCCGTGCGGTGGCGGAACCCGCTCCACGTGCCCTTATAGAACTGCTGCCCGGACCACGCGACGACCGGGAGCGTGATCACGGCAAGGCCCCACGTGATCCAGTCGAGCTGCAGGATCCACCCCCGAGCGGCGATCCAGTCGCGCAACGAGACGGCGAGGGGCATGAGCAGCCGGCCCAGCAGATCGACTTGCTTCATCGTGCCGTTGTCGCCCATGGGGCGATCGGCCATCAGCAGCATCGATCCAGCCATCGCGACGACGGTGACGACGGCGGCGACGACGAGCTTCCAGGCGAGCGCGCGAATCTCCCGGCTGCGCGCGATGCGCTCCCGCTCCAGCGGATCCTCGGCCGCGATCGGCGCCGCGACCTCGAACCCGGCATTCACGACGGCCTTCTCCAGGTCCTCCGCGCTCACGACGCCGGGGACGTAGTCGACGGTCGCGGTCTCCGTGGCCTGATTGGCGACGGCGCGGATCACGCCGTTCACGCTCGCCAGGGATTTCTCGAGGGGGGCGACGCTGGGGGCATAGTGCAGGTCGGTGATGCCGAACGTGACGCTCGCCTTGCCGCAATTGTAGCCGGCCTCGCGCACCGTCTTGATGAGCTGCCCGACATTCGTTTGCGCGGCATCGTATTCGATCGCCGCCTTGTTGGTCGCGAAATTGACGCCGGCCGATGCCACACCCGTCGCGCCGGCGAGCGCCTCCTGCACCGTCGCGGCGCAGCTGGCGCAGGTCATCCCTTCGATCGGGAGCACGATCCGCGCCTTACTCATCGCTGGCGCCGTGGAACTTGTGCGGCGAGGACGCGGCGCGGCGCTCGCCCGGCGGCTCCACGACGAGCAGCCCCTTCAGCATGTTCATGCCGCAGCGGAAGGGATACTCGCCCGGTTGCTCCGGGGTGAATTCAATCGTGGTGGTCTGGAACGCAGGCAGCTGCTGATCGATGCCGAACCGCTCGAATACGACCCGCTCCGAGCAATCGGCTGTCTCGTCGCGATAGAACTGCAACCGCACCGGCTTTCCCGCCTGGACGACGATCGTGTCGGGGGTATAGCCGCCTTTGACGATCACGCGGACCTCTTGCACGCCGCCGGCGACCGCCGCCGCCGCTACCGCTCTGCCGCGCGAGAAGAGGAAGTACCACAGCACCCAGACGATGGCGACGGCGCCGAGCGCCGTGACGGCGATCTGGGTGGAGGTCATGCGCCCCCCCCTCCCGCTAGCGGACCCGAGCCTTCGCGGGAGACGACTCGATGCGCATGGCGTAGAAGGAGCGCCACACGAATGTCAGCGCGATCACGAGGAAGGCGCCGCCCAGCACCAGGCTCAACGTGGCGCCGCGCTCGGCGGTCAGCGACACCGCGAGCTCCACCGCCAACAGGCCGAACAAGGTGGTGAACTTGATGATCGGATTCATCGCCACCGAGGAGGTATCCTTGAACGGATCGCCGACGGTGTCGCCCACGACGGTCGCCGCGTGCAGCTCCGTCCCTTTCTGCTTCAGCTCGGTTTCGACGATTTTCTTCGCGTTGTCCCAGGCGCCACCCGCATTGGCCATGAAGATGGCCTGATAGAGCCCGAACAGCGCGATCGAGATCAGGTAGCCGATGAAGAAGTACGGCTCGAAGAACGCGAACGCGAGCGTCGCGAAAAAGACGGTCAGGAAGATGTTGAACATCCCCTTCTGCGCGTACTGGGTACAGATCGCCACCACCTTCTTGCTGTCCGACACCGAGGCCTTGGTCGTGCCCTCGAGCCGGATGTTCGCTTTGATGAACTCGACGGCGCGATAGGCGCCCGTCGTCACGGCCTGCGTCGACGCCCCCGTGAACCAGTAGATCACCGCGCCACCGGTGATCAGCCCGAGCAGGAACGGCGGGTGCAGGATCGACAGGTTCGAGAGCAGGTCCGGCTGCAACCCGCGGGTGAGCGCCACGATGATGGAGAAAATCATCGTCGTGGCCCCCACGACCGCCGTGCCGATCAGCACCGGCTTGGCGGTCGCCTTGAACGTATTCCCCGCCCCGTCGTTCTCCTCGAGATTTTCCTTGGCCCGCGCGAAGTTCGGGTCGAACCCGAAATCCTTCTTGATCTCGGCGCGGACGTTCGGGACTTGTTCGATCAACGACAGCTCATAGATCGATTGCGCGTTGTCGGTGACCGGTCCATAGGAATCGACCGCGATCGTCACCGGCCCCATGCCCAGGAACCCGAACGCGACGAGTCCGAACGCGAACACGGCCGGCGCCAACATCAACCCGCCGAGCCCGGTCGTGCTCACCCCGTACGCGATCGCCATGAGGGTCATCATGGTCATCCCTAACCAGAACGCGCTGAAGTTCCCGGCGACGAAGCCGGAGAGGATGTTCAGCGAGGCGCCGCCCTCACGCGACGAGGTCACGATCTCGCGTGTGTGGCGCGAGCCGACCGAGGTAAAGACCTTCACGAATTCGGGGATGATCGCGCCGGCGAGCGTGCCGCAGGTGATCACCAGCGACAACTTCCACCACAGCGTGGGATCCCCGCCGATGCTCGGAATCAGGAGCCGCGATGCGAGGAAGGTGAGGCCGACCGAGACGAGCGACGTCAGCCAGACGAGCGTCGTGAGCGGCGCCTCGTAGTTCATGTGGTCGGCGGTGCGGTACTTCGCCTTCGCGACGGCGGCGTTCAGGTAGTACGACACGCCCGAGGCGACGATCATCATCACGCGCATCGCGAAGATCCACACCAGCAGCTGCACCTTCACGAGCGGATCGTGCACCGCGAGCAGGATGAACGAGATGAGGGCGACGCCGGTCACGCCGTAGGTCTCGAAGCCGTCCGCGCTGGGGCCGACCGAGTCGCCGGCGTTGTCGCCGGTGCAGTCCGCGATGACGCCGGGATTGCGGGCGTCGTCCTCTTTGATCTTGAAGACGATCTTCATGAGGTCGGCGCCGATGTCGGCGATCTTGGTGAAGATGCCGCCCGCCACGCGCAGCGCCGCGGCGCCCAGCGACTCGCCGATGGCGAATCCGATGAAACAGGGGCCGGCGTAGTCGCCCGGGATGAACAGCAGAATCAGCAGCATCAGCAGCAGCTCGACGCTGATCAACAGCATCCCGATGCTCATCCCCGCCTTCAGGGGAATCGCGTGGTTGGGATACGGCTTCCCGGTCAGGCTGCCGAACGCGGTGCGCGAGTTGGCGAACGTGTTCACGCGGATGCCGAACCAGGCCACGCCGTAGCTGCCGGCGATGCCGATCAGACTGAACAGCAGAATGATGATCACCTTCATCGCGGGGAAGCCGCGCACCACGGTGCCGGTCGCGTCCGTCGTCTGCGCCAGCGTGCCAAAGTACAGCGCGACGATCGCCCCGATAAAGAGCCACAGGATCAACAGGAAGCGGCCCTGCGTGAGCAGGTACGTCTTGCAGGTCTCGTAGATCAGCTCCGAGATCTCGCGCATCGCGCGATGCACCGGGAGATGCTTGAGCTGCGTGTACGTCGCGAGCCCGAACAGCAATCCCAGCGCACAGATCACGAGCCCCCAGAGCAGCAACGCGCGCCCGCCGATGCCGCCCAGGAACACGGCCTGGTTCAGATTGGGAAGGACGAGGGCAGCCTCGCCCCCGCCAGCGTGCTGCTGCAGTGCCTGGAACGTCATCGACGGAGACTCCTAAAGGACGGAAGGATTATCGGTCGGCGTACTCGTAGTACTCGACACCGAGGTGCGTGATCTGCTCCTCACCCATCATCCAGCGCAGCGTGTTCTTGAGCTTCGTCTGCTGAATGAAGAGGTCGTGCTCGGCGTAGAGGCCGGCGGCGAATTGCGGGCTCTTGAAGTAGAACGACAGCCATTCCTGAATGCCGGACAGCCCGGCGCGGCCCGCGAGATCGAAGAAGAGCGCCAGATCGAGCACGATCGGCGCGGCGAGAATCGAGTCGCGGCAGAGGAAGTCGACTTTGATCTGCATCGGATAGCCGAGCCATCCGAAGATGTCGATGTTGTCCCACCCTTCCTTATTGTCACCGCGGGGCGGGTAATAGTTGATGCGCACCTTGTGGTAGACCTTGCCGTACAGCTCGGGATAAACCTCCGGCTGCAGGATGTGCTCCAGCAGACCGAGCTTCGACTCTTCTTTGGTCTTGAATGATTCGGGGTCGTCCAGGACTTCGCCGTCGCGGTTGCCGAGGATGTTGGTCGAATACCAGCCCGAGAGCCCGAGCATGCGCGCCTTGAACGCCGGCGCGAGCACGCTCTTCATCATCGTCTGACCGGTCTTGAAGTCCTTGCCGCCGATCGGCACGCGCCGCTCTTCGGCGAGGCGCTCCATGACGGGGATGTCCACCGTGAGGTTGGGCGCGCCGTTCGCGAACGGTACGCTCTCCATCAGCGCGGCGTAGGCATAGAGCATCGACGGCGCGATCGACTGATCGTTCTGCTCCATCGCCTGCTCGAACGACTGCAGCGACTGATGGGCGGGTCCCGGCGTCAGGAACACTTCGGTCGACGCGCACCACACCACGACGAGGCGATCGAGCCCCGCGCGCTGCTTGAAGCTCCGCATGTCCTCACGCAGCTGCTCGGCGAGCTCGCGCTTGTTCTTGCCGCGCTTGACGTTGGTCCCCTGCAGGCGCTTCACGTAGTACTGATCGAAGACGGCCGGCATCGGCTTGATGCCTTGCAGGAAATCCTTGATCGCCTCGAGGTGCTCGTGGCGGTCGAGCACGCCCGCTTTCACCGCGGCGGTGTAGGCGTCGTCGGGGATCGGGTCCCAGGCGGCGAAGACGAGGTCATTCAAGTCCGCGAGCGGAACGAAGTCCTTGATTTTCGGCGCGCGTTTGTCGGTGCGCTTGCCGAGCCGGATCGTCGCCATCTGGCTGAGCGAGCCGATCGGCAGCGCGCGGCCGCGCCGCACGTTTTCGACGCCCGCGATAAACGTCGTGGAGACGGCCCCGAGGCCGACGAGCATCACACCCAGTTTTCCCGTGGCCGGCGCGATCTCCCGCCCGCCGCCTGTCGCTACCCCCGTTTGCTGCCGTGCCATCACGATCCCTTGCGGCGTGCCGCCGCGACTCCAGGCAACGTCTCACGTTTTGGAATTGGTGAACGCGGCGGCGCGCCGCGCGCCACCCGCGCGACATGCACCACCCGCTGGATCACGGTGATCGCGGAGACGAACGCGAGCACGGCGACAATCCAGAATAACAACACACCGCGCCGCCACGGGCCCTCGCCGAGGAAGAGCGCGGGGAGACCGAGCAGGAGAATGCGCTCCGCCCGCGCCGCGATGCCGACTGTGCATTCCACGCCGAGCGCCTCAGCGCGCGCCCGGGTGTAGGAAACCAGGAAAGATGCGACCAGCGCCACTAAAGCGGCGGCGGTCGACCACGCCCCGATCTCGCGCGGAATACCAACGGTCAAAAAATGGAAGATCAGGCCGGCGAAGACTGCCCCTTCACCCACGCGGTCGAGCGTGGAATCGTAAAACGCGCCGAATGTCGTCGTTTTCCCGCCCTGCCGCGCGACCTGCCCGTCCAGGATGTCGAACACGCCGCTCAGGAGCAGGAGCCCGCCGGCCAGCCGGATCCGACCAGAGCCGAACGCGATGCCTGATCCAATCACCACCAAGGTACCGAACGTGGTAATCGTGTTGGGATTCACGCCGCCACGGATCAAGGCACGCGCCACCGGACCGGTCAATCCGACAAAACCGTCCTTGACGCGCTGGGGAATGACATTCATGCCGGGGGGAAGCTAATCGCCCGCCGTAATGGCGGTAGGGTTACCGAGGCGTGATGGTGCCCGTCACCTCGACGACGACCGGGTAGCCCTCCAGCCGCGATGGGATTCTGCGTTTCGTATCCGGGCTGGGGTCGGCCACAAGCACCTTAATGCAACGCTGGCCGTCGCATAACCCGACGGCGGTTCCAACAACGCCGGGCAGCGCCATCAGGGAATCGGTGTGCGCGGCGAGAACGTCATCGATGCTCCGAGCGGTCACGACGGCTCCTCCCTTGGGAGCGCCCGAACAAGCCAGTCCCAAGGCCAGCAGCAGCGTCGGGAGGGCGATCTTCAAAAGCGCTTTACCGTAATCGAATAGCCGTTACTGCTGCCATCCGGGTCGTGATTTGCGGCCGGCTTGTAGACAGCCCCCGTCAGC
>WNFY01002983.1_pt1 | contig 15930 bp, 10 predicted proteins | sample 5400091 | NCBI WGS metagenome assembly WNFY01 (sample SAMN13153364, study PRJNA577476) | soil metagenome | isolation source: 60 cm soil or saprolite under grassland replicate 1 | place: USA:California | collected 2016-06-15
GGTGGTCGTTACGTCCCTTATGAATCTGTTGAGCGTCTCAAGGCCGTGGCGGCACAACATCACGGAAAAACACCACCGACCTTTGAATTGCCGACCCCCATTCAGGAGAAATAACGCCCGTAGGGGCTCCCCCTCGCGGCTTACACGGGTAGGTTTTTTAGGCGACCTGTTTCCTTTTGTCCTTGCCTGCACGACGGGCCGCCTTGCGTTTGCGCCGTTTCACCCGCTGTCGTTGCCGCTCTTTCTGCCGCTTCTGCAGTTGTGCCGCAGGCAGTGTGCGGGCGACAGGAAAGTGCTGCGGCCATGCCTCTGGCCACAAGGCCGCTTCTGGCCACGCCTCCCCGAGGCAGACGGTGGCGATCAGGCACAAGCGTCCACGGGTGACACAACTCAGTTCGCGTCCGCGTGGCCCCTTCGTCCCGCTGCCCGCCGTCTGCCGGGCCACATGTCTCGGCGGCAACTGCTCGCTTTGCTTGGCTGGGCGGCGGACCTCCGCCTGACTGCCTACCCCCACCACCCACAAGGTACTGACGGCCAGGGCCAGCCACAGGCGGGCAGCACGATCGGGGTCGAGCATCTTGGTATGATGCCAGCCCCACTGCCCCCGTTTGTAGTCCTTGAAGCCCCCTTCAATCCAAGCGCGCAGGCGATACCACGCGCCGTGGATCTGATGGGCAGGCAGATCAGTGACCACGACCCACGCCTCTTCATAGCCCGCCTCTCGACAGATGAGCAAGGTGCAATCCAGCCGGGTCTTCCTGTCGGCAAAACAGGCCACGCGCTGCACCCATTGCTCTCCCACTGCGGGCAGCCAGTGGCTGATCCATTCCCAGCGGTCGCTGCCCTGCACACAGGCTTTGGCTCCCAGATTGATGCGCAAAAAGGGATGCCAGCCCTGTGCCACGATCTGCCGATACAGCCATGGCGCGTACAATCCCCGATCAGCCAAGACCAGCACCTTCCACTCAGCGGGCATCACTCCATCCAAATGGGCGAGCAGAGCTTGCCAATGCGGTTGCCAGCTCCCTTTTTGGTTGTAGGCCAAGACTTTCCACGCGACAGGGATGGCACAGCCGCGCACCAGCACGCTGATGCAGAGCACTGTAAAGCGTTGTCCTAACGTCGTCGCATCCAGAGCCAGAGCCAGTTCCTGATGGTCTTCGGGCCACCAGGCCAACACCCAGCGCAACAACGGGGCAAAACACGCTTCCACCTCCAAGGTGCGACGGGTCTTGCCTGCTTTGTCTTCAGCAGGATAGTACCATTCCCGTAAGCGTTGCCGCAGGGTCTCTTCCTGTTGTCCCAGCAGCAGGGCGAGCAACGCGCTCACCTGACTCAATCCGCAACTGTGGGCCAGGACCATCCCCAGGCTCCACAGGGCCAACACCCTGGCTTGGGGGCGACTGAGATGGGGCAATTGTCTTGACACGGTCGCGGTCCACTGCGATACTCGTTCTGAGCAAGTCATAGCATGCCTCCGATACCTTCTTGAGATGATGAATATCGTTGAGCATAGCATGTCTTGCTCTTTTTTTCTCTCTCGTTGCTCTCCTTCCAAAAAACCTACCCGTGTAAGCCCTTGCGGGGGCCCTGGGAGCCAATAGATCTGCCCACAGGGCCCCCGCAAGGGAGGCCCCTACTTGACGATACCTGCATCAGACACTACAATATCTATGGTTGTAAACTATTTCACACAAACTGGAGGTAACGTTCAATGCCATTGTACGAGTATTACTGCTCGGACTGCAGATCCAAATTTGAGCTTCTGGTCAGCCATAAGCATGCCGACGACGTTGTCTGTACAAAATGCCACAGCGAAAAAATACGCCGCCTGCTCTCTGTATTTGTCTCTCAGCGCGGCTCCAGCGAGGATAGCTCATACGACGATGCCGCCCCAGGTATGGGCGGTTGTGCATGCGGTGGTGGTGGTTGCGGCTGTCACTAAACTACTTACCGGACAGGTCTATATATCATGTTTAATAAAACCAGTTATCGGCGCGGCGTGATAGAGGGTGTCATTCTCTACACGCTAGGACGCCTTGGCGCTTTGATCAGCCCCGTTATCTTTCCCGATTGGACCTTCATTGCCGTTCCCTTGCTCTTCCTGCTGCTGCAATATCTCATCGCACCCTTCTGGGCCACACGCCGCATCACGTCCACCAGGCGTGAACGCCTCAGCAAGCGCTTCTGGCTGCTTGGTCCACGCCTGGCAGCCATCTGCCTCGGCATCGATCTGCTCCTCACGCTCGCCTTTGGTCTGCCCATTAGCGGCTTCGGCGGTGTACCGCAGGGGTCGGCCTTGCTCCGTATGCTTGCTACTGGCCGCAATCACCTTACCTTATTGGACTTCGGCATTTACGAACTAAGAACTGCCGCCTTGCTCTTCGCACTCTTCACCCTATCTGTTGTCTGTACGCGGCTGGCAATGGGAGGCTTCTTACGTTTTACTATGCCTGCTGGCGGTAATCGCGTCACACTGTAGCTCAAAAATAAATAGAAAACGTTCCTTAACGCTTGTTTCTCATCTTCTCTAATGTTATGATAAGGGCACGATATCTTGTCCCTGAACGGTGCTCCTTAGCCGTTTCCTGCACAGGAGGTGTCAACATGGCAGTGTCACCGGAACAACACAGGACGGCAGGACAAGGGCGTCCTGCTGCTGCGTTCACTGCGTGGCTACGCAAAACCGGAAAATCGCTCTCTCGCCCGCTTTTTGCTTTGCTCCTGGCAATCATCGCTGGCGGTATTATCATTTTGATTACTTCATCAGGCTCGCTCGGGGATCGCTTTCTTGCAGTCCTCAATGCCTATCAGTCTCTCTTTGTAGGCTCGTTCGGAGATCCACAGAAGCTTTCTTATACCCTGGTTAAAGTCGGTCCACTTATTTTGACTGGCCTGTCAGTTGCGATTGCTTTTCGTGCCGGTCTCTTCAACATTGGTGCTCAGGGGCAACTGGCAGTGGGTGCAATGGCTGCCGGTATGGTTGCTTTTGCTGCACCTGATGGGCCGAGCTGGGTGCTTATTCCCTTGATGGTTATTGCCAGTGCACTGGCTGGTGCTGTCTGGGGTGGTATTGTCGGTCTGCTCAAGGCATGGCGCGGTGCCCATGAAGTGGTGACGACCATTATGCTGAACTGGATTGCCTTTTATCTGACCGATTTCCTTATTCAAGGTCCATATAAAGCTCCCAATCTCCCTGACCAGACGCTCTCACTTCCGATGCAGGCAACGCTCCCTCTGATCTCGGTTCTATACAATCAGACGTTGGGAGCATTTTTACCGAAGATCGACAATCCCGTAGCCTATTTTGTGGATGTGAGCTTCTTCGCGGCCTTGCTGGCCCTTGTTTTCTACTGGTTCATCACGAAGCGTATGGCTTTTGGCTACGAAATACGCGTTATTGGAGAGAATCCTAAGGCGGCAACCTATGCAGGAATGCCTATCAAGCGCAATATCATTGTGTCGATGGCGATCGCTGGAGCATTCGCAGGGCTGGCTGGGGCGTTTCGTTTGATGGGACAGTCGCCTTACCAGTTGATCTCGAACGTCTTTAGCTCTGATCCTACTGGCTTTGATGCCATAGGCGTTGCTCTGCTCGGTCGTACCACGTCTATCGGTATCTTGCTTGCCGCTCTGCTCTTTGGTGGCCTGCGCCAGGGTGCCAGCTTCATGCAATTGAATGCCAACATACCCGCCGATCTTGTCTTGATTATCCAGGCTCTGATCCTCTTTAGTATCGCTTCTGAGTTCTTACCTGCCCTTCAACGCTGGTTGCCTGGCTGGCTGCGTTTAGACCTCCGCCGCCCTCCGCTGGCAACGAACGTTATCGGCTCGACAGATATCAGTGTCCCTGTTGAGAGCAACGCTATAAATGGAGATGTTGATAAGCAGGTGAAAGACCCACCCGATGTCTCTCCTGTTGTATCTGATGGTAAGCCTGATCGAGGAGAGGAGGACTGACTGTGTTTTTTCAAGTGTTAGGGCGGGTGTTAATCTCCGCTGATCTCTGGACCGCAACTTTGCAATTCGCAGCCCTACTTTTACTGCCAGCGCTCGGTGGCGTTATCTCGGAACGCAGCGGCGTTACCAATATCGCTATGGAAGGCATGATGCTCACTGGTGCTTACGCGGCCGTTATGAGCGCTAAAGCTACTAATAGCGTCATCGGCGGCGTTCTGGGTGCTATCATTGCAGGTTCTTTGATGGCTCTTGTGCATGCCATCGTCTCGATCAATTTCAAGGCCAACCAGATCGTGAGCGGCATCGCTATCAATATTGCTGCTCTAGGCCTGACAAACTACCTGCTATTCGTTCAGACGCGCAACCTGGGTGTGCCTTCGCTTAGCAATAACCTGCGTCTGTCAAACATCTCGTTAGGACCACTCTCTAACATTCCTTTTATTGGTCCCGTCCTTTTCCAGCAGAACATTATCTTCTATGTAGCGGTGTTGATCTTGCTCGGCATCCAGTTTCTGCTTTTCCGCACCAATGTTGGTCTGCGTATCAGGGCTGTAGGTGAACATCCATTGGCTGCTGATACGGCAGGTGTCAATGTGCGCCTGGTGCGCTACATTTGTGTGATAAGCAGCGGAGCGCTTTCGGGCCTGGCGGGTGCTTTCCTCTCACTTGGCATTGCTGGTATCTTCAACCAGAACATGACTGCTGGCGCTGGTTTTATTGCACTGGCTGCAATGATCTTCGGCAAGTACACGCCCTGGGGCGCGGGAGTAGCGTGTCTTATCTTTGGCTTAGGCGAAGCGCTCAGTCCACGCTTGCAAGGTACAGGCATTTCGGCTAGCTTGCTAAGCACCATACCCTATATACTGACACTTGTAGCCCTCGTCGGACTGGTCGGACGAACAATCCCACCTGCCGCAGACGGCATTCCATACGAGCCCGGCTCAGAGTAAGAGGAGAGCGACGATGCAAGAACGTACGGCAGTTATGCCTGAAGAAGAGCGTACCAGTCCCTTTGCGGTAGAGATGCACGCTATCAGCAAAGCCTGGCCGGGAGTCGTTGCCAATGATTCCGTGAATCTTGCCGTGCGTAAAGGCGAGATCCATGCCCTGGTCGGTGAGAATGGAGCGGGCAAATCGACCTTGATGAATGTCCTCTACGGACTGATACGACCAGATAGCGGCGAAATTCTTATCAATGGTAAACATGCTCACATCACCGGGCCGCGTGATGCCATCCGCCTGGGTATCGGTATGGTGCATCAGCACTTTATGCTCATCCCGCCTCTGACCGTGGCTGAGAATATCGTTCTGGGCCGTGAACCCGGTGGACCAGGAGCGGCCTTCGACTTCAGAAAGGCCAGCGCTGATATTCGCGCGCTCAGTGAACGTTACGGCTTACCTATCGATCCCGGTACACGTATCGAGAAGCTCTCCGTTGGTCTGCAACAGCGCGTCGAAATTCTCAAGGTCCTTTATCGTGGAGCCGATATCCTGATTATGGACGAGCCGACAGGAGTACTGACGCCACAGGAGACTGATGATCTCTTCTCGGTCCTGCGCGGCCTGGTTCAGCAGGGCAAGACTATCATTTTCATCACACACAAGCTGCGTGAAGTGCTGCAGCTCACCGATCGCGTCACTGTCCTGCGTCGTGGCAAGAATGCAGGCGAACTGGTTACCAGTGAGACGACCCGCGAAGAGATCGCACGCATGATGGTCGGACGCGAGGTACTACTGCGCGTCAACAAAACGCCCGCTCACCCTGGGCCAGTCGTATTAAGTGTCAGAAACCTGCATGCAAAATCGGATATCGGTCTGGATATCCTGCATGGTATCAGCCTTGATGTACATTCAGGCGAGATCCTGGGTATCGCGGGTGTTGAAGGCAATGGTCAATCCGAACTGGTTGAGGTATTGACCGGAATACGTAAGGCCACCAGCGGCACCGTCACCATCACTCCTGCGCAGGATGGCAAACCTGGGAAAACACACGATATCACTGAAATGAACGCTCGCGAGGTCCGTCAGATCGGGCTGGCCCACATACCCGAGGATCGTCGTGGCAGCGGCCTGGTACTTGCCGAATCCGTCGAAGACAACACCATTCTGGGGCGGCAACGCTGGCCAGAGTTCTCCTGGCACCACTTCGTTTTGCTGCTAAAAAATATCGAAAACTGGGCGAAAAAGCTCGTCAAAGACTTCGATGTGCGTACGCCTTCAGCCGAGGCGCCTGTGCGAGCACTCTCGGGTGGCAACCAGCAAAAAATCATTATCGCCCGTGAATTCGCTTGCAACCCTGTTGCCCTCATCGCCTCGCAGCCCACACGCGGAGTCGATATCGGTGCCATCGAATTTATCCACCGTCGTCTGATCGAGCAGCGCGATGCTGGCAAAGCGGTCCTCCTTGTATCAGCCGAACTCGACGAAATTCGCTCCCTCTCCGATCGCATCGCTGTCATGTACGAAGGTCAGATCGTCGATATCGTCAGCCCCGACGCCTCCGAAGAACAACTCGGCGTCTTAATGACAGGCGGCCACCTGTAACTCTTCAGATCCTCTCTTTCTGACTCCTCAGCGCCGCAGGCGCTTCGCAAAGGGTTTTCTATGGGATGTGAGGGTTGGCGGCCCGGGGCCGCCAACCCTCACATCCCATAGAAAACCGAGCGAGCCACCGCAGGTGGCGAGGAGTCCTGAACAGTTACAACCTCTTTTCTCTACAGCTTCTCCAAACGGGCGAAGTCCATACTCAGGCGTTTCTTACCATGCTTACCCTGGAACTGTACTTCGACGAACTCGGTACCTGCCTCCATCTCGCTTTTGAGGATGAGACCTTCGCCAAATTTGTCGTGCCTTACCCTATCGCCCGCTTTATACTGCTGGCCTCTGGATTTAATCGGTTCCACTTTCTTCGGCACAGAAGGTATCGCTGGCGGAACCGTCGGCGATGAGTAAGACCCTGAGCGGGGTGCCACTTTTGATGGATGGCCTGTACCTCGTGGTGTACCGCTCCCATAGATGCGTCCTGTATCCTCTGTGCCATAGGAAATGTCTTGATTGAAGTCGTCCTCACCCCAGTTGAGAATCGGGTCCGTTACGCGCCGGGATTTGCCCAACGTCTGCGCTGCATTGCTAGAGGAGCTGCCAGTGAGAGGGCTGGCAATGAGCTTTGGCGGAATATCGTCCAGGAAGCGCGAGGGTTCTGTATATTGTGTTTCACCAAAGATGGAGCGGCGACGAGCACGTATCAGGTAGAGACGACGCATTGCTCGCGTAAAGCCCACATAGGCCAGGCGGCGTTCCTCTTCCAATTGCTCCGGCTTGCTCACTGAGCGCGAATGTGGCAACGACCCTTCGTCCATACCGACGATAAACACAACAGGAAACTCCAATCCCTTGGCAGCATGCAATGTAATCAGTGTTACCGCATCGCCCTGTTCTTCCTTTACCAGAGTGCCATCCTCACTCGTCTGTGTCGTATCTGCACCACCGACCAGCGCAACGTTCTCTAAGAACAGTTCAAGGGCCACGTTCGTCTCGATCTCTGCATAATCCTCGGCCACGCGTCGCAATTCGAGCACGTTGGCCCAGCGATCCAGTTCGCCATCCGCATTGGCGCGCAATTCGGGTCCATAACCGCTGCGCTCGGCAATCCTATCCAGCAACTCTGGCAATTGCAGTTCCTCCATGGCTCCGCTGAGGTCTTTGATCAGTTTGCTAAACGTCTCCAGAGCCATCTTCGCCGCTTTGCCCAGGGTTGGATGTTCGCTAATGCGCTGAATTGCGCTATAAAGCGATACATTCTGTTGCCTTGCCCATAGTTGTAATTCGCCGAGCGTCTTAGGACCGATCTTACGGTTGGGTACATTAATGATACGCTGCAAGCTCACATCATCATCAGGGTTGGCGAGCAGACGCAGATAGGCCAGCATATCCTTGATTTCTTTGCGTTCATAGAACTTGCGGCTACCTATCACCTTGTAAGGAATATTCAGACGTAAGAATTGCTCTTCTAGAGCACGTGACTGGGCATTGGTGCGATACATTACGGCCACATCGCCCAGCTTTTCAATATCGCCCCGGCTCAGCATACGCTGAATCTCGTGCGCGGTAAACTGTCCTTCCTGTTCCTCATTATATGCCTCGTAGAAGAACACCTTCTCGCCTGTTCCCAGCGCTGTCCATAGCTGCTTATCTTTGCGTTGCTGATTGCGTCTCACCACATGCTGAGCCGCGTCAAGGATGTTCTGCGTCGAGCGATAATTCTGATCGAGGATAATAATCTTCGTTTGCGGAAAGTCCTCTTCAAAGCGCAACACGTTCTCAGCACTGGCTCCACGCCATGAATAGATCATCTGGTCATCGTCGCCAACCACACAGACATTGCCCAATCCCTCATGTCGATCGTTGGTCCCATAGCCAAGCAAGCGTATCAGCTTATACTGTGGTAAATTACAATCCTGGAACTCATCTACATGAACATATTGCCACTTGCGTTGATAATGATGCAGCACCTCAGGTTCGCGCCTCCACAGGCGTTCCGTCACCATCAGCAGATCATCGAAATCCACTCCGTTGTTACTGCGCAGGAGTCTTTGATAGACCTTATAGACGCGCGCTGCTACTTCCTCAACGTGCTTTGCCGCCTGCTCGGCCATCTGCTCCGGGCCGAGCATATTGTTCTTAGCCTGCGAGATAAGCGCCTGCATGGCCCCTGGCCGATACTGTTTATCGTCAATGTTCAACTCTTTGATGGCCTGCTTTATCAATGTCGCCTGGTCATCGGTATCAAAGATGACAAACGACTTCGACAGTCCCCAGGGAGTCAGATAGTCGGCCTCCATACGCAGCACACGAGCACAGATCGCGTGGAATGTGCCAATTGTCATCTCTCTGGACTCATTGATACCTACTAGTTTTTCCAGGCGTTCGCGCATTTCCTTTGCCGCCTTGTTCGTAAAGGTTACGGCCAGGATATGCCACGGCAACACATGCTCGTGCTGAACAAGATAGGCGATACGGTGCGTGATGACGCGGGTTTTGCCGCTCCCCGGTCCTGCCAGGATTAGCACAGGTCCCTGAGTCGTTGTCACGGCCTTACGTTGTGGCTCGTTCAGTCCAGCCAATAGATTCTTTTGTTCCAACATCATCATGCTCCATATAGAAATAAAGTTTGTCGGAGTGCGGAATACTTATATGTAATATACAACTAGCATATGAAATCCACGTAATTGTACCACATGCGCGCCGATAGATGAGAAAAATAGCGGCAAAGGTACCTGTTTCGATATGTTACAATCAAACGAGAATCCTGCAAGGAAAGAGGAAGCTTCATGCTCGGTACCTTGATCAACTTTAGCCTGGTGATGGTGGGAGGTCTGCTCGGCCTGGCTATTGGCAGTCGTTTATCAGATCGTATCAAGACCATCGTTATCTCAGCCATTGGTTTGATGACCATCGTGATAGGTATTTCTTCGGCCATCAAAACTGAAAACCCGCTTATTCCATTACTCGCTCTTGTGATAGGAGGAGTGATCGGTGAGGCCATCAATATTGATAAAGGTATTAATGTTCTTGGCGACTGGCTCAAAAAGCGCTTCGATCGCCCACAGAGCCAGCACAATTTTACAGTCGCCTTCGTGATCGCGAGCCTCCAATTTTGTGTCGGACCTCTGACAATCTTAGGGGCGATAAACGATGGACTGTCAGGAGATTTTAGCCTCCTGGCAATCAAAGCAGTACTTGATGGCTTTTCTGCTATTGTTTTTGCCAGTAGCTTCGGCATCGGCGTGTTGTTCTCCGGCATTACTATTCTGGTTGTGCAAGGCGGTATCTCTCTGCTAGCTGGTCTGCTCAAGCCGCTGCTTGTCTCGTTGCCTGCTGCAAAAATGTCGGCACAACCACGTGTCATCGAACTGGCTGCGGTAGGCGGTGTCATTTTGATGGGTCTGGCCCTCAACATCCTAGAGCTAAAACGCATCAAAGTAGCCAATCTGCTCCCGGCTCTGATCATTGCTCCCCTCATTGTTGCCTTACTGAATATCCTCCATATACCATTAGATTTTGGTCTTGCTGGGAGGTAAATTTCTAAAGCATCAATTGCTCGTAAGGAAATCCTTCTATCAAAAAGCGAAAATGTATGAAAGTGCATAACATCACTTGCTTTAATATATAGAAATTCTGCTATTAATCATGTGGTACCATGATGGTGAGAGATTGTTCTATTATTTTCCTGTAAAGGAGTGAACCTTGACGAGTTTGACGACAAACTTGATGCTGGAAGCGGCTGCTTCTATTGATTTGCATATGCATACAAATTATAGCGATGGACGCTGGCCCGCTCAGCAGCTCATTGATTTCCTGGTCGCTGAGCGTTTTGACCTGGTGGCTGTGACTGATCACGACCGTGTTGATAAGGTTGCTGAGATACAGGCTCTGGCTGCTGAAAAGGGTCTGCCCGTGCTTGCTGGCGTGGAGATGAGCACAGAATGGGATGGTAAGATGGCACATATACTCTGCTACGGCTTCGACCCGGCACGGAACTATCTTCAGCCAGTAACTGAGAAGGTGGTACGTCTTCAACTAGAGAATACTCATGAAGTGAACGCGGAACTGCAGCGCCAGGGGTACGATTTTTCACGCCAGGAAGAGGTGCTGGCCGAAAATAGTGGCAAGCTCCGTCTACCTTCAGATAATATTCGCCTCCTACTCGCTCATGCATATGCAGCAAATGGGCGTGCAGGATTGCAGATGATTGAAAAGGCTGGTTTTCGCTCGATTCTAGCGGATATGGAGGAGACGGTGGATGCTGCACATCGCAGCGGAGCTCTCTGTCTCATTGCTCATCCCGGACGGCGCGAGAGTGGCTTCACTTTCTATGATACTGCTCTACTTGATCGCTTGCGCGCAGCAATCCCTATTGATGGGATCGAGGTATATCATCCTTATCATAGTAAAGAGGTGATCGAAATCTATCTGGAGTATGTTCGCAGGCACGATCTCCTCTTAAGTACGGGCTCTGACTCACACTGTGTCCCCGGGCGTATGCCCAGAAAACACAGTGCTGAGATCAGTCAAAAACTCCTGGAACGTCTGGGGATTAAGATCACTTCACATACCAGTCCGTCGTCGTAATTCCTGGATAGCTGACGGTCTTCTTGACCACACCATTGGGAACGGTAAAATTCGTGATAGGATGCCCCTGCTCTGCCAACAGCAGGCTATCATGCCAGATAGGTCCGGCCCCGTCTACACCTGTCACATTCACCATTGCCGAGTTATCATTATTACCCGCCCATACGCCTACTGTGTAATCATTTGTGTAGCCTACAGTCCAGTTGTCGCGGAAGTCATTCGAGGTTCCTGTCTTTACCGCGGCAGGACGTATCGAACCAGGATTGCCCTGGTAACACTGGGTCTGAGTATTGCTATACAGGTAGAGGGCGCTGCATTTTCCAAACTCGAATGTACGCGAGTTATTGTCGCTCAGAACGTTGGTTATCATAAAAGCAGTCTGTTTGCTGAGAACGTGCTGGCCCTGAGTCTGGAAATGGAAGATGACATGTCCTTGTGTATCCATTACTGTATCGATCGCATGAGGCGGGATACGTGTGCCACCATTGGCGAAGACACTGTAGGCCGAAGTCATGTCCAGCAAGTGAACGCCCAGTGAACCTAGAACCATGGTGTAGTTTGGCACACCCTCGTAATTCTGAAGACCCATAGCCTGTGCTGTATGCAGTGCCGGGTCAACTCCTGTTCGCATAAGTAGCTTGACCGCAGGAATGTTAAACGAATTTTGCAAGGCATAACGGTAGGTGATCAATCCATGATAGCTCAGGTCGTAGTTGGTCGGTGTGTATGCAGGTAGACCACAACACATCGGTACCGTGAGCGGCCCATCTAATACAGGAGATCCCGGACTGATTCCTTGCGCAAAGGCGGTAGCGTAAATGAATGGCTTGAACGAGGAACCTGGCTGCCGGAAGCCCTGCGTCGCAACATCGAATGCACCGTCACGAGGATTATTCGGATCAATATTGCCGAGCAGGGTGCGAATAGCGCCATTATGGTTGTCAATAATCACCTCTGCCGCGTTGGACATGTGGTGTACCTTCGCCAGTTCTGCGATATGCTTCTGAGCGATCTTCAATACCTTATTCTGTAGCGGTGTGTCGAGTGTTGTAGATACTATCAAACCTGAACGCGAGAGATCGCCAATCTTGACATGCAGATCTTGCGCTAATTCATTAATAGCATATCGCACAAAATGCTGATTCAGCATGTTCGGGTGGGTTACTCCTCGGTGGAGAAAATTGGGTTGTTGTACCTCATCGCGCGCCGCCAGGTACTCACGATGCGTGATATAGCCCTGCATGTACATCTGCTGGAGAACCTCCTGTACACGTGCCTGGGCAGCCTTTGGATGGAGAAATGGATCGCGCGCAATCGGAGAACTGGGAATGCCTGCTAGCATAGCAGCCTGGGCGATATCCAGTTGTGAAGCTGCCGTTGCCCTGGGCGTATCGCGCAAGTTAAAGTATGTGAAGGCCGCAGCATTTGCTCCATAGGCCTGCTCTCCATAATAGATCGTATTGAGATACATGGAGAGAATATCTTCTTTGCTATATTTGCGTGTTATCTCTGGCGCCAACATGATCTCTTGTAACTTGCGTACCAGGGTTGTCTGATTGCCCACAATGGCGTTTTTGATTAATTGTTGCGTAATCGTACTGCCACCCGAGACGACGTGTCCATTTGTCATGTCAGAGAGGGCTGCACGCACGATGCCTGTAATATCGTAGCCTGAATTACTCCAGAAATTCTGGTCCTCGATAGCGATCTCGGCATGGACCAGGTTCGGCGAGATTTTTGACAGCGGCACCGTCGTCTGCAATCCCTGGTCAATTGCCTGGTAGAGAAGCGTGCCTTGTTGATCATAGACCTTCAGGCTATCTTTAGGCAAAATATCTTCCAATGTCGTAATCTGTTGATTGTAATGCTGCTGAGTTGAACTGGCAAGGCTCGCAAGCGTAACCAGAAATGTGACGGCAACGAGAAAAACAATCATCGTCCCAAATGCCATAGGAAGCATTGACCACTGCGTTCCAATACGATCAGTGGCCGTATAGCGCTTACTGCTCTGATGTAAGAGCTTACGCTTGATATGCCGTTTTGTACGCCAGCCGATAGGATTCAGACGCCGATGAGGTACAGCGTAGTAAACACCAGGAGCTGGTTTTTCAGGGAGGTCATTCAGCCGTTGTGCAACCGCAGCACGACTATGTGCAGGTAGTTTTGCTGGTTCTATTGTTTTATCGGCTGTTTGAATTGCACGATTTCCCTGTCCCCCATTTGATTGCATTGATGAACTTTGTATTGATGAAGACGCCTCCTGTGAAAAGGATGGCGCTGTACTTTGTTCAGTTTGCATTTTCTTCCCGCTTTCTAGAGAAGTGATGCAAAAGGACAGAAAGTAGTCATATATTCAATAATTCTGCCCCTCCATCACTTCCCCCACTCCAGTGGAGAGGTCTTCTTCTACAGATTTATAATGTTTCTACTGGTTTTAGCATAAGTCGTGCGATTAAAGTCAGCAATAGCTGAAAATCGTATGCTCCTGATCTATGATCATATACTCTTATTTAAATGGTCCGCACTATAGTATATCTTCTGTTGCTGGTTTGTGCAAATGCCAGGACCCGTAGCGGCATGCCTTGCGTGTGCCGAGTGGGTGTGCCGAGCGGCCTGCTGCCCTCTATCCGCGCACTCGGCACACGCAAGGCATGCCGCTACGGGTTCACGCAGGCGACTTTTTGCTTCCCGCGAAACAGACTCGTATGTAGTAACGCTGCTGGTTGGAAAAGGGTAACGGGATTAGATGGTAACCTTTTCTGGTACTATACACCGTCCGCTTCATTTTTTACCACCATCCTGGTATAGGTGATGGTAGACCATTAGGGGGTGGAGAGAAGGCATAACTAAAGTCGTTTGGGCAGTAAGGGCCTGCTGCGTTAGATACCGTGCTGATTTGTGGATTTGTATGCGGCGTCGGCGATGGTACCATTGTTGGCATCGGTCTCGGTGTTGGCGTTGGCAGGATGAACTGTGGAATTGTACCGGGCATGAACCAGTCAGTAGTTTTTACGCCATCAGGGTAAGTGACCTGAGCCCGTACGAGTCCGCCCGGATTTGTGAAGTTCCGGATAGGACGCCCTTCCTCAGCTACCAGCATAGAGTCATGCCAGATGGGAGCAGCGCCCTGCACGCCGGTTACATTGTACATTGGTGAGTTGTCGTCGTTGCCTGCCCAGACACCCATGACATAATCTGTTGTATAACCCACGGTCCAGTTATCGCGGAAGTCGTTGGTTGTGCCTGTCTTTACGGCTGCGGGACGCACTATGCCGCGATTGCCATAGTAACAGTCTGTCTGCGAGTTGGAATACAACTGGAGTACGTTGCAGTCATAAAACTCGGGCAGACGCGATGTGTTATCGCTCAATATGTTGCTCATCATGTAAGCGAGTTGTGGGCTGATGACGCGTTTCCCTGAATTGCCTGGATGCCCATACGTTTGATGGGTGTTTGCCATAACTACCTTATTAATTGCGTAATAGGGTACACGTACACCACCATTGGCAAAGGTTCCATATGCCGAGGTGTGATCGAGAAGACGCACACCCAATCCGCCGAGCACCAACGAGTAGCCAGGCGTTCCCGTATAGCTCGCAATACCCATATCTTGCGCCGTCTTCATGGCATTGTCGATGCCTACGTGTCGCAATGTTCTCACTGCTGGAATGTTAAGCGAGTTCTGCAATGCGCAACGGATCGTCATATGACCATGATAGCGAAGATCGTAGTTCGTCGGCGTAAATGTCGGCGGGATCGAATCCGGTATGGTGATCGTCGTTGGCTCGTCAGAGATCGCCTGTGCTGGTGATGCGCCTTGCTCAAATGCTGTCACATAGACATAAGGCTTGAACGAAGAACCTGGTTGACGATAGCCCTGAGTTGCTACATCAAACTGCCCATCAATACTCTTGTTATTGTAATCAATACTACCCAGCAGCGAACGGATGGCCCCTGTGTGATAGTCTATCAATACTTCAGCCGCGTTGGTGAGATGGTGAGCGTCGCGCAGTTGTGCGATATGCCTCTGGGCAATCTTCTGAATCTGGTTCTGTAACCCGATATCCAGAGTCGTATAAACGATCATGTCCGAGCGCGATAACTGTTTGCGTGTCACGTGAAATGATTGCTCAAGTTGTGAATAGACAAATTCGGCAAAGTGTGGTGCGCGATTCACAAGACTGGTCGGTCTCTTGAAGAAGTGCGGTTGTTGCGCTTCCTCGATTGCACTGAGTACCTGAGCCCTTGTGATATATCCTTCCCTCAACATAAAACCCAGTACATCCTGGAAGCGGCTAAAGGCGGCCTGGGGATGTCGGAGCGGATCGTAGGTATCGGGTAGAGCAGGAATTCCTGCCAGCATGGCTGACTGTGCCAGGTCAAGCTGCTTCGCGGCTGGCTTTCCTGGCCGATCTTCCAGCCCGAAGTAGATCGTTGCCGCCGCATCTATACCATAGGCCTGCTCATTGTAATAGATACTATTCAAGTACATTTCCATAATATCGTTCTTGCTATAACGGCTATTCAGTTCAGGTACCAGCACTATCTCTTGTAGCTTGCGCGTTATCGTGGTTTCATCTCCAACTACAAGGTTCTTAATGAGTTGCTGTGTAATTGTGCTTCCACCTGCCACTACGTGTCCGCTGCGCAGATCATCTATCGCGGCCTGAATGATACGCGCCAGGTCGATGCCAGGATTACTCCAGAAGTTTTTATCTTCAGTAGCAACGGTAGCATTGACGAGATCTTTAGCAATATCTGGGAGTGCGACTGAAGTATGTAGACCATTATCAGTCAACTGAGCGATAAGCACATTTTTACTATCATACATTTTTAGGT
>WNFY01005809.1_pt1 | contig 15901 bp, 12 predicted proteins | sample 5400091 | NCBI WGS metagenome assembly WNFY01 (sample SAMN13153364, study PRJNA577476) | soil metagenome | isolation source: 60 cm soil or saprolite under grassland replicate 1 | place: USA:California | collected 2016-06-15
GTAATTCCATCCCACCATGCATCGTAAAAGCGCTTACATCCTTTTTCTGGCTGTGCTGGGACTGCTCGTCATCGGCATCGTGATGCTTTTTAGCACCAGTGCGTTTGCGCGCAACAGCCATGGAGACGTCTATTTCTTCATCAGGCGACAGGCGGTTTGGTTTGGGATTGGACTTTTCGTCTGCACTTTGGCTGCGCTCATCGACTATCACTTTTGGCAGCGGACATGGTGGCTTTGGTGTGCGCTCGCAGTAATCGTCCTGGCGCTCTGTTACGTTCCGCATATCGGGATGCGAATCAACGGTTCGCGCCGCTGGATCGGAGTGGGGCCGGTTACTTTTCAGCCTTCCGAGCTGGCAAAGGTGGCCGCAATCTTTTTTCTCGCCGCTTGGTTTACACGGCACGAAAAATCCGGCGGTAATCTGCTCATCGGATTCGTGCTTCCGCTCGCAATAGTCGGTGTGCTGGCTGGACTTGTTCTGGGCGAAGTCGATCTTGGGACCACGGCTTTGCTCGGACTAACTGCGTTTGTCATAATGTTCATTGCTGGGGCAAATCCGCTATGGCTTGGCATCGTATCGTTCACCGGCCTTGGTGCTCTTTTCATCGTCGCCACGCAAATCTCAGAGCGAATGGGACGGCTCTCTGCTTTTCTTCATCCGCAAAATTTCAAGGAGGATGCGGGCTTGCAGCAGATGCAAGCCTTGATTGCCTGGGGCAGCGGCGGGATGGAAGGCCTCGGCCTGGGCAATGGCCGCCAGAAGATGCTTTACCTCCCTTACGCACACACCGATTTCATTTTTCCCATCATCGGCGAAGAGCTCGGTCTGCGGTTCAGCCTGCTGGTGGTCTTTTTATTTGTGGTCATCATTGTTTGCGGGATCATGATCGCGCTGCATGCGAAAGACCGGTTCGGTCTGCTTCTCGGCTGTGGCGTTGTTTCCCTCCTGGCTTTGCAGGCGGCTGTAAATATCGGCGTTACCACCTCGCTTCTTCCAAACAAAGGTTTGCCGCTGCCCTTTATCAGTTATGGAGGTTCGAATCTCGCCGCTTGTATGTTCGGGATTGGGTTGCTGCTGAATATTTACAGGCAGGGCATTCTTGAACCACCACATAAGAAACATGTCGCCATGCATGCTCGGATGACAGCGCGAATTTAGATGCGACTGATGCCTGCACGTTACCCGAAAATGGGAAGCCAACTCTTATGAATACAGTGATTGCGTGTGGAGGGACGGGTGGACATCTTTTTCCCGGAATCGCTGTCGCAGAAGTGCTGCACGATCGCGGTCACGAAGTTATGTTGCTCGTTTCTGAAAAAGAAATTGACGCGCTCGCCCTTTCCGCCCACGGAAATTTCCAATTCGAGAAACTGCCAACCATCGGACTGCCTTCGCCATTTTCGCCGACCATTCTCGGTTTCATTCGTCGGTTTTACGAGAGCCTGTCGCGTTGTCGTTCGATCTACCGCAAATTCAAACCCCAGGTGGTTCTCGGCATGGGCGGGTTCACTTCCACCGCACCGGTATTGGCCGGAAAAATGCGCGGCATTTCGACCTTTATTCACGAATCAAATGCTGTTCCCGGCAAGGCGAACCGGCTGACAGCCCGGATCGTTCGCGCGGTCATGCTCGGATTCAAGGAATGCGCACCTTTTTTTCCAAAAGCGCATACTGAAATTACCGGCACGCCCATCCGAACCGAACTGAAACCTTTGGATCGGCAGCTTGCGCGCCAGAAGCTGGGCCTGCGGGAGGATCTGATGACGTTACTGGTGATGGGAGGGAGCCAGGGCGCCAGCGGAATTAACCAGGCCATGATCAAGGCGTTGCCCTTTTTCCAAGGTGTCCAACTCCAGGTGATTCATCTTTCCGGCGCGCGGGATGAGGGTCTGGTCGCAGATAATTATCGGCGCGAAAATCTTCCTGCTCACGTCGCCGCCTTTCATCATCGGATGGAGGAAGTTTACAGCGCTGCTAGTCTCGTGGTTGGACGGGCTGGCGCGGCGAGCCTCGCTGAGTTCGCCGCTTTTTCATTGCCAGGAATTCTGATTCCGTTTCCCTACGCCGCGGACGATCATCAGACACGCAACGCGGAAATTTATGCTCGCGCCCAGGCGGCGATCCTCCTTAGGGAATCGGAGCTCTCCGGTGAACTGCTCGCGCGCAAGATCCGGGAATTAATCGAGAATCCGGAGCTAATTGAGGGAATGTCTGCGAATTGTTCGCGGCTCGGACCGAAAGACGCAGCTGAATGCGTGGTTACCACCATGGAAAAATATACGACTCATGAAGCCCGTCTCTGAGCTCGATCTTCCAAGATTGCTCACTTGTGAGCATCACAGGATTCACCTTATCGGGGTGGCCGGGAGCGGGATGAGCGGTATCGCCGCGCTCTTGCTCGAGCTCGGGCATGAGGTGACTGGCTCTGACAAAGTCAGCACAGTGGAAACGGATCGATTGCAACGGCGCGGTCTATGTTTTCATGAGCAGCATCGCGCGGCCGCTGCCAGCAACGCCGATCTGATCGTATTTTCTTCTGCGATTAAGTTCGACAATCCAATCCTGGTGAGCGCCCGCGATTTGGGCAAACCGGTCGTGCGCCGGGCAGAAGCCCTCGCCGCTATCATGGGGGCAAAGCGCGGCATTCTTATCGCGGGAATGCACGGAAAAACCACAACCTCAGCAATGACCGCGCACGTCTTGCGGGAAGGCGGTCTGCATCCATCACATTACGTCGGCGCCGAGATTCCGATTCTTGGGACAAACGCGCATTGGGATTCGCGCGGCCAATATTTCGTCGCGGAAGGCGATGAAAGCGATGGGACACTCATCTGTTTTCATCCTGAGCATTCCCTCATTTTAAATATTGAAGAAGAGCATCTCGATTTCTATGTCGATCTCGCCGCAATCGAAAAAGTCTTTGCGCGACTTATCGAACAAACTAGTCGAACGGTTTTTTACAATATCGACGACGCGAATGCCGCGCGGTTATGCGCAAAGCGGAAAGGCGCAATCTCGTTCGGCTTCTCTGAAAAGGCCGACTATCGCGCCGCTGATATCGAGCTGCGTAATTTTGCTTCAGTCTTTAGCGTTTATCGGCAGGGCGAGCAACTGGGCGAAGCGGTTCTGAATGTGCCCGGCCAGCATAACGTCCAGAATGCCGTCGGCGTGATCGCTCTCGCCACCGAGCTTGGAATTCCGTTCGACAAAATTGCGGCCTCACTGTGCAAGTTCGAGCACGCGCGCCGCCGATTTGAAATCAAGTATGAGAGCGATCGTTTTCTGCTTGTTGACGACTATGCTCATCACCCCACCGAGATCCGCGCGACGTTGAAAACTGCGACATCGATCGGTCGCAAACGGGTGCTGACCATGTTTCAACCGCACCGATATTCGCGGACAAAAGCGCTACGCAATGAGTTTGGCCGCGCTTTCGATGATGCCGATCGCGTGATTGTGACTGAAATCTATCCGGCGAGTGAAGCGCCGATTCCAGGAATCAGCGGTGAAACGATTTCCAACGAAATCGCGATGCATGGACATCGCGGTGTGAGTTATCAGCCACGTTTCGAATGGATCCATCGCGATGTGGGCAACATGCTCGATTCGGGCGATGTGGTTATGAGCTTGGGAGCGGGCAACATTCACGAGCAACTGGCTCTGCTGGCTGCCGATCTGGTGATTGCCGAGAAATTAAGATCGATCGTTGGCGAGCAGGGCGACGTCCGGCTCTACGAGCCGCTCTCGAGACACACCACATTGCGCGTGGGCGGCCCGGCGCAATTTTGGGTGGAGCCCCGTGACGAAAGCGCATTTGCGGAACTGATTCGCTATTGCAGCCGCGAAGGTCTTCCACTTTTCGTCGTCGGGCGCGGCTCGAATTTGCTGGTAAGGGATGGTGGGATTCGTGGTGTGGTGGTTCATCCGTGCGGAGGCGAGTTCGACAAGATCGACGTCAACGGCAATGAAATTACCGCCGGTGTTGGCGCGAAACTAAAGGAGGTCGCTTACGTCGGTAAGACAGCCGGCCTCGGGGGACTTGAGTGGATGGAAGGAATCCCGGGTGCGGTCGGCGGTGGCCTGCGCATGAATGCCGGCGCGATGGGAGCGCAAACCTTTGAAAACGTCGTGCGCGTTCGTTATCTCGATCATGATGGAAATCCGCACGTGAAAAGGCGGGACGATCTGGACGTGCATTATCGGAATTTCCCCTTACTCGAGAGCAACTTTGCGGTCTCAGCGGTCTTTCGCGGACAACCTGCGCCAAAAGAAGAGATCGTTCGCAATTTGAAGGCGTCACAGCAAAAGCGCCGAACGTCTCAACCAGCAGCCAAGAGCGCCGGCTGCATTTTTAAGAATCCGGATTCCTGCCCAGCGGGAAAGCTGGTGGATGAGTTGGGACTGAAGAATTCGCGCGTTGGGAAAGCGCGTGTCTCGGAAGTGCACGGCAATTTCATTGTTAACGATGGGGGCGCGACGGCAGCGGACATGCTCGAGTTGATCGACAAGATCAAAGGTGTGGCCCGTGCAAAGCGCGGGATCGAATTGGAAACAGAAGTGCAAATCGTGGGAGAGGACTAGGCGGATGAAAACAACGCGTGTGGATTTATCGGGGAGCGCGGGCATTCTGCCCGCTGCCGTCGGCATGTTGCCGGCGGCCCGAACGCTCGACGCAGAGGTAGAACGTGATGTTGTCTCCAATGCTGTCCGGCAAAATGCCGGACAGGGCGGGCAACATGCCCGCGCTCCCCAAACAATGTCGAAATCCAGCGCTGGATGACTTTATGACAGAAGGGGACTTACCAAAAAAAATCGCAGTTCTAATGGGCGGCCCGGGCTCCGAGCGCGAGGTTTCGCTGGCAACTGGTCAGGGAATCTCAAAAGCATTGCGCTTACTTGGTGCGGACGTTGTCGATGTCGATGTGCGGGATGCCACGTTTGAGTTGCCGCGCAATGTCGAGTTTGCGTTCATCGCATTGCACGGAACCTTTGGCGAAGACGGCCAGGTCCAGCAAATTCTGGAAGACCGCGGCGTCGCTTACACAGGCGAAGGAGTCAAAGAGAGCCGGCTGGCTTTCAATAAGATTTGGTCGAAGGAGAAATTCCATGAACACGGTGTAAGCACTCCCGAGTGGGAAACCATCGGAGCGCACGAGCGTCCTGGCATGCCATTGCCCGTCGTGGTTAAGGCACCACGACAGGGGTCCACCGTCGGTGTTTACATCGTAAAAACGACGGAGGAACTCGAGCCGGCGATTACTGCCGCGGCGAAATATGACCGTGAATTGCTGATAGAAAAATTTGTGCCGGGCCGGGAATTAACGATTGGTATTCTCGGTGATCAGGCCTTGCCGATTCTCGAGATAATCCCGAAGGGCGGCTTCTACGATTTCACGAACAAGTACCCATTTCTCAATCCACAGGCAGGCGGCGCCGCGGAGCATATTTGCCCGGCCAGGATTGAGCCCGAAAAGACGAAAGAGATTCAAGAGCTGGCGTTGCGCGCATTTCGCGCCCTGGCCCTTCAGGTTTATTCGCGTGTCGACGTGATTTTATCGCAGACCGGCGAGCCGTTTGTATTGGAGATCAATACGATTCCCGGAATGACCGAGGCAAGTCTCCTGCCCGAGGCGGCTGCGGTTGCGGGTATTAGCTATGTCGATCTGTGCCGGCGCGTCATCGCGCTGTCACGCGCGAGAATCGAGGGGGCGAACTGAAGATGAAGTTTGTCCAAAAAAACGCCGGCTCGCGCAATCGGCGCACGTCCAATGGGCGCCGACGGCGCCAGCAACATCTGCTCGACGTGAAGGTCCGCTCCCGCAAAGCGACGCAGCATCGTATCCGCAAGGTCCTGGCTGTCGCCGCCCGGGTAATATCGGTGGCAGTGCTCTGCGGTGCTGTTTACCTAGGGGCGCGCGAAGCCGCAAGGCGCCTCTTGTTCGAGAACCGGGATTATCAGCTCAAGACAATTGAACTGCAGACCGATGGCACGCTGCAGCGCGAACAGATTTTGAAAATGGCAGATCTGCGTGAGGGCGAAAACATTTTCAGCCTGAACCTGGCGCGCGTGCGTGATCGCATTCGGGACCTTCCCCAGGTCGATGACGTGGAGGTGGTGCGCAAGCTGCCCGGGGAAATCGACATCCGGCTCGTGGAACGAAAGCCGGTCGCGTGGATTACGAGCGAGAAGGAAATTTCCGATCCATTTGTCTCGGATGCTGCTTTTCTTCTGGACGCGCGCGGTGTTTTAATGAAACAAAAGAAGTTGTTGCCCGAATATCTGGGATTGCCGCTCATTTTGGGATGCTCGAGCGAATCGCTCGAGGCCGGAAAAGTCGTCGAATCGCTCGAAGCGAAAACGGCGCTGGAGCTTTTGCGTTTGAGCACGCGCAGTTTCATGCAAACGCGCTTTCAGATTCGCGAGATTGATGTTTCCAAAAGTTATTGTCTGCTCGTGACGGACAAAAATCGGACGCGCGTTACGTTTGGGCTAAATGATCTCGAGACGCAACTGCAGAGGCTGGAACAATTTCTTGTCTATTGTGACAATTCAAAGCAGGAACTGGAAACTCTGAACCTGCTCGTGCAACGAAATATCCCGGTGAGTTTCACCGATACTCCAACCGCAATCATCAACGATACAGTCGAGCCTCCCGTGGAACCACGAATTTTGAAGGCAATTCCGGTACAATCTCCGGCAAAAGCCGAATCGCCGCCGCCGAAAGCGCACGCCCCCGCAAAACCCGTTGCCAAAGCGATTTCAACCCAACGGCACAGAAAGGACTAATAACGATGGCAAGCAATAATTTGATCATCGGCCTGGAGATTGGCACCTCCAAAATCTGTGTCATTGTCGGCGAAAGCCGGCCTGATGGCACAGTTAAGATCCTCGGCGTTGGCCAGACGCCATCGCGCGGCATCCGCAAAGGCGAGATCGTTGATTTTGAAACCGCAATGAAATGCGTTCACGAAGCAGTGGTCGATGCCGAGCAAAAAAGCGACGTGATGATCCGAACCGTTTACGTGGCTGTAGCCGGGTCCCACCTTCAAAGTTTCAACAATCGCGGATGTGTGATGCTGCCAGAGGATCGCGACGAGATTGATGAGCAGGATGTCGAAGATGTGAGAATCAGCGCGCGCGAGGTCAGCATTCCTGCGCAGAATGCATTCCTGCACTCTCTTATTCACCATTATCATGTTGACGGACAGGACGGCGTGCTGAACCCGATCGGGATGCTTGGGCAAAAATTGGAAGCTGATTTCCACATCATCCATGGCGTGCGGACACGCATCCAGAACACTATCCGATGCGTGAAAGAGTTGCCTCTCGACGTCGAGGACGTCGTCTTCGGAGGGCTTGCTTCTGCCCAGGTCGTCCTGACTCAGCACCAAAAAGATCTCGGCGCGCTGGTGATCGATATCGGCGGCGGGACGACCGACTATGTTTTATATGTCGAGGGCGCAGTGAGGCAAAGCGGCTGCCTGGCTATCGGCGGCGATCATATCACAAATGATATTTCGATGGGATTGCGCATCCCGATGGCGCGCGCAGAGAAATTAAAAACCGACGAAGGGAGTTGCATCCTCGGGAATTGTCTTCCCGGCGAAATGATTTCACTAAAGGACGATTCCGGTTTTGCTGGGAAGGAGATCGAGCGCGAGACGCTTAACACGATTATTCACTTGCGCCTGCGAGAAACTTTCGAGCTCCTCAAACGCAGACTCGACGAGGAACCATTTATCAGCTACCTGGGCGGGGGCATTTTCATCACCGGCGGATGCAGTCTTCTCAGCGGCATCGATCATCTTGCCGAGCAAATTTTCGAGATGCCCGCACGCGTGGCACACGCACAAACCGCCTCCGGTGTGACGTCTGCGGTGGAGAATCCACAGTTCTCAACTGCAATTGGGCTCATCAAGTACGCGCAGGCCGTGCAAACCGATCGGCCGCGACGGGGAATCCGTGGCATTTTCGGCAAGATTTTTAGCGGAATGCGATGAAAACGATTTCATTGCTTGGTAGGGCGCGACCGCCGGGCGCGCCGCAAACGCTTGATATCGGACAACCCGGCGGTCTGTCCCTACCAGTATGATTCAACTCAGCAAAAATTACAGTCTGCCCGAACGTGCGCCGGAATTTATTCCGATCAAAATCGTAAGTGTTGGTGGGGCCGGTTTAAACGCGCTCGATCGAATCGTGCTCGATGGCTTGGAGAGAGCCGAGGTGGTTGCGATTAACACCGACGTCCAGTCATTGGCCAGTTCCGTGGCGGCACATAAAGTTCAGCTCGGTCGCACGATGACTCGCGGTTTGGGCGCGGGTGGTGATCCTGAACTGGGTTATCAGGCCGCCGTGGAATCGGCCGATGAAATCCGCGAGGCGCTGGCCGACGCCCGAATGATTTTCATCTGCACAGGACTCGGTGGCGGCACCGGATCGGGCGCCGCGCCGTATATCGCGCAGCTTGCCCGCGACATCGGCGCGCTTGTGGTCGCGTTCGCCACTCTGCCATTTTCATTCGAGGGCAAACGTCGCAACGCCCAGGCGCGGGAGGCGCTTGCTCGGTTCAACGACGTGGCGAACGCTGTAATCTGCTTCGAGAACGACCAGATGGGCGACTTTGTGCCGCCGCAGGCTGGCATTCATCAAGCCTTTGCCGTCGCCGATAGCACCATCAGTCAAAGTGTTCGTTCGATTGTGAACCTGATTCAGCGGCCGGGACTCATCCACATTGGGTTCGATGATTTGCTGGCCGCGTTGCGCAACCGCAACGGCCGTTGCCTGTTTGGCTTTGGCGAATCCGATTCGGACAATCGCGCCCACGAGGCGCTCACGCAGGCGTTAAAAAATCCCTTGATGGATCGCGGTCGCATGCTGGAGGAGGCAGCTCGCGTATTGGTTCAGGTGGCGGGCGGGCCCGGCATGACCCTGTCTGAAGTCGAGATCCTGATGCAAGAGCTTGGCCGTCACGTTAGCGAGCAAACGCAGATTCTGTTTGGCGCTGCCGTGGACGCGCGATTGGGAGATCGCCTGGCTGTTACCATCATCAGTTCGCTCGCAGCGAATGACGATTTGATTCCGCAGTCCCGCGACTGCGGGACCCTAAGCGCTGCACCCGCGAAGCTGCCAATCTGGGAGCAACCGCAGGAGATCCTGCCCAAGATCGACACCAAACCGGAACCAACCCCAATGGAAGTCTCCGAACCTGCGGAGATGATTCCGTTTGAGGAACCGGCGTCGATCGAAACTGCGCCGCCGTCACCAGCAGAACCCGTTCTCATCAAATCCGCCCCTGAACGGACTCGCCGCGGCGAGCCTGAGCGGCTTGTAAGCACGCTGCACCAAACGCCGATAAAGGAAGAAAAACCAGCGGCTGAGAAATCTGTGCAGGCGAAACAGGAAGTTTTGCAATTTGAGTCGGTCACTCGCGGCCGATTTGAAAAAAGCGAGCCGACCATTGTTGAGGGCGAAGATCTCGATGTGCCGACCTATCTGCGAAAGAACATCAAGGTGAAGTGACAATCGCGTCTGCGTTGTCATCCTGAGCGAAGTCGAAGGATCCAGCTGCATTATCCAGACATTTCGCCACGGGGTTCCTCGACTCCACTCGGAGCGACACCCCTATTTCTTCATTAAATCCAGCACGGCTGCTGTCATCGCCACAATACCTGTGCGAATCGTCGGCTCAGGGACAGGCGCGAATTTGCTCGAATGCAAGCTGGGTAATTCTTTTCCGGCCTGCTTGTACTCGGCGATTTTCGCCGGATCGACTGCGCCGATGTGAAAATCCACAGCGGGAATGGAATGGTCCGGCAGGCTGTATTCGGAAAAATCTTCGCCACCCATCGTTGGATCGGTCGCCTCCACCTTTTCGGCGCCCAGCTGTTCTTTCCACACGGCGACGAGCCGCTTCGTCAGCTCCGGATTGTTGTAGGTCGCAGGTGTGAATTCATCTTTGCGGACGGTGACAATCGGCGCGCGTTCTGGCGGAATGCCGGCGGCAACGGCACAGCCTTTAGCAATCCGGTCGATCGCGGCCAGCACGCGATCCCGCACGTCCGTTTTATAGGTGCGCACGGTCAACTGCATTTTCACTTCATCGGGAATGATGTTGTGCTTCGTCCCGCCGTGGATCGAGCCGACCGTCACCACAATTGGATCGAGCGGATTATCTTCGCGGCTCGCGATGGTTTGCCACGAGTTGATCATCTCCGCCGCCAGCACAATCGGATCTTTCGTCTTGTGCGGATACGCGCCGTGCCCGCCTACGCCGCGCACCGTTACATCCACTGAATCGACGTTCGCATACGTGTACCCTTCGGTGACGCCGATATGGCCGATCTGCATGTCGGCCTTGTCGTGGAATCCTAGCGCGAAATCCGGTTTGCCGAAGCGATCGTAAAGCCCGTCCTTGAGCAAGGCGCGCGCGCCGGTGCCCAATTCCTCGGCCGGTTGGGCAACGAACAGGATCGTGCCGTGCCATTGATCTTTCAGCTTTGCGAGCGCGCGCGCCGTGCCGATGAACACTGCAATATGCGCGTCGTGTCCGCACGCGTGCATTACGTGGACATCTTTGCCTTCGTCATTCTTGCTTGTGACCTTGCTCGCGTAGGGTAAACCTGTTTCCTCTTCCACTGGCAGCGCGTCCATGTCGGTGCGCACCAGTACGGTCGATCCATCGCCATTCTTCATAACGCCGATCACGCCATAGCCCTTAAACTTTGGATCGGCGTATTTTCCGAGGTGCTCGGCGACCTCGCAGCCAGCAGCGCCTAACTCCTTTGCGATTAGCGCGGCAGTACGTTCCTCGTGCCCCGACAATTCCGGGTGACTGTGAACGTCCTTATAAATTGCGAGCAGCGACGGCAGCTCCGCATCGGCCAATGACTGCGGGGTCTGTTGCGCGAAAGCAAGCGCTGGAACCACGATTGACAGCGATAAGATTGTGCAGAAACGAACGTTCATGTTTGTCATGCTGACCGAAAGCCTGCCCTGAGCGCAAGTCGAATGGGTCGAAGCATCTCTCAATCTAATTCAGTTCGAGAAACAGTAAGAGATTCCTCGACTTCGCTCGGAATGACAGAAGGTTGTTGGGCGAGACCGGCACAGTCAATGTTTATCGCCGGGAAAAGGATGGATCGACTGTTTCCGATGTCGAGCCGTTTCATCCATTCGCTTGGTGCGACTCGGACGTTGTCGATCTTGGCATAGAGACTGAGAAATTCGAAGGCGATCTCAAATACGGCTGGTTAGTTACGGTCGATAGTTGGAAGGAACTGATCGATCTGCGCAACGGTCTGAAAAAGGCAGGTCGCGATTTCTTCGCCTTTAGCGATCCGGTGCAGCATTACCTTACCGCCACCGGTCGCACATTATTCAAAGAGCTTCCCTTTGAAGAACTGAAACGGGTGCAGCTCGAAGTTCTGCCGTGGGAAGATCCTGTAGCCGGGGGCGGTGAGACCAGCAATGTCGATCATGTCATGAGCATTGCGCTCTCCGACAATACCGGGTGGGAGGAACTGATCATTGTTGATCCAAACAACGTCGAGGAATCCGAGTACGCGGCACTTAAACGACTCACTGCGCTGATCAAAGAACGCGATCCGGACGTGATCGAAGGTCACAACCTTTTCCGGTTCGATCTGCCTTATCTGCTTTCACGCGCGAAGAAAGCGAAAACAAAATTGGATTGGGGACGTGCCGGCGGCTTTCTGCGCTCGCGCCCGTCACGGCTCCAGATCGCCGAGAAAACGATCGATTATCCGAAGTTCACGATCGATGGCCGCCATTTCGTCGATACTTTTTTGCTCGCCCAATTTTATGATGTCGGGATGCGGTCCCTCGCTGGTTTCGAGCGGGCCGATGTTGCTCGCCATTTCGATCTTTGCCAGAGCGAAGAAATTTCGACGTTAACGGGCAAAGAGTTGCAGCGCGCATATATTGGCAATTCAGAAGAATTTCGACGGCGCGCACTGGGTGGCGTTTGGGAAACCCGCGCGCTATCGGAACTGTTGAGCCCGAGCTACTTCATCCAGGCGCAAATTTTTCCCTACAATTACCAGGACGTGATCGTGCGCGGCAACGCCACGCGCATCAACGCGTTGTTTCTGCGCGAATATTTCCGGCAACGCCATTCCATTCCCGAGCTGCCGATGGTGCGCGCTTTCGAAGGCGGTTACACCGACATCTTCTTCAGCGGAGTAGCGCACAACGTCTGGCACTGCGACATCGCTTCGCTCTATCCGTCGGTCATGTTGCAATTCGACTGTTTTCCCGCAACGGATCAATTGCAAATCTTCCGCCATTTGCTCACTGACCTCCGCACATTCCGATTGGAAGCAAAAGCGAAAATGCGCGCCGAGAAAGATCCCGCGAAGCAGCACTACCTTCAGGCACTGCAAAACACGTTCAAGATTCTGCTAAACAGTTTCTATGGCTATCTCGGGTTCGCACAGGGACATTTCGCCGATTTCGATGCCGCCGCGCGGGTCACCCAGATTGGGCGCGATCTGTTGAGAAAGATGATCGACTGGTTGAATGTCCAAGGCGCGCAAGTCATCGAGGTCGATACCGACGGAATTTATTTCGTCCCGCCATCCGAGATCGACATCGGCGAATTGCGTGATGGTCTGGCGAAAGAATTGCCGTCCGGTATTGAAGTGGAATTCGACGAGCAATTCGACGCCATGTTCAGCTACAAGGCGAAGAATTATGCCCTCCTCACCAAAGACGGCGATGTTATCATCAAAGGTGGAGCGCTCAAATCGCGCGGGCTCGAAAAATTCCAGCGCGTTTTCCTGCAGGAAATGATCAAGCTCATCATGCAGGGAAAATCGGAGACGATCCCGCAGTTGCGAGAAGATTTCGAGCAGAAAATTCGTAACCGCGAATGGAAGATCGACATGCTGATGAAGACGGATACGCTCCAAGATTCGCTCGACAAATATCGGGCCAAGATTGCCGGATCCGCCCGCAATCGCGCCGCCGCCTATGAGCTCGCCCTGGCGAGTGGCCGCAGTTACAAACCCGGCGATCAGATCAGCTACTACATCAAGGCGACGCCGAAAAAAGTCCCCGCCTACGAAGCGGCCAGACTGGCCAGCGAGTTCGATCCCGAAAACCGGGACGAAAACGTCGATTACTACCTCGCCAAACTCGACGAGCTTGTGAAAAAATTCGGTGGACTTGCCGCCGCTGCCGGCTCAACTGCGAAGCAGGAGCATTTAGCTCTGTAAAGAGGCATCCTCATCATGAATCCACCGCTTCTGTCACTATTAGTAATTGTCGCTTTGGTCACTGGCACGGACCGTGCCTACTCAGCTGAGGAGGATCTCGCCGACATCAAATCGGAAATCACGAAACGCCGCGATGAAGCAGTGAAGCGGTTGCAAGACTGGATCGCTCAGGTATCGATCGCGGCCGAGAATCGCGGTTATCCCGAAGGCGCGGAGTACATGGCGAAGCTCGCGCGCGATGCCGGATTTCAGCAGGCCACGGTGATCAATACAGATGGCAAGCCAGGGGTGTTCGCGACACTCGATGCCGGCGCGCCGAAAACCGTCGGGCTGTATTTCATGTATGATGTAAAACAGTTCGATCCGGCGGAATGGACTTCGCCGCCGACAGAAGCGCGGATCGTGGACAAACCGCCACTGGGCAAAGTCATGATCGGTCGTGGAGCGGTGAATCAGAAAGGACCGGAAGCTGCGTTCCTCACGGCGCTGCATGCGATTCTCGGCGCCGGCAAGAAGATGCCGGTGAATCTGGTAATGGTGGCAGAAGGCGAGGAAGAAATCGGTTCCCCGCACATCCCGCAACTCGTCAGACGACCAGAAGTGCAGGACGCGCTAAAGAAATGCGTCGGTGTGTTCATGCCGTCGGCAACGCAGGACCTCGACGGTATCGTGACGGTAAATCTCGGATCAAAAGGCGTCATCGAACTGGAGCTGGTGTCGAGCGGTGAAAAATGGGGACGCGGCCCGGCCAAAGACATTCATTCGTCGCTCAAGGCGATGGTGGACAGTCCGGCGTGGCATTTGATTAAAGCTCTCGACACGCTTGTCTCGGAGGACGGGAACGAAATCATGATCGACAATTATCCTAGGCCGCGCCCGCTTAGCGCCGAACAGAAAACGATGATCGAAAAAGTTTCTAAGGTGCGGATCGAGGCGCAAGCGAAGAAACAATTCAGCGTCCAACATTGGATCAATAACCTACCATGGGAGCAGGCGAACGAACGCCTCGAATCGCAGCCGACGGTCAACATCGAAGGTTTGGTCGGCGGTTACACCGGTCCCGGCGGCAAAACTATTTTACCGCATCGCGCCGTTGCAAAGATCGACATGCGTCTCGTGCCCGACATGAAAGCAGCGGATGCACTCGGGGCGTTGAAGGCGCATCTGGCGAAACGCGGCTTCGGCGACATCGAAGTGAACATGACCGGAGGGTACGATCCGACGGCCACGTCAAAAGATTCGGCATTGATCCAGGCACAGTTGGCAACCTACAAAAGGTTCGGAATCGACGCGTTGCTCTGGCCGCGGAACGCCGGTTCGTATCCCGGTTATGTTTTCACCGGTGAGCCGCTGAAGCTGGCCGCGGGCCATTTTGGTCTCGGTCACGGCAGCGGCGCGCACGCGCCGGACGAATATTACGTCATCGAATCGGCCAACCCGAGAATCCAGGGCTTCGACGGCGCGGTGATGTCCTTCGTCGAATATCTCTACGAACTCGCGAAATAAATCCGCCTAGCGGACCAATTTCGCATCGAGATTAATCTGCGCGCCTGCCAAAACGACCGATACCGGGCACGTTTTCTTTGTGTGCTCGGCCTGCTCGCGAAATTTTGCTTCGTCGATCCCGGGCACCTCCGCTTCAGTCTTGAGATCGATCGTCGTGATCTTCGGACCGCCGCCGACCATTTCTAGTTTCACTGTCGCGGTCGTGCTGATCCGCTTCGCCGGATTACCGGCCTTTTCCAGATTTGCCGAGAGTGCCATTGAGTAACAGCCCGCCTCGGCGGCGCCGATGAGTTCCTCGGGGTTCGTACCTTTTCCTTCTTCAAAGCGTGACGAGAATGAGTAGGGACCTTCAAACGCGCCGCTGCCGAGTTTCATGTTTCCTTGGCCTTCCTTCAGTGTGCCTTCCCAAACAGCCGATCCAGTTCGTGTTGCCATTGTTTTACCTCCTTTAGTTTATGTTTGGCTAAATGCTTCGCGCCGGATCAGCGGAAGCGCAACTCACGCCGGCTCGGGGGCAGCAATGTCGGTGAGGGGTGAGGACCGATCCCGCTTTGCTTGTGCGTCCGCCAAAGCGCGCTGTTTGCGGCCGAGAAACAGGCTGAGAACACACCAAAGGCCGGTCAGCGGCACCGCGACCCAGGAAATACCGGTCAGACCCAGACCGAGCCAGCGCAAAAGTGAATAGGACCACGCACCAACTTGATCAGCGACGCGGTAAACAAAGGTGTCGATGAAACTCTTGGCTTTGTATTTGTCTTCGCGACTGAGAACGGTGAATAGAACTTCGCGCGCGGGACGCGTAACGGCAAAATTTCCAGCGCGGCGCGCGACTTGAAAAAACGCGAACAAGCTTAACACCGGCGAGATCCCAATTGCGATGAAGCCAATCATGCTCAGCACGGGCAGGAAAGCGAGCGTGGGGCCGACGCCGATCCATTTCAGCAAACGGCCGGTGAGGAAAAGTTGCACGAGCAAGGTCAGCGAATTTACCCAGGTATCAATGTGCGCGAAGAAAGCAGTGCGCGCGGCACGATCGTGGAATTGGCTTCCGGTGATATCAGCCTGCTGAAAATAAACAAAGGTCGTGGTGATGGCGTAGAGGAACATGAACCCGCAAATCGCCATTAGATAAGGCGAGCGGAAGACATGTGAGATGCC
>WNFY01002995.1_pt1 | contig 15881 bp, 16 predicted proteins | sample 5400091 | NCBI WGS metagenome assembly WNFY01 (sample SAMN13153364, study PRJNA577476) | soil metagenome | isolation source: 60 cm soil or saprolite under grassland replicate 1 | place: USA:California | collected 2016-06-15
CCTCCAGCCAGTCGCAGCGCAGCCCCGCCTGGCGCTGCCGCGCCACGTCGTGCTTGAGCGCGGCGGCCGCCTCGTCGTCGAAGGCGACCGCGGCGATGCCGGAGCGCCAGAACGCGATGTCGATCCCGGTCGTCTCCTGCAACGCGGGCGCGAGCGGCTCGTACAGGTCGCGGGCGCGCACCGACAGGGCGACGAGGACATCGTCGCTCGGCTCGATCTGGGCGGCGAGCATGCCGGCCGACGCGGGCGACGCGGCGGCCGGGTCCGGCCCCGGCTCGAAGATCGCGACCTCCAGCCCGCGCAGGGCGGCGGCCCGGGCGCACGCCGCTCCGACCGCGCCGCCGCCGATGACGGCGACGTCAACGGCTCCCCCCGTCATGCGCTGGCGCTCACCTGAAACCGGCGGCTACATTGCGTCGTACGGCCCCTCGCATTCGGGGACTCACGGAGGTATACCCCATGTTCCGGAGCATCTTCGGGTTCGCGATCGTCGCGGTCCTGGCGTGGATCGCGCTCAAGATCGTGTTTGGCATCCTCGGCGGCCTCATCGGTCTCGCGATGACCGTTCTGTGGCTCGCCGGCATCGGCTTCCTGTTCTACCTGGTGCTGCGGCTCGTCAGCCCCACCACGGCGGACAAGATCCGCGACATGATCAAAGGCCGGCCCGCGGACGCTTAGCGGTCCCACGGCAGGACCTGGCTGGAGTGCACGTGGACGATCTTCCAGCCCCGCGGCTTTTCCTCGCACACGAACGTGGCGCGGCCGGCCTCGGCCTGATTCTGCTGTGAGTTGATCCACCGGTAGTCCACCATCACCCAGGCGAACCGTCCCTCCAGGGTCACCGTGGCCGCGGCCACGGTGACCCGACCGGCGTATCCCATGCCCGCAAAACGCGGTGCCGCAAGCCGCACGCGCGCGTTCGCCACGACGAGCGCCTCGGGCGCGTAGAACGTGTCGGCGGCCCGGCTCCCCGCGGCATCGAGCAGCAGGGCCTGGCGCACGACCTCCTGGATCAGCTCCGGCGTCCCGAGCGCCGCCGTCCCGGACGGAGGGGTGGGCCGGTGGCTCCGCGTGACACAAGCGCCGAGCAGCGCCGCCGCGAGGGCCAGCGCGCCGCGCCCGTCAGCGCGACGGGGGGGGCGCGGGGGGCGCATCGAGCTGGCGGATCACGGCCCAGCACAACAGCGGGATCAGGATCTCGTGGTGGCCGGTCAGCTGGATGCCGCGCCCGCCGGCGAGGGTCGGGCGCTCCACCACGTTCATGCGCGGCCGGTAGTGACGCTGCATGTCGCAGTCGCAGGCCGTGAACCCGCTCGGCTTTCCCCCGTTGAGATTGCGCGCCACGGTGAGCGCTTTCAGGAACACCTCGGGCATGACCACCGCGCTTCCGAGGTTCAGGACGACGCCGCCGTCGTCCAACGCCGGGAGCGACGCCGCGAGGCGCTTGAAGTCGCGGTGGCTGGTGGCGCCGAGGGCCGCGCCGTCGGCCGTGGGGTGCTGGTGGATGATGTCCGCGCCGAGCGTGGCGTGCACCGTCACCGGAATCCCGCGCTCGGCGGCGGCGAGGAGCAGGGACGCCTCGGGCGCGGCGAGCGTCGCGCGGCCCCGCAGGCAATCCGCCAGCGCTTCGCCCATGCCGCGCCCCGCCCGGGCGCCCGCCGCGATCGCGGCGTTCATCTCGCGCCCGGTCTCCTCCGCCATGCCGAAGGTGCCGTCCGCGAGCCCGGCGGCGACGTCCTCGCTCGTGCCGCCGTAGGCGGTGAGCTCGAAGTCGTGGATCGCGGCGCTGCCGTTCAACGCCAGGTGCGTGATGACGCCCCGCCGCACCAGCTCCCCGAGCAGGGGGCCGAGCCCGACCTTGACGACGTGCCCGCCGAGCATCGCGACGACGCCCCGTCGCCCGGCCGCGCGCGCCAGTTGCTGCGCGACGTAGCGCACGTCTTTCGCGGCCAGGATGTCGGGGAGGGAATCCCAGAAGGCGGCGAAGCTCTGGTCGCGGCCGGGGACGGGAGGGTGCGCGAGGAGGGACGGATCGACCTTGTTGGGGCGCTGCGCGACGGGGACGGTCTTCAACCGAGAGAAGTCCGCCTCGCGGTAGTCGGTCATGGGTGCTCCGGACGAGGGTCGGAGTACTCCTTGAGCTTGAGCGTCACCTGGCCGAACGAAAAATTGGATTGCAGTGCGAGCATGATGCGGGTGCTGTCGTCGGCGAGCCACATCCGCGCGTCCGCTTTCACGGCGAAGATGCCGCCGCCGTTCGGGATGCGCGGGCGCACGACGATCGCGTTCCACTTCTTCCCCGCCACGCCGACTCGCTCGCGCTTCAGCACCTCGACGATCACGGGATTGCGCTCCGGCCGGAAGTAGCGGTGGTACTCGTAGCGTTTCCCGATCTCGAGCGGGACGGTGCGGATCCAGTAGAGGAAGGCGGCGTCGTCGAGCGGATCGGCGACGGTGGGCCGCGTCGTGTCGCGGCCCGCTTCGCGGTAGAACCCGGAGTCGGGGAAGATCTCGAACTTGCGCTCCCACGCCCGGCCCTTTTCCTCGGTCTGGTTCCAGTAGCGGCGCGACTGGAAGTCGCGGCGCCCCACCCAGGACTCGAGGTTCTGGTGGATGTGGTACCAGAGCGCGCCGCCGTCGATGAGGAACACGAAATGGACCGTCTCGACGCCGCGGATCGTGTCGAGCCCCGCGACCTGCATCGTTGCCGTGCCGACGCTGAAAGGTCCGTATCGCGCCCCGTAGACCAGTCGCTCCCCCACGGGGAACGGGACGGCAGGCGTGATCGCGCCGAAGAGCGACCGCGTGGCGGCGACGCCGGCCGAGTCCGAGCGGGCCGAATCGGACTGGGCGAGCAGGCCCCCTCCCAGGGTCGCGAGCAGCAGGCCCCCCCCCGCGGCCGCGGTCCGCGCCGCGCGGATGAGCGGCCGGGCGCGCCACGCGGCCAGCAGCTGGCGCCACGGCTGCACGCGGGATGGCCGCTGCGCCAGATCATACCGGGCCGCGGCCGGCACCGCCTCCGTGCGCCGGGCGTGCGGCGTGAGCCGCGCGAGCAGCTCCGCGCTCGCGCACCAGCCGTCGGTGAGGAGGAACGCCGCGTTGTCGCGGCGCAGCGCCTGGCGCAGCACGATGAGCCGCAGGGCGAGGAAGCCCGACACCGTGTCCCGGAGTCCCGGGAGCGCGAGCAGGCGCGACGCCCAGCGACGCGCGAAGCGGAGCGCCCGGGAGGCCTTCCCCCGCTGCTCCATCTGCTCCGCCACGACGAGATCGGCCCCGGAGTCGACGCGCTTCACCATCTCCTCCATCGCCTCTGGAGAGTGAATGAAGTCGGCGTGCAACGTGATGGCGCAGTCGCGCTTCGGCCGGTCGGTACGCTGGAGGGCCAGGCGCAGCAGCTCTTCGAGGCTCCGGGCGTACCCGCGGCGCTCTTGATGCGTCACGACGGTCATGGGCAGCACCTTCGCGTACGACGCGAGCACCTGGGCGGTGTCGTCGGTGGACGCGTCGTCCAGCACGAGCAGCTGGTATTCGCGCGGGAAGGCGGTGAACACCTGGCGCACCTTCCAGAGCACCAGGCCCGCCGTGCGGGCCTCGTTATGCACCGGAACGCAGACGTAGATCATAGCCCTGCAATCTAGACGAGCGAGCGATACAGGGCCAAGACGCCGGCGGCCATGGCGGAGGCCGTGTACTGCGGGGGCAAGGGGACGGGAGCGGGGTGATCCAGCGCTTCAATCACTCTCCGTGCGAGCGCGTCGGCGTCCCCCACGGGGACGAGCCACCGGGGGGGCACGATCTCGGACAGCCCGCCGCCCGCCGTGGCGACTACCGGCTTGCCCAGCACCAGCGCGTGGAGGACCACGGTGCCGAGGCCTTCAGCCCGTGAGGACATGACGACGACATCGCTCTCGCGCAGCAGTGCGTCCGCCTGGGAGATGTGCCCGATCAAGTGGACACGGTCGGTGAGCTCGAGTCGCCGCACTTCGGCCGCCAGGGCGTGGCGCTCGGGGCCGTCGCCCGCGACCACCCAATGGAGGTCGGGGCGGTCGGAATGCGCCGCGCGCGCCGCGCGAATCAGGGTGAGCTGATCTTTGGACGGGTCGAGCTCGGCGACGTTGGCGGCGAGACGAGCCCCGCGTGGGAGTCCCAGCCTCGCCCGGAGGTCGAGCGGCGCGGCGGCGGCCCGACGCACCTCGTCGGGATCGATGCCGGACGGAACGACCTTCACTTCTCCCGGCGGAAACCCGGCGGCGAGGAGCGTTGCCCGCACGGCTTCGGAGATCGCCACGACCGCGTCCGCGTGGCGCAGGGCGCTGCGACGGCGCACCGGGAATACGACTCGACGCGTCGCGACGACACGCGGCGCCGTGCTCGCGTAGCCGAGGAAGCGACGAGCCCAGATCGCGAGCGTGACGGCGTGGTTGTTATGAGCGTGAATGAGATCGGGACGCCAGGCCAGGGATTCGACGACGAGCCGCCACCACGCCCGTGGGTCGAGCCCAAGGCCCCAGGGGATCTCACGGACGGTCACGCCCTCGGCCGTGGCCCGGCGCGCCAGCTCACTGCCTCGTTGTGTGACGAGCCGCTGCTCCACGCTGGAGTCGCGCGCCAGCTCACGGGTCAGCAGACGGACCTGGTTCTGACCGCCCCGGAATTCCCGGCCGGAGTCGACGTGGAGGACGCGCACGCCCCTCCCTCAGGCGGGCTGCTTCGCGGCATGGCCGAGGGCGGCGCGCAGCTCGGCCAGCGTGAACGGTTTGTGCAGGTAGGGCCGGCCGAGCGCTTCGAGGAACTGGAGGGTGTCGCCGCGCACCGTGTCGCCGGTGGCGAAAATGATCCGTTCGGCGACCCGCGGGTCCTGCCGGGCGAGCTTCGAGTACATCTCGCGCCCGGAGAGGTGCGGCATCCGCAGGTCGCAGATGATCACGTCGAACGGGCCGGCCAGGGCGCGCTCGAGTGCGTAGGTGCCGTCGCTCGCCACCTCGACCGTGTGGCCCCAGCTCTCGAGCGTGGCACGCATGTAATGCAAGATGTGCGGCTCGTCGTCCACGACCAGGATACTGAGGGGCTTCGACTCGCCGGGCGGCACCGGCGTGGCTTCGGCGCGCGCGGGGCGCGCACCGATCGGCAGCTCCAGGGTGAAGGTCGCCCCGCCGCCGGGCCGCGTGTCGAGGGTGATGCGCCCACCGTGCTCCTTCATGATTCCCTGGCAGATGGAGAGGCCCAGGCCCGTGCCCTCGCCCTCCCGCTTGGTCGTGAAGAACGGCTCGAACACGCGGGCGGCGAGGTCGTCGGTCATTCCGGGGCCCGAGTCCGTGACGCTCACCGCGATGCTGTCGTGCACGCGCCGCGCCGCGATCCAGATTCTGCCGGACGGCGCATCGCTGGCGATCGCCTGACACGCGTTATTGATCACGTTCACGAACACCTGCTTGATCTGGTTCGCGTTCACTTCGACGTCGGGGAGCCCGGGCTCTACTTCCACGGTGGCCTCGACCTTGTGCGCCATCAACTGGTTGCGCAGCAGGGCCAGGGTCGAGTCCAGGAGCGCTCGGATCGGCTGCCGCGTGCGCTCTCCCTCCTGACTGCGGGCGAACGACAACAGGTTCTTGACGATCGTCGCCGCCCGCTCGGCCTCCTGGCGGATCACCTGGAGCGGCTCCTGGAGCGAGGCAGGGACGTCGCTCGCCTCGGCGAGGAAGTCGCTGAAGCCCACGACGGAGGCGAGGGGGTTGTTCAGGTCGTGCGCCACCCCGGCGATCAGTTGACCGATGGCCGACATTTTCTCAGACTGTATGAGCTGTTCCTGCAGCCGGCGCCGGTCGGTCTGGTCCTCGAACACGAGGACCGCCGAGCCCGGCTCGGCCATGGGGATGGCGGTCAGGAGCAGCACGCGCTCGCCCACGCGGATCTCCACGCTGCTCGCCGACGGCTCGGCGATGGCGCGCGCCACGGGGTCCGACCAGGCGGGCGGCAGGAGGCCGAGCCACGGCCTGCCGGGGATCGCGGTCACCGCCGTCTGGATCAGGTCGGCGAACACGCGGTTGGCGCGACGCACGGTGCCGTGTGCGTCCACGATGCAGATCGCCTGCGAGATGGCGTCGACCGTCTTCTCCCACTCGCGCTTGGCGGAGGAGAGGAGCTCGACCAGGCGGGCGTTCTCGAGCGCGATCGCCGCCTGCGCGAGCACGGCGGAGACGAGCGTCAGCTCGGCCTTACCCAGTACGCCGGGCCGGTCGCTCGACAGGGAGACCGCGCCCATGGCGCGCCCGGCGGCGACCAGCGGCGCGCCGAGCCAGGAGCCGGGGGAGGGCGCGTCGCTGGGCAGATCCGCCCCGCGCCGGCGGCCCTCCTCGCGTACGTCCTTGGGGAACGCGAGCGGCCCGCGCCGCAGCGCGAGCTGGAGCAGGGGGTCGTCGGTGCGTGCCGGAACGGCGTGCGTGTCGTAGGTCACCGCCAGCCGGTTCGACTCGGCGTCAAGTAGTATGACCGAGAGCCGGTCGGGCTTCAGGAGCTCGGCGAGCGCGAGCGCCACCAGCTCGATGACGGTGGCCGGCCGGAACGCCCCGGCCAGCTCCTGGGCGAGCGTCGTCAGGCGCGCCAGCAACTCGGGCGTGGGTCGGGGGGTAGCAGCGCTAGAGGGAGGTTTGGGCATGATTCTGGCCAACGTCCGTGGTCGCCTGCGCCCACAGGATTTCCTGCTCGTCGCGCTCGCCCTGGCGCGCGGTGATGCCGCCCGCCGGGCGCGCTACGAGCGGCTGCTGCTCGAGGAGGGACCCGACCAGCTGCTCGACGAGCCCGACCTGCTCGCCGCTCTGCTGGCACTGCGCACGCTCATGGTCCCGTCGCCGGCGTTGTTCGCGTACGTGGCGGTGCGGCATACGTTGCGCGCCGCGGGCGTCGACGACCGCGCGTTGGCCGACTACCTGGCCGCGCTGCTGCTCGAGTTCGGCGATCATGACCGGCATGTCCGCATCCGGCGCACCGACGACGAGACCTACCACTACCTGGTCGACATGGTGGAGGACCTCACGGGGCTCGACGACGCCGGGGAACGAGCCTTTCTGCTGCGCGTGCATCTCGGCAACTACAGCCTCTGGCTCGCCGGCTTGTTTCCGGACTACATCGCCGCCCGGCGCTCCCGCAAGGGCGGGCCCGACCTGCCGTACTATGACGAGCTGGGCCGACAGGGCTTTCGGCTCGCCGCGGAGCACCGGCTCGCCGAGCACCTCGGCGTCGCCACCATCTACCGCTCCGCCGCCGAGCGGTTCCCCACCCTGCGGGTGGCGTTCAATCGCCTGAGTGACCGAGTCTTCTTTCCGAACGTTAGCACACCGGACAAGATCCTGCGAAATCTCTAGTCGTCCGTCATCGGTCATCCGTCATCCGTACTTCACCACGGACAACGGATGACGGATGACTGACTACTCATCAAGAAATCTCGTCGGCACCGTCGTCGCCGCCTCGACCAGCTGCTCCGCGGACTTCACGAAGCGCACCACGATCGGCAGCGAGCCCTTGAGCATGAGCTTGCGCTGCATGATCCCCGCGATGGGGCCAAGCTCTTTCCGGATCACTCGCTTCCAGTGCTGATAGTCGCCCGAGATGACGAACGCTGCCTGATCCGCCTCGCCCTGCGACACCACCTTCGCTTCTCGGCAGGCGCCGCGCTCGAGGTCGAGCCAGATGCCCACCGGCTCGCCGATCCCGATCTCCGGCTGACGATTCACCACGAGGGCGACCGGACCGTGCGTCCACTCGAGCGAGGCGGCACGATACGCGTCGCTCGCGTTGATCGCCAGGCCGTAGGCGCTCACCCATTCGGCCGACGGGAATGCGATGCTCACGCGATCGCGTCCGCGAAGCCGCGGAACAACGCGTTCTCCACATCATCCTCCGGATGCCACTGGACCGCCAGCGCCCACGGGGCCCGCGGATCCTTCCGCTCGGCTCCCTCGATCACGCCGTCCTCCGCCCAGGCGTTCGCGCGCAGCGCCGGCGCCACGTCGCGGATCGCCTGGTGATGCCGGGTGTTCACGCTCGCGTCCACGGCCTCGAGCGTGCGGTGCAGCAGCGTGCCGGCCTCGATGCGCAGCGCGTGGCGCGAGCGCGTGTCCGCGTGGTCGACGGGGCCGGGGCGCTCGCTCGCCAGGTCCTGGTACAACGTGCCTCCCAGGGCGACGTTCAGGACCTGGATGCCGCGGCAGATGGCGAGGACCGGGAGGCGGCGTCGCTCGGCGCCGGCGACGAGGGCCAGCTCAACGGCGTCGCGCGCCCGATCGGTCTCACCCAGCTTGGGGTGCGGTGTCGCCCCGTAACGGCCCGGGTCCACGTCCTCGCCCCCCGTGAGGACGAGACCGTGCACGCCGTCGAGCGCGGCGCAGGCCGCCTCGGGGTCGAGGACGGGCGGCACGAGGAGGGGGACGAGTCCGGCGCGCATGAGGGCATACACGTAGGCGGTATTCAGGGCGACGCGCTCCCGCCCCGCGTCGATGCGGCGCGTCGCGCTCACGGCCACGATGCGTGTCACTGCGCCGAGCGTGGGGGGCCCGCCGGGGTACCGAGGAGCGGGCACTTCGGGTTCGAGACGTTCGCCCAATCCACGCGCACGCCGTACAAGGGAAGCGTCCGGTCTCCGCCGGTGAGAGCGCCGACGCTGGGGTATCCCTCCGGCGGGCGGCGCGACTCGTAGATCAACACACCCTCGGCCCGCTGCGTGGAATCGTCCACAACGAGGATGGCGTAGGCGGTGCTGTCGCTGACCGAAGTGGCGGGGAAGCCGGCTCCCTGATACTCCATCGTCAACGCGCCCTTCGAGTACGTCACCGCGACCGTGCTCTGTTGGGGCGTGCCCACAACGCGGATGGGAAGCGTGCCCGGTAGCCCGCGCGGCGCGTCGGTCAGGACGAAGGGTAGAAGGCGCAACCGGTCCTGGATCAGTGACGGCCCGATGAGTTGCGCCATGCCGCACGTGGGAGAGCGGGACCGGTCGCCTCCACAAGACAGGACCATCGTCAAGCTCACGAGCGTCACGCAAAAAGGCGTCACGCGGAACCGTGTCATGGAGCGGTCACGACCTCGACGATGCTCGCCGGAAACGGGGCGTCGGGTTGGACGCGTTTGAGCTCGATCGAGTCTGCATCGGGGACCAGCGGCGTCCCGAACCGCAGGGTGTCTCCCACGAGCCACGCCGCCGTGCGGGCGCGCTCCCACACCGGCTTCTCGAGCTCGACGCCGATGATCCAGCGGCCCGTGCCGCGCAATGGCCCGGCTTCGACCTTGCTGCGGTCCGGCTCGCCGTGATAGCGACGGTACAGGCGTCCTGAGATCCACCCGTTGGGGTGGGACTCGAGCGTGATCCGGACGTACACCGCGGAGTCGAGCGTGACGGCACGCGTGGTGGCGGCTGGGCCCCCACGAAAGATGCGCGTCAGCTCCCACGTGCCGTCGATGGGGGACGCCTGGAACGCGTGCAGCAGGAGTGTGGCTACGACGCCCCAGGGTCCGATCATGCCGTCAATCTAATACGTCCAGGTCAGGATCACCGAGACCGTGCGCACGGGCTCGAGCGTCCGTGGCACCAGGTTGTAGATGTAGTTGAGCGCATTCGTGATCAGGACCCGCGCCGACAGGGGCCCGTGCTGCCAGCCGGCGCGCAGGTCGAGCACCCTCGCGGCCACGCGCGGATCGTGCCCGAACACCGGCTCGAGCTCGATGCGGTCGATGCGACTGGTATAGCGGAAATCGGCTCCCACCGACACCGCCCGCCAGCGACAATCGGCGGCGAGCGTGAGCAGGTGCTTGGGGCGGAACGCCAGCAGCGAGTCGGTCGCCAGGTCGCGGGCGTCGACGAACGTGTAGGCGAGCGAGGCGGAGAGCGGCGAGGCGAATGGCGTCACGCTGAGCGAGGCATCGAGCCCGCGGAGCCGCGCGCGCGAAACGTTCCGGATCTGGATCTTCGGCACCGTGTCCGGGGGGACCCGGACGAAGGTGGGCTCGAGCAGCCGGCGGGCCTCCGTCCAGAACAGCGCGACATCGAGGCGCCCCCACGACGCGAGCGGGAGGGCATTGCCGACCTCGAACGACCAGGCGGTCTCGGGATCGAGGTCCGGGTTGGAGATGACGTCGAAGCCGAACGCCCGCGTCGCGACGAATCGCTCGGCGAGCGTCGGGGCGCGAAAGCCCCGCCCCGCGGACGCGCGCCACGTGCCGATCCCGGTCGGAACCACGGCGCCGATCCGCGGACTCAGCACGGCCGTCTGCTTGGCGCCGTCCACGCTGAAGTAGTCGAGCCGGGTCCCCGCCGTGAGCCGGACAGGCCCGACCGGTTGCTCCGCCTCACCGTACGCGCCCACCTCCACCTGCGAGTGGTCGCCCACGTTTCCCTGGTCGCCGAAGATGTCGCTCGTGACGTCCGAATGCGCACCCTCCACCCCGAACGTCACGACGCGGTCATCGGTGCCGGGCCAGTGCACGACACCGCGCAGCTCGGCTCCGAGCCGGTTCGACACCGACCAGTCGTCGGGGTTCGAGTCCGTGAAATGCGTGCGCAGCCACGAGCCCCGTGCTTGCCAGGCGAACCGTGCCGAAGGCGTGCGGTCGAGCGTGGCCGCGAGATATCCCTTGTTGGAGCGCGTGTAGCTGCCGCTGCCCGACCGGTCGATCATGAACGGTTGGAAGGCCTGTCCGCGCGTGTCGCAGGCGCCCGGGACGCACCACGTCGGGAACACCTCATACTGGTGACTGGTCCACGCGCCGGACGCCGTGACGCGGGTGCCGGGCTGGGGGAGCCACTCGGCCTTGCCGGCGGTCTCCCACTGGTCGCTCCGGTCCTGCTCACGGTAGCCGTCCGAGTGTCGGCCTCCCAGCGTGAGACTACCACGCAGCGCCGCCGTGCCGTACGAGCCCGTGACGTCCAGGCCGCCCAGCCCTCCCGTGTAGTCGCGGAACCTCCACGCCTCGGCCGGCGGGTTGGCGTAGGCTCCCCCCGTGGCGCGCACCCGGCCGTGCCACCCGATCGGAATGTCGTGCGTGATCAGATTCACCACGCCACCGAACGCTGCGGACCCGTACAGCGACGATCCCGCACCTTTCACGACCTCGACCCGCTCCACCTGCGCGAGCGGTACCATGTCCCAATCGATGCCGCCCCGGTCGCCCTGGTTCGCCGGTACGCCGTCGACCAGCAGGAGCACGCGCGACCCGAGACCCTCCACGAAGCCGCTCGAGCCGCGGATGTTGACTTGGCCGTTGAGAAACAGCACGCCCGGGGCACGGTTCACGGCCTCGTCCACCGTGGCCACGGCGCGGTGGGCGAGATCGCTGTCGCTCACCAGCGCCACGCTCGTCACGGCGCGGTCGAGGAGCTGCGAGCGCTTGGCCGCGGTGACGATGGTGGGCTGCAATTCCACGGCCGCTGCGGGGAGGAGATAGTTGCGCGCGACCGAATCGCCCGCGGCCACGGTGACCGTGTCCACCACGGACCGGAACCCGATGTGCGCCACGCGCACGATCACCCGGCCGGCCGGCACGCCGAGCCGATAGTGTCCACGGCCGTCCGCGACGACCACGAGTCCGCCGCGGTCCACGCGCACGATGCCGCGCAGCGGCTGCCCGAGCGTGTCTGCAACGGTCCCGTAGATCACGGCCGTGTCTTGTGCGCCGACCGGACGGGAGGGCACGGCCGCCAGCACCGTGAGGACGAGGAGTCGCTTCACGGGCACGGGGGGTCGTAGTAGCGGCAAGGGGGGTGCATCTGCGCGAAGTCGATCACAAAGTCGATCGAATCGGGTTGTTGCGTGCTCACGCTCACGACACCCGGCTGCGTCGGGTCGGCGGGATCGCGGTAGTAGCCTGCTTCACGCAGCGTGGAGTCCGCGTTGGTGAGGTTGAAGCCCTGTTTTACCCACACGGCCGCCACCCACTCGTAGCGCCCGGTATCGACCGGGAGGGCATAAAACGCCGGGGCGCCGTCGAGGGGCAGGGCCCGCAACAAGCCCACGGATGGCTGGAACGTGAACAAGCTGTCCCGCGAGTGGGGGAAGGTGTGGTAGGCGACGACGTAGACGGCCTGGGTGCTGTCCGGGAGGACGCCCCGAAAGGTCACGGTGCCGCAGATGCCCGGGCAGGTGTTGGGCTGCAGCCCTTCGTTACACGCAAGGGCGGCGGCGACGAGCGCGGCGCACGCGATGCGACTCGGCATGGGTGCAATCATTGCGGGGCGCCCCGGCAGCGTCAACTTGACCCCGGTTTCGGCGGGGAATATCGTAAACCCCGCCATGCCGATCTACGAGTATCGCTGCACGAAGTGCCACGCGCGCTTCAGCCAGCAACAGGGAATCGAGGAGCACGGACGCAAGCGGCCGGCCTGCCCCGAGTGCAAGTCGCGCGCGGTGGAGCAGGTGTTCTCGCCGTTCTTCGCGAAAACGGTCCGGAAAAGCTAGCCTCCGGTGTTCGAGCGCCTGCGAGACGCGTTACGCGCCGCCCTGGACGCGGCGACGCCGCCGGGAGACCTACGCGACCTGGCGCGGCAGATGCGCGAGGCGGTGGTGGAGGCGAAGCTCGCCGTCGGTGAGACGCGGGAGGCGGTGGCGCGCACCGACCGCGACCTCACGCAGGAGCGCCAGCGGCTGGCCGATGCCGAGCGCCGCGGCCGGCTCGCGTCCGAGATCCAGGACCAGGAAACGGTGGACGTCGCCCGGCGGTTCGCGGCGAAGCATCGCGAGCGCACGGACGTACTCGAGAAGAAGCTCGCGGCGCTGAAAGACGAGCTCGCGCTGTACGAGCGCGAGCTGGGGGACATGCAGGGGCAGTTGGTCCGCGCCGAGCGCGACCGGCCGCTCACCGAGGCGGAGCGCTCGGCCGAGCGCGCGTGGCGCGACCTCCAGGCGGCCGGGGGCGCGCGTCCCGGGACGGACCCGGAAGGCGAGCTGCTCAAGTCGCAGCTCGACCGCGCCGCCCGCGAGGCCGCAGCCGACCGGCAGCTCCGGGAGCTCAAGAAGAAGCTGAAAAAGGACTGACCATGAGCGTGATCCGCGGCGTGCTGGCCTGGTTCCGTGACGCCTTCGGGCCCGGGCCACGCACCGACGGGCGGCGATCCGGAGGCAGCATGGACATCAAGCGCGACCGCATGGTGTTTCTGGGCTACGGCAAGTACTGGCGCTCCGATGCCATCATCGGCTTGATGCCGATCGAGGAGGAGCGCGGCCCCAAGCGGCGGACCAACGTCTTCGTGCAGGGGCGCGCGGAGCCGATCATCGCTTCGCGCACCGAGCAGAGCATCCTCGAAGACATGGGCGCGACGGAAGGCGGCTTCCAGGTCCAGGCGCTGCGGGAGGCCGTCACGGAGCTGCTGGCCGCGTTCCACGAGTTTTCTCCCGTGTTGCGCCGCGCCCTCCAGAACGAGCACCACGTCGACGTCGAGCAATGGGAGCAGCGGCTGGGCGAGCTGCTCCGCGCCCCCCAGCCGGCGGCGCCCGTCGAGCAGAACGAACTCTTCGAGTGACGACCCCCGCGCCCGGCGCTTCGTGGTTCGGCCACCCGCGCGGGCTGTCCACGCTCTTCTTCACCGAGATGTGGGAGCGGTTCAGCTACTACGGCATGCGGGGGTTCCTGATCCTGTACATGACGAAGGCGCTCGGTTTCACCGATCCGCACGCGGGCGCGGTGTACGGCAACTACGTCGGCAGCGTGTGGGTCACCCCGATCCTTGGCGGCCTGATTGCGGACCGGTGGCTAGGACAGTATCGCAGCGTGCTCATCGGCGGGATCATCATCGCCCTCGGACACTTCACGCTCGCCTTCCACGCCCTGCCTTTCTTCTACGTCGGCCTGACGCTCATCGTGATCGGGACGGGACTGCTCAAGCCCAACGTCAGCGCCTTGGTCGGAGCCCTGTACCAGTCGGGCGATGGCCGGCGCGACGCCGGGTTCTCGATCTTCTACATGGGGATCAATCTCGGCGCGCTGCTCGGTCCGCTCATCGCCGGAAAGCTCGCGGAGGGGTTCGATTGGCATCTCGGGTTCGCGTGCGCCGGCGTGGGGATGCTGCTGGGGTTGGTGCAATACGTGCTCGGCCGGCGGCGCCTCCAGCCGGCGATCGACCGCCTCGCCTCACGGCCCGACCCTGCCGCGAGCGCGCCGCCGACCTCGAGCGAACGATTCACTCCGCAAGACTGGCAGCGGATGGCGGCGGTAGCAGTGCTCTTCCTCTTCGCCGCGTTCTTTTGGGGCGCGTACGAGCAGGCAGGATCCACGCTCGCGCTGTTTGCGGACCGCTACGTTCACCTCGAGTGGCTCGGGATCAAGCTCTACGCGTCGTGGTTCGTGTCCGTCCAGGCCGCGTTCGTGATCCTGCTGTCGCCCGTGTTCGCGTGGATCTGGGTGAAGCTCGGGCCGCGGCAGCCATCCTCCCCGACGAAATTCGCGCTCGCGCTGCTGTTCGTAGGCCTGGCGTTCGTACTCCTCATGCCGGCGGGCGCCATCGCGCAAGGCGGGGTGAAGATAAGCCCGCTCTGGCTCGTCGGCGTCTACTTCATCGAAGAGCTCGGAGAACTCTGCTTGAGCCCCGTCGGGCTGTCGGCGGTGACCAAGCTCGCGCCCAGCCGAGTGGTCGGGGTGATGTTGGGCGTGTTCTTCCTCTCGAACGCATTGGGCAACAAGCTCGCCGGCTGGTCGGCGGGGTTCATCAGCACGACGCCGCTCCCGACCCTGTTCGGGGTGACGGCGGCCGTGGCGCTGGGCGCCGCCGCGGTCATGTTCCTGCTCATCAAGCCGGTTCAGCGGCTCATGGGCGGGGTGCGGTAGCCGCTAAACAGATCCTTCGCTCGCGCGTGCCGCGCGCTCGCTCAGGATGACAGCGCCGCGCGGCTTCGGTGGAAGAAGAAGTTAGGGCAATCGACCCGTCGTCGTTGTCCCTCCCCCCAGCCGCCGCTGGAAGAACGCCGCCGCGGCCTCGTACGCCGCGACCCAATGCGCGTGCGTGAGAAAATCGTGGATATCGTCCGGGAAGATCAGCTGCTCGACGTCGACCCCTTGAGTTCGCAGGGCGGCCGCGAGCTGCACGGTCTGGCTGAATTGCACGTTGCGGTCGTCGTCGCCGTGGATCAGCAGCACCGGCGAGCGCCAGTTTTTGACGGAGGCGATGGGTGAGGACTCGTACGCGAGTTTCGCTGCCTCGGCCTGCTTCGCCGGGTCGTACGTGGGGACCCAGTTCTGGATCTCGATGTTCCAGTCGTGCACCCCGTGTAGATCCACGCCCGCCGCAAACAGGTCTGATGCGCGGGCCAGCCCCATGGCGGTGAGGAACCCGCCATACGAGCCGCCCCACAGGCCGATCCGCTTGGGATCCACATCCGGACGGCCGCGCAGGTAGCGACCCGCCCCGAGCACGTCGTTGAACTCGCTCGCGCCCTGGGCGCCGTAGTGCAGCGCCTCGCGGAACTCCATCCCGTAAGCGATCCCGCTGCGGTAATTGACGGAGAGCACGACGTAGCCGCGGCTCGCGAGGTATTGGTTCAGCGCGTACGCGTTGCGGTAATAGTAGAAGTAATGCCACCCCAGGAGCATTTGACGCCGCGAGCCGCCGTGAAAAAAGATCACGGCCGGCCGCCGGTCCCCCGCCGCGACGCCGCGCGGCAGAAACAGCTGCCCGTGGATGGTCATGCCATCCGCAGCCTGGAAAAGCACGGGCTGCGGGTCCACTAGCCCGGCTTCCGGGAAGTCCGCCGGAAGCGCTCCCGGCGCGAGCTCGCGGGGCGCGCCCCCGCTCAGGAGAATGACGGGGCGGGGCGGCGTGCGCGTGCCGGCCCGGATGAAGGCGACCCCGCGACCGTCGCCCGTCATGACGGGCATCCACTCGAGGTCGGTGCCGCGGGTCAGCG